>Ga0208770_1000024_pt1 | contig 116534 bp, 112 predicted proteins | sample AntAceMetag02UK9_FD_184771 | JGI IMG/M metagenome (GOLD analysis project Ga0208770, IMG submission 184771) | Saline lake microbial communities from Ace Lake, Antarctica - Antarctic Ace Lake Metagenome 02UK9 (SPAdes) (version 2) | ecosystem: Environmental > Aquatic > Non-marine Saline and... | reverse complement strand
AATCGCCAGATGTCGGTGTTCCTAATAAGGGTGTGACTAATGTTGGTGAAGTAGCAAAAACCAAACTACCTGAACCAGTTTCATCGCTAATAACACCTGCTAATTGAAGTGAAGTAGTTGATGCTAATGCAGATAAATTATTTGTTGTATAAACACCATTTGTTACCGCACCGGCAGTAAGACTAGCGGCAGTTCCAGAACAATTTGATAAATCGCCAGATGTCGGTGTTCCTAATAAGGGTGTGACTAATGTTGGTGAAGTAGCAAAAACCAAACTACCTGAACCAGTTTCATCGCTAATAACACCTGCTAATTGAAGTGAAGTAGTTGATGCTAATGCAGATAAATTATTTGTTGTATAAACACCATTTGTTACTGTCCCCGCATTTCCATTTAATGCTCCAGCAAATGCGGTTGAAGTAATCGAAGTAGCACCTGTAACAACCCCGGCATCAATAATAATAGCTCCATCTAATACAATATGTTGTCCAGACAATGGTGTAATATTTAAATCTGTTCCAGCAGTGGATGATATCGTATTACCATTGATATTTAAATTATCGACCTGTAGTTCTGTAAGTGTACCTACTGATGTAATTTTTGGTTGTGCAACACTCTGTAATGTTCCGATAAGAGTGCCCCCACTAATCGCACCAGTAGTAGTAATACTGCTACTACCGTTATCAATTGTTCCAAAACCAGATGTAATAGAACCACCCACAAGGTTACCTAATGTAGTATTACCAGTAACTCCCAATGTTCCACCGATTACAGTATTACCGGTTGTATCGGCTACAGTGAATTTATTCGCGGAATTTCCGACAGATATTTGACCGAATTGAGCCTCACCTAAAGCTCCTGTGAAAACATTTGTAGTAGTATCAGTTGCTATAGGTCTAAAAACAAAAATATTATCAGTTTGGTCGTAACCAAAGAAACCAATATTGGATACATCAGATACTGCATATTTAAATGATATACCCCGATCTAAATTGTCATCAACATTGTTTGAACCGAGTTGAAGAATCGGGTCAGTGATAACAATTACTTCCGACCCAACCTCCAATGAACCGGCTTTCAGTGTTCCATTAATAGTCAAATTTTTATCATATGTGCTATTACCCGATACATCTAAAGAACCATTAATAAAAGTATTTCCGTTAGTGGGATCTAAGGTAAACATGGGTACTCCGGGTGTAAGATAATAACTCGCCTCAATGGAACCTGTATCACCTTTGTCTCCCTTTGGAATTGTAAAGAAAAAGTTTACCGATAGGTCGGTTCCGCCTTGAACTACACTTGCCTGAGTGCCGGCAGCACCTGTCGCAGTTCCAGAAATATCGATAGTTGGATTATATCCCCTGGGTCCCTTGGGACCATTTGGACCACCTACGCCCTGAACACCTGTATCACCTGTAGCCCCTTTCACACCTTGAGCACCTTGTGTACCAGTCGGACCTGTATTTCCCAAAACTAGATAATTTGGTGTAGTGCTAACCATTCTATATTATATTAACAATATAATATACAAAAAAAATAACTAATATCCGTGTTGTGAGTAAGTATCATATTTACTGTAGTTTCCCAATCGTGCATATGAACTTATCGTGCAATTCATATCGAACACCTATAACATTGGATGTAATTTCGTCACCCTCATTGACTTCACTAAACCGTCGGTCTAGATGGTGGTGATCACGTGCGATAAACATAGTAATAGGCATATTACCATCATCGTCGATAACCTGTGCATGAATACCCGCCTTGGTAATTGTTTTACATATACATTTTACAAGCATCCCTTCAACTGGTAAACACGCCATACATTCGAAAACAACTTTAAACTCGACGACGTCAGAGTTCACATTCCCACTTGAATATTGCATAATAGTAACCGATCCGGGTTTGATATATCCTTCATTAATACACTTGCCTGTAATTTCCGCCTGGATTTTGAGTTCTAGGTTTTGCTTCACATTTTTGCCGATTTCCGTAATAGCCAAACAAACCTTCTTGTCTAAAATAGATTTCATGTAAACGCCGTAAATTTTGCGGTCAGAGTTTGTTTTCGCATATTGTCCAGACTTTTTCACAGATTTCTTAATAATAACGGTAGACATGTATGATAATTAACAATATATTACTGTTCAGATTTTATATTGTTTTACATGTAACAGTATTTCTTATTCAATTTTACGTGAATGTATTTATCCGAGTTCATATATTGCCTTATTTACGTCACATATCAATGTGTAAAATTGATAGGTATATCAACATAAAATATAATACAAACACCTCATAAAATCGTATACAATGAACGATTTTGACATAGAATATACGTCTCTTAGACTCACAATACACTCCATTCAATGTAGAATATTACAAAATGAATTACACGATATACATGAAAAGTTGAATATCGTGAAACAAATGATTGTTGAAAATCCACCGACGGTCGAATGTCTATTGAATGAAGAATATCCATTGTCGACGGAAGACCAAGAAACAATATACAACAATAGTGTTGTATTCTGTCCAAGAAAAAAACAGCGTATCAAATAAAAAATATTGATTTCTACCGCCGGAAATTTAAACCGGAACAACTATGTTGTCCGGTTTCCATTTCGCGGGCGGCAACTGACCCTTGTGTAACTTCAAATGTTCCATTTGAAATTACCAAGGGTTTAATCACCAATTCCATTATTTCGTCCGCATAACCATTGGTCGTCGTCGTTATGATTCGGAATGTTATTCGTATATTGGTCGAGAATATCCTCGTATTTTTTTATTTCTTCCGTAGAACCGAGTAATACGGGGGTGCGTTGATGAATATGTGTAGGAACAATGTCCAATACACGTGTTTTACACATATTTGCGACAATAGCCTCCCCCCCCGCTTCTTCGACAATCATAGCCATAGGAAAGCATTCATATAAGATGCGTAATTTACCATTTATATTTTTTTCATCCCAAGGATAACAGAACATGCCGCCATATAATAAGGTGCGATGAATATCAGATACCATAGATCCGACCCAACGTTGGGTATATTTTGATTTTTTTGTTCGGTATGTTTCGACATATTCCCTAACATCTGGAGCCCATCGTTCGCAATTTGATTCATTCACACTATATATCTTCTTATGTTTATCGGTAATGTCCAAGATGCTGGTATAAATAAAGGTCTTATTCTCATTCAACGTGAAACGGTGACTTCCATTGCCTTTAAATGCGATAACCAATTCAGTCGAACCACCGTATAGAATATACCCAGAGCAAATAATATCATTCCCATTTTTCAACACGCGGTTTTCAATCGTATCATTCTTATCGATGTCCAAGCTAATCGAAAAAATGGTTCCTACGCCACAGTTGCAATCGATATTCGACGAACCGTCCAATGGGTCAAATGCGACAATATAACTTCCGCTAGATTCAGAGTTAACCACGATAGCTGCATCATTTTCCTCGGATAATAACAAAGAACATGCCTTTGAATCCGTCAAGTTGCGTATCATAATTTCATCGGTCAATAAATCGAGTTTTTTCTGTTCATCGCCCGAACTATTTTGTTGGTCTCCTTCAGCGGCGCCAGTATTATTGTCGAATGGAAGATTGCGAACTAATTTCTCAATTTCGACACCACTTTTCTCAATCGCCAAAATCAAACGAACGAATTCGTCTGAATATCCGAACTGTTTCAATAAGAAATAAGCTGGACACCCGGATTTGAACATATAATATGTATTTCGCACATATTATATGATATACAAAATATATAGGTTTTTTGTTCAATTTTCCAATCTACTATAGTTTACGATATTTCGATATTTTGTTATATGCGGCATCTTCTGGATTCATAAACCATATTTTACCATCCGTTTTTTCCAAGGTTCGATAACGTAATATCATCTCGATTATTATACCGAGTCCAAATTGTGTAATTTCCTTCGTATTTGCTGAATTATATGTATGTATAGAGCTATCCACAATTTCATTCAATCGTTTCACTAGGTCACCTTTTGTAGGAGTATGACCAGCAATTCTTGTCCCGGTATTATTTTGCATTTGTGTGGTATCTTTGATACGAAACACCATTTCCTTACCAGTCCTAAACATGTCTATAAATCCGATAATCTTGGAATACTCTGGTGAGTTTTGGTGAAATTGTTGTTTTAATAGACCGGCTTCTTCGAATATACGCACATCTTCTGGTTCGGCTTGAACCCATGTGTCGGGTTCCCCAGTAGACTGCATATATAATTTCCAAGCATTTTTGTCTACGAGTAAAAACAGTGTTTTATTTCGATATGTGACCATTTTCGTTTCAAGATAACGTTTGATTTCTACCTCTTCCTCACTGAATTTTGACTCGTCTCGAACCTTGGAATACATGTGAGAAATCAGAGTCAACTTATCCTCCGTCATTAACATGTCTACACTATGTTGTATGAAGAAGTCCTTCAGTTCTCCATAACCGATTCCAGATATGACTTGTAAATGATTCATTACATGACTTGCGTGTTTATACCAAGTTTGTTCCGACGAATCGTCCGTTCCAATGCCTTCGACCTGTTCAGATGTAGCATCCGCGACCTGTTCAGATGTAGCATCTTTGACGTCCTGTTCAGATGTAGCATCTTTGACGTCCTGTTCAGATGTAGCATCTTTGACGTCCTGTTCAGATGTAGCATCTTTGACGTCCTGTTCAGATGTAGCATCTTTGACGTCCTGTTCAGATGTAGCATCTTTGACGTCCTGTTCAGATGTAGCATCTTTGACGTCCTGTTCAGATGTAGCATCTTTGACGTCGCGTTTAATATTTTTCACAATATCTGCATATGTCGGCTTATTTGCGACAGTCTGTGATTCTATTTCGTTTTCTTGGTCAGTTGTTGTAAATTCGGAGGGTATATCAAATTTAATAGACCGATGTTTGTAGTCGACAGGGGCTGAACGTTCGAAAACGGTTATGTGTTCATCGTTGATTTCGACAGGTTGAAACGCATATATGTCTTTTTTGTTCACCATATTACCACGACGTCCATAACGGTCAAATAAATACTCAGTTTTGTTTTTTACGAATCCAGACAATGCTGCATATATCTGTGTAACTGGGTATTGCTTGGTAACATTAATTTTTTCAATCAACTCTTTCAGTGTATAAAAGGGTTCTCCTTTCATATTATCACGATATAGTTGACGAATGCGTCGCATAATACGGTCGTTATTTGACTGAGCGTATGTGTTAGTATAGGTTTCTTGGACAGGTTCTCGTTTTACTTCTCTACCAACCTTACATGTAAACGAACAATCTTCCATATAGTCACATATATCCGTATGTGGACGGTCACCGATTTGATACACGATATCCTTTTTATCGGTGGAAAGTTGAAGAGTAATTTCTTTGTTCGCGGCATTAGCAAGTAGTTTATCAATCGTAAAGTTGTTTTGTTTGAGATTCAATACACAATCGACAGATGTTTCTTTGATTAACCGTGTAATTTGTCCGATCAGTTCCGCCTTCTTCTTGGCCAATCGATACACATACATATCTACCGCTTCTTCGTCGGGTGAATTTTGTAAAACGGTTCCGTGCATATAGATTTCAACATTTCTCATTTTGAATGGTAGCATGCAATGACTCAAGTTACGAACACCTCGACCTACAACTTGTTCAATACGATTCATATTATACCATGGTTCCAAGACATGAAGTTGTCGAATACACTTGAAATCGAGCCCTTCTGACCCAGCCTTGGAAATTAACACGACCTTCACAGCCTCGCCGTTTTTATTGTTAGGGTGTGTGATTAATTTCATATCACCTGCATTTTGTGGTGAATATGCCTTATCACCGGTAATCATAACATACTTGCCTTGTTGAAATTTACCACTAATTTGGCTTTTAGGTTTCATCGTAAGAGCATCGATTGGTTCCGTAGGCGGTCGTTCAAATAATGATTTGGTGTTGGGTGAACTACCTTGACGCGCGAATCCCATTTCTTCCAAGGCAAGCGCCATGGGGACAATCCCACCATCAATATATTGCGAATATATCATAATTATGCCGGTCGAATGGCGAATAATTTCACAAACGCGAGAGATTTTCGAACTATATTTTGATATTTCAGATGGACTAAATATGCGCCCATATTTGGACTCAATTTCGGGGCGATATGCGAAATTATATTTCATGGGAATTTTGCTACCAGATTCATCTTTAAAGGTCATAACGGACTTCATTCCGCGTTTTCCGACCATGGTGGCTCGTGGGTCTTTGTTCTCATCTGTATCTAATGCGGGGGAACTATCGGGTGTTAATTCGCCGCGCTCGATTTGTGCATCTAAATTCGGACTGGGATAAACCATATTTAATGCTTCAATCGGGGTTTGTAGCTGTCTGAATCCAAATTTATCGAGTTCATCAAATGATTGTTTGCGAGCAACATTGGATTCGATGTCTTTACGTATACCTTTGATAACCAAATTATATGCCTTTTCTTGGTAATTATCCAATTGTGTAATGTAAAGGGGTAAGTGCTGTAATGGTGTATCGATTTTGCGCCCGTTCATTTGAATCGTAGGTAAATTGGGTTGCTTCAAATTGTCCCCCACCAATGTTTTGCCTGCACTCACCAAGGTCCCTATCGCATCTGTATGCTCTTTAAACGTCCGTTCTTTTGCGAATGTATCGGGGTAGATACGATATGGAAATGTATAGGGATTTTCACCACGCACATAAGAAACATATCCAATTAATTTTCGGTGCAATAATTCACGACCACCTTCCACAGTTACATCCGAGTCCGCAATGGGTTCTTTAAAATTGCCGTCTGGCGCGAACACATCCTCGACCGAAATCAAACCTCGTTTATCATTCGCGTTCATTAGGTTAACCAACCATACTATTTCGGTATGTGAATTATACATAGGTGTCGCAGATAAAAGTAACAAACGCATATTCGAACAATGTTTTGCTAGTCTCAATAGATATTGTGCGGTTTTCCCGTCCTTATTATCGTTCGCCATTCGAATATTGTGAACCTCGTCAATAATAATCATGCGATTGTTGAAGAATTTGCGCATACTCGCAATTTCTAATTTGCGTATCTCGTCTGGTGAATAGTCCGCGTCCGATGGAATGGAAATTTTCTTTCGGATATAATTCGAAAGTTCAATATATCCCATAAAAACATAATATTGATTGATGATTGTCTTAATTTGAGAAACAACCTTATCTCTCGGAAGACCTTTCAAACTAGTTGGATTCACTTCCTTTACCAAGGTATTACCGATACATGAATCTATGTTCCAAATCCCATCAATTTCTTGTAAACGGCGTTCATCAAACAATTGGAGTTTAAAATTTGCTTGGACATTCGGTGCCGCAACGACAATAATACGTTGTTTTATACCGACTTGTTTCATATAAGACCGCATTTCTTCTGCTATACCAATTGAACTACACGTTTTACCACTACCTAAACCGTGATATAATAAAAGGCTGTTATATGGTGTCTGAAATGATAAAAAATTCTTAACAAACAACTGGTGAGGTAAAAGCTCAAATTCGGCTTCACACATTTTATCGGCAAATTCTTGGATATTGTGAATTTCTCCATCATATTGTGTATCACTGAATTCAGTATGACTCGCAATCTTGGCTGCGAAAGCGGGGTCATTTAGTGTTGGATATAGGAAATCATATTCTTTGTTGTCTTCTGCCTCATATTCTTGTTTTTCCATTTTACGACGAGATTCATTTGAGTCCGAAACAATCGGAGAATTAGAATGATGAATCTTGGGAGTAGGCGGAACCTTGGGAGTAGGTGGAACCTTGGGAGTAGGTGGAACCTTGGGAGTCGTTTGAACTATAGGAGAAGGAGGAACAACCGATATCGATGGCGATGCAGCAGTTTCCAAGAAAGGTTTTATTTCACCTGCAACACATACACCCTCACGATTACGCCGCGTTCCAGCAGGGCATTTATTAGAAGGAGGTCTACGTATTTTTACAGTTTTTCCTTTTATTGAATTTGAAACTACAATATTTTGACTCATATATAAAAATGCGTGTATACATTAGATGTACATTTCGATTCATTGCATTTACCTCGCATCTACTAAACCGCACAATTTGTAATAACCGATATAAAGATTTATCGTCCATATTACTAATGATCGAATCCCTGCAAAATATATTGATAATGAACCTATTTCCATCATTTAAAACGGGAAATCTAATAATAGATGCAATAATAACCGGAATGATGTTCTCAGTTGCAGGTTATGTAATGTCTATATACAACAATATCGAATTATATTCAATATGGGACTCGATTATGCAGGTTGAATTGCGTAATTGTTTTAAAAAAGAATATTCTATTATATTATCAGGTGATTCACACTCGATTATTAACGACAATATGGCGTCTGCACGTATATCGAATACATTCACCAATACGATGAAGGCATTATTAAATCATATATCTACACATAGACTCGATAATAATAATATTACGAATATTAAGGAAATTTTGCTTCAATCTGAAACCGATGATAAAAACGGCGATTATTTAATATCGCAGAAAAGGAGGTTCGTAGTTGACGAAGATTTGCGCATATATGGTCGATTTGTATCTAGTTCTCAAACAAATGATGCGAAGACTGTATCGGTTCGCACGGAATCGATAACATTAATATTGACGTCCATACACACAACAGTGAGTAGTATAAAACAGTTTTGTAAGCGTATTACATCAGAATATTTAGATAATATCGAATCTAGCCGAAACACCAAAAAATTCATTTATAGTATGAAAAGTGTAAGAAACGACGAATATTATTTGACCGATGCTTGGTCGGAACACGATTTCCAATCAAGTCGAACATTCGACAACCTATTTTTTGAAGGCAAAATCGCGTTTATGAAAAAGTTCGACTTTTTCTTGGAAAATAAAGATTGGTATTATGAAAAGGGAATACCTTACACATTAGGTATTGGGTTATATGGTCCACCTGGAACTGGAAAAACGTCGTTGATAAAAAGCATTGCGAATTATACAGGTCGACATGTCGTAGTATTATCACTGAAAATGCTAAAAACACGTAGCCAATTGAACCGTTTTTTTTATGAAATGCGATATTCTCTCAAGAATCGGGCAGATTCGATTACATTCGATAAGAAAATCATTGTAATAGAGGATATTGATTGTATCGGTGATCTTGTGAAAAAACGACAGGTTGTGGATGCAAAAACGGTTGTGGATGATAAAAATGACGATAAACCAAAACCAATAATATTGAAATTAGAAGACGAACCAGTCACATTGGATGATATATTAAACATCATGGACGGCATCTGTGAAAATACGGGTAGGATTCTCATTATAACTAGCAATTTCTATGATGAATTAGACGATGCGTTGGTTCGTCCTGGAAGAATTGATGTGAAAATGGAATTAACATACGTTTCAAAACAGACATTTTCCGATATATATAAACACTTATTTCATACAAAAATAAGTGCATCTGATTTACGAAAGTTCACACCAGGTGAGCTCACACCTGCTGAAATAATTAACAATTATATATCGTCGAATTACGATAAAACGGCATTTATACAACTATGTCTGAAAAAGAAATCGCTATAAATTCTCAATAGTGGTTTTTTTCCCATGACATTCGCGACACAAAGCGACTAAATTATCGACATGGTTGCTTCCGCCATATTCCAATCGTATTTTATGATCAACTTCAAACCATGCATTCAGTTGGTCATTACACTCACCGCACTTCCAACTTTGCCGGGATGCTACAAATTTCTTCTTGGTTTCGCTGACGGAGCGTTTTGTCCCCTTCTTACCTGAATGTAGCATGCGTTCTGCATAGCGCGTCTGTTGGTTTGGTATTTGAGCCACTTCATGTCCACCACCGACATGTTGGAAACTATGTTTTGACGTAAAATCCAAGATTGGCGATAACATGGAACTGGTATTCTTATCTACGGGTAAATATTTCAGATATTCGTTCGATGTAACAAGAATATTTTGCGCATTCGCAGGATTTTTCTTAATTAAAATATACAATACGAATGCACCGAATACAACACCACCCATTTGAAAATATTTCTTGTGCGACATTAAGTTCTTGGTATATTTACCATCAGTATGCATATGAAATAACACAGCTCCTGTAATTACGATTAACCATAATTCGACACGCATGTTTGTATTATTGGTATAAATTATCAAGACAGAAAGTTATCAATAAAGCATGAATATAAAAATGAAACACACGACCGTAAAAAATGCAATTACGTATTCTTTGCGTAAATGATATTTCTGAGACAATTGGATTTGTTTGGGTCGATATAATGCTTTATACTCATCGAGTGCTTCGAATAACGTAAGTTCTTCTTTACCAAGAAGCCGATTGATTCGATTGTGAATAAAATGAATCCAACGTATGAAAGAATCGCGATTATCTAAATAAGGCGATATGGGATATCGGTCGAGTAGAGATATAAAGTGATTGCCGATTTCCGAATTGGGAATAAAAAGGGGTAGATTCTGTATAAGGTCGTAATATTTACGTTTGGTCACAGAATTGGGTGTTAATGGATACGTATGTGCGATTGTATGTAGAAAAAACCAATAGTGTGGACCCCAAACTTCTGGCGCAAACTTTGCGGAATCTAACATAGTAAATGACGCGGGAATGGTCGTGCGTTTAATATAATCTTCATGTTGGTCTTCCATCAGATACAAATGTAAAGTATATAAACCGGTGTGAATATAATACTATATAACAAGCGTAATAATGCAAAAACACTCGGATAACTATTGCAATAATTGTGGAAAACCAGGACATTTATATCATCATTGCAAGTTACCCATAACAAGCAACGGAGTAATATCATTTCGCAAAGGGCAAAATAATAAGATTGAATATTTGTTAATCCGACGCAAAGATACATTGGGTCATATTGATTTTATGCGAGGTAAATACTCGATAACAAATCGTCATTACATCATAAACATGCTAAATCAGATGACTCGTGGTGAAAAGACCCGTCTAAGAAACGATAGTTTCGACACACTATGGTTAGCAGTGTGGGGTAAAAACACAATTTCTGCACAATATAAGAACGAAGAATGTAGTTCGCGCAACAAATTCACAATGTTGCGGTCGGGCGTCACAACAAAGGATGATTCGTATACAATGAACGATTTGATAAATGAAAGTAATGAAAACGACCAATGGGACGAAACTGAATGGGGGTTTCCAAAAGGACGCCGTAATCATCAGGAATCTGACTATGAATGTGCATTAAGAGAATTTCACGAAGAGACTGGGTATCACCCGAATACGTTGCATAATGTGCAGAATCTAATACCATATGAAGAAATATTCACTGGTTCAAATTATAAGTCGTATAAACACAAATACTACATCATGTCAATGAATTATACCGAAAGTTTAGTGCAACATTCATTCGAAGAAACCGAAGTAAGTAAAATGGAATGGAAATCATTCGACGAGTGTATCGAATCGATTCGTCCTTACAATAGTGAGAAAGTGAAGATGTTGAATAAAATTCACAAGACCCTTTCTTTATTTACCCTATTATAACGGGTTAGTAAATTTATAATACCATTGTATAGTATTATGAATAAGGATAAGGGACCAATTAATAAAAAAATGCAAAAGGTTCCATTGAGTTGGTTATCTACTTTATCCAGTCCGAGTCAGGAAGGCATAAACGCGCGTAAATCGTTTTTGAAAGTAGCCATTACATCATCCGTAGTGTTATTTTCATGTATTACGGTTTTACGAATTATTCTCGCACCGGGTTCAGCAGACTATAATATACAGAAGTATTTTTTCTTGTATACTTTGCCTATCATCATGTTATTCGGTATAATATTAAATCTTGGACGTGACCAAGAAATGTCTTCAGCGTTTTTAAAGATATCCGGATTGGTTGTGCTCCTTACGGTTGGTGTATATTATTATGTTACTTCTACCAATTCGATGTTTAACATATCATTGTTATCGAACTATTCATTTTTAGCTTTAATAACAGTTGTTGGTCTAGCCATAGCATACCAAGGTATTGTCGGATATATGGAAAAATTAAAGGGTTTACCCGGATTCATATCACAACTCATTTTTTTCATCCCCTGTGTAATCTGGGATTTATGGGAATATATCGTATCTCAATTTCAGTTAACTCCTTATTCGATATATCTATTTATAGCATTTGAAATACTGCTAATTATATTATATGCATATTTACCCGAAATTTCAAATAAGGTGACTGGTATGGACGACTCGATACAGGCAGTTAACAATGTCGTGTTTTTGGATGGAGGTAAAAAAATAGTAGTAAATAGCGATGAATTAAAAATACAAAAAGATGCGAACAATGAATCGGTTACGGATTTGCAAGGAGATTATCGCACGAACTATGCAGTATCAATGTGGGTATATGTTACACCCCACAGTCCAACTGACCCTGCATACAACAAAGAAACCGAAATATTTAGTTACGGATATAAAGACAATGAAGGTGTGCAACACGTAAAACCGATGATTCGGTATTATGGTGGCGGAGGAGGTGCCGACCAAGTAATCGAACGAAACAAATTCGTGTTTTATTTTTCAAGATACCCACCAGTGAATCAATATAATTCGGATGATCACACATTTTATGATGTAACTCTTCCGAGTCAAAAATGGAATCAGATTGTATTGAATTATAATCGCAATATTGTCGATATTTTCGTGAATGGTGATTTAGAACGGTCATTCACTATGACAAATGATATGCCAATATACAATGATCTGGACACTATCTCTGTTGGTGATGAAGTGGGTGTGAAAGGAGGTATATGTAACGTGGTATATTATAAACATCCTCTGACCAAAGAACAAATCGCATTTTCATATAATGCGAAAATGAATGCGAACCCACCGGTCGCATCTATTTCAGATAAGATGTCCGAATAAACATTTATGTCGATATTGAACAAACAATTTTATACCGAGAGTGTATACAATAACCATGGAAACGACTACCATAGTTTTAGCTATAATCGTAATTGCGTTGGTTTACATTTTATATGTATTTTTTGTTAGTAGCTCATCTGTTATTAGCAAATCAGCCAGTTTAAAAGAAGGGGGAAACGCTCCTATAACTGAAATTAACAGTGGACAATCCACACGATATGCATATGGAATTTGGGTATTTGTGAATACATGGGATTCAATGCGAGAGAAAACAATATTCTCGAGAGATAACAATATTCGACTTTATTTAGCAGCAAATAAACCGTCCTTGTATTGTACCATTACATGCGCATCTAAAGATGGTTCGTCACTTGTCGAACAAAACATTCTAATTACAGATAATTTTGCTGTTCAAAAATGGGTATATGTTGTAATAAGTTCCGACAACACAATTATTGATGCATATATTGACGGTAAATTGGTGAATTCAACCAAACTCGCAACTTCACCGAATCAGCCTGGAACCGCAAAGGATTCACCCGTCATATATGGTTCTGGATGGGATTGTTATGTAGCCGGACTTCAGAACTGGGTTGCACCAATTGGTCCCCAAGAAGCATGGGATAACTATTTGTCTGGAAATGGAAATGCGATGTCGCAATTGATAGGTAATTATTCATTCAATCTAGGAATATCAAAAGATAATGTTCAACAGTCCTCATATACAGTTGACCTATAAATACTCGATTTACACAAAAAAAGATGTTGTAACTATATAACAGATATATATATCTACAACTATGATGCAACCACCACCACAAGCACAAGCCGCAACAAGCGCGGACACAAAAGTCCCTGTAGCTGTAGCAGAGGCAGTAAATAATACATCTGAAGGATTATCATCTGCTGCATCAAACGTATCCGATGGTATAGCTGGTGCTTCTACATACGTCGAAGATTCATTGTCTAGTTTCGGTGATGCAGATGTAGTGGGTACAAGCACGGATTTTCTTAGTTCTAATACACTTGTAGCCAAATTCTCTTTTATAATTCTAGTTCTGATCGGGTTTATGATTCTAGTTAATTTAGGAATTAAGATTGTTGGATATTTCATGAAACCAAAAGGGAGTCCATATCTGATATCGGGAACTATGAATGCTGCGAACGAAGTTATTATTTATCAGGACCCAAAAAATGTGGATTCTATACCTATATTACGTTCAAATAATCAAAACATGGGTATAGAATTCACATGGTGTCTTTGGGTGTATATTAACGACACGGCGGAAACCCCCAAATATTCGACCATTTTCAATAAAGGGAATGCGACATATGGTGATGATGGTATGGCTACCGTGAACAATGGTCCCGGTTTATATTTGGACAACACCGGTAACAATCTAGCGGTTGTAATGAATACAGTTGCTGCCTCCAACCCATCCGAAACAATAATAGTCAAGGATGTGCCTTTGCGTAAGTGGTTTCACTGTGCAATCCGTATCGAGAATACGGCGTTGGATGTATACATAAATGGTTCAATCGTATCAAGATCCATATTACAAGACGTTCCCAAGCAAAATTATCAGAATGTAAATGTTTGCAAAAATGGTGGTTTTAATGGTAACATAGCAGATTTGCAATATTTCGACAAGGCGTTAAGCATTTTTCAATTGAATAATATCGTATCATGGGGAAGGAATACGAGTGCTGCGAATGCAGCCGGTTCGGCAGATGCGACTGGATTCCCATATTACTTATCGAATCTATGGTATTCATCGAATTACTAAGAATATATTAGTATGATATACAAATATTAAGTATCAATATACTCTAATATTTGCTATGACCACACCCTTTAATTTTGCATTAACGTGCAACAATCAAAGGAAACAACGCAAACAGTTTTTCTATCATGAAGCTGGTGCGAGTTCACGTTTTACGGTTGTCTCACCATATATAAAAGATTCTAGTGGTAATCTGATCTATACTCCGACTGAATTGGATATGCGTAGGAAAGCAGAGATATTGAAATATCAAAACTCTTCCAACAATTTTTCTGGAAAAAAGAAATGGTCGTATTTGGCTAGTTCGAAAAGCACAGATTCTCAAACTTCTGCGTCGTCTCGCATATGTCCCGAAGATTCTAGATTAACATCGACTACTTCATCGGATGTCCCTGGTAAACCAATGATGCTATATTACGACGAATCAATTCCCCTCTACAATTATAAAACCCTTGAAACAATCACATTTCAAGACATCGCATATGACGATTACAAACGTCTGTATGATGTGTTCCCGATTACAAATATTATATCACCAAATGGAGTTGCGAATACGATGACCAATATTATTATTTTGAATCCAAACAACAATTTCTTCGCATTTGGGTTTACAATACCAGTATCGATTACATACAATGCGACATATAAAAGCAATGTTTCAACTAACGCACTCGATTATGCACAAGTGTTTATTCATGGTGCAAAACTGGATGTATATTATAGCGATTCGCTTGTTGCGAGTAAATCCGCACCTTATAATGCTACACCTATTTTATCAACTAATTTAATCGTATCGACTGTAAATACGAGTATAAGTCTGGAGGATAGTGTATCCGGGGAGATAAATATACGACAATATGTTGGAGCGATATACATACCTCCCATAAAATTACAAACAGTTACACAATATGTATATACGTGTAAGATTACCACAACTATGGGCTATTCTGAATACACTATTGATTATACAACTGGAGACGCATATAGAAGTAATGTAAATGGTGGGGATATAACGAATACATATCCAGTCGATGCGACATCTCTTCTAGATGTGAAATATGGTACAATCGTGAATATAGACGACATATATACAACAACAAATACTGCATTGCAAAACGATATTTCGAATTGTTCGATTGAATTATATCAGGTCGAACTGGATGCATCCGGAAATCCCGTAGTGGATTTATTAGGTAAGCCAGTATTTGAGTTAGTGTCCCCTCAAAATATATCCTACATACCATTTGATATATCGGCAGTTGCGATAGACTAATATTCAAAAATATAGTAATATGATATCACATTACTATAACAAAATTATAACCCCTTAATAAATGATGCTATCGGAGACAAATCGACTAAGTTTGATAGGTCTGTTGTATCAACATGTGTGTTAATGGAAAAAGTGTTGTCTAAAATATGAATCATATGTTGCACGTGATGATTACCACAACCCGTTAGGTTTTCGTTCAAACTGTCTATATTTGTTGTATCATATCCAAGCCCTTTCACATTATTGATAACCTTTTTTTTCATTTGTTCCAAATTACGACAATGATAATGCACTAGACATAGGTTTGTAAGGACATAATCATCCGTCTTGTAATGATTACCATGATCAATATCACCCTTCCATGTGTGTTTATTGAAGAAACTTTTCGCCATATCATTATAATCGTCATAATTACCATATTCACACTCGGTTGTAGCTCTTTTGTATCCATCATTCGTCCCATTGCTAATCATAGCCTGAATATAGTTAGTCTTAAAAACGGTTTGATCCATAGGTAAAGTATTAAAATAGTTTTTTGTACGGAACGGGAAAAGTTTATTTTGTTCAAGGTCATAATATACAATAAACTCGTCTATATCGAGTGGGTATGCGATATCATACTCCCCTCGTCCTTGGTCTTGTATCAATTCGTTCATATACTCACCCTTTAATGTGTAATCCAGTTTACGATACAAAGATATCCCCTTTGATTCATACTCTTGCAGTTTTTCAAAGGTTCCATCTTCGCTCATATTATCAATAACATATAAATTTTTATATCCAAAAATGGTTCCATGATATTTTAGCCAATCTTCGACTATATCTACTTCATCTTTTACCATAGTAAATAATTTAATTATCATTGTATATTTAATATATCTTACGATGATAAATTAATAACCTAAATTCTACATAGTAACCCTAAATCTTGCGTCCAATATAAAATTTCACATCGGTTATTTGCCCTTCATGTAATAATGCTTTCGTTAAAAAATCGGGTAGTTCCTTGTCAGAATAAGACCCTCCTCTGGTATTTTCTATACCAAACATATTCATGTATAATTTTACATCTTTATCAACATCATATAAGCTAAGAACCTCTGAAATATATACAACACGTAGAGGAGCATTGGTTCGAACAAAGTCATACAGTTTTGTGCAATCGGATAGAACTGTGTCGTAATCCTTTTTGAAATCGACGTGCAACATCATTTTATGATTTTCCAATGAAATATGATACATAAATAAAGGAGCGGTTTCTAAATCTTCGTCTTCACCTTCACCTTCACCTTCACCTTCATCTACATCGAGTATCATCAAATTGTTTTTTTCAATTAACTTACAGCATTCCAAGAACATATTGAGTCGCTCCTCATTTGGAATGGAATCCATATCGATTTTAATACTATTATCATCGTCTAAAATATTACGTGTATCATTCAACCAATCAAATTTTCCGAAGTAATTATCTTCAACTTCATATTTAGATTGTTTGTTTACATTGCTAAGAGCAGATTCATTTGCAACAAAATCGTGATTCATGATATCAGGCATTGCAGATTGAATCGTAATAGATTCTGTAGTTCCGACAGTTTCTGTATTAGAACCGAGCTGTTTATCAATTATATATGCGCGTTCATCCGAAGACAATGAGTTCATCCATATTGTATTGCTGCTAATGTCCATTATAAATATAAAGCAATATATGACTATATATCATTTGTATACAAAATGATTTTTGGAAAAATCTTAATAACAAATCGATATAAATATTTCGCATTATATCTAAATTATTACTATGAATACCCATATCGGAATATTGATACCAAGCACAACGAATAATCGTCCGTGGACAAAATTAGAGGATACAACCTTATTTTCGACATTTTTCCCATCCTTTTTTACAACATATTGCAGTAAATTTAAATATACTATTTATTTGGTTGTCGATGACGACGACCTAATTATTTCACGACCCGACGTGAGAGAGCAAATAACACGATATGTATCTGTAATGCAAAATACCTCTGTGAAATTCATATCGTCTAGTGGGATACCAAAAGGTTGGGTAACCCACATGTGGAATCGCGCATTTACATCGGCATTTGACGACGGATGTGATTATTTTTTCCAATCTGGAGACGATATTGTGTTTCGAAGCAATGGGTGGGTGTCTAATTCTATAAAAGAATTGCAGAAACGCGACGGTGTTGGATTAACGGGTCCTCTTGATTATGATCGTATACATTGTGGTTCAAAAGAATCGTTGCCGGGTGGTAGTCGTTTTATACAAACCCAGTCTTTTGTATCGAGAAAACATATGGAAATATTTGGGTTTTATTTTCCAGAAGAGATTAAGAATTGGTTTTGTGATGATTGGATGACGAAAGTATATTTCCCTAAACATTTTTATCAAATCAATCATTTCGTATCAAATGTTGGCGGTGCACCTAGATATGAAGTTATTGGTGAAATTATGAATCCCGATGATCCCACGTTTAAAGCGTGTAATCGATTGGTAGAGGAGGGGAAAAAAATATTACTTACATTTTCTATACAATAATTCATAGACCCACACTTGCTATCGTCCCAATCCCATTACAATGAGGACATTTACAATATCCTTTGTCTCCCCTATACCGCTCTTCACAAGCGCGATGCAATACAATATTACATTGAATACATTGTGCTTCCGCATAAGGTTCGCATTCTTCCCAACAAATTAAACACATATTATCCCGCTCGCTCAATGCTGGTGGTGCTGCAAAGCATATTGGTGAGATAATATTACCCATATTTTTGATTACAATGTTAATCGATATATAACGCCATTCAATTTTATATCGATTATACACCCTAGAATCCGAATTTAGAACCCCCACCTCCGCATAGCCTGCCTAGCCTGTTCAACAGCCCGCTCGGCAGCCCGCTCGGCATCAGTAGGAGGAACAACAGGGGGAGTAGGAGCAACAACAGGGGGAGTAGGAACAACAGGGGCAACAACAGGGAGAGTTGGAGCAACAACAGGAGGAGTAGGAACAACAGGGGCAACAACAGGAGGAGTAGGAACAACAGGGGCAACAACAGGGAGAGTTGGAACAACAGGAGCAACAACAGGAGGAGTAGGAACAACAGGGGCAACAACAGGGAGAGTTGGAACAACAGGGGCAACAACAGGGGCAACAACAGGGAGAGTTGGAACAACAGGAGCAACAACCCGGGGAGTAGGAACAACAGGGACAGTAGGAGCAACAGGAGCAGTAGGGATATCTAACGTAGAAATGTCGTTCGACAATATCTCTACCTGGTCTGTTAATTTGTCTATCGATGTAGCCATTATCGACGAACTTGAACTAGCGGGTGAATACGAACTTGAACCAACAGGTGAATACGAACTTGAACCAACAGGTGAATACGAACTTGAACCAACGGGTGAATACGAACTTGAACCAACTGGTGAATGCGAACTTGAACCAACGGGTGAATACGAACTTGAACCAACTGGTGACTGCGAACTTGAACCAACGGGTGAGTTTGATTGTTCAGAAGGGGTTTGTGTATAATTATTCACATTATTGCTACCATTATTGCTACCATTATTCATATTACCACTATTCGTATTATTGTTGTTCATATTATTACCACTATTCATACCATTATTCATGTTACCCTTATTCGTATTATTGTTACCATTACCATTATTTGGTTGTGTTGGTGCCGAGTTATTTGAATCTACAGGTAACGGTTGGTTCGAATAGTTTGATTGGGGGTGATATGGGACTGTATTACGAGAAGCGGTCGAATTATTTGGATATACAGGCTGTGCTGGTAAAAAGGGTCTGTTTGTGTTCGGTCGAATACTATTTCCAACCGAGCAATATTGTGGTTTTCGATTGCACGATTGTCCCGGTAATTCATTAAACATTTGTGGTTGGTATGAGGGGGTAAGTGCACCGGCGGGTGGAGGTGGAGGTGGTCTACCCCAATTAATCTCTCTTTCTTGCGAGGCATATCCTTTAAATGGTGTATCATCAATATCACCTTCACATTCGGTTTGTGTGTCAAATACTTTACCATACATACATTTTTCATCACTGGTTGTCTGTATACATTTACCGCTACCATTCGCAAATCCGATTGGACACCATTTATTTCCACTAGAAGAATCACTTGGTGCATACTTTGTTGTTTTAGAACCACCATTATTTATCTCATCGTCTAAATTTTTAGCGACGGCGACTGGTTTGGGTGCTTTTACAACAACTTCTGGTTTGGGTGCAGGATTAAGATTGAACATGGACATATTCCATTGCATCTGTGTGTTCGTGTCGCCATTTATATTATCCTCATTTTGCAATAAATTACCAATCGAGTGAATAGTGCCTTCTGCTATATCTACACCACCTTTCGCAGTATCTCCAACCACATCAGCAGTCGAATTGATAAAAAGTCCTGTGTAAGAACCGATTGCGGATAAAATGCGAACGGCAATGTTCAATATTGCTTTCCCAATATTCTGGAAAATATTTACTCCTAAAAATGATAAAATCAAAAGCGAAGCAAGAATAATAATAATAACATTTTTCGATATTTTCATAGAAGATGGTTTAAAGTCGTTATCGGATGAAGTCGATGGAACTACTATCTCTTTCAAATCTGTCTCATTTGAACTGTTGTCCATGATTATATATTATAGATACAGAATATTACTATGAGCTGGCTCGTTTAATTACGACAGATTATTTGTTGAAATAGTATAAATGTCTGCATTCAATTTCATGGAGACATCGTTCTTTATTAGTTTAGGGATAACCTTTGTTCTAATTCTATTACTTGTTTATCATTTTAAACAGCGTTTAAGTGTGTCGGAGGGAAAGCAAGATACAATGTTTGAAATAATTAATAATTTGGCGCAGGAATTGGCGAACGTCAAATCGGTTGTAATATCAAATGGTCGTCCTTCATCCCCTTATCCACATAATATGGTTATATCACCAAATGCTCCTCTTCTGTCGGATAATATTAAACAGGTCATATGTGAGCAAAATAATGAGGATGAAGACGAGGACGAGGATAGTGACTACGATGAAGACAGTGACGATGAGGATAGTGACGATGAAAGTGGCGACGAGAAGATCATTGTATCTGATGTGGATGAGGATGATGATAGTATAAGTGTTGAGGTCGTTCAGATAAATAAGGATTCACCCAATTGCGAGGTTGTAGATGACGTGATTGTGGATGTAACACAAGATATATCAGCAGAGTCACCTAATTTTGCAAAGATGAATTTAGGCGCTTTGAAGTCATACATCACCGAAAAGGGTTGGGTTGAGGACGCTTCTAAAATGAAAAAGGCGCAAATCATGGAGTTGATTGAAAGTAACAATGCATAAACATAAGTGTAAAAACGTTTTTTGAAAACAATATATGTAGAATAATATATAATGTTTTCTTATCCACAACCAGAACCAATATCGTCAGCATATTCATGTGAACAGTCAGCACGACCAGTTTCACAACTAGGTTATGCAACAAACAACGTGTATCCGAATCATCCGGCAGTGATGGGAGACAGTCGCTCTTTGGTCGCATCTTATCAACCCGAGGCGATTTTAAATGATAATTTAATCAAACAAAGTGGTGTGAAGTCCAATTGGGAATATAGGAAATATTTAGTGGACAATTCCAAGGAAATCGCCGAGACGAACTTTAGAGAGGCTTGTAACGATTGTGGATATTTTGAGAGATTCCGTCCCAACGAACGTGGTGAAAAAAATATGATACCAAATAATGGTGTTGCATACAAAGACCCTAGTGTTATCCAAGTTGAAAAAAGTGATCTGAAAAGTTTGTATATGTCGCGAGAAGAACTTTCACAGGGTAAGGAACCTCAATCACTTACACAAGAACAACTTTTCTCATATATGGTAAAAAAATAGATGTATAATATATAAACATGCATTTTTACACCATTACACCCTTGGTAATTTAAAACGCCGTTTTAAATTACCAAGGGTGTAATGGATTGAATGGTTTTAACTATTACCGATATTAAAAGAATTACAAGAGGCGGGTGCATTGACTGCATTCATATTCTTAACATCAACACATTTGGAAGAACGTGTCGGCAAGTTGAGACAATATATCGAAAATCGTATGTAAACATCAATAAACACCTATATAGAAATAGGCGTTTATCACCATTATAGGAATGAAATTAATCAGTTTTGATATAGGAATCAAAAACATGGCGTATTGTATTTTAGTGGCGGAATCAAATTCTTTGCATGTCCAAGACTGGGGTGTATTGAATTTAATGGATGAAACAGAGATACTACAAACATGTTCTTGTAAATTAGCACAACGAAAATCTGCAAAAATGTGTACACGCAAGGCGAGATATACCAAGGACGACATTTATTATTGCGAAACGCATATGAAAAAATCACTGAAAGACAATTCATGGATTTTACGCAATAAATCGAACTCCCCGGCTTCTATTAAAAAAATGACTAGAGATGTATTGGTGGAAACTGGACTAAATCTTGGTATATGGGACTCGACTACTGCACCGGCTACGAAAAAAAGGTGTTGTGAGATGATATTGGAACGATTAAATAATCATGGTATCCAACCAATTATATTCAAGAAGAAAAAAACAGCCGGTGAAATCGATTTAATTACGGTTGGTCGAAATATGAAACAATGCTTAGATAGCCTTTTGGACACAGACGACATAACACATGTGATTATGGAGAATCAGATTTCAACTATCGCTTCACGAATGAAGACAGTCCAAGGTATGCTAGCTCAGTATTATATTATGCTATCGAATTCACCCTATATCGAATTTGTATCTTCTGCGAACAAACTGAAACATTTAGTCAATATCGAAGCAAATCCAAAACCAGTTCCAAATAATTACAAACAACATAAGAAGGATAGTGTTGAATTTTGCGCAAAATTCGTAGCTACGAACCCGTCTTTAGGAAACTGGGCAAACATATTGCAAACTTCTAAAAAAGATGATTTAGCGGATGCATTCTTACAAGGTATATGGTATTTAAAACATACAAAACTAATTACTTATGCGGAGAACTTAAAAATAAATAGTGTGAGTTTATCATAAGTTGATTCTATGGAAGTCATTGATATCGGATTAAGTGATCTCGAACCTGTATCATTTAATTTATATGAACCCGGACAATCGGGGTCATCATCACGAGCTGCACCGTCTGTTAATTTCGGACCAGGTATTGAGCTATTAATGAACGATAAACAGAGAGCAGCATCTACATCGACTAATGTGGACGTAACTGATTTAGACGATTTGGAATCCGAACTGAACGAATTATCCACCCCCCCGGTAACCAAATCAGGTGGTGGTGGGTTTGCCGATATTTTCAAGTTTGGTGGTAGTTCACCAGCTAACGCACCTGGTAATACACCTTTAGAAACTGATTCTAATATCGGTTCTGCTACAGCGAATGGGATGGGTTCAACCAACACATGGGATGGATATGGTAAAATAAACGATGTTCCGAATATGAGCGCGGGTGGACCACGTATGTCTGAACGCGATAAACGTCGTAAGAAGCGTGCTATGATTAAAAAGTTAGAGGAGTGGTATGATAAAGGGTTGATTAAACACAGCTCTCATTTTAATTTGGACTCGGACTTCGATGAAGTTGAGGACGAGTATGAGACCGCAATGGAAGATAAGCGCAAAAAAGATAGTGTTAAACTACAGGGGTGGTGGTTCACAACGCTTATCAATTCAATCGAATATGGTAATGCCGTGTTTGATCCATTTGGATTAAATCTAGACGGCTGGGGGGAACAAATCAATGAGGATATTGATAGTTACGAAGAAATCTTCGCCGAACTACACGAAAAATACAAGGGTGGTAAAATGTCTCCAGAAGTGTCTCTGTTACTGCGTGTTGGATTTAGTGGAGCTGTATTGAATATTACGAACAAGGCACTGTCTACAGCAACACCCGGTTTTAACGATGTGATTAAACAGAGTCCCGAACTTATGAAAATGTTCTCAACCGCCACCGCACAAACCATGGGGCAACAAAGTCCAGGATTTGATTTTGTGAACAGCGTATTGCATCCTGACGAGAAGGTGAACACATCCCATGGCGCCCCACCTGCTCCGGTCGAGACACAGTCCCAGGCACCTCCAAGTCGACCTGGAATGCAATATACAACCGCACCTACGAGTCGCCCCGACATCTCTATGGGAAGAGGAACTATGTTTAACGAAGCAGGTGTGAATGTAGATAATCAATATGAGAATGTATCAAGCAGTCAAACACCAAATACACAAGCTCGGTCTGTTAGACCTGAAATGAAGGGTCCTCAATCGATTGACCTGGATAACCTACTTTCTGGGTTAAAAACGCGTGAGGTAAATCTGGGAGATAGTCGCAATGATGATAATGAGTCAATGGTTAGTGTATCATCACTAAGAGATGGTCAAAACTCCGCACTACCTAAACGAACGAACCGTAGAAAGCAGCGTTCAGATAAGAACACGATTTCTCTTGATATTTAATCATGTATAAACATTTGAATCTTAATTATCAAATGTTTATCATAAATTATAATCAATATGCAGCCATAACCATCGGGTCAAGTTCGTCATCGACTTCATGTTCTTTGCATCCCACCTTTCCCATATCATCCGTTATTTCTTTGATCAAATCACTCGACGAAGTAATATAGTAGTCGGGTAAGAACGCGTGGATAACCGCCTTTATACTACCAACGGCAAAACGTTGCGCTAAAGACATTGAAAACCAGAAATGTTGTATATAAGACATACATACTGTCCCTGGGTGTATGAATGTGAATCGTGTCGTTAGATATGAACGCATGATAAGTTCGTATATATTACTTATCATACAATCTCAAATGCATAAATTATATATTAGAGTTATAACATAAGCTTTATTTATTTTATACAAATCAACTTAAATATTCATACTCATATACATATAATGTCTACATTAGCTGATACCAAAGGGAGTGATGAAAATATACGACAGTCCCCAGAAGAGGAGTTGACTGTAGATGATAATTCGATTGCGGAAGAATCAAATGTCGACGATTCGAATGATAATGATGATTCGAGTTTTAATGAATCGAATGATGATGATTCGAGTCTGAATGAATCGAGTGATGACGAGGAAACGTTGTTGCCTCGACTGAACACAGTGGACGATAATAACGAATATTTCGAGTCATCTATTGAATTAGGTATGCATCACACGGCTAAGTTGTGTCTAACTTTCGCAGAATGGTTACGTGCTACATCTATTTATATCGCAAATAGCGAACAAGGTCAATCGATTGGAATAAGTGTATTATGGACAGCGAGCAAGGCGTGGGTATATTTAGAGCGATTTGGTGCTCATATATACAATTCAAATAAACATGTTAAATCTGGTGTTGACTTAGCACTATGGTGCAAGGATAGTGTATCAAGATTTACTGAAACAAGACGTCGAGAATCAGATGCAGCAAATTGGTTGCATACATGTCGACTTATTAAACAAACGAATGGTAAATCACCTTATTACGAAATATATACAACGTTACCCAATGGAGAACACCATACCAATAAAGAAAGGCTTTTTTCCGATGTATACAATTCGGTTGAACAATACCATGATACATGTATGATGATGAAAACTGATGGATTATATTTTGTGACAACCTGCGATGATGCATTTACGTCTATTCCAAATCCGTTACAAAAAATTAAGTCGCCGCCATTATCGATTACATACGAGCATCCTAGTATGGATGTGAAGATAGAATTTGATCTTCCAGACGAAATGTTTTGTGAAGGTAATATTCTGTTTACCCAAGCTTTCGTATATAGATGTCTCGAGTATCAAGGCGTGGATTTTGTATTTGATGAGAACTATAAAATTTCGATTATAGACGGGAATGTGGACGTCCATACACTATCGTCCAATGATTCGTTACGCGTCATTGAGTCGGGAGTTGAGAAACGTGAACAAATAAACAATGATGAATAAACGTTTAAAGATATAATCTCTTAATATAGTACGGGAATGTCGTTGGATCAAACTACTAATCCATGCGTCCCACAAAATGGATCTTTGCATGGTAAATGGGATCTATATTACCATTTACCACACGACAAAAACTGGGATGCTTCAAGTTATAAACAAATTGCAAAGGATATTCAATCAATCGAACAGTTGATATCGATTAATGAGAGTCTTTCTGAAAAGGTTGTGAAACACTGTATGTTATTTGTTATGCGAAGTGGTATAACTCCAATGTGGGAGGATGTGCGAAATCGCAACGGAGGATGTTTTTCATTCAAGGTGATTAATAAGCAGGTTCATGAAGTATGGAAAAACCTTTTTTATGCGTTAGGGGGAGAGTCTTTGTGTATAGACAAGGAAAATAGTTCATATTTGAATGGTATTACGATTTCACCTAAGAAAAGTTTCTGTATTGTTAAAATATGGTTGAAAGATTATACGTTACAAGACCCTAGTATTTTAACTCCCATTATGAACCTTTCAAAACAGGGTTGTTTGTTTAAGAAACATGCACCCGAGTTTTAGAAATATAACAATATATTTGTAATCAACATTAACTACAAATATAATAATGGATATCGCACGAAATTATATTTTTGGTTACGGTTCTTTGCAAAATGCGGAATCGATTAATAATACATTATCTTGTGATATGCAGATTTGTGATAACGCACCAACTGTGCGTGTTAAAAATTTGAAACGTGGTTGGTATATGAAAATGAATAAGGATAACATGATTTCAGAGCCATGGACAACACTTGCTTGCATTGATAAAGAGGGTTTCACTACAAACGGTATGCTATTTGAAATCACACCAGAATGTTTGGAGAAATTGGATAAAAGAGAAGTTGGATATATTCGAAAACAAATACATGTTGACCAAATTGAGTGTATTTGTAACAGTGTATCGATTTCGACAAATTCGGTTGTATATTATTATTCAATCGATGAATCAGATATTGCGACTCCATCTGCAAGTGCCCCTATATTGCAATCCTATTTGGATATTTGTCTTACAGGTTGTATTGAAATTGACCTGAAGTTGGGTAACACACATTATGAGTATACTGTCGAGTTCATACAAAATACATACGATTGGAGAGATATGTTATATTGGATAAATGACCGTATTTATCCAAGACGTCCATATGAACATGTCCCATTCGCTAGAACCATAGACACAATTTTATGTGAATATTTACTTATGTAAACGGCATTCTATCTTCCAAACTCATAATTTTATATTTTTCATAAAGTATAAAATCCTCTTTATAAAATTCGGTTAGATATTCTATACTTTTTTCGGATAAATCGCTAGTCACTGTTGATGTTTTATTTTTATACGGCAACCGTTTATCATTATTGATTCTTTTCATAAAATATTCAGATTCCTCGAATAAATTCTCCATTAAAATTACATATTTCGGTTGATTTATCCAAAGGCTTTGTGGTGAATATGTGAACTTATATGTTGGTAAATATTTTCCAATCTTCTGACCTTTATTTAACATTTCAGACATTACATTATCATATTCTGTATGATTCGGGTCAGACCATATTTGAACCCATTTTTCCGGGGTATTTATACCATTTGAGATTAAATATTTTATTTTAGGACTATGTGACCATTTCTCGATTGCATAATATACAGCTGAAACAAATCGTTCAATTGGATGTCTTATTATGATTAATTGGTTGCGTAAATTCGAGTTGTATACATCGGTATTGTGACCATTATATTTCAGGTTTTTGTAACATATATCTTTCACCGAAGTCCCTCCATTTTTTGGTATGTGAATGAAGTTAATATCTTCCAATTCTGTAATATCGGAGATCATTTTTTACGTATTGTTATGTGTAATATAACAAAACCTTTGTCCTTCTGAAGCCTTTCAATTTTGTAGTAGCTGCATTATTGGCGACTTTTAACTAGGTGGGAGAGGAGCCAAACATAGTTTAATTTCACCAAGAGAGGCAACATCATATTTCACAATAAGAGGCAAGTCGTTGCCCAAATACATCTCCAGATGGCTACATAGGGGGGTGCATTTAATAAAGTGAGACAGGCTTTTTAGGGAGAATTCGCCCTGGATAATGACGGATGCGTCCGGTTTGTTGATAAATTCCATGTATCCATCTGATTCGGAACGGAAAATACGTGAACTTGCGAAATTGCCTTCACATGAAAAAATGAGGTCGCTGCCTACTGATTTAATCTCAATCCTATCCGAAATTCCGTTCATATCTCGAATTATCTTCTGGAAATCAGATGTAGGTAGATTAATCACGGTTGAATATTCTACATCAGGAACTACCAACTCTTCTGTGTCTGGTTCAATTAACCGTAATTTTTGACTATAACATTGCTTAATGTCTCCATTATCATACTGAAGACCTAAATGAGACACAATACCATCATGGTAATCATCATTGTCGATATACATGGACAATGTATCATCATTGGACATTGTCGAAATCACTTTAAATAAGTGCATCGTATTTGCACACACGATAACCTTATCGGGTATACAGTTATACATTTCAAACTTGTGAGCATGTAGAATTACATTCACCAAGATTGTATGAGTCTTGTCGAAATTAATAATTTTCAACCCACTATTTGTATACGTAATGGTCGCATCGGTTAGAATGTCCTTAATTGCCGTAATCATATTACGGATCGGTTGGATTTGCACGGTTTTAATAGTTAATACATTATTGGCTTCGTTCATTTTCAGTGTCTTATATGAAATCAAACGCACTTGTTTTTATATTTTGTTTTGCGCTAAACAATAAATGCGTCTAAATAATGGATAGTATACATATTCTCAAAAAATATCCATGTTAAATGTATAGGAATTATAACGATGAAATCCATTAGACGAAAAACTATCAAAAATAAAACGAAAAAAAGAAAACGTTCAGGCGGAGGTTCTAGAATTAGTGCACCTAAAAAGGATTCTCCTATTATAGAAGAGGTCATTACGATTAAAAAAAAAGGTGTGAGTTTTAAAGATACACCTGAAAAATATTCTCCTCGGTATTATAGTCCAGATGAAAATGAGGAATTGCAAGTAAAAAAAAAGAAAAAGACATTAACAGAAGCCTTGCGTGAGGAAGCCATTGATAAAGGAAAAACTGGAAAAAAGGTGGATGCGTATGTGAAACGACATCAGGAGCAGCGATGTTTGGATCTAACAAAATCTAAAAAAATACGAAAACAACTGGTTAGAGCCCACAACCCATTTTATATGCGTAAACATGAAGAATACCTAAAAATAGAAGGATTTAACGAAATGGTGGATCAGTGTAAAAGGGACAAACAAAAAAAATAAGGCATCGGTTTGATACGATTATAATTTCTGTAAAATATGTTTACGTTCGATTATATATAATGTATCATTTTAAGAATACGAGTGAATGGATGAATAAAACTTGTGAAAATGTCTCATATGAACAAGAATACATACAAAAACGTGCGAATAACGGAGATATATCTATGTTTACACCCTTGGTAATTTAAAACGCCGTTTTTTCAATATATTTATTCATAATATATATACTGAATGCCCTCACATAAAAGCGAAGATTATAAGATTACATCAGTTAAGTTTCATTTAGAAAACGAGAGTTCCTTTGTAAATACCTGTAAAATATTCAAATGTAGTGAAAGAAGTTTGAAACGATGGATTGAGAAATACAACACACAACATAATATTACACGAAATAACCGTTCTCATGTTTCCTATAAAATTACACAAGAACAAGTCAAATATGCTTTACAATTACTCAAAGAAAACGAACAGATTACGATGAATGAACTACAATACCAATTACAGAAGGAATACAAAACATTAGATATTTCAGCAAGGCAACTTAATAACATTCTCCGTGATAATAACAAAACCAGAAAACGAACACGTCATTCACATTTTCCGGTTATTAGGTATAAGAAACCTATTTTCAAACAAACCGAATTGAGTAAGTTTTATAGTGGAATTAGTAAATATCCTATGAATAAAATTATTAGTATTGATGAAACTGCTATACGACCTGTTATGATGAATGAATATTCCAGATGTGAATTAGGTAAGCGATGTATATTCAAAACCAACGATACATTTATGTTTCGCAAATATACATTATTAGTAGCAATCAGCAACGCTAAATGTATTGGTTGGACTATGTTTGAAAAGGGTGCGATGAATAAAGAGCGATTAGTTGAGTTTATGAAGGAATACATTTTTAGAAAATACAAAGACCATCTAATCGTAATGGATAATGCTGGAGGACACAGAAACAATTATGTATGGGACGCCATTACTGAAAGTGGTAATCAATATTTACATTCCGTCCCATATACACCTATTACTAATCCAATAGAAGCGTTCTTTAACCAAGTGAAACATTATCTCAAACAGAATAAGAGTGTATTACGCTACAATGAATTGAATAAATCGGTAGAGAACGCAATCGCAAAAGTAAAACCTGAAAATTATAAAAATTATTTCAACTATGCGTATGATAAGGAACAATTCAAACTACCATCAACACATTCTACTCGTAGGAGAACGTTGAAGAAATATAAGAAGTTATAACCACATAAAAACATAATCGCATTATATTATAACTGAATTAATGCGAGAAAAATTAGAAACGAAATATCATACAGAACGTGAAGATATATGTAATAGATTGATTAGCATTTTAGAATTAGATGAAAACCATTCTATTTTATTGAATGTGTTAGAAAATGATACTGATAAGCAAACAAAAATATTGGATATGAAAGATGAAATACAAAAGTATTTTGCTGTCAGTTGTTTATCACCATTCAAACCAAACGCAACGTGTAAGCGACCGTATATAAATATCCTGCGTGGTATATTAAGAAAGCAAGGATACACATTTGAATCATCGCCTATATTGATTGGATTTGAAAATGGAAAATCTATATCAACATCAAAGTATAAAATATTTAAGGATATATAGGTTATTACTTATATTTGAATACAAATCCAGCGGAACTTTTAGTGGTTCCTCGTAATACCTCACCTATACTGATAATTGATGTTATATTATATTCTTTTCGTAAATAATTTTTTGCATCAAATTGGTAAGTAAATGATTGTATAAATGTCCCATCTTTTGTAAATACATCAAATGGTTTGTTGTTACCTTGAGTATCTAACTTTTTATATATTGCTTCTGGATTATCTATGTAATATTGTTTCTTTATTTCACTCATTTGTAGTATTGTTTTTGGATTATTTATGTAAGATTGTTTCTTTATTTCACTCATTTGTAGTCTTGCTTTTGGATTATTTATGTAATATTGTTTCATTTTGTCGCCGTGTTCTTTCCCAGCTTCAGGATGTTTTTTGTGATATTGTATATGTAATTCACTCAGTTTTTCTCTTGTTTCGGGGTGTTCTTTATGGTGTGTTTTCAGTGATTCACTAACTTTTTCTCCTGTTTCGGGGTGTTCTTTATGGTGTTTTTTCAGTGCTTCACTATTTTTTTCTCTTGCTCCCGGTGTTTCTTCATAATATTTTTTTATTCCATCACGGATATTTTGTTTTGCTTGAGGAGTGTTGTGACTAATTAACCTAATTTTAGACATTGTTTCGTGTGAGTCTGGTTTATTCCAAAAATCCTGACTTATTTTTTTCATTTGTTCTTTTTCTTCTGGATTATCTTCATAATATTTTTTCTGTCTTTCACTATTTTTTTGCTTATCTTCTTCTGTATAAACATAACCATTAGTTCCTTCTCCACCAAGCGTCATGTTATATCCATTTCCATCCATATAATATGAATTATATATTTGAATATACTCAATCTCCTTTTTACATAATTCTTCTAATGTATCTGCTGTATCTATTTCTACAAGTTCAAATGTGTCTACCATATTATGGCATCGCAACGATCTATATACCAGATGTTGTTTGGTTTCGTTTTTCGCACATATTTTATGTTCTTTTTGCCGTTGTTTCAATGAGGTGGTTGTTAGACCAATATAATGTTTTCCATTTGGGAAAACTATTTTGTAAATAGAACCGCAATTCATATTGTATATATTACATACTAACATTATATACTAATCAAATCAATTTTTGATTCAAAGTATATAATGTTTAGGAATAAGTAAGTTATTTGTTTATTAATAAACAACTTAAAAATAAAATGTTTAGTAAGTATATAATGGTGAAGAAGAAAAATGAGGAACACGCCATAATAAAACCAAAGGAGAAGGTTGTTAGAAATGACGTATCACTTCGTAAGGAAGCAAACAAAAATACAGATTTTACCTGTATCAAATCTTCGTGGAAATCATTCTGTAAAAACAATCTTTTAGCAGACACGATTGTTGAGGATATTTTACCCAAGATAAATACCATAGGTTTCTTATCATACAAGTTGATAAACTTCCATTTTACACGTCTTTTGGAAGAACACAAACCATTACCTGAAATCAAACAAAATATGTTTTACCAAGCGTGTTGTATGGTTTCCCAACTCAAATATACAAAGGATACTACCGATACAACCACCGAACTATATGAAAGTTTTTCACAGATGAGGGAGTATATTACTGATGCTTTACCTGCTCGTGATTATTTGTGTTTAGGATACATTACCAACCTGAATAAACTACAACTCACTATGGCGAATAATCACCTGAAACTAAACTTTTACAATCGGTTTCGTAAATATTTGAAATTGCGAACTGGTGAAACTGATAATGCTATTGTGTATCGTTGGTTGAAAGATATTTATGACCCTAAATATGAAGGGAAGAATACATTTATTTTGTATATGCGTGAATGGTTGAAATACACACCTACGGAAGCAAACATCGTAAAACATTCTAATCATTTTGTTAAGATTTACTATTCTATTTTGAAGGAGTTTGAGAAATATCCTGATACAAAAGGAATAAGAACCTTTACTTTATTACCACACAAGCACGGTTTTACACAATCACATATTACTATTTGTAATGCTGGTTTAGAAAACACACTCAAATACATAGCAAAGAAACTAAAAGTAGAAAATAATGATGTTGAAAGTGGATTAGATGTGAAAAAGTTTTCAGAAAATAGCGAGGATTATTGGAGGGAACTTTTTAATATCAATCGTTATGAAACGAAAAACAAGAAGTTTGGATTTACTATTCTAACTGACGGTAAAAGTATTGTATTACAGATGAGAAAACCGAAACAACCGGATACACCTGTTCGTGAATACACAGAGCAACAATACGATAATTTTATAGGGATAGATCCGGGCGTGAGGGCATTGATTACTTCTTATGATACAAACGATAAAATCATTCAAGTAAATACAAGGGAGTATCGTCATAAAAGCAAAATGATTTATGCCTGTAAAAAACGTGTAGGGTGGTATAAAAGGTGGGAACATTATGAGGATTGGAAACTCATACCAACGATAAAAACCAGCAAAACCAGCGTAATGAAGGAATATTTCAAATATGTATTTCCACGTATGCGAACCTTTACAGAGTTTCATATAGAAAAAGGTTTTCGTAATTTGAACTTTACCTCCTATTGTAGAAGCAAATCAACATTAGCAAAAATATGCGAACGCATAGGAGGCGGTAAAAATGTGAAAACATTAGTAGGTTTCGGTGATTTCTCACAACAACACGGTTTAGTAAAATCGCACCCAACCACACCCATTTTACGATTGAAACGAGAACTTCGTAAATATTGTAGGGTGGTTGGAATAGATGAATACAATACCAGTAAAACGTGTTCTTCATGTAGTAATCCAATTGAATTATACAGAAACCGTATTCGTAGAAAAAAGAAGGGTATATTAGAACCCATAGCAAAAATGTCTAATATCCATAGTGTAATCCGTTGCAAACACAACGAGTGTAAATTATGCTGTCTGGATAGGGATATCAACGCTTCAAAGAACATATTAGGGTTGCTTCTCAATCAGTATAGAGGAGAAGAAAGACCAGCATGTTTCAAACCAGCAAAAATTGGCGTTATACCTCGAAAGAGCGATAAGCGTCCAAAGGCGTGCGATTCGCCATTACAACCTTGTTAATTTATTTTTTGCCGTCAAAAACGGCGTTTTAAATTACCAAGGGTGTAAAACGGTAAAGCACCCTAGATCGACTACACGATTAATTCTTCCGCATAAAATATCTACATTTGACCCCATATTAACAACATTTATATGTGAAACGTTTGATATGTGCACCGAGTTAACTAATACAATCATAGAATTGAAGGAAAAAATACATAGGTTAGAAGATCAAATATCGAATACATAAATGGTTAGATTTTTTGAGATTAGTCGCATTAGATAGCGTTCACGTCCCGATAATATAGGTAATTATTATTATAATAACCTATGTATATGAATCAATCCGAAAAGGTGATCGCCGTGTTTATTGATGGTGAGAACATCAATCAGAATCATTTTCAGGTGATTAACCAAGAAATTCGAAAGGATGGGCGTATCATCATTTACAATATTTACGCAGACTGGACGGAAATTGCTTTAAAAAAATGGAATCAAATTGCCCGTCAAAATGGATTAATATGTGTTCACTGTGATAAAATCAGCGGTAAAAATTCGGTAGACCTAAGACTAAGTGTAGACATAATGAAGACATTATATACGAACGACATGATAGATGTTTTTTATCTTGTAACATCTGACTCTGATTACCGACATGTAATTCAGGAAATAAAACAGAAAAACAAGATTGCGTATTGTATTGGGGTGTCGAAAGTAAACCAATCACTCATCTCTGTTTGTGATAAATATACCAAAATCGAGGATTTATTGAAGAAAGAACCCGTGTTGAACGATATCGACCAAATATGCGACATTGTCCAAGCTTCGATCGATACAGATAAGACAAATGTGAGTCTTATCAAGGACGAGATTTTGAGAAAGATCCCTGCGTTCGACCAAAAAACATATGGTTATACCAAGTTTTCCGACTTTTTACTTGGAACATTCAAAGATAAGATTGTAATTGATAACGGGGTTTGTCTGTGGGTATAGTGTTGACTTTACCAAGGACATTATCTTACATATATACTTAGGTAATTTTGTATATTACTGCATGAAATATACAAAACGCGACTATTTTGTTACACGGTTATTTCTTGGGTTTAGCAACACTTTTATTATATTTGGCTAATTCGGCTTTCGTTAAATTTTCTATAGGCACCAATTCTGTATCACTATCTTTGGTTTTATCACTATCCTTGATTTTATCAATCGCCTGTTTGTAATCATATAGAGCTCCTGTTTTTTCATTTAATGCATATACAGTTCCCTTGTGAGAATATTTGACGAGTCTAGTTGTTACATCACGAATTTCTTCAACACTTTTATCTGCGAGCTCTTGAGTCAATGTAGGATGAGAAGCAAATGCGTTGGTCGAAACACTACCGAAATTAAAACATACCAGATTTTCGTCCTTGTTCTGCTTTTCATATAACCTACAATCCATAGCTGTTTCTTTCACTGCGTTGAGAATGTTGGAGTTTACGTGGTTCTTTACTAATGCATTTTCGAATAGTTGTTGATCAGTTGTAATAACCATAGGTCTGGTTTCAAGATGTTTCACATATCGCTCCAATAATGTGCTTGAATCCGATTCAATTGCACTTTTTGATGATAATTTACTAATATCTCGCAGTCTTAGTGCGATATGTTTATCATCATTTCGCTGTTGTTCGGTAAGAACAGCCATATATAAAAATACCTTCACTGTGCGCATATCGGGAGGCAAATCTTGATGACTGCATATACGTCTAGCGCGCCCAATAACTTGTTCTAGACGAACCATGTGCCAGTATGGCTCCATGATATGAACAAATCGGGTATTCTTTAGATTAATTCCTTCTGCACCAGATGAAGTAATCATCAAAACGCGCACCACATCACCCATATAATTGTTTTCGTGACCCTGTTTTTGAAATGCGGACACAATACTGGAAGGGACTTCTGTCCACTTTGAATTGTAAATATTCAGAATGATTTTCTTTTCTTCATCTGATTCCGTTCCGGTATGTAATGCGAATTTAGGCTTACCTTTTTCATCTGGTTCCTCGAGTAGTTCCCAATCACCGCCTGTAGAACGACGTATTTTCAACTCAGCGAATCCATTTGCTTCTAATACCAGTTTGAAAATACCGACACCTTCCATAGTTCTAAATTGACTGTATAATAAATGCAAACCAGTATTGTCCTTATTTTGGATATTTTCCAAGATTTTCAAGAACTTGGGGCTATACATTTGTAAACCACTTGAAACGAACAATTCATCGGCGCGTCCCTTAAGTTCATTTAATGCACGTAACATACGTTTGGGATAATCTAATGTTTCTTTTGGTTCTTCTGCGTCCTCTTCTTTTTCATTGGATTCTTGGTCTAAATCCTCAACATCCTCCAAAACAGTATCCTTTGCATTTTCCAAGTTGAGAATGTCGTCTTCTTCCTCCTTCTTGGATTCTTCTTCATCCACCTTCTTGGGTTCTTCTTCTTCTACCTTCTTGGATTCTTCTTCTTCTTCATCCTCTTCTACCTTCTTGTCCTCCTCTTCTTCTTCTTCATCCACCTTCTTGTCCTCTTCTTCTTCTTCTTCTTCGTCAGATTCACTTTCGGAAGGAGTCTTTTCACCTCCTTTTGTTTTTTTTTGACCACGCTTGGAACCAACATGTTCTTCTTCGAAATCTTCTTCGCCAATTTCATCATCGCCACCTTTCTCACCATCGCCTTTCTGAGGTCTTCCGGGTGGGTCGGGGAATGCGAAATTACAACACATACGTGATGCGATTCTATATGTAGATGGAATCTTGAATAAATCAGAAGCATCATTTTTTTTATCACGTTTCGCTTGAGCCTTTTTATTCTGTTTATCACGCTTACTTTCATCGTCACGTATCTTTTCATATTGACCGAATTGATAGGCACTCATTGGAATATTTTCTATATGATAGACATCATCATGGTCAGATGGAACAAAACTAGGATAAAGACTATCATCTGCACCTTTAAAATAAGAGGTAAGTCCAAGAATACGCTTTTGAAACACACGTTCATTTTTCATGTCTTTTGCCCCTAATTCGATAAATGTATCTAAGAACTCCTTGGACACGTCAGGTAATGATTTGTTATTTGTTAGCTTCACCTTCGCACTCTCTACTCTTAATCCCTTTTTACCAAGAATACCTATGATCGTCTTTTTAAATGCAGCATCACTCATATTACCAGTTTCGTCTAACTCTACACCAGTATAGTCTTCAAATACCCCCCCGCCATGTTGAACATTAAACTCAGCTTGAATGCGCTCTATTCGTTCAGCATCCGTTTCATCTAAACGTGAATCCTTGATTGGATCGCGTATCGAAATTAAACCATTTTTATGAGTTATTATATCAGGTTCATCCTTTCTGTGTCGTTTCTTAGTCGCTACTGATTTACTCTTTTTACGTTTATTTTTAGTTCCTTTTCCACCTTTTTTTCTAGAACTATCGTCACTGTAATGATTTTCAAATCCAAATGGATTACGTGTAACAATTAGTTGTTGCCCACTAAATTCAACATAATCATATCGATTTAAACCCTCTCGTTTGAACCAAGACACGGCATTATCTTTTGTCGGTTTATCTGATCCGGACATAACGGTAAAAGGGAATGTCCAAGTTTTAATATAACCACGCAACATGTTGAATAATACTCCAATTTCATTCGGATAATTGATGATCGGTGTTCCTGATAACAATACAATGCGTGTGTTCGTCGCGCTCATTAAATACTCGTATAATTTGTAGGAAATCGACGTTTTTTCACGCAATTTATTTACAATACGACTTACAAAATTATGAACTTCATCAATAATCACAACACAGTTATCGAATGGATTCTTGGTGTAATTGTCGGTCTCTCTATCCATGATTTTTTGAGTCAATCCATTATAGTTAAGATCTGTATACTTGGAACGTATCATCTCATCAAGCTGTATATTGAGTGATTTTTTGTCCGCGTCATTCAAATCTTGGAAATTAGATGCCTGTTTCACATTGACCATCCAAGCCCCTTTATGCGTCTGCACAAATTCTTCTGGTAAACTGAGAGTTTTGGATAATACCTTTACAAAGGTGGGTTGTCCTTCAATTGATATGAATTCCCAAAACTGGTCCAATCGATAAATCGGATCACCACAAACCTTCATTTGGTCGAAAAAATTTGCCTTCAACGATTTCAACGTCAACACATAGATTTTTTTTTGCGATTTCATTCCTTCTGCAATCGCGATAGATGTGCATGTTTTACCTGAACCTAAACCGTGATATAACAACAAACCACGATATGGGGTATAAAGATTCAAATAATCACGCACAACCTGTTGATGAATCATTAGTTTAAAATCAGGCGACGACCCTTTTGCAGAAGAATCGTCACACGAAGCAACCTTATCCGACTTCGACAATTCACGTTTGTATTCAGAAAACATAGGCATCAATTGAGACAAGAATTTTTTACGATTATTCATGTAAAAGGTCGACATCTTGACGGTATGATTCATAACAGGTGTAGGTAATCGTTTATTAAACATCATTATATCGTCGGAATCATCTTCCAATACATAATCTGCTTCTTTTTCTTTTATTGTTTTGGTTCCTTCTCCTTTATCTGTAACATCCTTGGTTTTACGTTTTTTAATAACTACACTCTGGGTTGTTTTTTTTAGTTCCGGTTCCTTGGTTTCTTCTTCTCCGTCAGATTCAACAACCACATCGGAACTTATTGCGTCTATGGATGGAGGTGTAATGCTATCAACAAGGGACTCTTCTAAAATAACAGACGACTGTTGAGGCAGTTTCTTTCCCTGATTCACACGAATAACTCCTCTAGCGGACATGGCTTCAATTATTGGTCCGCGATCGATTGGATGTGTATATATACCATTTACTACAAGTGACGCGTTTTTTCGAATGGGTTGTCGTTCAGATTCGTTCATATCGCTAGTCGACGCCTTTTGTTCCTCATTTTTAATATCCTTGTGTTGGGCATCCGAATCAGACGCCATATATACTTTAAGTCCACGATTCTGGTTCGCCCCAGGTGTTGGCTTTATACCTAAAGCTGTTATGTAATTATTCATGTATCTTAGATTACTAATATAGTATAAGGTCATAATTTTATCAATATTACGATATATTCAAAATATAATAATTCAAAAAAAAATATTTGAATTATTCGGGTTATAATCAGAATCAGACTCCTTAATATGCCTGCAATATTCTCAATGCTTCTTCACATGCAACTTGCTCGCCCTTTTTCTTAATTTTATGAACTCCCTTGCCTAAACGAATAAATACGCGTCTATTCTCAGACATATACTGGTGTATATCAACAAAGGTCGCAAACTGACTAATATTCAATGCAGTGCTAGGATAAACCGAATGGATCGGTTGACCCAAACATAGATATACACCCATATGATACCCACTGTTAGCATCGTGTTCTACAAATTCCATATAATCCGGTGTGACCTTGAACTCCTTCTGAATGCGAACTTGCAACAAATTTTTATAATTATCGTCGTTACGGATTAAACTAATCCAATCAACGTGTTTTTCGAAAACATTTTCGATGAATACCTGAGCCATCTGAAACCCGGGACCCGTAATAAATGTGTTAGCGAACCAACCATGTTCATCATTCACATCAATCTTGTTAAAATCCAGGAATAATGCACCGAGAAACGCCTCGAACAGGCAACCGAGTTTCTTCAAGTTGGTTCTTGTTTGCTTTTGTTCGGTATGTTTGGAAAGAACAACCCACTTATGTAAACCCATTTCATAGGCTAAACGCCCTATCGCCTCATTTTTAACAAGCGCTATCTTCTTCTCCGTCATAAACCCCTCATTCTCCTTTGGAAAACGTCGATAAAGTATATATTTAGTGATACATTCCAATACACCATCTCCTATAAATTCCAATCTCTCATTCGATTTAGAATTTAATGGTAAACAATCATCGGGTTTAGGCACAATTATCACATTATTCTGTTCATTTTCCAAGTCAGGTCGACGCAGATATGACCTATGAATAAATGCGCGTTTATACAATTCATAGTTGAATATGGGTGCGTCAACCCCATACCTCTTCAATATATCGCAAATATCCGATTTCGAAATAGGTTTATTTAGGGGATTATATGGGTCAAATACGTAGGTGTCCTGACCCTGTGTATTTTTTTCAATTCGAATATCATCGTCAAGTGTCGTGGGGGTAGGTCGTGTATTCGTATTCATGTTATTTCGCAAATAAAATGAATCCAAAGAACTATAATAGTCTAATGTGGTATATCTAAACTGTTTTAGATATAACACTTGCTTTCAATTTTTTGTCTTTTTATAGTATATAATTATGGCTGGTCTCACAAAAAAACAGATGACTTCCGCAAACGGTCTCCGTATTAGTTCTAATGCTAGCACAAATATTAACCAGGGTGGCGGTGATAAAAAGGCTGGTCTTCCTTATCAAATTGGTCGCGATAGATGGTTTTATGCCGCGATGAATAATGTTGGTTCTCGTAACACTCTATACAACTATGGCTCACCCAATGTTGTGTTTGGTCTTCGTCACACTAGAAACCCCAATGTTAACATTTCTCGTCCCATCGGAAGCACACTCACGCCCAATCCTTACTGGAGCATGAATCTTTAAAATAGTTATTAAAACAATATAACTAAGTAATAATGTGTTGTATAAGCAATACATTATGAAAATTGTATTCGATGAACGAGAAACCGCGTTGCACGAAAAATGTAGTGCCCTGAATATCACAATCCCGATTGAAAAACGCGTTCTAACTTTAGGCGATATTCTCATAACAGACGATGACGACAAGGAAATCTTATTGATAGAGCGCAAGTCGCTATCTGATTTAATCGCTAGTATCAAAGATAGTCGTTACGAAGAACAATCCTATCGTTTAATTCACGCGTCTGGTATGTGTAGGCATCATATTGTCTATATTATTGAGGGGCTTTTTTCCCAACTCCGAACTCCGGTTGAAAAAAAAATGGTTTATTCTGCAATGACTACATTACAAGTATTCAAAGGATTTAGTGTGATTCGAACAAATTCGCTACAAGAAACCGCGGATTGGATCGCAAATTGTTCCGATAAACTCAATCGTGAAATTTTACGCGGGAATCAACCTTGGACATCCGATATCATTACTACTGATACATCTGCACCTCCCGCATATTGCACCGTAGTAAAACGCACAAAAAAAGACAACATTACACCCGAGAACATAGGTGAAATATTATTATGTCAAATACCCGGTATCAGTTCTGTATCAGCCATGGCTATTATGCATAAGTTCCAAACTATATCGAATTTAATTGATAATGTGAAACTCGATGAAAACTGTATGAATGATATCATGTGCGAAACTCGCGGGAAAACACGTAAATTGGGGAAAAATATCGTTCAAAATATCATCACATATCTGATTTGATTATTCGTTTGATGTAGGAATACTTTGTTTGTCTTCAACTTCAGGATAATCGCCAAATTTGAGGTTACTCACAACTGTCGGTGGTTCAACCGAATTTCCCGCATATTTACCACCCCGAATTTTATCCGCAGTAAATACAGCACCCCCCCACCCGGAATCCATCGCATTATCACTAAGACCATCGGGATTTTGTGTTTTTGTAGAATCGTGAATTTTGTCTAAAACCGTATATTTTCCAACATATTGACTGCTTGGGTCAAAGCCATATGTGCCTTGATTATATGGCTTTTTACGATTCGCGTCTAAATAAGGAACCGTTGGTGGGTGACCATTGGTTGATTGAACATTAGTCGAACCATAGAGAGCCAGATTTACAGACTGATGAGCCTTGGGACCAGAAGGGGGCATAAATTTAGGTGCTACCTTTGTTGCGTTTTGGAAATAATCACCAGCTGAACCCAACATTAACGGGTCGACTGTGATATCATTACTATTCGGTTGTCTCATGCGATACACTTCTTCACCTTGTGTGTTTGTTTCCTCTTGTAAAAACAATACTGGACAAGTTTGATTATATACATCACGTTGAACCTTTACATAAGCAATATATTGTTCTAAATTCTCGAAAAAGATTGGATTTTGTTTTGGGATTTCTGGTAAATTTTTATTAAACAGCATCAACTGTTTACCGCGTTTTATTAATAGGGTCGGACACATATCAGTTGACTCCGCTTGTATCAAATCTTCCGTCTCTAAATCATTACTACTTGGTGAAGGTGAGGCATCGAAGTCGACAACCTTATTTCGTAGCTCAGTTAGTTCATCCTCCATTTCAGTCCATTCACTACTTTTTCCCATCCAAAAAATAAAGTAAATACCCGCTAAAAATACCGTCAATAAAAAAATGGTGAGACCATATTGGAAAAAAATCCTTTTTGCAACTGGATATAAATTTTTCATGATGCGTTTCTATATATTTAGATGGATAGAATAATATAGGATCTACTTATTTCTATTAATAATATATAATGGTTTCACGCAAAAGAACCAAACAATCCAAGAAATCCGCTGCAAAACGTAATAATACAACTCGTAAGTCTAAACAGACAGGGGGGTTGCAGAAAATGCATGTTGGAAAAATCACAGCAGATTGGTGCGGACATTGTAAACAACTTATACCTGAATGGAATAAAATGAAAAAAATGATGAAAAAAGGCAAAATGAATAAATGGGATTTTAAATTCAGTGAAATTGGCGATACCGAAAAGAATCGGGCAAAAAATTTGACGGTTGACTCTCAACTACAGCAATTAAATTCGAAACATTTTCCAAATGGTGAACATATTATCGCTGTCGACGGTGGATTCCCTACACTTTTCAAAATATGCGGCAAGGATATGGAATATTATACCGGACAAAGAACCGCAAAAGATATGTTCACTTGGTATACACGTGGATGTGAAAAGATACCGCTTGCTCATAATTCAGACACATTCGAATTTTAATCCAAAGTGTTGTATTACATCATTGGTTTACACGTTTGTGTCTTACCACCTAGATATCTCAATGTTGATTTATTATCCACATTGAGATTCATATTTACAACCAAATTCGTTACTGCTGAACGGTCGTCATCATTTCTTTTATTTTATCGACCGACATGTCTGCGAATTTTACAACTTCATCGGGTTCCATTACATCTATCATGTTCATTAATGTCTCGGTTTGTTCTGGAGATAGATTAGACAATTCTTTTGTTTTTTCTACCGACAAATTACTTAACACCTCAGATATTTTTGCCATTTTTGCCTTTTTTGCATCAACATCATTTACTTCATCAAACCCTTCAATACTAATATCGCGAATATATGGATACAGAACCATGTAAACAATTGTGAACAAAAATGCATGAATGCATGTTATAGTAAGAAATGATACCTTCTTTGGTATTTTATACAATACTCCAGGTGTAAATATAATCGCAAGAAGAATGGTTGCTAAAACTTGAATCATTCGAATGTATATAGTATACAGGCATTATTATACAAAATTGAATGAAAATAGTATTCCGATATCAGTTATAACTTTTAATCAAACTTATTAAACCGAACTTATCTATTACTGTAATGTCGGACACAAAAAAAACCGTCAAGGTGAAGAGGAGCGTTTCCGGAAAATCGTTCCGATTGGTTGATTTCCATATATATAACCAGAGCCCGGAACCCGAATCCGACGATTCAGGAGCAGATAATCGCTATACGAAAGCTCCTAAAACAGCCACGTCCTCCAAATTCGTGATACAAATGTTCGGTATCAACGAAAAAGGGGAAACATGTAGCATATACATCGATAATTACCAACCCTTCTTCTACATTCGCATTGGCGATGATTGGGGAAATAGTGACGCAAATGAACTGTTACATCTTATTCGCAAGCGTGTCGGATATTTTCACAGCGAAGCAATCGTCGGTATCGAAATCGCAGAACACAATAAATTATATGGATTCAGTGGAGAAAAGAAGCAGCGATTTGCGAAAATAACCTTTAAAAACACAACCGCCATGAATCGTGTTCGTAGTTTATGGTATACCTATCTTACCGAAGAGGAACGCAAATATTCGAGTGAATATCGCCGTCTAACACCCCTTGTATTCAAGAAGATCACTCTCGAACTATATGAGAGCACGATTCCTCCTCTACTTCGTTACTTTCATATTCACAATGTTAGTCCTTCAGGGTGGGTTTTCGTCCATACAACCAAGGCAATTATACCAGAAATAAGGACAACAACATGCGATTTCGAATATATATGCACCATCTCACAAATCAAACCTCTTCCTGATAAGGAAACCATTGTCCCATATAAAATATGCAGTTTTGATATTGAAGCTAGTAGTAGTCATGGTGATTTCCCATTGCCGATTAAAACATATAAGCGTCTTGCTATCAACATTGTGGATATGTTTCTGCGCATGGAGACGTCCTCGCAAAAATTGGATGTGTCCCGTGCGAAATCATTGTTGAAACGATGTATTCTCACTGCATTCTCACACGACAAATTTGAAAATGTGGATATTGTATATCCAAAGAACGTGCCATCCAAGTCGAATGTAATGTCGCTTATTGAAATTCTGCAAAATACTCCTATCAAGGGTGCAAAAGAGAGTAATTTGGAGAACGGTGATAATTCACATCTTCTCGATCTAGAAGTGTTATTTGAACAGATCAAACAACAGATGAGTGGGAGTGACGAGACCAGTGGAGATGGGGACGGTGAGACTCCGACTGAGGTAGAATCAGCACCCATCTGGACGAAAAATCGAACCACAGTCAAAAAACTAGGTAAGGCAGAGGAAAAATTGTCGTTGGTCGACATACTATTGAGCCCAAAATATGAACGTGACGCGAAAATCCAATATACAAATGACGTATTGACTATGATGTTTCCACGATTGGAAGGTGACTATGTAACTTTCATTGGGTCCACATTCTTGCGTTACGGAGAACCCGAACCCTATTTGAACCACTGTCTGGTGTTGGGTTCATGTGACCCAGTTGATGGGTCGGTCATCGAAACTGTCGACACCGAGTCCGATTTGCTACTCCAGTGGCGAGACCTGATTCAGAAAGAGAATCCAGATGTTATTATTGGATATAATATATTTGGGTTTGATTACGAGTTCATGTTCCGTCGTGCGCAAGAAAATCATTGCGAACGCGACTTCCTGAAATTATCAAGGAAACGCGACGAGGTTTGTGCGAAGGAAATTGACGGGGAACTGTCTATCGAAAATACCAAAATCGTATTAGCCACGGGTGAATATGACCTACGGTTTTATAAAACGACCGGTCGACTTCAGATTGATATGTATACATATTTCCGTCGCGACTTCAACCTGACCTCTTACAAACTCGATGATGTTGCGGGTCAATATATAAGCGATAGTGTGAAACGCGTTGAACATGTAAATCATCCGGTTCATGGAGACGTTACCGAATTGTTCAGTAAGAATTTAGCGGGTCTTCATGTTGGTGATTTCATTCACATTGAACTAAGTGGTTTCACATCTGATTATTACAAAGAAGGAAAAAAGTTTCGCGTATTGGATATTGATCACGAACGAACGGTTTGTGAAACGGTTAAGGGTGAAGAAAAGACGAACAAATACAAGGTTATTGTTATAGGGGGAACTGAAATGGAAGACGATACGACTAAGAGCGTCAAATGGGGGATGGCGAAGGATGATGTCTCGGTCCAGGATATATTCCGTCTTTCAAAAGGTTCTGCGTCTGACCGCGCGATTGTAGCGAAATACTGTATTCAAGATTGTAACCTTGTTCACCATCTTATGACGAAGATTGACGTGATGACCGGATATGTCGAGATGTCGCGCATTTGCAGTGTTCCCATCTCGTTCCTTGTGTTTCGTGGTCAGGGTATTAAGCTCACCAGTTATGTTGCGAAAAAGTGTAGGGAGAAGGATACACTTATGCCCGATTTGGAAAAGTCGTCGTCAGGTGATGGTTATGAAGGTGCTATTGTATTACCTCCCAAGTGCTCCATGTATATGGACAATCCCGTTGCATGTGTGGATTATGCGTCACTGTATCCGTCTTCGATGATTAGTCAAAATTATTCACATGATAGTAAGGTTTGGACAAAGGAGTATGATTTGCATGGAACATTGGTAAAGGAAACTGGTGAAGTAGATGCAGCGGGGAACTATATTTACGATAATTTGCCCGGATATCAATATATCGACATTGATTTCGACACATATAGGACGGTTCGCAAAACACCCACCTCTCGGGCAGATAAAGTGATATCTGGTAAAAAAACGTGCAGGTGGGCACAACTCCCGGCTGACCAAAAATCTATTATGCCCGCTATTTTGGAAGAATTGCTGAAGGCGCGAAAGTCAACCCGTAATAAAATCAAGACTGAATCCGACCCATTCATGAAGAACATTTTGGATAAACGTCAACTCGGTTATAAGGTAACTGCTAATTCGTTATATGGTCAATGTGGCGCACGCACATCAACCTTTTATGAACAAGATGTTGCTGCCTCAACTACTGCGACGGGACGTATGATGCTTACCTATGCTAAACGTGTGATTGAAGAAGTCTACAAGAATCGTCTATATGATACCAAATGTGGTGGGCTTGTAAGATGCAATGCCGAATATATATATGGCGATACAGACAGTGTGTTCTTCACCATGAATTTGGAAGACCCTAAGACCGGTGCTAAAATACGCGGTAAACCGGCTTTAGAAATGACGATTGAGATAGGACAAGATGTAGGTGCACTTTGCTCACAATTCTTGAAAGCACCACAATGTCTAGAATATGAAAAGACGCTCATGCCGTTTATTCTGCTTTCAAAGAAGCGCTACGTTGGAATGTTGTATGAAGAGGATGCGAATAAAGGCGAAATGAAATACATGGGTTTGTCTCTGAAACGTCGCGATTCGTGTGATTATCTGAAGGACACATATGGTGGTATATTGAATATATTGATGAAGGAGAATGATATCCAAAAGGCAATTGACTTCTTATATCGTTCTCTTGATAATCTTATCGCCGGAACCGTTCCTATGGAAAAACTCGCAATTACAAAGGCTTTGCGAAGTGATTACAAAAATCCGCTACAAATTGGACATTGGGTTCTTGCCGAACGTATCGGTAAGCGTGACCCAGGTAATCGACCAAAACCAGGCGATCGCATGAAATTTGTATTTGTTGTGAATAATCAGAAAAAAGCGCTTATGGGGGACAAAATCGAAACTCCCGAATATATTTTGGAAAATAACCTACAAATCGACTACACACATTATATTACGAACCAACTTATGAAGCCATTGCAACAATTGTTCGGACTCGCCCTAGAGCCAATATGGGAACATCAGCGCAAAACGTCCGCTATAAAGACGTATCGCAAAGATGTGATACGCATTGAATCTGAAAACCCGGATATGGAATCTTTTATGAAGAAAAAGGAGAAATATTGTTCACAGAAAATAAAAACGTTATTATTTGATAAATTCCTTACGAAAATCGAGCACGCACGGACTGGGATGCAGACAATTACCGGTTTCTTCAATTAGATGCGTTGCGAATATTGTATATTATTATTTTTTTCTCTACTATTATTATACAATGACCGCTTGGACTGACGCTGTTAAGAAGACGTTTCACATGAACCGCAAAACAAACAAATCTTACCAATTTAAGAATGCTCTTATCGACGCAAAGAAGATTTACAAGAAGGGTAGTGGGGTGATTTCCGATACAGCTAGCAAGGGAACTGGTCTTGTTAGAAAGACTGTGCGTAAGGGAACCGGTATGGTTAAAAAGGTTGCACGCAAAGCAAAGCGCGCAGTTACTGGACGCAAACGCAAAGGCAAGAGTGGGTCCACCCGCAAACGCAAGACCGCTTCTCGTCGTAAGTAATAAAATTGAAACTAGCTAGTTGGTTAGTTATATGATATAATAACTTAGATATATATTATATTATATTACCATGTCTCGACCACTCATTGTTTCTCTCGAGGGTAACATCGGCGCAGGTAAATCGACCTTTCTGGAAAATCTGGAAATGCATTTAGGCAAACAATCTGGATGGGTGTTCTTACGAGAACCGGTTCATATATGGGAACAAATTTGTGACCAAAATGGTCAGACTATTTTGGCGAAGTTTTATGAAAATCCCGATAAATATGCATTTGCGTTCCAAATTATGGCGTATACGACTCGTCTTCATGAACTGAAGCGAGTTTTACGCGAGAACCCCGATTGTGTTGGTATTATTTGTGAACGTTCGCTTGATGCAGATAAGCATATCTTTGCTAAAATGTTACACAGTGATGGTCTCATTGATGATGTGATGTATGAGATTTATGAGCGTTACTTTTCAGAATATGAAGGGAATTTTACATTGGATGGGATGATTTATGTCGAAGCTGAACCCGATGTATGTTACCAGCGTGTTGCGAAACGTTCTCGCGATGGTGAATCTAGTATTGCTCTCGATTATTTGCAGAAATGCCATCAATATCACACCCAATGGATTGAACATACAGAAACCAAAGTATTGAAATTGGACGTTAATGATGACGTAGAAGTATCAGTTCTTCAGGGTAAAATGCGAAACTGGCTTTATGAAGCGGAATCGTTCCTTCAAAAGTTTACCGTGAATTCTCAGTCTCAATCTAGTATCGGAATGTAATCGCTTTTATTATAATACTTCAAATTTGCTACCCCCTGCACTTAATATATTTTTTAGTTGTTCGGTCAGTTCAGCATTATTATTGAATGTGCCCCCCAAATGTGTTTTACCCTGACCCTGACCAGCAGCAGGAGTTGTAGAAGAATTAGAAGCAGCGGTAGTAGAAGAACTAGAAGCAGGAGTTGTAGTAGTAGTTGTTGTAGAACTAGAAGCAGCGGTAGTAGTAGAAGAACTAGAAGCAGATCCTCCATCCGATACCATATATCGACCATTTGTCCACTTTACTTCGTGATTTTTTTCTCCAATAGATAAAGAACATTTTGTGATACGACCGTCATTCTCGTCATATTCTATACCAACGATATTGATTTGTTTTGTTTCAGTCGACATTTTACATTATTTAGATAAAAAAATTTCGTTCGTCTTGCTTATTTATTATCGTAGTTAAGAGTAGTTATAAATGAATATGTCGAACCCTCGATATACTACATGGATGATTGTATATACACCGAACAAAGAACGGGTTGCGAATTTTAATCATATTAATAACACAATTCCAACGAAACTATTTGTAGCCATCGACACAGTTTCACAATTTGATAAATATTCCAATATGGCGATTGACCAAAAATATTGTACACCTGAATATATACAATCCGTCAAAAAATGCCCGGGTAAATTAGGTTGTAATCTATCTCATCAATTGCTCCTAGAAGAGATACAACAGAATAGTCCGACTGATTGGAATTTGGTGCTGGAAGACGATACGGTTATTTATAGCCCATTATTTCTAAAGGACGTTGGGTATACACTTGGTGCTGCAGATAGTTGTGGTTCGCATTATATTCAATCATATTCACATAAACGGTTCCGTAATAACCAACGTAAATATAACAAAATTGGGGATAATGTATATAATATGATGCGGCAATGGGGAACATGTGCTTATTTCATTCATAAAGATGGTATTCCTAAAATACAATCAATATACCCTGTCGCACGTAATATTGATTTTGTATATTGTTCGCTCTTAAATCAGCTTAAAGCCCTTTGTTGGTTAACTCACTCGGTCAAGACGATTGGTCCGTCCGATGCGTTTGATACAAATAGTTTATTAAATAGCATTATTTTATCAGATAATATGAAGGTTCGAGGAGGATTTTCCGCGACAGATATTCATTGGGACAACCTTCATTTGAAAGATACTTATGCTGAATATGTCCCAAATAAAGATGCGAATGACGTGAAGAAAGAGAATGACCTTCTGAAACAAACTGTAACCAAGACAATAAACACCATTTTGGATCAGATTATATCGAAAGACCAGTTTGTCCAAGAAGAATAAACATTCAATCAAATAATGTGATTATTTCATTGAATAGATTGGTATCAAAATCATCTATTTTTTCGACCGAAACGTCTCGTTTTAGATGCGCCCTTGTTATTCTTTTTTACAGTCATCGGTTTACCACGACCACCCTTTTTTAGTGTAGATTTAGACCGCTTTTTACGGGTAGATTTTCCACCAGAGTTGCTTAAAAATGTCGGATCAGTCTGTTTTAATATTTTCACCAAATGAGGTTTTATCGTGTTTTTAATAGAACTTTGTTTTGTATCGTCATACTCGTCTAGTTTTTCATCGTGTATCTTGTTATAACGACCTATAAAATGTTGCATTAACAATATTTGGGATGCTTTATATTTTTTGTATTCGACTGAATCGCCAATAAATCTACCAATCGCCCTGTCGAAATTATTTCGTTTCGTTTCATTTTTAACAATATCTTCATACTGATGTTTAAATAAATCCTTGATGTTTTGTGTAGTATCTTCGCGTTGTTCTTCTTTTATTTCCCGTAGATATGCGGCTGCCCGCTCCCTATTTGCATCCTTCCTCGTCTTCTTCCGTGCATTATCCTCCTTATCCTCCTTATCCTTCTTCTGTGTCTTCCGTGCATTATCCTCCTTATCCTTCTGTGTCTTCTGTGCATTCTTCTCCTTCTGTGTCTTCCGTGCATTCTCACCCGCAACCTCCCTATAAATTTTGTTTTGCACTTGACTCGATTTCAGTCTCCGTTTTTTCTTCGCATCATCCGTCTCCGTATTATTCTTCGTTGGCGCGTGTTCCGTCTTCGCTAATACTGCATTATTATTATTCTTCTTCGTTGGCGCATGTTCCGTCTTCGCTAATACTGTATTATTATTCTTCGTTTGCGCATGTTTCGTCTTCGCATTATCATCTGTTGCAGCTGTCTGTATAAACTTTGACGATTGCGTTGTCCACATTGTGCGATTTTTTGTATTCAATCTTTCTCTCTCCTCCTGTTGTTGTTTCGTCAGGGCTTTCAAATTATCTCTAAGTCTTATCGACGGTGCTACGTTTATTACATACATCGCGTCCTTCTTCGCCTTATCCTCAACGTCCTTCTTCGCCTTATCATCCGCATCCTTCTTCGCCTTATCATCCGCATCCTTCTTCGCCTTATCATCCGCATCCTTCTTATCCTTATCATCCGCATCCTTCTTCGCCTTATCATCCGCATCCTTCTTCGCCTTATCATCCGCATCCTTCTTATCCTCCGCATCCTTCTTATCCTTATCACCAGCGTCCTTCTTCGCCTTATCCTCCGCGTCATTCACAGCAGCTTGTCTAGCAGTGTTTGCATTCTCAATTTTATCACTTATATATCTACCATTTTGCAAAGTATATTTATCATGTTCACCCAATATTATCTTATTTTTTTCAATATCAACATTGTTATAAATAGTAACCCATTCGGGTTTTTTCGCATCTATACCATATTTGACCAGCATTATTTGTCCATTTTTTGTGCCTTTCACATCGGAACCTTTTAAAACGCCTTTTGATTCAACTGTATGTGGTAGATATACGATTATAAAATACTGATTTTTAATTGTTATTTTGTTATCTAATTTTTGTAACATCTCACTTAATTTGGTTTCAATGTTTGCCGGAGTCAAATCTTTCACCTCTCCCATTGTTTTTTTTACGATTGTTGACTTGGAATCCATGGTTTTTTTACAATTTGTTTTTGTTGTTCCATTATCGTCTAAAACGAATCGGAGTTTACATATATCGTGAGGTTGTTTATCATCTGAATTCAGACCAACATATTTATCCAAATTTTGTGCTAACTGCTCTGTAAATTTATTTGTACCGATTATCGCTGCTATTTTTGGATCAATTCGCCCTATTATACTTACCGCATTCGACATAACTACATTACATAGAGACTTTTTATGGTTGCTAAACGTTCAATGAAATAATGTATTTATTTCATGGAAATTATTTACTTCTTTTTACGTTGGGAACGACGTCCCTTCTTTGTCGATTTATTCTGACGACGAGGGCGTGTGCCCCCCTTCTTTTTATTTGACCTGCGCTTCCTGCGAGTCTTTTTACCACCATCAAACGGATTGGTAGAAACAGCAGGCTCTTCTGCAAATCCGATATTACTTGTTCCAAGTAATTCATTAATTATACCTAACACTGGTGTCTCGCCTGTATCAGTCGATTTAATAACATTATCGACTACTTTAATTGTCTTATATTCAGTACTTGTTTGTATGTAGTGAATACGTCCTTCACCGGTAACCCTATCACCGTCTAATTTATATAAAAACACTAATTGAAATGACTGACCCCCAACATACGTACCTGCTGCGATTTTACCCAATATTGGGTTTTTCGGTTGGTATGTATCTGAAGTGCTCAACTCAATAATATTCTTAAACATTGCCGATGCATCATCCACACGCGTCTCAACGTTGGTAATCCCACGATGATTTGATTCATCCGTCGACCATTTAGTATTTTTTTTATACATCCATTTAACGGGTGTGAAAGTCTCTATCGCTTGGGTATTAACGTTGTATGTAAAATTACTTGCACTAACACCCGCATACATTTTAGCAGTTCCATTTAACACATCAGATGTTGTATATTTACCCCCTACATTACCAGCAAGTGTGTTAATACCGGCGATAACAATTGCGTTTGTATATCCGTCGCTGATGGATAATCTATATAAGGTTTCCATACCATTCTTCAGTCCAGCAGGAGCAACATTGGGTTCATCTGCAACATTGGGTTCATCTGCAACATTGGGTTCATCTGCAACATTGGGTTCATCTGCAACATTGGGAGTAGCTGCATTCTGGTCATTTGTTGGTTCATCCATTGTTCGTATTATACATTATTCCGACAAAATTATTTATCTAAATAGGTTAAATGAAGCTCTCAAGAAGTAAACAATATATATCATGGATAAATCTAGCAACATTTCTCGCCATAGTATCCATTTGTATCGCTTTTTATGCAATGATCACGAAATACTTGACTTGGAAATCATCCGAATTCGGTAAAGAGGGGTTTTTTCTCGAATCCTTCTTCCGCAAAAAGTCGAATATCGGTATTGTATCCATGATGAAAGATCCCAAAAACATCGAAACATGGTTGGATATGCACCGCGTTCTTGGGATACGTCATTTTTACATTCGTTTAGAAGAAACTCCCGACTTAGAACTCTTTCTAAAGAACCAACCCGACGTGACCGTTCGTTCTGGAAAATCGTCTGGTGTGAATGAATATGAAGATATACAAATACGTCAAAATGCATGGGTTGATGAAGCATTGAAAATGGCTACATTGGACAATCAGCAAGTAAAATGGTTGATACACATTGACGCGGATGAAATCCTCCAAGGTAACTTAGACCAAATCGCACAATTACCCGAAAACGTCCGCACCTTCTGGATGCAAAATCTTGAAGCCAAGTATTCAAAAATACCATCTGAATCCGATAACTGTTTCGAAGCATCCACTTTTGTCGACTGTTCCAAACACCCCGATAAATGTGTTAGTTACGGTAATGGAAAAAGCGGTGGTCGTGCAGCACCTGATGTAGTCGCAAATGGACCCCATCGCATGAAAACCAACACCCCAAACTCTTCTATGCCTAAATTATCCGATGTATTCGTTCAACATTATGAAAGTTGCGATTTCGAAACATACAAAAAGAAATTTAAACGACTCGCTGTCCAAGACAAGAATAACGATATCCCATTTCCTTACTACAATGAATCCATTGAAGCGTGTAAACATGATGACGACGATGAATTACGCAGAATTTATACAAAATACCGCATCGAATAAATCAATATCCTGTAAAATTGAATGCCTTTTTAGACAATGAGTTATTCGTATCAAAACACACATTTTACAATGTCTACTTTTACACAACAACCCAATCGCCGACGTCGAGTCATGGTATTCGACGTCGAAACTACTGGATTACTTCCAAGATCGCGCGAAGGAATCCCCCTCACCGATCTCCCTCACATTTTGCAAATCAGTTTTGTTATTTTCGACACCCAGAATTGGCGAGTTGTGAAATCTGTGGATTTATACATCAATGTCGATAAATCCGTCGAAATTTCACCGTTTATCACCGGACTCACTGGAATCACACGCGAATTGTGCGATAAAGGTGTAACCATTACCAATGCTATGTGCGAATTCTACAAAGAATATATGCTATGCGATATGATTGTCGCACACAACATCAAATTTGACCGAGAAATGGTTTTGGTCGAAATGAGCCGACACAGTGTAGTTCTTGCTGAATGTGGTTGCAACTCATTAGCATCTGTCTTCGACAAAGAATTCGAAAAGGCGAACAACAAAGAACTACACTGCACCATGGAAATGGGTCGCGGTGCATGCAAAATCGAGGTTCTTTCCAAAGCTGGAAAGACCTATTTCAAGAGTCCTAAACTGGTAGAATTGTATGAGCATCTATTCGGAATGGTTCCTATGGATTTGCATAATTCACTCGTAGATACCTATATTTGTCTACGATGCTTGGTCAAGATGCGATTCAAATTCGACTTGTCTCTATCCATGCTACCGAATATTCGATTCGAACCATCCAAACTGGTCACAACCGCCTAAAAATAAAATCACAAAATAAAAATAACAAGTCTGGGAGCTTGTTTTTTTTCGAACGATATGTAAACCAATCAATGCTCACATTGTCTGAAAGTAAATTGTATTTTTTAATTGGTTGTATACCACTTCGAATTGGTATGGCTATACTACCAATGTATTTAGATAAATCTTGGCTTCCTCGTTATGGTGTAGTTTTATTATCTATATCGATTGGATTACTGTATTTGTATTTTACGAATGAAAGAATGAATGCACCTGAAGGTGGTGGGAATACATGGTGGGCTAAGTATAGAATATTACATGGATTATTGTATTTATGCGCCGCAATATATGCTTTTATGAACCAATCAATCGCAAGTATTCCCCTATTTATGGATGCTTCTCTTGGACTGGGTCTGTTTGTGAATAAGCATTATCTATCGTAAACGTGTTTATCACATCGAAATATTATCTCGATGTAATCAAAATGTTGTATTCTCTCTTGATCAGTTCCGGACTTCTTCTTCTTCTCACCCAAAGCACCCTAGGTATATTTAACGAAACCTATAAACCAATACAGTTAGATTCCAAGAACATATTACTGTTACGGGGTGAAATCACCGAAAAATTAGCCACACAGTTCGTCTATGAATTGAATCGAAAAACGTCGAAAAAGGGTCTCTATGTATATTTAGACACAAATGGTGGGTCGGTTGATGCTGGTAATAAAATAGTGAGCGAAATACAAAAATACGATCTAGATTGTATCGCACATAAGGCAATCAGTATGGGCTTTGTTATTTTACAATCATGTCGGAAACGTTATATAACACCTCTTGGAACATTGATGCAACATCAGATTAGTTATGGTGTAATGGATGAAAAAGCCAAGGTAGAAAGTTATGTGGAGTTTATCAAGCAAGTCGGTGAATATCTGAATGGGATGCAAGCAGATAAAATTGGTATAACACACGATGAATTGCGATTGAAAACATATAATGACTGGTGGATGTTCGGTGAAAATGCTATGAGAGCCAATTGTGTAGACGAAGTTGCTATTGTGAAATGTTCGTCCAAACTAACAAATCAAACATATACAGTCGATTCCGCAGGAACTACTTATGTATACTCGAAATGTCCTTTGGTTACTGGACCCGTGGAAGAACGAAAGGTCAGAACAAACCGAGATTTTATAAACAATGAATGGTAAGATGCTCTAAATAAACGCTGTATAATTCGAGTCAAATTATTTTCAATAAAAAGACGTTTGGATGAACGCCATTTTTTATTATATTTTTGTATACTTAGTGCATCAAATTAAAGGTCTGGATTGTTACACAATCTTCGCATATACCAATAACCCCATAGGGAATTATATACGCAATATTATGGTTTGACTCTATACAACCTCGGTCTTTCCATGAATTTTTATATACAACTTGGTCTTGAACATTGACCAGATTATAAGTTTGTTTCATGTATGCAATATTCAATCTACACTGTGGGTTGCGTTGCTCTGCCCATGTGACGTGAATTTCATCGGGCGAAGGCATTCTCAGTGAAGTTCGGCACATTGGACAGTTGAGGTTCCAGTTGTGAACACACTCCTCGTGGAACTTATGTCTACAGTCCCATTTTTGGATATATTCCCCCCCTGTTGTATTTGTATTAAGACAAATACAACATATTTGATCGTCGGTTGAATCGGACATGGTTATTTTGGTTGTCCATAGCATTTGTTAAGATAAACCTTTCAATTTTATTGTGAGGACTCACCAAAAACCGACCTGTCTCCTCGTGAATCGAAAAGTCGGAATTTGCGGGATATACACATTATCATATTCGACCTCACCACGTTCCATTATCTCTTCTCCGTTCACTAAATTACATGGTTCATTGTTTTCATTATCTTCATCCTCATCCAATCCGTCGAAAAATATTCTTTCGAAAAACGTGAATAAATAGCTAATTAAAGACATATATGATGTATACACATATATTGTATATATCATTTTGTATACACATATTGTATATGATTATGCCGAACACATCTCACATATGTCGTCTTCTTCAATAATACCCTGACCCTTTTCAGGTTCAATCGTAAATTGCTGTGCCTGATGTCTACCTCTGCGACGCAAATAATATATTCCGGTTTTCAATCCCTTATCCCATGCATAAAAGTGCATTGACGTCAAGGCGCTATATGTGGGGTCTTCCATCCACAAATTCAATGATTGACTCTGACATACAAATGCACCTCTGTCCGCCGCCATATCAATCAAATTTCGCATCGGGATCTCCCAAACTGTCTTATATTTATCTCGAATATTCTGAGGAATCGCTTCAATATGTTGAACTGAACCATGATTCGCAATAATATTATTTTTCACTTGGTCGTTCCATATCCCCAATTCAATTAATTCACGCATCAAATATTTATTCACCATCATAAACTCCCCCGCCAACGTGCGACGACTATATATGTTTGACGTAATCGGTTCAATACATTCATTGTATCCAAGGATTTGCGATGTGGATGCAGTCGGCATTGGGGCGACCAAAAGCGAATTTCGCAATCCATGTTCCTTAATTTGCGCCTTCAATGCCGCCCAATCATATCGCCCCTCTGTCGGCGTTACACCCCACATATCATACTGTAATTCACCCTGACTTGCAGGAGAGCCATGAAACGTCTCATATGCCCCCTCTTCCTTGGACAACTCACATGATTGTTCCAATGCGCCGTGATACATGGTCTCGAAAATGAGCCGGTTTAATTCCTTTGCTTCGTCGGACGCAAACGACATATCCATTTGTATAAAAGTATCCGCTAATCCTTGGACACCGATTCCAATGGGTCGATGTCGCATATTACTCGTGTTTGTCTTCCCTGTAGGATAATAGTTCACATCGATGACCTTGTTCAAATTGTATGTCGCAACTTTGATGACATCATGTAACTTATCAAAATCATAGGTTGGTGGTGTGGTTGTAGTATTGACGAATGCTGGTAGAGCAATACTCGCCAAGTTGCAGACGGCGGTTTCTTCCGGTGTTGAAACCTCCATAATCTCCGTGCAAAGATTAGACGATTTGATAACACCCACGTTTTTCTGATTCGATTTCCGATTCGCCGCATCCTTGTAACATAAATAGGGTGTCCCGGTCTCCATCTGTGCATCTAGCACCTGAAACCATAATTTACGCGCCTTCATTGTCTTGCGTCCACGTCCCTCTTGTTCATACCGTTCGTAAAGTGTCTTGAATTCGTCGCCATATACATCAGATAAACCCGGGCATTTATCTGGACATAATAATGTCCAATCTGCATCGGTTTTCACGCGCTCCATGAATAGATCGGGTATCCACAATGCATAGAACAAATCACGCGCCTTGAGTTCTTCATCACCATGATTTTTGCGCATTTGAAGGAAGATTTCAATATCACCATGCCATGGTTCCAAGTAAATCGCGAAACTACCGTTTCTTTTATTTCCTTGGTCAACATATTTGGCTGTGTTATTAAATACACGCAACATGGGAACAATACCAGTTGAATGACCATTTGTTCCCCTAATATGACTTCCAGTTGCCCGAATGTTATGAATATGCATACCAATTCCCCCTGCCCATTTTGAAATCATCGCACAATCCTTTAATGTATTATAAATTCCTTCCATACTGTCGTTCTCCATCGCCAACAAAAAACAGGACGACATTTGCGGACGAGATGTGCCGGCATTAAACAATGTTGGGGTTGCGTGAGTGAAATATTTCAACGACATGAGATCATATGTTTCTTTTACACGTTTCATATTCACACCGTGAATACCCAATGCTACACGCAACCACATATGCTGAGGTCGTTCTACAATTAGTTTATCAATTTTCATCAAATATGATCGTTCTAGTGTTTTAAATCCAAAGAAATCAATCAAATAATCACGCGAATAATCACATAGTTCATCCAGTGCTTTCGCATTCGTCATCACATTTTTATACAATTCATCCGATACCAGTGGACTTTGTTTCCCATGTGTATCTGTGAAATAATACAATTTCTCTATTACGGTAGAAAATAAAGGGGATGTGTTTTTTTGTAAATTTGAAACGACGATACGACCCGCTAATGAATTGTAATCTAGATGCGTTGATGCTAATGATGCACATTGTTCTGCTGTAAGTTCGTCGATTTGTGTCGTCGAAATCCCGTCATACAATTGGTCGATCACTTTCATAGTCAATGCTGTATAATTAAGTTGAATACCGGCTTCCTGTCCAGTATTTTTGATACGCTGGAGGATTTTATCAAATGCGACGATTTCCCGTTCCCCGTCACGTTTTACAACATACATTTCATTTACTTCGTCGAAAGACATGGCGTATATTATATTCGTAACTATTATTTATGTTGTTTACTACAACGACATAAATAAAAAAGTGTATTTGCATCGAATCCCTATATTCACGACATTATTCTAATTTTACTAGACATACACCGCTTAGAATCGGTAAGTTTTTGATTTGTTTGGAATTATCGACACCCTCTCCGGTTACAACTTCCAAATCCAATTTCACTATCTTTTTCTTTACTGCGCGATGCTCATATCCAGTTTCGCGCTCCTTCAAAATGATGTTCCATGTTTCTTCTATTTTTGGACGTGCACTTTCAAACCATGGTCGATTTCGTTCTACCAATACACAGGACATTTCATCCAAATACCAATATATAGTAGTATATAGTGACCATGATCTTCGCAGTTTCATTCGATATGATTCGATCCATGTATCGATTGAATCTTTCGTGAGTTCAATATCAAACGGCATATAAACATATTTCGGAGCTCCTGAATATTGCTGGGTTAGAGGATATCCATCGGTATCGTCTTTACCAGATCCACCGATACTAACACGTTCCACGAAATACAAAATGATTCCTCTATGGTCTCTCTTCCCACTTTCAGCATGAAAGGCGTCTTCGTCTGCATACTCTTTGAATCGTGTCTCCAAGAAATCACACTCATCTAAATCGCATGTTTCCATTTGCATTTGCATTTGCACCCAATATGCTTTGGATGGAACCGTTATGTCGCGATTCACAATATTCTTAATTTCTAACATCCGTCCATATCGGTCAGACGAAGTATCTGTAATAATCCCATCTGGGGATGCGCCGATATAGGAATAACGCGGATGTTGAATACAACCGAATTCTTCCACTTTCGAATTGTATATTTTCTCATACAGCATCACCGATACAGGTTCGTATTTTTGACCCCAATGCATAGGACTCGATGTATTTACATACCCCCCTGCATAATCATTATCTTCTTTACGCAGTAGACACTTCTCATATATGAGACTATTTCGAACCGCTTCCGACCCGAATACTTTGTATAAGTTCGATGCCGTAATCAAACCATGGCGAAATTCATACCATTCTGGTGTGCGCTGTTCGGGTTGAGGGATTGCTTTTATTCGCGCAATTGTTTGTCTAATCACATCGGTATTTTGCGACGTCCTATGTAACGGATCGGGGTGGGAACGGATCGGGATCGGTGTGTCCCAGTTCTTACTCATTGTAAAATAGTCGTTAATAATATTCTGAATAAATGCACGAACATCATCGTAATCATCTTCTGGGTCGTCATCATCCTCACCGTGACTACATAAATCTGCATCCGACCAGGATTCAAATAGGGTTGTCGTGATATAATCCACCAACTGGGTATGAAATTGTGGCTCAATCATATCTAAAATGTGTTCTCGAATATACTCATCCGTCAGTTCGTATACAGTAGAAGTCATATCGATAATATCATCAACAGTCAATGTATCGATAAAGGGTTCTTTCGGTTCTCTTGAACCCATGAGAATCGCGATAATGTCGTCGAATACAGAACCCGATATGTCGATTTCTTGTTCTGAATCCGTATCTACCTCCGGGTCTGTATCTGAATCAGATTCAGACGAAATTGTGGGTTCTTCTATATGTTCCATTTGTGAATAATACAAACCGTCCGTTTGTATTGTTTTAGAATCAATTTTCTTCCAAATGCTTATTCTTATCCGATACGCGTTTGGGTGTAAGTGATTTCAATGTAGACACTCTTTTGGTGTCTATTATACGAAGCGTAAAATGATGCTTATCTGTATTAAAATGGAGCGCTGGGATCGCAGTTAATTCACATGTCTCCTTATCGTATACCGTATCCTTTGTTTTTAGTAATTTCCCTTTATCTAGACACAATATGAAAAAGTGTTTGAGGTTTTTAATTTCCTTCATAGGAAGCCCCTTTTCCTTACCGTATTTTTCGGCATAACAATGAAGCTTCTGGATTTTAACCGTCTTGTCTAATTTATTCCATGATTCGGTTTTATTATATTGTCTCTCGTTTTCCAATAATGAGTCTAATGTATCGATATTCATTGTGGATGAAGCACCCGTCTGAATCCCGGAAAGTCCCGGTATAAACGTATTTGTTTCCTTTGGATTTGGCTTTGGCTCAATGATAATATTCGCGGATGCATCAGTTATTGGAGGTTGTGTAAACATAGTTATGTCCTGTGCCTTTATATTGTATATAGAGTTGCATCTATCTTCTTTTCAATGGTTATATACTTTTATAAGTAGTCCAACTAGAAATTTTATACGCTGTCACTCTATGGATAACAAAACAATTAACGATACAACCAAAGTATTATCAATATCTTTAGAGCCTATGTCCAAGAAGGTGATTACACAAAAACCAAAAAAACAACGTATTATCACACAAACGGATAAATGGTCGAACATATCAGACAATTTATTAGAAGAAGAACAAAAAGGTTTGGAAAAACTCTTGGACATGGGGGAAGAAGAGGGTGTTTCCAAGATTATCGCTCAACACATTCGCGCAAAGATTTGCGGATATGCCGCCCAAGATAGACTAAAAAAGCTGTTTTCTGTGAATGAATTTGTAAATTTCCAAGATGTCTTGGAATTATTCAAGATATCTGAGTTAAAATGTTATTATTGCAAAGGAAAGACAATGACTTTATACGAATATGTGCGCGAACCCAAACAATGGACACTTGAACGCTTGAATAACTATCTTGGACATAATCGTGATAATGTGGTATTGGCTTGTTTACAATGCAATTTACGTCGGCGAACTATGGCTTCAGAACGTTATGTAAAGACAAAGGAAATGGCGATTGTAATAAAAAAACATTAGTTATCTATTCATCAGCCATGGACTTTTGCCATTTTTCTTCTCCTTTTGCCTTCCATTTTTCAACCGTCTGTTGTAATTGTAGCTTTTTATCGTCGTCAATTGAAGAGTCAGAACCAATCGCATCATAAATCTCTTTACCTTCAATTGCTCGCCGACTATATGCCCCAGATTTATTACTTGCACAATCCCTTTTTATTGTTCTGGAGAATAGTGGATTACAGTTTGTGATATGGGTGTTATTTGTAAGATAACCATCAACCCTGGCTTGCAAAGTTTCATAACCTTTGATTTCAACGGTTTTGTCGTCGAAAGCTTCTTCGGTGATCATGTTACCTCCTCTCATTCTACGTCTAGTCGTTTTCCTTGACTTTTTTGAACTCTTCTTCACTCTCTTGGATCCCTTGGACTTGTTCTTCTTCAAACCCTTGGACTTATTCTTCAAACTCCTATTCTTTCTTGTATGATGCATTATACTATATCCATACAAAACAATCCTTCCATAAATCAATATAAATGCATGTAGTCCAAACACTACAAAGCTATGTCGGAAGAACGCATCAATGTATCTAAACCACCAATAATACCAATCCTTCATCAGAATATCCGAAAAAAACTAGACGTATTTTTGGCGTCGAGTCGCATCCCACATCTATTATTTCATGGTGCATCTGGAACCGGTAAGCGAACCTTGGTATATGATTTCGTAAATAAGATATATAATGGCGAAAAGCACAAAATAAAAACGAACGTTATGTTTGTGAATTGTGCCCACGGGAAAGGAATCAAATTCATCCGCGACGAATTGAAATTTTTCGCTAAAACGAATATAAAAGGAACACAGGGTGTTCACTTCAAAACAATTGTTTTATTCAACGCCGATAGTTTGACGATTGACGCACAATCTGCTATGCGGAGATGCATCGAACTATTTAGCTATAATACACGCTTTTTCATTGTTGTCGAAAATAAACACAAAATGCTCAATCCGATTCTTTCGAGATTCTGTGAGATTTATGTCCCCGAATATATGGATTCTGATGATAATATCGAGAATTTACATCAATATCACGTAAAACGAGCCTATATACCCGAATCTATACAGATTCCATGGTTTAATGCGACAATTGGACAAACCATCGATAAATCTTCCATTGAATGGATAGACATTATTACAAAGGCATATGAAAAAGGATTATCGTGCATGGATTTAGTCCAATGGATTAAAATGACGCCATTGTTATCCGACGCACATCGTTCATCGGTCGTGATGTATTTCCACAAAATAAAGTCTGAATATCGAAATGAAAAGTTACTCATGTTGTGCATCTTGGACAATATGCGAACGACTCGTTGAAACCTATATATTGATATATTAGTAAAATGTAAATGGACGATTTTGTAATATCGAATCTTCACGAAGCACGTAATGAATGGTGTAGTCGTTTAGTCAGTATTTTCACACCTTTGGTTGACGAGGGATTTCGATCTATCTTTAACGAGGCTTGGAAAATGTGTGTAGACACAGATGAAATGGGTAAATATTTGATGACGTTCCAGAATTTATTGACGCGCATCCCAAAGTGGAATTCGGTGCTGATTGAAGAAGAACGAAAACGCATAATCGAACGTTCTGGATGTAATTATTTAGAGGACTTAATCACATGTGTCCATATCATTCAACTCAAGGTGCTAACTTGCATCCGTGCAGGTAACAAACAGAAGAAGATTGATATCAGTATTCCCAAGCTTGACCATTTCATTCACAAGGTATATTTGCATACAGCCCGTAAGATTTATAGCAACGTCTATTTGTTTGAGAAGAATGTGAACCCCCTTCAGATGCAAAAGAATGCACGTGAAATGGAGATGATCATCCAAGACTGTATTTTGATCGCCATTCGCGATAGTATTCCAACAGAGGCTATTATTCGCGCTTATATGGATGAGAGTGTGGAACAGGACGAAGAGGTATTTATTGAAACTATGAAGGAGCCAGAGGTAGAACCCGGAGCAGAAGATACCAAAGAAAAAACAGTAGATAACAAAGAAAAGGCGGATGAACCCGAATCCATACCGGTAACTCCTTCCATTAAAAACATTGACGATGAACCAGTCATCACAAAGCTAACGTTTAACGATACGGATATGGCGGTTGGTGTAGACAATAAGGAAGAGGAGATCGAAGCCCCAAAAACCCTTGAGCGTCTGGAAGACATCAGCATGTCGCGCGCAATAGAACGCAAATTAGAAGAGGATAGTGATGAAGAGGATGATCGTATTAAAATACACACTGAACATATGGATCTCAGTGGATTCGACGTATTAGACGCAGGCTCTAATGTGGGTGTCCTGGATGACTCGGAAATAAAACTTGATATTGAAGAATTGTATGCATAAAATTGATAGGTTTATTACACAAAGGGTATAATGCATCTTTACTTAATATAGTTAACATGCCTTACAAAACCAAAGGAGAAACGCATCACGGAGGAGTTGGAAACGAGAAGGAGCTAGTTGCACTCATGAATGCACGTCAAGATATGAATATTAACAAACACTTTCAACATGGATCTGAAATAGTGCCTGTTTGGTCACATCTGGGTGGAACTACACAGAAAGCTGATTGCGATGTGTCTGTCGGCGAAGAGCGCTACCCGGTCTCCATTAAAAACCACGAAAGTTCTGGTTCATTCGATTGGATCAACACGAGCAAACTGGAAGAGTTCAATCCGGAGCTTGGACAATCAGTTAAGACCGCAATCGGATTATTCAAGTCCGAAAATCTAGGAAAGGAAGTCACACCTGTAATGCGGGATGAACTGGCTAATATATTTAGTTCGGAATTTGACCGTATTACCAATGAACAAATGAAGCACCTTCTTGTGACGCTATATGCGAAATATCCAGGAAATGTTCTAGTCAACGACTGTAAGAACAATCGATTAGTCCTCTATCCCAAGGAAGGCAACTTTCGCGAATTCGTTGACTACTCTGACTGGGAATACTTCTTGAAATCGACACCTCGTGCGAAGACAAGTCGTATGATTTTCCGTAGAAAAGAGGGTGTTGAGGTGAACACGCGTTTGCGTTTGCGATTGGTTCTCAACAATGGACTGGGTGCCTTGATTGGACAAAGCGCCAAAAACAAGTGTTCCATCCCTTGTCTCAAAATTCAACAGGACGGTGTCGACGCTCTACTGACTAATCTTGTAAATACTACCATCGATATAATCCCTGCCCAAAAAAAGAATATGTTACTTCGTTCTGATAGTAATACTGTAGAAACACCTGGACTAGACCTCTTAGCCGAGGTATGCAGTCAAATGTCGCAATTATGAGAATCTTGAACGGACAATGTCTACCACCTCTCGATTAATATCATTCAATAAACAAACACGCCCTGTATTCACACACGCACTTGCGGTTGTCCCCGAACCACACATCGGGTCTACTACCAAATCGCCCTTGTCTGTGCTAATCTCTATCAGTCTTTCAAGCAGTTTGACGGGTTTGGCGGTGGGATATTTCCTGCCTTCAGACCCTTGACTAATAGAGTGTATATCATCCCATAAATCCGTGCATGATTTGCCCGGGTTTTCAGATAGATATATTTTTTTATAGAGATTACCACCCACCTTCTTGGGAAAATGGAGTCGATTCTCATCGCGTAACTTCATTAGTGCACTTTCCTTTATACGCCATCCGGAAGGTGGATTGAAAGTCATACCACCAACTTCGAATGAATATAAATATCCGAGTTTTGTCTTTTCCGTGACCAGATGTCCCATGGAATAATTACCGCGCTCTTCATCGCTGTTTTTAAACGAATTCTTCAAATAGGTTGCGTCCTTTTCCTGTGTAACAACATGAAATTTGTGCTTTTCCTTCTTATTGCATTTGAAAATAATATCAATAGTCGCACCCAACTTGCTTTTAACGTTGTTTTTAGACCGACATTTCTTCCAGAAAATGGGTGTTACAAAGGGGAAATGTTTACGAAGAACCTTTTCGGGAATAAACATACATGCTGCGGAAATATGAAAGAATAATGTCCCATCCTCAGTCAACACATTTTTCAACGGAGGAACAATCGATTCTAGAAATTGTTCATAGGATTCATCCGTCCACTTATCACCAAATCCAACTTCGGAATCGACACTCATTGTATAATTACGGTCAGAATTAAAAGGTGGATCGAGATACACCATAGTAATGGAACCGGTGGCGAGTGTTTTCACATATTCATTACAATCTCCAATATTCAAGGAGACGTCTGAATGAATGTGTGCAATTCTCGCACGATCAACCGCACGATCAACAATTAATTTCTTTTTTTGAGGCATTTCAACTGATTTACATGAATATAAAAAGATGCATCTAAATCAATTTTGTATAACACATCTTTTTACAGTAACAAAATAAGTTTGCATAAAATTGAAAGGCATTTTAGATATACTATTGATAATATACCTACATCAAACTAATATGACTTCTCTTTATCAACTATCGCCTTATATGGATACTTTACTATGGGATTATGTGGAAGATGGAATGGATCAATTTCGTAACTCTGCCGGTGGGCGCTCATGTTCTTCTCTACCAATATCACAAACAATTTATAACGCAGCCGAGGAGACGCTCATTACTATAATGCAATCGAAGGTCAAGTCAATCCAGGAATTACTGGTAATGCTTACTAGGTCATACGAGACACTAGATGAGCAGGAAAATTGGATAGCGAAACGTCTAGCAACCAATGTTATCTTGCATATGCGATTCAAATCGTAATATTCTACGTAAATATGCGTTACATAAAAAAACAAAATATAGACACACACAGTATATTTAGACAAAAATGGAACAAGTATTTGTTGTATCTGTTTTAATCACAGTGCTTTTTTGCATTACTAAGTTCGTCGAGATCCGCTATTTATCGGACGACAGAAAGCCGTTGAAAGATACAGTTCGAGACAGTATTGTGGTCATGGTGTGTTCTCTCACAGGTGCATACATTTATTTCCAGTTTAGCGGTATAATCTCCGACTTTTTCAACATTGTAACCGAGACCAAGGTATTGAACCCTGCTACGACACAGGTTTTTACTGACGTTCCCACATTTTAAACGAATTATTTCCTGATATAAATAATTCGTTGATTTCACTTATACATAACACGGTATTTGGTCGATATCTAATACTGACTCCTTCCCATCCTCTTCATTAAACTCAGAACAGAATTGTGCAAAATATTGATCTTCTAGTTGGACTTCCGGTGTATGGTTATGGACTGTTCGGGCAATCATTTTATACAACTTAAAACTTGGATAACGTTCGTCACCATTTTTCTTGTATAGTATGTTCTTACCGTTATCATCCATACACCATCGTCTCACCGTTTTTTGGAGTTCGTCTAATTCCGAATCCGGTGTATCAATCTCCATCACGAAATCGAACATGGATGAGCCCAAACGACATAAATCAAAACTATTATTTGGTTCTAACCTTGGACGGTTTTTGTTCATAAACGGTTCAATGTTGTATTGAGTCGCAGCATCTCCATCGGGACCAAAACTATCACTACAGAATGTTTTACCTTGGTATTTATAAATGCCTCGTCCAAAATCGATCATCTTCATAATGCGACCATGTGTGGGAACCTTGTATGATTTACCTGCAAACTTGTAATATAAGAACGGTTTATCGGTATTCGTATACATAATATTATTAGTATGTAGATCATTGTGTGTAAATTGAAATGCTTTTTGATACACAAGTAATATCATCACGGTTTGAAATAAATAACTAGCCCCATTTTCAACGGTTACTTCATCGTTCACGAAAAGTTCATCCAAAGTGCCGTCGCATTTTTCCATACAGATCATCTGCATTGGAAAATTATGAATATATCCATACATCTCATCCTCATCATCATCGTCCATAGTTGATTCTGAATATTCGCAGCTATCTTCATCGTCTTCTTCGTCTTCTTCGTCTTCGTCTTCTTCGTTAGAATCATCATCGGAGCTGTAATTTAATTCACTATCGGAAGAGGAGGAAGAAGAACAGGACCTAGATGCACTTGTGTTCTTGGTATAGACAACCTCTGCAACATCGTCCGTTATATTTGTCTCGTCGATTGACTCTATATCAGACAGAATGTCGCAATCAATTGATAATTCATCTGCGTCTTCTAAACACAACTTGTTCTTATTTCGTCTAGACCCGCCGATCGTATCTAATCCGTCAAATATACGTTCTTTGTCTTCCACAACAAACAATTTCCCAACATTCTCATTAAAAAAACTCGAGTTTCGTAGAAACTCCAAATCATCTGTAATCGAAACGCGAAATTTATCTTGGACACCCATATAAGAGCCATAATAGTCTACACCATGTGTGAAATTATGGTTATGTAACAATCGACATGATAAATAACTAAAGAATGCGTCGACATAGGATGCATTATTATGACTCAAAATCTTGGGTAATACAGTTTCTTCAGTCGAATCGAATCTAGGTAGAGTGCGGATTTTATCATCATTAATGTCGTATTTACCAACCATATAACGATATGGATCTAACAAAGGCGAAAATTTAACAAACACATTTTGGTCGTGTATATCGGTTTTAGTTACATTTGATACATGTGTTAAATCGCACATGTGAAATGGATGGTCTAAAGCAATGCGGTCAAAATTTGACTCGTTCATTTCAAAAAATCGTTTGTATATAGGATTATACAATTGCATTTGTTGCATTCGATAAGGATTATAGTCAATCTCATTCGATATTTCACTAGACGCGTCTTGGTATTGTTCTCCTAAAACATTCAAGTTTATTTTCGTTGGTTTACAATATTTTAATAACTCCTTATTCATGTTTGAATAACCTTGATATAGGGTGTCTAAATAGAAAATTCGACGAATGTAAACGTGAATAAATTATAACAATCCGTCTACATCCTGTATTTTTTATCTAGAATCTTTAGTATATATATATATATACGTTTACACATATGACTTTAGAACTAAAAAAATTTGATATGCGATGGATAACATTTAAGCCAAATGAAAATAAGGGTCCTGTTATTGTAATGATCGGTCGCCGTGATACTGGTAAATCGTTTTTAGTCAGAGATCTATTATATCATCATCAAGATATCCCAATTGGGACTGTAATTTCAGGCACGGAAGCAGGCAACGGGTTTTATGCGAAACATGTTCCGAAACTGTTTATTCACGAGGAGTATAATACTGTTCTCATTGAAAACGTGTTACGCCGTCAGAAGGCTGTATTGAAGCAGATGAACAAAGATATAGAAGTATACAAAAAGTCGACAATCGATCCACGCACCTTTGTAATCTTGGACGATTGTCTATATGACCAAACATGGACTCGTGATAAAATGATGCGCCTCTTGTTTATGAACGGTCGTCATTGGAAAGTTATGTTAATCATTACCATGCAATATCCTTTAGGCATACCTCCTAATTTGCGAACAAATATTGATTATGTTTTTATATTAAGAGAGCCATATATGACGAATCGAAAGCGTATTTGGGAGAATTATGCATCCATGTTTCCGACATTGGAATCATTTTCATCCGTTATGGATCAGACCACCGAAAACTATGAATGTCTAGTCATCAACAACAATTCGAAATCAAACAAATTATACGACCAGATTTTTTGGTATAAAGCGGAAACACGCCCGGAGTTTAAACTGGGGTCAAAGGAGTTTTGGGAAATATCAAAGAATATGGGTTCGGATGACGAAGACGAAGCATATGATCCTAGCAAGGGAAAGAGACGAACCGGGCAACAAATAAATGTGAAAAAGACCACGTCCAAATGGTAAACATACAAAATACGATTTACGATTTTATATGTTTAAAAAATATTCAATAAGATGGTTGTGTTTATTATACTGACTTCTCGGTCGACTCTGCAAACTCACTCTGGATGTCTGCTGCTTGGGTATTCTCGATTTGAATATTACCAGATTGTGCTTTCTCCACGAGAGCCTTTTCATGCGCCTCGCGGTCGGCATCATTCGATACATCACGACTCTCGAAATCAATTGTGTCCTTTACACCAACTAATTCTCCCGCCTCATTCAAAGTTTGAGTCAGAACATTTCCAGACTCCTCCGCCTTCTGGATGTTATCGGCAATTGCCTTTTCCTTTGTCTCCTTGACTCGCTTGTCGAACTCGTCCTTTGCCTTTGTCTCGTTCTTAATCTTTTCATGGTGAAGTTTGTTCAACTCCTCTTCCATAAATTCGACACGACCAGTCTTGTATGCATTGGGATCCCATGGAAGCCATACACCCACAGGTGCAACGAAAATATCATGATTGGGATCCTTCTCACGAAGCTTCTTACAATGTTGCTCTGCCTCCTCCTGAGTCGCAAAGTTACCACGTGTCTTGAGACCGCGAACTGATGTCTGGAACGCATGTTCGCGTTGGAACTTCTCGGTAATACGCTCCTCATTCTTATCCAAGAAATTTTGGTAGTCATCTGAAACCGAACCCTCTTTTAGGCGTTCTTGCTCCTCTTTGCAAAAATCGTTATAATCAGCCATCACCTTCTCAACATTCAAATTATATTTATATGATATGAAATTCACAAAATCACCGAACTTGGTCATCGACTTGGTAAAATCCCATTGTTGCACAAACTGGTCGAACATATGCATCTCGCGCTTCTCGAGGATCTTGTCTGGAGACAAGAAAGACATACATGAGAACTTCTGTCCTGCAATTCCGGCATCCTCATCCAGGACGTCTACGTACTTCTTGTTGGGAGTTCCGTCGTCAAGTGTTTTACGTTCAAGGCTAGTCATTTAGAGAAACTATAAGATACAATACATGTGAACGTTTAAGTATTTTTAAATGAAAATCATTAAGAGGGTGCAATTTATATTATTAGTAATATCACAGCTATTTTTTTTTTCGAGACTTATAATATAATCGAACTATGAACGGATTATTTGACTTTAGCGAACTTGTGAAGCGTGCAATCAAATACTTAATCGAAGGTCTTATGGTGGCTATTGCCGCCTATGCTATCCCAAAGCAATCCCTCAAGGTTGAGGAGGTTATTATTATCGCATTAACTGCTGCTGCTACATTTAGCGTATTGGACGTCTTTGTCCCTACCATGGCTTCTTCTGCTCGCGGAGGTGCAGGCTTCGGTATTGGCGCCAATCTTGTCGGTTTCCCCGGAGGACTCTAAACCCATAATTTAGCAATCGTTTCGTAATGCTAATACAATACTAATTAATACAATAAATACAATATAAATAATAGATTCTATTATTTGTATTATCATGTCGCTATCGAATGATTTCAAATTCCCCTCTTCCGCCTCTGTTATCACAGAACGAACTGTTGATATTCTCGCACAATATAACCAATGGTATTCCGATTTGATTGGTCGCGACTTTAGCAATAAGTCCGATTTTTTCCGTCATTTTGAACAAACTTATGCGTGGGATCTGGAACTAGAAACCTTTGATTTCATGCAACATGTTCATCCTGACCAGCCAATTCGTGACGCATCTATCGAATCTTCTAAAAAAATATCAGAATTTGGTAATCGATGGTCAATGAATGTAGATGTATACAACACAATTCTTGGATTTCATACTAAATTTGCAGATACGCTCGAAGGAGAGGAAATTCTATATTTACAACGCACATTGGATGGATATAAACATCAGGGTATTCATCTCGACAAAGATTCGCGCGAAAAACTTGAACAAATAAATCAGAAGTTGGACGAGTTGGATATTACCTATAGTAGCAATATCAACGAAGTGGATGATCACATCTTTTATACAAAAGATGAACTCGATGGCGTAGATGAAGATTTCATCGAGACACTGGATAAGTCAGACAATAAATATAAGGTTACTACCAAATATGACCATATTAATATGATTATGCCTTATTGTAACGTAGAGTCAACACGTAAAAGTTTAAGCATTCTATTTGGATTACGCGGTAAGGAACCTTTCAAGAATCAGGATTTGCTACAAAAAACACTCGGTCTACGTAAAGAAAAAGCTGATCGCCTCGGACACAACAGTTATAGCGACTATGTATTGTCTCATCATCGAATGGCTACTAGTCCAGAACAAGTCCAAGAATTCTTACAAGAATTGGTTGGGAAAATGGATTCTGCTGCAAAGGCAGATACAGATACGATCTCATCATATTTTCACAAGGACAATATGGAGTCGTGGAATTTATCCTATTATACAAATCTTTACAAAAAGGAGGTTCTTCAATATGACCAGAAACTTGTTCAGGAATATTTCCCACTAGAGACATTATTGCCCAATTTACTTGGAACATTTGAAGATATTTTCAGTATTCAAATTAAAGAGGTTGATCTAGAGTCAAATCAGAAGTGGCATGAATCCATTAAATGTTACTCCGTTTATGATAACACTGCGAATATAATCGGAGATATGATTGGACATTTTTATGTCGATTTATATCCACGTGATGGAAAATTTGGTCATGCGGCGGCATTCACATTAAAGTGTGCATGCATACCAACAACTGTTTCCGACAACAGTAATGAAACTGTATTCAACGCACCTTCATCTCGAGTCACTCCTATATCCGCTATGGTATGTAATTTCACACGTCCCACCAAAGAGAAACCGAGCCTCCTCACTTTTGGCGAAGTTGAGACATTCTTCCATGAACTCGGACACATTTTCCATCAATTAATGAGCAAAAATCGATTCTCCATGTTCAGTGGAACATCCGTTGAACTCGATTTTGTGGAATGCCCCAGTCAAGCGCTTGAGAACTGGTGTTATGAGGAGGAGTTCTTGACCCGCATCAGTAGTCATTATAAAACAGGTGAAACTATGCCCGTCGAATTTATGCATAAAATTAAGAAGAATAAGAATTTATTTAACGGATTGCATTATATTCGTCAATTGATATTTTCTCTTTACGATATGAAATTACACTCGGGTGTTCAGACCGACGACGCAGACAAGGTGTTTAAAGATATCCAATCTGAATTGAGCCCCCTCATACATGGCGACGGATGTATGCCGGCGAACTTTGGACATTTGATGGGAGGATATGAAAGTGGTTATTATGGATATCTATGGAGCGAAGTGTATGCAGCCGAAGTATTCCAATTTTTTAAACAATCCGGTAATATTTTCAATAAAGATCTTGGATTACATTATCGCCGAAGCATTCTTGAAAAAGGAGGCACTGAAACCGGATTTCACATGATGGAACAATTACTCGGACGTAAACCCAATAGTGACGCCTTTATGATGGCGTTTCAACAATAATTAATGATTTACACCCTTGGTAACAAAGTTTAACGATTATGATAATACATAATCGCTAAATTATATTATAGCTTCAATACATCAGGTATCTGAGATGAGAATGCGACATAAATTAAATATTTTACCTCTTCTATAGAAAGGGGGGTATAATAATAAATTACATGTTGGAAAAAGTAATATTGGAATGTTAATAAACAACCGGCAAATGATGTGTAATACACTACGTTATTCAATAGCTTTCTATTACATTTCTTTTTGCATGTATTGCAGCATCTGTCGGTGTAATCAATATGTTCTTGTGTATTTAATAATGGGTCATCAGAATATACATCAATTGACCCCTTTCGATATTGCCCTAATTCAATTCCATCATCGTCGTCATCAGAGGATACAAATGTTACTCCGTCAATCTTTTTCTTTTTACAGCACATTTTTTCGATTGTAAACAATATTAATGTGAACACACACAATATTGACCAATACTCTACCGTGTTTATGAACAATCCACGATTTTTTGTATTTCTCCGGGCAATTCCCAAATCACGTAATTCTTCCATTTCATACAACAATTCTTTTTGAGTGTTTCCCGAATTGAACGCAATATATATAAATTTTTGCAAATCGAGTTTATAATCGGGTTGTTCAATCATCGCAGTAATCGGCTCATTTGTAAGTTGTTTTACGGTTTTTTCAAACATTCTTGTTTCCATCGGACCTACGTAAAAGAAAAAGAAACATATTTCTAAAATGGCTATTCCTGAAATATGCGCAAATATTGAATACATTAGTTACAGTTTATAGTATACAGTTAAAAAATGTCTAGAGTAAACTCATTTACTTGTGACCCGAACTTCTTTAATTGATGTTGAAGTGAACGCAACAAAATCGGTTCGATAAAAACAGTCACTTAATAAATTATGTGTTTTGGTTTTAATGTGTTGTGCTATCCATTTTTCGCGATATATATGTTTCATTATTTGATAAAAATATCCACATCTTTCTTTAAGTACAGCATGGATATTTACATTAACAGGAATCGTTATTTTCAAATCCCATCCCGAAATCTTACGGCGAGTTATGTCTATATGTAAAAATGGATGTTCTTCAACCGATGATTTTACATTACAATTGCTTTCACGCTCGATAATCGTTGCTAGATGAATATTCAGATAATTTTTTACTGTATCAACAAATCCATCACATACACATAAATGAATGAATATATACATTTCGGTGTTTTTGGTTACCATCGATGCAGTATATAATAAGCATTTAATAAATCAAATGCTTATTTTATGAATCATATGTTGATTTGTGTCCATCAAAACGCCATTTTATCTATCCCAACTAAACCGTTGGAAAAAACTCCCAATCTAAATCACCACACACTTTCTTCCATATCATGTCCTGTTCCAACTGTTTTTCTCTGTCCTTCATCATGGGAATATACGGTAGATATTGTGTCTGATCCAACAATGTACACAATTGGTATAATGTATACGTATAATTAAAGAAATTCGTTCGATTTGCTGGGCAATGAACTGCCCATGGCTTCTGAATTTCGATGAACAACACACATAATGTTTCATGCAATTCTTCATTCATAATGGGTGGTTTCACGCCGAAAATGGAATTTATATATTGAATGTGTTCGAAATATTTGTTCAAACCCAGTTTACGCAAAATTTCGCGCATTTTGTCGTAATTTATTAATTTCATATCGGTTATTCGTTCCTTTTTTATTCTCGCACGAATCGCTTCAATCACCTCCTCTGGTATTTGCGTCGTTTCCTTGGCTTGGAATTGCGACAAGATTTCTTTGAAATGATTGAGACGAATATATGCGGTATATGAGACTTCATTGGGTGGGTCCTTATTGTTCGGCTTGGAACTGTCTATGATATATGTGATGAATTGTCCACATTGTGTATTGTTACAAATCATAATACCTTCTTCATCCTGTGCAACCATCTCACCTTTACTACACACCATACATAAATCACATGACCGAATATAATCTTGAGGGTTCGTGAATTCATTGTTCACATTACGCCAGTATTCCTGGTATAATTTCTTGGATTGAGTGTATTTCTCCATGTCTTGACGGTCAGCTGTCTTCGATTTCACTTTGAAAAATGAGTTCAATACCGTGACGTTTTGCGCTGGTTCACCTGACGAAATCTGTTTCTTTTGTTCAAAGTAGTCGAAAATGTATTGCGAATTTCCTAAGAGATACTTGTTTTTCTGCTCTTTTAAATACCTTATTTCTACCTTCTTTTCTTGGACTTGGTCTTTCAAGTCTAATTTTAATTCTATCTGGGTTTTCGGTAGGGAATTGTATTGTTCTCTCAGTTGACGTATTTCTTCGATTAATTTAGGAACGATTACGGTTTCATCATTATTGAACTTGTTCAACAATTCACTGTGTTTCTCGTCCAATGACGTCATTTGCTTGTGTTGAACATTCTTGGACATATTTCACTTCAATACTAAGTTTTATGCCCAATGTTTATGCTTTTTGTTGTTTAGATTAGTTTTCTTCGTATTCGTTATGAAAAATGTATCTATATAATTTATAACATTTAGTATTATGGCTACGTTAGTGGATTATATACCAACTAAGATTGTTAATAATATAACCATTGATCACGCTACATTGCTAAAGATAATTTCGGCAAGTCCTCCTGTGAAGTGTCTGTCCAAATGTAATGTAACATTACTTGCCGATATGGCTCACGATAAATTATCAACCGAAAATAAGACTACGCCAAACGATTTAGAAAATAATCTCGTTTCAAGCACATCAATACCAACATTGGGTAAACCAATTGTGGACATATTATCAACTTATGGAGAATGTGTTGTATATAGTGCAGATGGTGATGGGTATGCGAAAATACCATATTCAATCCCAGACAATACCAAAGAATGCTTTATACGTGATTGTTTTGCTGGTAGATGGATACCCGGATTAAACAACATTTTTGATCAAGCCGGTTCATCATTGGGGGAATTTATCAAATATCATAACACCCTCCAGAATATCTCATTAAAAAATCCACTTTTGGAGGCATCCCCTGGAGGAATTGGACAACAGCTTAGCGGCAATAAATTAAAATTTACAGCATATTTTAATTATGACTTATTACTATTTTTATATATAACAACACATTTTAAACCGATTACCGAACCTATAGTCACTAAGGTACAAGGTATACTTAATGAAACCATCCAAGAAAAGCTATCTCCAAACGAAATATTATTAATCAATACCGTAAATATTAATTTTGTATGGTGTTGGTTGATGATATATTGTAAAAAATCCGTTGAACAAGACGAATATTATAGCACGCAGGCAGATAAACAGTCCGGATTTAAAGATGCTTTAAATGCATTAACTCAGATAAGATTCGACAGTTTTGATACAAATAATGATGGATATATATCAAACCCTTTTTTTTATTATCGCGGAACCCCTAGCACTATAATATTAAAAGGTGTTTTTAACAATTTTAAACAGTATATTGATGAGTTGTGCTTTAATATTTATGCTTCAGAGACTGGTACTTGGGGTAACATAAATAACAACACAAAAAAACTTGCTGGTGGACAGCAATATATAACTTCACAAGCTATGGCTGCTACATGTATTGGTCAATTATTAAAGGTTGGAAAAGGAATTATATGTAGAAATAGCGGCATAGATGACCCGGTGAAAACTGGTAGCAGTGACGAAATAAACAGCTTATTCAGTAAATTAGAGATGAACAACACTTCAAAGGCATATGGATGGAGTATATTAAAATTTTCCGGCGATTCATCTCATATTGTATTTGGACAAATTATGGAAAAAATTAAAGAATGGGATGCTACACGTACATATCTACTCGCAGATTTTAAAATTATATATGCTATATCAGAACGCCCCCTTGCTGCTAGATTGCTATCTGTAGCAAAGACAGTATATCTGTCCATGACTGACGTATTTATGAATAATTTCTATGGTAAAGGTTCGGAAAATAAGAGCGACCCACATGCAGCGTTGTATATTGAATTTGATAAAAGTCATGGATATAAAGCATCGATCGATGGATTATTTAAAAAGATTAAATTAGTATTTGATGACAAAGATAGTAAATATATAAATTCACGTAAATTTTTAAATTTTGTTACTCAATTCGGAGGAGAAACTAATGACGAAAGGCGGTTGCGTGGTGAACGACTTGCAGAACGAAATCAAGCTAAAGAAGCAATAAAAATGTCGCGTGGTGCGCGACTTTTAGAACGAAATAAAGCTAAAGAGGCTGCATATGCGTCGTATGAAGATACAGATGCGTCGGTTACCGAAAACGAAACAGGGGTGTTTGAATCAACTAATTTAACTACAGCACAAAAACTTGATGCAATTAACAACTTATTGGATGAACCCAAGTTACTCATCAACTCTTCCACAGATACTGAGTATGACCTTTTTCAAAATGGACTAAACGAAAATAAACAAATAAAAGACTTTTTAAAAACATTTGAAATAGACACACTTGTGTTAAATATTGAACAGGAAATCCCCAAAAATACGGATTATTTTGATGATTTAGCAAAAAACATGATTTCACAACGATGGTCGTTCGGATTTCGTTCTAAAACCAAAACAAATTGGTTTTATGTTATGATGTCTTTGAATTCAAGTAAACAAACAGATGGCGAAAAATTCCGTAAGATGCAAAAAATAGTCAATATGTTTACCAATTATTATGTAATTAATGTTGATAAAACGGAAGGTAAAATTTCAGACGAAAATGCGAAATTATTTGAAAGCGTATATATAACAGGTTCACCATTTAAAACAGTTTTTGATAAAATTATATCAGCGAATGGTAATACGGATAAAAGGGACCAATTTAAAGAGAATCGAATAAACGATTTGTATAAAAAGGGGAGTAATAGTGGTGATAATATACAACCTCAGATGATATCTATTATTGACGAACTTGATTCATTTGTTCATAATTGCTTTAAATTGAAGGGTGTTATGCCGACTTCTATATCGGATCGAATGGTGGGTGGTGATATTACCGTGACTATCCGAAATGATCCAGGTAAACAAGAAAAACAATATTTAGCAAACCAACATGCTAAGCAAACCGAACAAGATATTGTTCAGGTTTTGAGTGAAATACCATATTTCGATAAAGATGCTACAGATGATAATAAATATTTATATTTGATAACAGATCTTATTACACTTATAAAATTTTCGATTGAATCCGAATACTATACTCTAGACGGCGTTGTTGACCATATAAAAACAAAATATCCCGATATACTCGCATCTAGATTAAAATCTTTGTGTGGAATAATACTTATTCCAGCTATGGTTGATGAAAGTTTCGGAAAAGTGGTTGCCGATGAGAAAAAATACTTAGATGATGCATTAACACACATTTTTGCTAACATATCATATGAAAACAGTCCAAGTATATTTGATAATAAACTCGCGGAGGTGATTACTAGCCTAGGGAATATAAATGATATGAGAACAATTATGAAAAAAAACATAGAAATAATAGAAAGTAGTGTAACAAATAACCCAATTACTAACAAACAATTAAGAGATACATTATCAGGGGGTGTTCAAGGACCATTATCAAGTATGTTTGAGAACAATAATAATAAAATAACGGGCTATCAAACGAGTATAATACAAGGTTTGATTGGAGCTTTTCCAAATGTATGGTATGATTTACATAACTATATAGTCGACGAAAATATTGTAACACAAATTCGAAATTATAATGATGCGGTTACAACGAGCAAAATTAACGAACAAATTATCGAATCGGGTCGAATAACATTTAAGACATATATATATCATATTTTGTATACCATAGAACAATTATCAATCGACAATGGTCAGATATTGGGGGTAATTACCACAGGTATTGATGACGCCAAATATAATAGTCAGGTAAGACTTTGTCTCCAGAATAGAACATGGATTTCTAGAATGATTTCGGCACTTGGCTTAATGGAACCGTCAAAAATAATAGAGAATCGAGACAGTAGACATATACGTATGAATGTTTTTTTTAATTCTGTAGCGAACATAATAACTTCAATTGAAATCAAAGGTGGGAAAAAAACCAGAAGAAAGCGTCGTGTCCGAACAAATATAACCAATAAAAATCGATACGCAACAAAAACCTCCCATATAAAGAAGACCCAAAATGCAAATCGTTCCAAGAAGAACAAAACGCGCAGAAAACGCAATTATTAAGTATCATTATCAATATATACCATGTCCGAGGCAACCAGTATCCATCTAGAAATACCAGAAAAAATTGACGTCAGTTCGAAACAGTTGAAGTGTATGGTTTTCATTATGAATGCTCTCGAAAAGGGATGGTCTGTAAAAAAGAAAGAGGACGAATATATATTTACCAAAAAACATGAAGGGAAACGAGAAATATTTAGAGAAAATTACCTAGAAACCTTCATTCAAACCAATTTTGATATGGACATCCTACAAAATAAATAACTTCATATATATCTTATTCACGTATACACATTTACATGAACAAGATGTCTCGATTCGAAAATTCACTCGATTGTCGTGCGAAAATGGCGTGAAAATTCAATTAATGAACGAATATTTTTTTATTATATACCCCCCAAAAGTTACAAAAACCACATTTAGGGGTTTTAGACCAAGCCCCAGTCAAAATCATTTAGCGAAAATAAATCCCCTAAAATCCTTACTATAACTACCAAAAAACGACATTCGTGGACAATTTACGCGTGAATTATGGTCATATGGTCACAATTTCTGTAAATGCGCTTTATCGTTAATAAAGGTTAATTAAACCGGTTTTCCGAAATTATTTTCTAGAACAAGAGTATAAAGCAATGGCTGGAGCACTTATGCAACTCGTCGCCTATGGCGCACAAGACGTTTTTCTTACCGGTACACCCGAAATTACCTTCTGGAAGGTGTCTTACAGACGCCATACCAACTTCGCAATGGAATCCATTGAGCAGACATTCTCTGGTCAAGCCGATTTCGGTCGCCGTGTGACTTGCACAATCAGCCGTAATGGTGATTTGTGCTACCGCACATACCTCCAAGTGACTCTCCCCGAGATCAACCAGTCCATGAAGGCTGCTGGTAACGAGGGTGTTTATGCTCGTTGGTTGGATTTCATCGGTGAGCAACTTATCGCTCAAGTTGAGGTCGAGATTGGTGGTCAACGTATTGACCGTCAATATGGTGACTGGATGCACATCTGGAATCAACTTACCATGTCTTCTGAGCAACAACGTGGTTACCAGCAAATGATTGGTAACACCACCCAGCTTACATACATCACCGACCCCACATTCGCCAATGTGTCTGGTCCTTGTTCCGCCTCCGGTGGACCTTCCCAGGTGTGCGCTCCCCGTAACGCCCTCCCTGAGACCACCCTTTACATTCCCCTTCTTTTCTGGTTTTGCAGAAATCCTGGACTTGCTCTTCCTCTTATTGCTCTTCAATACCACGAGGTCAAGATCAACATTGATTTCCGTCCCATCGGTGAATGTCTCTGGGCTGTTAAGACCCTCGGCTCCACCAGCGGAACCGAGTCTGTCTCTGCTGCCTACCAACAATCCCTTGTTGCCGCTTCTCTCTACATCGACTATATCTTCCTTGATACCGATGAGCGCAGAAAGATGGCTCAGAATCCCCATGAGTATTTGATTGAGCAACTTCAATTCACTGGTGACGAGTCTGTCGGTTCTTCCAGTAACAAGATCAAGCTCAATTTCAATCACCCTTGTAAGGAGCTTATCTGGGTCGTCCAACCTGATGCTAACGTTGATTACTGTTCTTCTCTCGAGGGTGGACAAACACTCTTCAAGACTCTTGGTGCCCAACCTTTCAACTACACTGACGCCATTGATGCCCTTCCCAACGCCGTCCACGCTTTCGGTGGTCCTTCTGAGACATCCGGTGCTAACGCCTTCATCACTTCCGGTGGTCTATTCCAAGACCCCGGAGCCATGGGTGGTGTCGATGCCGGTCAACAGTGGGGTGCTGGTAACCCCAGCATGGCTAACCCTAATGTCTTCACCGCTGAGGTCGGAGAGGGTTCCGGTTACGGAACCGCAACTGAGGGTTCTTATGTCTCCGACGCCGGGACATTCGTCCTTGCTGAGACCGCCCTCGACATGCATTGTTGGGGTGAGAACCCAGTCGTCACTGCTAAGCTTCAGCTTAACGGACAGGATCGTTTCTCCGAGCGTGAGGGTTCCTACTTCGACGTTGTCCAACCTTTCCAACACCACACCCGTAGCCCCGATACCGGTATCAACTGTTACTCCTTCGCTCTTCGCCCTGAGGAACACCAACCTTCCGGTAGTTGCAATTTCTCCCGTATTGATAACGCCACCCTTCAACTTGTTCTTTCCTCCGCCACTGTCGGTGGAACAGCCACTGCTAAGGTCCGTGTTTATGCTACCAGTTACAATGTGTTAAGAGTTATGTCCGGTATGGCTGGAGTGGCATACTCAAACTAGACGAATTATGTGACCTACATAATTATTATAAAAAGGGTTTTTACCCACAAAAACAAAATAAAAAATAGAAGCGGGTTTACCTGCATAGTATAGATATTAAATTATATTCCTGATATAATTTAATCAATGCGATTGTTACGTTTAGCTTGTCTATAATCTGCTATTTCTTTAGCCTTTATTTTTCGGTATTCTTCATCGCCATATTTCGATTTAAGATTTTCACGTTGTTGTTGTTTTCGAATGCGCGAATCTTCTCGTTTTTCATCCACAGTTTTTTTATTTGTATTTTTTTTCAAATGCATATTTTGTCCCGTGTTATGTCCAACGATTGAACTTGGTTGTATTTCAATACACTGTTTCATTTTCATATATATTTCCAACCATTTTGTAAATACGACTTCTAGTGAGAAATTCTTCTTCATATAATTACAACCACCACAACATGACTTCACGTTGGATAATATGTAACCCTCGGTGTTATCAATACGGTCAATTCCATTTTTGCAATTCTCAATCGATACGCGACCACATAAATAACAATTTTGATTGACCAAATATTCGTAATCGGTTGTCGTTATATCGAACTGAATATATTTACTAATTGCACGGGTCATATATGTATTATAACTCACAGCATTGTATTCACAATGACTGTCTGGAAAATATTGTCCGTCAATTTTACCATTAAACGTCAAAATATTCGCAATTCGTTTTATGAATACATCTACAGATAAAGCCCCTTTCAGGTAATTGCAAATTTTACAACAACTCACGCAATTCTCAATAGTATACCCATCACTTGAGTTTTTACGGTCAATCCCATTGAATCCACGGTCTTGAATTATTCCACAATAATTACATGGTTGTTTTACAATCTGGTCAAAATATTCTCTGGTAATAGCGAATTCCAAGTTTTTATCTCTGGCGCTTCGTCGGTATATGTAAAATTGCAGTTTCAGACTATTTATTTTCGCCACATTAATTGCAGCTACCTTTTCTGGATTCCGTTCACGCCATGCTCGAGCGTTATCTGCATTTTTTTTCAAATATTCATCAATATCCTCTTCGATTTGACGTTGTCTATGCATCAAACAACTCATTGCGACTTTCTCGTAATTGGACTCTTTCCATGCGTTTTTTACCGCGATTCGTTCCGGCGCTCTTTCCGCAATTCTGGATAATTCATTTCGGTGTTCCTTGTCGCGTTTTTGGTCTTGAATACGATTGCTTTCACGACATTTTTTGCACGTTTTGGTCGTTCCATCTACCGACCTACCCATAAAATGCGATGCGTCGTATACAAGACAGCAAGAGTTACACGTTTTCCCCATATCGCCAGGAATCGTTTCTTTTGCGATTGCGCGACGTTCTCTGTCCTTAGTGCGTTCTTTTTCAAGACAAATGTTGCAAGACGATTTTTTATATTCTGTATTCAACTGTTCACGACAACCGCGCACATATTGTTTGCACGGTCTCAGACCAAGTGCGATTGTATCGTCCACAAATATACATATTTGATGCTTATTGCAATATTTATTAACCGCTGATTTTTTGAAATTGCATTTTGTAGATGCGCATAATTCAATATTATCGCGTGTTACTATACGAGTCTGTTTACTGCGAATTTTACATACGCCGCACGTTTTTGTATCAATTTCATTGTAGAACATTTTTTTACATCCTGTGCAAATAATCATTTTTTGTAACATTTCATCAGTGTATTTGTCCATGTATTCGTGATTTTTACAAAATCGGCTGTCTGCTCTCGAATAGCACCTACATTTGTTATTATTTCGGTCAATCGCCAAACATTTTGTAGACATTATTATTTATGCGTATATCAACGAAACTTAATAAACATTTCAATTTTATCATAAGTATATAACATGGAAAATAGATTAACTGTAATGTGCGAATGTATTCATATGTATCGTCCGACGAGAACCAAACGGTTAACATGGCGCGAACCGTTAGTATCGGTTTCATCGACATGGTCTTCCAACGAATATAGCTTTAGAAAAATATGGTGTAATAACTGATATAAGTCAATCACCGATTTGGTTTGGTGTTGTAATATTTTTAATAAAGTTATATTATAAGTTATAAATTATATGGGAACAAGCCGAAAATCCAAGAAACTTAGTAAAAGATTTAGAAAAAGAATTAGAAAAACGCGTTCCAAAAAACAAAGAGGTGGAGTCAAATCTTCAAGATCACTTTACAATGGCGTGTTTACACCAACAACGAAGGTCCTTCGCACAGCGGTTTCGTTATGGATTAGTGATAATGGTTCAGCCTTAGCAAAATATGGTAATATTAGTGATTGGAATACTGAGAATGTGACTGATATGAGCAAGTTGTTTTGGGGAGCATCAAATTTTAATGAAGATATTAGTCGATGGAATACCGGGAATGTGACTTATATGAACAAGTTGTTTTGGGGAGCATCAAATTTTAATGAAGATATTAGTCGATGGAATACCGGGAATGTGACTGATATGAGATCTATGTTTAATAATGCAACTAAGTTTAATAAAAATATTGGACAATGGAACACTGAGAAGGTGACTACTATGCTTGGTATGTTTAATGAAGCATCAAATTTTAACCAAGATATTGGACAATGGAACACTGAGAAGGTGACTGATATGTATGGTATGTTTAATGGAGCATCAAATTTTAACCAAGATATTGGACAATGGAACACTGAGAAGGTGACTGATATGTATGGTATGTTTAATGGAGCATCAAATTTTAACCAAGATATTGGACAATGGAATACTGAGAATGTGACTAGTATGGGGACTATGCTTGAAGGAGCATCAAATTTTAACCAAGATATTGGACAATGGAACACTGAGAAGGTGACTGGTATGTATCGTATGTTTAATGGAGCATCAAATTTTAACCAAGATATTGGACAATGGAACACTGAGAATGTGACTGATATGAGAGCTATGTTTGGGAGAGCATCAAATTTTAACCAAGATATTGGACAATGGAACACTGAGAATGTGACTGATATGAGATCTATGTTTAATGGAGCATCAAATTTTAACCAAGATATTGGACAATGGAACACTGAGAAGGTGACTACTATGGTTGGTATGTTTAATGGAGCAGCCAATTTTGAACCACATAATTGTCCATGGTGTCAATTGACTGATGTGATTGCGACTAATGTGAGTGCGACTAATATTGTTGGAATTAGAGATTATGGGGAACAAACTGGACCAGCATTTGAAGTTCATAATATTTTTCGTAATATGAATAAATCTGCTTATATTACTACGATTACCCAGTTTTTTAATAATTTAAATACAGACCAAAGAGTAAGTAATCCATTTATTAATACAGAATCAAATAATTGGACGATTACATCATGGAATCCAGTTGAAATGAAAACCGTTACTAAGCAAGCATTTGAATCTTATATCAATGATAAAACCCCTTCTGAAAAAAAAGCTGAATTAACGAAATTTAATTTGGTATTTAGTCGATTAATAAATTGTGCTCCTAGCCCAGAGGTTAAGCAGATTGTTATTTTATCGATTGCTTATATGTGGTCCAGCGACTGGACTGATGATGAAAGAGGACTGTACATGTATAGAATGATAAATGATAATGCCGATGCATATACAGGTCATGATATTGCGCTTAATATATCATGTATTCAAGGAATTTTCGAGCGTTTTGTATTAGGCATCCGCGACATGCTTCAAATAAAAACAAACAAAACACCATTTCAAAACGACTTGTTTTTTATTATCAATAATACGTTACCTGAGCCAGGTGATGTATATGAATTATGGAGGGAAGAAATAAAGGAAAATCCCGAATATAACGATATAAAGGAGATAATTGGGAAACGTGATACAAATCCTGATATTGTGTTTGATGATGATGATGTAACAGCCCTAAAAGAATCCTTTACAAACTTTATGAAGTCGAAATATATAGGTGTAATACCAGATGAATCTACATTAACCATAAAAATGAATGAATCAAAGATCAAAGAATTCATAAATTATGTTCCAATACAGATCCAAGATGGAGGGAAACTACGGAAGATAGCGAAAAGGACGAAAATGATGAGAAAGACAAAAGGGAGAAAGACAAAAGGGAGAAATGGAAGAAAGACAAAAAAAATGCTGGATAGATAAGCAAGAACGCCATGTCAGTGATTATTTTTATGCTGTAAAAACGGCGTTTTAAATCTTCAAGGGTGTAAATAAATATTATCTCTGTAATGTTCCAAGGGAGTCGTCTTCACAAATGGCTCAATATATCGAATAGCTTTCTCGAATTCTTCAATGGAAATCGGCATATATAATATTACATATTTTAATAAAAACAAATATAAACGTAACCAATCTATTATTTGCATACTAACGTCATGTCTATGAAAGTGCATCAGGTGAAAACGCCGCATACTCAAAATGACCTCCTAATGAATTGTCTGATGGAGTTTTATTCAGACAAGACCAAGCTTCATCAAATGATGAATATTATCAATGGTGAATCGAAAATTTCACTCCGCATAGTAGACTGGTTTGTTACAAATTATGCGAAAAAATATTATACCATTTATGAATTACCGATGAAACGTGAAGGTGTCGATACTCTTATCACGCGGTTCAAGGTATACAATGATTACAAATTGAAATTAAAGGCGTATTCGAAAAGGAGGTTCGACCCATTCTGTCGGTGGGAACGAATTACCATCCCATATGACGATACCAATTATATGGAAACTACCATCGGACAACTCAACTTTTTCAAATGGGCAATTGAGCATAAAATTATTGATTATATTACGGAAAATTATAACGATATTGAAAAAGATATGAATGAGCGAAACAGTATTTCCAAGAAAAAGAACGGTTCACTTGACGGTAATGAGTCGGTTGAACTTACACTTATTAGTGATAACGGTAAAACACGTAAGAAACGCGAAGAATTGTCTATATCTGCATGCAAATGTATTAAAAAGGAGAATGTGAAGATTGTCGTATCTTTTCACTAGTAAAATAAAAAATAAAATGCTATATCTATTTTTTATTTGGTTATTGTGTATTTTGTGGGAGTTTATGTCTTATCCCATATTTCGTCAACTAGACCATATTTGATGCACTTATCCACCTCCCACCAGAGGTCGTGCTTGAGAATTGCTTCCAATTGTTTCTTGGGAATATCAGCGTTCTTCTTGTAAATGTCCAATATCTTATTCATGAGAAGCTTGTTATTCTCATGTTCATCTTCCAATTCACACATCTTTCCCCATGACCCCGACGACAATTGGTGAATCAACATATGAGCATTTGGACGCATATATCTTTTCGCACCGACCACACTCATCAATGTGCCTGCTGACGCAGAAGCTCCTTCAATGATTGTATGCACTGGGACTTTACATGCTTGAATCACATCAATCGCAGTAAGAACGTCGAATACCGACCCACCGAATGAACTAATATGCAGATAAATTGGGATTGGGTCGATACATAATTTGTGCGCCGTAACAATATTCTCAATCTCTGCCTTGCGGATATGTGTGACCATTTCGAATACAGATCCCCTGTCTACTTCGGCATAGTAGTAAATATGATTACCCTCCTTTGTTATGCGGCGATTTTCACCACCCCCACATAAACCACCATCTGAGTCATCATCGTCAGAGTCATCATCATTCTTAATGATGATGGTGGACTTTCCCTTTGCCGAGCGAGTTGCAGTATTACGTGGTCTGAATTGATACATATTGTAAATAAGCTATTTGTTGTAGATGAGTATACAATGGATTATAGAATCAATTTTATTGCATTACTAGTTTACATAGATGAATTATGAGAACATTTAGATAAATAAACATCTGATTATGTATATATATATATATATAACATCCATATCAATGCCGCAAATTTCACCCACGAAAAACGTTACACCCACATTATTAACACCACCACAACCTACACTTGTGGTTGGAGCTGATAATTATACAGTTACAGTACCAACTGAAAATCTTGAATTATTAACAAGTGGAACTCCAGAACAGAATAAGTTGGTGCGAGATAAATTTATAAATGACCTTCTTGTCTCTAATGCATCATTATTATCGGGGAAAAAGTTATTGATGGATGCGCAAACGTTACATGGTTCGTCGACAATCATCACCAAACGTGTTGTTCGAATAGTTAATTCGTCCTTTATATCTGGACTACCCATACAATACACATTTGATTTAACTACATTACTATCAGATGAAGCTATATATATACCATTGAAGGATATTGGTGATTTTATTATTATTACATCATCTTCCGGGAATAAGATTAAATTTAAAAATCTAAATGGAACACATTATAATGTTTATGAAAATTATACAAATGGTTATGAAAATTATAAAGATGTAAACACACCAGTTAGTAGCGTGTTAACTACAGGTGACACTTCTTCATTCGATACATTCACGTTTGAAATCGGTAGTATCGGTGGTGAAGATAGTCCAGTTATATTGCCTTTGCCTGTTCCTAATTGTTTTCCCAAGGGAACACCTGTTACTACCGACCAAGGAAAGATAGCGATTGAAACACTGAATCCAGACGTGCATACAATTCGCGGGAAAAAAGTAGTTGCTATTACGAAAACGGTCCCTCTTCATAAACACATTATTTCCATCGAAAAACACGCATTGAGATACAACGTCCCGTCTGCAACTACACAAATTAGTATGGATCACAAAATTCTATATAAAGGCGTTTTGACCAAGGCGAAGGATTTAGTTCCGTTACATAAACGAGTTACAAAAATCCCATATAATGGAGAAACATTGTATAATGTCTTGATGGATTCATATGAAGTTATGACCATAAACAATTTGGTGTGCGAAACATTGCATCCCGAAAATATAATGGCAAAAATATATAACGGATCGTTCAGTATTATGGAGAAAAATATTATCAGCAAAGAGTTAATCTGTGCACTTAATTCAAATGATGTTCCTGCTTTCAAAAAGTTATATAATTCGTTGACTTACTTCACAAATAAAAAGTTACGCCGTAAGAATGTAGACATACAGCTTGGATTCCATGGAATTGGTTCGAAAATATACACGAAACATTTTTGATCGTGACTAAATAGGTTTTGTATTTGATAATTAACCAAATACAAACGTTTTGTTATAATTATTCACCTTGGTAGGGACCGTTATAAATTTTCATTTTATCAGTCAAAAACATTCGTCCCTCATGGAATAGTGTTAGAGATACGATTGCTTTTGCAAGACCCAATCCTTGACCACGGAAAATGCCTTTCATACCAAATTTGTGCATGTCTGTTGCGATTTCCTTACATGCACCGGCAACATTAATGCTTTTTCCTGAAATCGAACTTGTTTGCATAATAACTTCTAATCTAGACAAGGGGTTTGTCGCAACCACATAGATAGGACTCACAACAGAAGATGCGATTAAATTCGTTGCAGATTGTCCGAAACTAGATTTAGCACCAAGTTCAGTTTGTATGTATTTTTGTAATTGGGGTTGTCCAACCAAACCTAATATAGCACTTATGAATGAATGTCCCATTAATGGGACAGTTCCGCGAAATAATGGCTTATATTTCTTCAATTGTGCTTCTTTGATGATTTCACCTAGGGGTTTCTCTTTTCCGGTTGTTCGCATATTCACTCGCTGCTGCTTCTCAACCATGCGAACAGGGTTGATAAAAGGTGCAGACAATATAGACGCGGTTGTAGCAGCAGCGAATCCAGGTTCACCCGTGGAACCAGACAAAGTAGTATATCCAAGAAGAATACCAAACTTGGGTATTCTTTTCAATAATACACCCACGAGACGAGGGGTAAGTCCAGATAGCGATGCTGCGACCGGTGCCTTCTTGAAAACACCCCTTGCCTCTTTAACTGCTACATCTGGACTAACTACTTCACCTTTCGCCGACTTCGCGTATTGTTGTACCAATTGGCGATATGCAGTTACGGGGTTATCTCCGACTGTTTGGATGGCGGAACCACCCAAGTAACACAGAAAGTTTTGAAACGGCGATACACCATTCTTTTGAACGTCAAAATAACCTTTGAGCATTTCTATATATATACAATTACAATTCTATATATACATTTATTCTAATTGGGAACTGGGAAAGGTCGTTGGTCAATACTGATTGTAAGGTCTCGAGGCATAATTAACGGCACTTTACGATCAACGATAGACAATGTCGCGATCTTCTTCAACTGTGGGGTAACCGGTGCTTGAGGTGTTACTAAATTGGTCGATCCGATACCGAACAAGAACGACTCGATATCGTTTGGATTTCCAGCCAATTCTGTATCGGGTAGGCGTCCTTGAATTAAACCACATCCAGCGAGTAATGTAGGTGCGGCTATAGAATATTCTTTGTTTGTGCAATAATTCACTTGTTCGCGATACGATTTTTGTTGCACATTATAATCACCGGGTGTATTTATATTACGTGTAGAAGCCATTTTTATATTATACACATATAAAAACTACAGGGGGTATTTACCGTATTTTCAAATCCAATGCACAATAGGCTTTATTATTTTCATCGAAACCCGTAGGATTTTCGCAAAATGATATATAGCATTCGTGAAATAGAGCCATATAATCATATGAAAACAATACGGCTAAACCGATCTCACGGTCAGTAGATAACATTTTTGATGCAGCAACATCATATAGAATTTGGAAATGAATATTGTCCTTGGTTTGGTCGCGAATTGAATCCATTGCTTTAGATGCAGCAGACTCGTCGTAATCATTTTCATCATGGGTAATTGCATCAATCTCGTGTTCATTCTCTGTGCGATTTACCATGTTAAATATTTGACGGAGACAAGTCCTGTATTCAAGATCATCTGAATAATGCAGCGACTGCATCGTCATGTTATACGACATGAATAAACAATATAAACTCTAATGTTTAAATTGTTTTTTGGGACTCTAAATACCAAATAAACGACCCAGGATGGAACGGGATTTTCTTGGTCTACGCACGGTCTTGCGAACAGAACGCTTCCTCGAACCATGAGATGTTCTACGAGCAGAACGCTTAGGGTGCTTTCTCACGTTACGTGACCTCTTGTTGTGGGTGCGAGATTTTCTTGAATGCTTCTTTCCCCCGTGAATGTGGTCAGTTTCTTGAGACATTATACAATAACATGTGATAATATTACACGCGTCAATAAATGGATGTTTTCCTAAAACGCGCCTCCAGAAGGACGTCCTTTGCTAGCCAAATCGCCATCGACAGGTGCACGTGTATCTGCACCACCGCGAACCCATCCCTTCATAGCACTTTCCTCAATACGAGTTCCACTTTTATCATCCATTTCTTTGCTGGAAGGATGCAATGTATAACCCATAAAACTTTGCGCCATAACAGTGGACACACTCTTCTTCTCACCCATTGGTTCACCTTCACGTAATTGTAATTCCAATACGGGATCGGCAGAACCTCTTCCTAAATAGGGGACGGTCAGAAATTGACGTTCCATCAAATTTAAACGTCCTAAAGCGCGTTCCTGTTCCGTGTTCAGAAGCAATAATGATTCTCCCTCTACGTTGTTACCTCCCACACCACTTCCAACAGTGCCTACGGGAACAATAGCTGGCTGGGATGTAGCAAATTGGATATTCGTTTCACCACTATTATCGCTAAAATAGTTTGTTGTAGTGTAACCAGAGTAGCGATCGTTTTGAAGGACATGTTGTGTCTGTGTTCCAGAATCGTTCTCGATGCGGTCCTGATTATTGAATTTGTAATTGTTTACCGTAGACATTCTTTTATATAATTCACATATATTTTGTTCAATTATAACTAGCGTAAATCGTATTTCGGATTATCGCGAGTTAGTGCAAACTTGTTACCCTCTTTCGCTGATATCATATCACCGTAACAAAATTCAGCAAAACCTGCTTGGTCATTCGGTATGGTCGTATTCGATGTGCTATAAAATTGTCGCATGGACTGTTCATGCTCAAGGTTTGTGTTAATATCGTTGTATAATTTTCCAACAATATCAGGTTGGTCCGGGTGCATTTCTTGAACCATTTTTTTAGCATTCTCGGCAATATCTTCAACACCCTGTTTTGTAAATGCGGGGGGTGCAGGTTTCTTTTTTGGATTATAGTCATAATCAGTCAATAACACATTCGATAATGGATTCGATGCGGTTGGTTGATCAAACGTTTCGTCAAAATTTCCCTCCACGTCAATTATCGGACCTTTATAATTATATAATCTCGAGTGGCGCGCCATTTCGTCTAATGTACTATGTTCATCGTTATGAAAACCCTCATCTGAGGATTCTCTCGATTTTGCATAATGTAGGAAAAATATTGCGAATATAGTCATAACCGCAACGCTAACAATGCGCGTATTATTCGTAAACAAATAAGATACCGCGGTCAATACCACAACGGTTCGTGTTATCGAATTTAACTTTTGGTTAAAAGACATCGAATCTATTGGGAAAAATTCCATCATATAAGCCGGTTTTACAAGAATGTTAGGATCTTCTGTCCAGAACGGTATTATTTTCTTCTTCAATCTCGCTGAAGGTGAAGGCGATGGCGATAACCTCGTTATAGGTGTCGTAGTTTCCTCTATACTAGGCACTTCATCTGTTTCGACCAATTTCGTAGTAGAATCTTCTAAATTATATGTTAATGCATCGTCATTAACCGATATTGGATTAAAAGAAGTATTCATTATATATATTCTTTGTTATAAAAAAGTAGGCATTTCACCTATCGCATAAACAAAGAATATATTAGTCCGACCGATTTTTACATTTTTCCTCAATTTGAAATGTCTCGCATTTTTTTGTCTGCGGCACTATTTTCAACACACACTTCGATTTTTCACCATAGACCGGTTCAGTACAACCCTTTTCTTCATGTTTTGTTTGTTTACGGGTTGTTCTACAACGTGAACGGAAATTCTCGTATCGATCACGCACTTCAGTGTAAGTCAGACCTGACTTTTTTCCTAGCATGATATTAATAAATTCGTGCAATTTATACATATATTTCGAAAAGGTTGTCCGACTTTTCATGTGTTTATATAAAAGCGGATGACGCTTGAAATTTTTACATAAGTTGTCGCGACATTTTCCACACGGCAACACATTAACTAAGTCCAATATATAACTACGATAATGACGTTTATCGTCACATGTAGGTTTCACTGGATAGTTAAAACTCATTGTATGTAAAAAGTGCCATGCACCCGGTCCCCAAACACTCGTTAACATCCCATCGTTTGATTGGTAATGTTTACGCGTATAACTATTTTTCTTTTTTATTTTTATTCGTTTACTTTGTGTTTTAGACATGTTATATTACTGCGATAAAAGATACTTCGCATATTTCTAAATGATATTCTATCTGTAAAAACACGTTGTATATTGATAATAAAAATGTTCATATAAAATATAATGTCCACTGATATCGTATCCACGCTATATACCGATTACGTGAAACCATTCCAAACGCACCTGGTCACGTTGTTTGTAATACTTATATTTGTTATGGCTACACTTCTTGCTTATAAATGGTATATCAAACCCACTGTTGAGAACTTGAATGCTGCTGATATATCAAACGACAATCAGAGAGAAAGTGAGGTGCAATTGTATTTATTCTCCGCCGATTGGTGTCCCCATTGCAAACGCGCCAAGCCCGAATGGGACGAATTTTCTAAAAACTACAGTAACAAAAAGGTTGGGAATTATAATGTTACACCCATCGCGGTTGATTGTTCCGAAGGAGATGACCCATTAATCCAAAAATATAGCGTTGATGGTTATCCGACTGTATTGATGATAAAGGATGGTCAACGTGTTAACTACGACGCCAAGATCACATTTGATAATTTGTCCAAATTTGTGAATGATGTCTTACAATAATCCCTTATCTAAAAATGTGCGTGCCGATTTCACACCTATTTGAATAATATCCTCTCTATGTTTTTCGGAACATGTAAATTCATATAAATCTGAAGCAGCTATTGGATCCATCCATATATCGATCTGATTTTCAATGGTGCTACATTCATCGCCGGTTAAAAGTGTAGAACGCATATCTTGTAAAGCACAATCCATCAATTTATTAAATATCTGTATCGAATAATCTACTAAATTTGATTCTGATGTTATGATAGTGTAGTTATTAACGGGGTTTACTTTGTTAATACCTAATATTTCCGATGGGAGAACATTATTATTTTTTAAACATTCTGCTAGTGGGTAATTTAGTAGTAAACCTCCATCGATAAAACATTCACCCTCTACACACAACGGTTTTAAGAAAATGGGTATACTTGAAGATGTATATATCGCATCAATTACCTTCCATTCCGGATGTGTTTTATGTGATAAACATTTTAACTGGAAAGTATTTAGTTCACATGTATAAAAATGCATATCTACGCCCGTTTTTTCGTAGAATTCACCCAGCGTTATGTTGATATCTATATCTGCACCCGCAAAAAGTGGCTTGAATGTTGTTTCAAATACGGATTTATCAAAAATCCCGCAATTCGTATACGCATTCAATAATGTGTGTATATCGTATTTGAATACTTCATTCCACGGACGTTTTATTATATATGCATCCAGTGTATCCCAGTCATACCCAAGAAATATAATTGTCGCTATTATACCACCAATTGAGGTGCAATAACAACTTTCAATGTTTTTAATGTCCCATAATCCACGTTTATTTGTCTCTTTCAATGCACCGTATGCTGCTAACCCATATATTCCACCACCCGCTATAACCAGGTGTTTAATCACCGGAGGTGGTTCGGCTTTATCTTCCATTATACAATTATTGTATAATGTGTGCATTTGTTTATACTTTTTTATTTCGTCCTAGTATATTAGAATACCCATGTCTTGCTTTTTATACACTTCCGATAGTGATAATGTCGACAATATCAACATTGACGACTTATATAATAAGAAACAACAGCGTGATTTGCGTCAGGTGTCCATATTTAATAAAATTTTGAATCGAATTCATAAACGAATCACAGTTACCGGTCGAAATAAGGTGTCCGACAAACATATCTGGTTCACCATTCCCGAGTATATTTTCGGCGAACCAGTTTACGATAAAGCCGATTGTATCGCATATATTGTCGCCAAGTTGGAAGCGAATAAATTTCATATTCGATATGTTCATCCGAATACACTCTTCGTTTCTTGGTCTAATTGGATACCTTCCTATGTTCGCGATGAATATCGCCGAAAAACGGGTATCACCGTCGATGAGTTAGGGACAGTCATTTCAAACAAACATGACCCTATTGAGGATTCTCAGTCCAACGACCCCAATGCACAATTGTTAAATACAGGTGCAACCAACGATAAAACACAGAAACAATATACGTCAGTTAATCAATATAGACCGACAGGTAACTTAGTGTATAATCCAGACATGTTTAACAGTATTGAGAAGAAAACCACGTAATATTAGTCATGTAGCAATGAACGCATCCATTGGTAATTCGGTTGTTCGATAAAAGACATTTCATATAAATGTCCTAGTATAATTCCAAGAATGGAGGCGGTCTGAATTGACTCGAAATGCATTGATTTAAGTCGCTTTCGTTCCGCATTTTTGAAATATAATATGTGGTTTTCGCTGTATTTGACGTCGCCGATTTGCTTATCTTGGACGTTCTCCCAATAGAGATGTCCATCTAGCAGTAAATACTGTAATATATATATTACAGATATACAATCGTCTCTACGTGTTGGGTCTTCACCATTGTGAACATGGATACTTACAAATTTAGGCGTCCCTAGCATATAAGAACTTAGTTCTCTCTGGGGTAAAATAACCTTTTTATCGTCCATATACACGGTAGATAGTCCAAAATCTATGAGAAACACATCGTCGTTGCGCATCATGAAATTTTGCGGTTTTATATCTCGGTGCAAAACGCCAAGATTGTGAATTGTATCTAAGATATCTATCATTTTAGATACTATTTTCATCGATTGTATCTTGGACATTGCATTCGAATGAATCATTTCCTCTAATGAACGTTCATATAACGGTATAACCAGCGTGAATTGTCTTAAGTGGATACCATACCAATATACAAGAGGTGTGTGTGTTGATCCTTTGGAATGAAGATAGTTCAATATTGTAGTCTCATGCTTCAAAGTTTGTAGAGACGTGTCCAATAACTCAGTTTTTATAGCAACATATTCTCCCGTTTTCGCGTATTTACCCCTATATATTGTTCCAAATGTTCCAGAACCAATCTTGGACATGGGTGTATATTTGTTGGCTATCATTCTGTTATTCGTATCTAATCTTATCTTATACCATAGTTTTTATACTACTATACTATAACATGGAATTTCACATAGGAACCAAATTGGTGTTATATATAATTATAATATGCTTTTTCGGTTACATTATAGGATCATATTTTGCAACCGTGAGAGAAGGCGCGAGAACTTTACCTCGTCCGGTTATCAACCCTATTACAAAAGAAGAAATCTTGGACATTAAACCATTAGCACCATATCACGGCGAAACATTAAATAAAATGATTGACCGGTATATATCCCTGTATTTCGATAAGAGAGGTTTCCCATATACCGGCACAATTACCTTATATAGTAAATTATGTATTGATGGAAACATCGGTGTGACTACGAAACACAATAAACGAAGATTGACTGATATCGGATACTATTTATTGAATATAGTCATCCCAAATATCCAAACTATCGATAACCCTACTCCAATTATAGCATGGCCGGCGATTAAATGGACCGGCGACAAATTCTTCAATGTTCAAGTCCAACCTACAGCGACATATAAAATATACAAAGGACAAGCATGGGCTCCCAATGGCGGTGGCGACATGAACGATACTGCTTCAACCAGTGGAGACGGTGGAGACGGTGGAGACGGTGGTGGTGAAACCCCCGCTGAACCTACGCCAACATCAACGCCCACGGATGATCCGGAGCCTGCAGATAAGGGATGTGGTGGCGATAATTACTGTAGAATCGCATGTCCAGGGAGTTGTTTAGATAGTGTTGCCTCTGCTTGGAAGGCAGCCGACGATCTCAAGGCTGAAATTAACAAGTCCGCACCAAGCAGCGAATCAAATTCGTCAAGTTTTGGATGGGGGTTTGGTTCCGTGACCAACAATACTTCTATTATACCCGGCGTTTCATCACTAACTGGTGGGTCGAACACAATGATTATTGGAAATACGGAAGTGGACGGTTACCAAATCACCGACGAAACGGTTGACGCAAATGTAACAGAACTAAATGATAATGTGAATGCATTTATAAACGACTATTTTATTGAATCTGGCGTAAACAAGGGGAAACCTACACAAAAGGCGATTGATGCGTTTAATATGTATTTCGAATACAAGACGCCTATGGACGGAATTCATATGAATAAAATGCGCGATGTCGTGTATTATATATTGCAATCCATCATTCCCGGATTACCCACATCGGACGCTCCCAAGGCATATGTTGAATGGCGTCCAATTCATTGGTTAAGTCGGTCTGAAAAAAAATAAATCCAGAATATACAATATAATCTAATTACATTGTATATGTATAATACCGTTGGTGGATTTATCCGAAATATAGACACTAATTTAGAGCATATCTCGGTGCCTGTCTATTATGTCGCAATCGCAGTGTTATATATTATTTATTTCATGTCGATGTTGGGTATAGCATATGTCGACCCACAATACACAGACTATTTAAATACGGGGATACAAATATTCATAGCCGTTGTTTTGTTAATTCGGTTCAATCCATTTCGTAAAATTCAATGCACTTCAAATGACGCCATATTAATCACAGCAAGTGCCGTATTTATGTTAATTAATGACGGTGTCGCCGGCTGGTTGCACACTTATTTCAAAAAAGCACAATATATTACTCAATTCAATTAGATATACTCGCAAATAGTCACTACAAAACTACCTTCCTTTTCCACTATTTGAAACGGCTTTCCACAGCCATATATCATATCTTGGGTTATTAGATTATCGCAAAGGTCTTTGCTCGCATGAGGGTCGACCTGTTTCCCGGTTTTCTTGATGATACCATGTCGGAAAATACCGCAATTCAACTTCTCAATGAGAATGGGTGCATCGCAGTGGGGGCAGATAATAATTGGTTCCATTTGTATACATACACATTACATTGTATACCATATTTATCATTTACATAAAAAAACATATAAAAATAAAAATATATATATATAGAAATGTCTACTCCAAATGTAAATATCCTGGAAAAATTGGATATTCTACACGAATCGTTCGTAGTAAATTATACCGACATTAATTTGGACGAAGATCATATTGTCCATAATGGTATACCTGGTGTATTGAGTAGGGGTAATAGTAAAGGGGGTGTTGAAGACGAACCACGTAATAGTATAGATAACAGTCGTAGTCGTCGTAGTCGTAGTCGTAGTCGTAGTCGTAGTCGTAGTCGTAGTAACAATAGTGAATACGACCACGACGAATCTCTTTGTCGCGGTCGTTCTAATAGTATAGATAGCAGTAATAGTCGTAGTCGACGTGGTAGTATAGGAGACGATGGTGATTTTCAAAATGGTAACCCTGTTTTCCAAAACCCACGATATCCCGACATGATGAATACAAAGTCTAATTCAGACCGCTTCATCGCGGAGTCAAGGTCTCAGTACCGCCGCAACCACAAGATTTTGGCGTCATCCGGAAAGAAATTTTGGACTGACCCCCACAAATGATCATAAATTCGAATTATAATGAGAAAATGTGTAAAACCATATGAACATTTACTATACTTACATAGTAAATGTTATCCAACTACATCCAAGATATAATCGACGAAGAACAAAATAATCCTGATTTACAATCCAATCTCGATATACCCGCTATATTGTCTGCTGCCGAGAATGTTAGTTCCGACTTCTTAAATACACATACAATATACGGTATTTCAGAAGACAATATCCAAGTTCTAACAACACATGGTATCTCCGACGAAAATATCCAAGGTTTATGTGAGAAATTGATCGAGTTTTATCATGTCGATCAAGTTTACCAAATTCACAAAGGAAAACACATTCGATGGGTGCGAAATGGACGTCTAACAAATGGAGGTATCGTCGTCGATATAAAGTTTCTAGATACAGGGACACATATATTATGTAAAAGTAGGAATCGGTTTATCCAATACAAATTCGACGATTGTATCACATTTCAGCGCCTATCTAGCGATGAAATACTCATTTTGCAGCTGAAACACACACTATGACCTCTTTCGCATGGTCACCGCGTTACCGACCTTACGTATATGACGCGTGTGTGGTCGACGTATCGACATATGAAAAAACCTACGTATATATTTGAGCAATTTTTTCGAAACATGCAAATCAACATCCAATTCAGATAACTCGCGATTATTGGTCGTCATAGAATACTCACGATCTGTATACCATTTAATCATAATTGGACTCAAATCTTGGTTGGTCATAGTAAATATTCGATTACACAATTCAGACTTAAAAAAGCGGTCTAATATATCGGAGCGGTTCATGTAGTGATGATATGGACGCGGTTGTAGATAATATACATATCGATGTTCCATCTTGGGATATCTATCATTATCAATATAACAAAACTCAGTATTTTGAGGCAATAGCAAACATCGCAACAAATCATTATGTGTTTTTTCAGTCGTAGTTCGGGTTTTTTCGACAATTTTACCGCCGATTTTAAATGCGCGCACAACAGTATCAAATAAACCGGGTAACTCCCACTTTTCCTCAATAAAGCGCGTAATATAAAATGCCCAAGAATCTGGTAAGCAAGAATTATTTGTATAAAGATGAACCCCGGAACACGAATTATCGGACTTTTTTTTATGTAAATAGGCTAATACAATTTCGATTCCATATCGGAAAAATTCAGGATACAAATTTAACAACTCATATACAAGGTCACTTGGATTATCATATAATGTAAAATTATAGGTTGTTTGCAAAGATTCGATACATTGAAATAATAGGTACAAATCAGAAAATGACCCGATTGTTTCATCCAAATCAAATACAAACTGTTTCGGTTCTGTAGATAGTTGCGAACCCTTCTTCAAACCAATCCCTTTATATATTTGTATTGTATCCTCATTCGAACCCATTCGATTATATTACAACGATATTTAATCAATTAACAAATATATAAAGATTGCGTCGCATATCATATATACACCATGAACCGAGTTGAACAAATGGAGAATGTTCAAGAAAAGGCATTGGATATGTTCAAGAAAAAAAATGTGGATTATGGAGACTCATTCGCTAAATTTGGCGTCATTGGAGTTCTCATGCGTATTGAAGATAAAATCCAACGTGCGATTTCCGTCACTAAAAACGGTGTAAATATGGTAGATGACGAGAGTATACGTGATACATTGATGGATTTACACAACTATGCAGCGATGGGGGTGATGCTATTGGACGAAAATCCACAGAATGCATCTCTACAAACCTTGAATATCCGAAAAGATTAAAATTTTGCATATAAAAACTAGGTTCATAGCTATACTAGATACGAAATGCAATTGATATATGCGGTCGCTTGTGTGAGTGTGTTCATAATTATAATCGCGTTTGGTGAACATATATGGATAAAACATCAATCGAATACTACCAACATATTCCCTTTATCTAACCGGTTTTCATTACCAGTCCGAATATTTACACGTCCACACGTTTGCACACCATGCACGTATAGAGGTAGAATGAACCATTGAATATGTTCACGACGGATATTTGTATCAAATAATAATATAGAATATGCTAGATTATTATTATAAAATTATTTCAAATGATTAAGAGCGCGTTCTTGCTTCTTAGATAAACCTTTCAACCGTGAAACCTCACTGCGATTCTTTCCGCGTTTTTTGGTTGTATTCTTTCTTGTCTTTCTATTCTTGTTATACTTCTTGCGACAAAATGTCCGCTGTGTACCGCGTGCTACTTTACAACCGACCAACTTTTTACACTTGTTTGGAGTGGAGGTGCGTTTTCCTTTACAAAGAGATTTCGGCATCGTATACACTACATACATATATTTTATCTAAACGCGCATGTTTCTCTAAATGTTAATAAAAACTCGCCAAATATTCATGATTGTAACATGTGTAATTTAGTTGATACCTACGATATATTATTGCTACTCGATGTAAGCTTTACTTCAGATGGTAATAAGGTAATTGTGCGAGACAAAGGCTTGGAAACCATAAAATCAAGAGTTGACCCACTCAAGTCGTCTGCAAACAGTTTCAATAACATTTCAGTATGTAATGCAACCGCAGTGTCCCCATATATTCCCATCACATCTGCATGATAAGAATTGGAAATAGCATTGCTCCGCCAAGTAATAGCAACATCCATGTTATGAATGATAAACCGGGTGGGAACATTGTTAATTCTCAGAAACACTTGTTGGCGAATTTGGTTCGCAATATCATCAGTCGTCGATTGAGAGATAATAACATTCAATATGTGACTAACGTTGCCGCCGCCATAAATATGTGCGTTGATGTCCTTACGAAAGGATGACTCGTCTGAAATTACGTTCATGATATAATTTATTATGTGATAGTTATTTTATATCTATTTCTAAAATCAATTTTTACTACAAAATAAAAGAGTTGCAACTTTTCCACAATGGAACTTTTTAAAAAGTTCCAAATTACATAAACCAGAGGAAAATCTTTTTAATAAAAACACAAAAATACAATTGTTATGTGAATGCAGTCATTTTGAGAATATAACAATATTTCGACTGCATAACATTTTTGAACAAAAATGGTGATTGGGTTGCGAAATATGATTTTGGAGTGTTCTATATTAGGATTATATCGGAAAACTCCTAACAATAAACACATCAATTACATCAATGAATCGGTTGTAAAAAAGATTGCAACTTATTATGCAGCAATAACTGTGAATGTATTCGTAATATAACGGCTGTAATATATTAACCTAACTAATCCTAATAGTAAACACTTCAATCAAACCTACAACGATTCTAATATATTCATGTAAATAAAGAGTTGGAACTTTGTAAAAAAGTTCCAAATTACATAAACCAGAGGAAAATCTGTATCAAGTAAACTCAAAAACTCAATTATTATGTAAATGTATCCATTTTGATAACAGAAATATAAATTGACTGTAAGTATAAAAAACCGAACATTTGCCGCGTAATAGTTTAGGAGATTTTTTATGTTAACATTGTATATGTTAAATATGTTAATTGAAAAATCACCTAAGATCGCCAAAAAGTTTTATTGTGAAAAATGCAATTATACTTGTAACAAAAAGAGCGAATACACAAGACATGAACTGACTACAAAGCATGAACGGTTAATAAATGTTAATCGAAAGTCTCCAAACGTCGCTAAAACATATAAGTGCGAATGTGGTAAAGTTTATCAACAATGTGCGGGTTTATCTAGACATAAACGAACATGTAAAATGAACGAAAATTCTATAATTACACATCAAATAGAGAATAATGATGAACGAATTGATAGTTTAGTAAAAGAACTATCCGCAGAGCGTGTAGAAAAGAGCGAAATGAAATCAATGTTTATGCTAATTATAGAAAAATTCCAAGACATTCTTCAACGAAACGAACAAGATAGACTACAGAGTAACAAAGACAATAAGGAAATTCTGAATAAGATAGTTGAAATTATACCAAAACTTGGAGAACCATAAAGATTCTATTATATTCATGAAAAAAAAAGAGTTGCAACTTTTCCACAATGGAACTTTTTAAAAAGTTCCAAAAAGTTCCAAATTACATAAACCAGAGGAAAATCTTTTTAATAAAAACACAAAAAATACAATTGTTATGTGAATGCAGTCATTTTGATAACTGAAATATAAATTGGCTGCATAACAGTTTTGAACAAAAAATGATTGTGTGGTTGCGGAATATGTTTAGGAGTATTATATATTAGGATTATATCGGAAAAACTCCTAATGATAAACACATCATTTACATCAAATTTCAGTTGTAAAAAATGCAACTTCTTATGCAGCAAGAAAGGTGACTATAATCGTCATATAACGACGGTAAAACATATTAACCTAACAAATCCTAACAGTAAACACTCCAATAAAACCAAAACATATACATGTATTTGTGGTAAAATATATAAACATTTATCTACATTATGCAATCACAAAAATAGATGTTCATTCATTCCAATTGAACCAGATAAAAATGAAGGAATCATACCAAATAATAAGGATGTTATGATAGAAAAGTTAGTAGAAGAGTTAACATCAGAGCGTGCAGAAATGAAAGAAATTGTAGATAAGTTAATAGCAGAGCGTGCAGAAAAGAGCGAAATGAAATCGATGTTTATGCTTATTATAGAAAAATACCAAGACAGTCTTCAACGAAACGAACAAGATAAACATGAGTTAATTAAAATCCAAACTGAAGATAGACTACAGAACAACAAAGACAATAAAGAAATTCTGAATAAGATAGTTGAAATTATCCCAAAACTCGGAAATACAACAAACAACAACAACAACACAACAAACAACACTTTAAATTTCTATTTGACGAATACCTGTAAAAATGCGGAATCAATACATGATTTTACAGACAGATATGTGAAGCGGTGTTCTGACTTTTTCATTGAAAATTATAGAGACATCGCAAATAATCAAATGTGCTTGGCATCGAATGTATACGACATCATGTTCAAATGTTTGAATGATACACCACAATGTATGAATTTTATTCAAACCACAGATGTAAAAAATGGTATTCATTATGTGAAAGAAAAGAAGAAGGATGAAAATCGCCAACTATGCGGTGAAGCCGAGTTTATCAAATATGTAGACGGATTTGAACGAGCGGGAGCAAGTATTGGTCATGCAATCAACAAAGCCATCGTTCCCCTTCAAACGGAATATATGCGCCAATTAGAACAAGAGGTTGGACGTTCTCCAGATGAAGATGATTTTGAAGATGAAGATGAATATGAAGATGCACTGGACAAATACAAAATTCGGAAGAAAGAGTCGAGTCGTAATTTACAGATCAATGTGTGTAAAACAATGAGTTTATTCGACGTCAAAGCCAGACAGATGGATATTTTGAAGAAAACCAAGCGGTCAAAAGAGGACGACATAGTATAGGCATTATTGTCGAATAACAAAGATTATATGATTATGAAAAATCATACAATTTACAAAATAACTAATTGGTTTCTATAGATAATTTGGAATCCATACCGGAGGTCTTATATGTCTTCCATGAAATTTCCTTACCGACACTTGGTGCCTCTTTTTGGTCGGCGTGTTCCTGGTCGAGATTATCAGCTCTACGAACGGCAGAATCGATATATAAATCCTTTAATAAACGACCGACGCGAACTGAACCATCTTGTTGATCCATTTGTCCATCCTCGATGAGCTTCAAAACAATCAATATTTTCGACATAATCGTAATATCAATTTCGTCCTTCATAGCACGGGTGAAAATGTCCATATAATTATCATATAGAAACCGGCACTCTGTATAAACAATATTAAAAAATTGCTCGGGAGACTTTGCTCTCAGCATTTCATATTCGCGCTTTAAATCTTCCATTTTACGAATATCATTACGAATAGGAATACTGTGTTTAATGCGACGAATCATATCCGTATTATCTTGGTAATCCATTTCTCCCATCATTTTTTTCAAATTCAAACGTTCATCGTTAGTTAGGCTCATCTCAACTATACGAATTAAACAACTATTCTTTTTATGTGTTTTGAACGGTTTATAATATATCGGATGATATGATATATAATTCCATATGTCTTCTACAACAACTATTGACGTGACTGCAGAAAAAGATCCAGTAAAAGACACGATAGAAAATGTATTTACTAAATATTATATTCCACCCGACACAACACAATATATGAAATGGGGGCAGACGTTTATGGTATTCATTTTATTCGGTGCAATGTTTGTTTCAATGTTATTTGCGTATGTGTATGCGAATTATACGGATTATCAAAATAGAATTAGTGTGATAACAAATGCCTATTTGTTCGGAGAAAATCCACAGAAAACGTTTGAACAATACATGAAGAATTCACAGGGCGAAGTGATTTCGGCAGTGATGAACGATATACAATCATCATCGATGGATTTAGGGACAATCGACGCGAGACTTGATAATAGTGCATCACGTTTGTCGAAACAGGTATCGACGGATGTAGCCGATAAATACACAGAAACAAACAGTTTAGGAATTTCCATACAAAAGAACGTGGCGAAATTGCGAGATACGATATCAAAATTGGCTGGTTCATTTGTTCTTGGGAATTATATCACCGATGGAGCTATAAAAACAGTCCAATCGTAAATGAGAATGATTATCTACCGAAGATATGCGAGGAATATATGCGAGGTAAAAAACGTCGCATATACTATAATGCCAAAATACAAATATATACCGATAGATTATTTTACTTATAACCGACCGGACTATTGTGCGGCAGTAATCACGCTAATACTGTTTGGTATATTTTATATAATATTGTATTGGATATTTAAATATGAAAGTAATAACCGCCAGGGTATATGTGACCCAATGTTTTATTATGGAGATGCTTGTCGAAACTTGCAATCGAAACAAATGCTTTTAAAACCGGAATTTTTAACTATGAAAAAGGCATATTACGACCGTGTTGCGAAATTTAATGAGAAAACCAAAAAATACGAGGGTGTTCGTGAAAGGACACAGGAAGGAAAAGACGACCTAGAACAAGCAAGTGAGAACATCCAATCGAATTTAGATAGTAATACCGCATTTGGGAAAGATAGTGTGGACGAATTGAAAAAGATTTCGACGATATCACAACTAATTGCGTCAAAATATTTAGGGAACATGAAGTCATTATTAGAAAGTGCACCAAAAGAGTTGTTGGACAATTTACGCGAACTTCCTACACAAATGGGCGAATTGAAAAACCAAATACAGGCAACCATTATCAATCCCGCATTCGCTTCTTACACCGCTCCAATGCAAAAGTTGTATAAATCGCTTACAGAAATTGACGAAAAAACCTTGATACCGACATAACCAACTGTATCTAACTAAAACAAATTCTCTGTATAGAATTTCTCTGGTAAAATATATAAGTAAAAGCATGAAATCTCCTGTTAAAATGTCTACCGGGCTACTATTAGCAATCATCGTATTAGGCATCGTGGTAACCATGTCTACATGTCTTTCCTCTCGCAAAGTCGCCGCATACAATTCGTTTCCCAATTACACTATGTTGAAGGATGCAGAAGGATTTAGACCTGTTCACTATGCGTCCTACCCCGATGGTTCCACTGTCGACATTAAGGACCGTAATCTCATTCAAAGTTCTTCTGCTCTTCCCAATGCACAGCGTGTTCAGAACCCAAACGGATTATTTGGTCCTCAGGATTTGAATCCCAAGTTGGATACATATTCAGAAGCAAAAGGTAGCTTATCAGATGAATGTGCACTCACATCAAATGGTATGAGTAATTCTCAAGGTTATCTATGTCTTGACCAAAAGCAACAGGAGTTGTTAAAAACACGTGGTGGTAATCAAACCGGATGTGGTAACAACTCAACATGTGACTGCAATAAATAATAATATCGGTATATATTTTAATAACACGTTATTTTATAAAATGTTCACAAGTATAGGTGATTTCTTTGCGTATCTTATGGGTAGTAAGTCAACCGAGGACTTATCGAATGAAAACAATGAGTCTACTGGTGATTTAACTGAACCTACCGGCGACGATGAAAACATTGGACTTAATATAGACGAAAGTGATAACGATGATGAGATTAAAATCGATGATAAGATTGAGGATGTCGCAGATATTGTCGAAGATATGGAGATTGAAAATAAGATAGAGGATGTCGCAGAGATTGTCGAAGATATGGAGATTGAAAATAAGATAGAGGATGTCGCAGAGATTGTCGAAGATATGGAGATTGAAAATAAAATGGAGGATGTCGAAATCGTGGAAAAGAACGAATAATTTTACAAAGCTTAATATAATGATATCAATATTATATTAATGAAGCGCGCAACGAGGAGATTGAACACATAATGCAGCCAAATATTTTATTTACAGAAGAATGAAATGATTATCAAAGACCGTATAATTAGGCGGTGTGCGAGCAATGTTTGCAATATCGTATAAGTTGTGACCTTTCAATGTCGACATCAATCATATCTTCAATGTAATCATGTATGCAATTCATATCAATATATGCATCTATTAATCTAATTATTTCCCTATAGGCTCCATTTTGTTCACCCTTTGAAATAGTATATAATATATCCCGTGCATGTATAATAGTATAAAGAGCTTCGTTATCGTCCATAACGTTCGTTGTATAATAACACAACGAACGTCTAATATGTTTACACAAATAAATATATTTCATGGTTTACTTTTGGACTGTTTGAAAGGTGGTGCCGAATATTTTTACATTAAAAATATTCGATAAATATAAATGGCTACGGTGACGCTTCAATGTGTAAAACATGGTCCTAGATGTGAAAGATTACGTATCAGATTCATTCGTTTTACGGATACAGATGGAAACCACAGCACAAATGTGTATAGAGATAATGTAAACTGCCGATTTCCCAAAGATGGTCGTATATTAGGAAACTATTACCAAGTCCCTCACGAAGACGTATCTTTGGTATTTAAGGGAACATCTTTATCGCATTATAGCGTGAAAGGGAAAAATATAAGTAATCTGGGCAATACTCTACCTGAAAATAATATAACAAATAAATCGGAATTAAACCAAATATACACTGCAGATGAATGTGTAATATGTTTAGATGCAAAACCAAATGTAGTATTTGGACCATGTGGACATTCTTGTATGTGTAATACTTGTTGTGAACAGATGCAAAAAATGATAAAGCAATCAAAGCAATGCCCTTTATGTAGACGTTCAATAAACAATATTTTTTATGACTAAATTACACATACATAGCAAGAAAACTCTGATTGGATTCATCTTTACATTCAACAAGTTTTTTCACATGTTCGCTTGTAACCGTAAGAGGAAATGTAACTTGCATATCAATCTCCTTTGCAAAAATATTACGTTCCGGTTTCATCAATCTGAATAAGTTCAACTTGGTATGAATAACCTCCAAACATCGCTTTAGATTACGCACACCTTCTTCTTCCATTGTAATGGAATCATTCTTGATGATCTCGGTTAGAATATCATCTGGAATAATTAATTCACCCTCTTTGAACGCAACTTGCTCACGGATTTTGGGCAGAAGGAAGTCCTTTGCAATGACTAACTTTTCCTTCGCCTCATATCCCTTGGTCATAATGCGATACATTCTGTCGCGCAAAATGGGGTTAACCTTGCTTTCGTCATTATAACTGAAAATAAATAGACACTTGCTGAGGTCGAAACTGATTTCACTGAAATACTTATCGTGGTATTGACTATTTTGAGAAGTATCGGTAAGATGGGTCAAAATGCCGATGATTTCTTCACCCCTAGGTGTATCACTGACCTTGTCTAACTCATCGAAATAAATGACTGGGTTCATGCACTTGCTATCCATGATGATTTGGACAATACGACCCCACATACTGCCTTCATATGTATATCCATGACCTTCGAGGAAACTAGCATCACCGGTTCCCCCGAGTGCGATAAAGGCAAATTCGCGTCCTAGAATCTTACTAATACCTTCTTTCACAAGGGAGGTTTTGCCTGTGCCGGGAGGACCCTTAATTGCAATGGCTGTTCCCAGAGCACCTGGATTCGTAATCCATTGCCCGATCATTTGCATGATTTGCATTTTGGCGTCATTCAATCCATATACACATTCATCCAATGTCTGTTTCGCGTTCTCCATGAATTCACTACATTTATCAATACCATCGGTAATATTCACATCCAGACTTTTATATTGTGAGAATGGGATACGCATGAATCCATCGACCCATGTCTTAAGTTTGAAATATTCTGGGTCACCGGGTTCCATAGAACGCAACATATTCACCTTTTGCATAACAGTTGCTTTATATTTGGGTGGAATATTACTGTCTAACAGAGTAAGACGATACGGCTTCTTAATACTGATATGTTCGTTGATTTCCTCAAGCTCTTTGATGACTCGTAGCTGTTCCTTATTAGACAATTGCTTCTTAAAATATTCGATCTCACCGGTTTTATTTTCGTCTTCACAGTTGACCATTTTGTAATACTTTTTCGCATTCTTCATGCGACCCTTTTTAACGAGTTTTCGGATTGAATCACGACACTCTTCGATTGCATGGATTAGAATCTTGTTATTTGGACGTTTTGCGAGTTTTTCAGATAATTGTTTCTTCAATTCGATTAGATCTGTATATTCAGACTCAGCGTCGACTGTATCAGAAACATCAGATTTCTCCGATTTATTACGTCTGCGTTCCTTCCTTTCCTTTTTTGATTTCTTCTTCTCATCAATTTCCTTAATACGTGTGTTCTCTGGAATAGTAATGGGTTCGTAGTTTTCCTTCATGAAAAGCTTCTCATCGTCACTATTGCAATCTTCGTCGAGTTCGTCCTCAATCGCATTTTTATCACTCTTGTCGACATTATCTCCATGACCACCAGCTGCGCCTGCAAGTGCTGAAAATATAATATTGAAATCGGCTGCATCGTCTTCATCATCATCTTCATAATATTCTTCTGAATCCTCTTCCTCGTCGGATTCGGATTGATACTTACGTCCATGTTTTTTGGTATATTTTGACTTCTTATGCTGCTTTTTTGGTCTACGAGACTCTTGTTTATCAGCCTTAACCTTTTTATTGATATAATTAGAAGGGAATAACGTTGCGATTGTTTTACGTAGTTCACGTGGATTAATAGCGGATTCGTCATCCTCGTTCTCGTCGTCATCTGAATCATCATCGTCTGAATCATCCGATTCCGATTCGACCTCCTCTGTTTGCTTACGAGATTTAGACATTTTTTTTTTAATTGATGGATTGTATGTAGAATCGGATTCTGATTCAGATACAGTTTCGTAATCATTATCGTCGTCTGAGTCATCAATTTCCATCATAATATTCTCATCATCCGAATCAGGGTCGTTACGACCGCGTTTTGGCTTACTGCGGGTGTTATATTTTGGGCTGTCGTTCTTTTTCGAAACCATAGATGCTATACAATCGAGTTAGATGTATATTATACATAACCAATGTTTATTACCTTTACGTCAAATATATTTTCTGTGAACAAGGGGGGGGACCGTTTTTTTAAATTTTTAAATATGGGTTTGTGCGATTATACATTACGAAACAAAATTGAATGAAAGAATAGTTATGTTAAACAATATAAAATATACGCTTCTATATTATAGTAATATGTCTCATCGGTCAAACATGGACAATTCAAGGACTCCGTCCAGGATTATAGGTATTCAGTTTAGTATACTGTCCCCCGAAGAAATTCGTAAGAATTCGGTGGTGGAGGTTACGTCTCGGGATACCTATAATAATAATAAACCAGTGGTTGGTGGTTTATTCGATCCACGCATGGGTGTATTAGAACCCGGTATGATTTGTCCCACAGATGGTATGACGTATATCGATACACCTGGATATTTTGGACACATAGAATTAGCTAGACCTGTATTTTCGATTCAGCATATGAAGGATATTATTAAAATAAGTCGTTCGATATGTTTCAAGTGCAGTAAGTTATTGATTAATAAGAATCAACACAAGCATATTCTATCCAGAACACCCGAGGAACGATGGCATTATGTATCGAGTCTTACGTCGAAGACGATTAAGCGTTGTGGTGAACATACTGAGGATGGATGCGGTTGTAGACAACCAGACAAGATTAAGTTGGAAGGAATGGCGACGGTGTGTGCGATTTGGGAAAACATCGATACAAAGAGTGAAACTGATAGTCAAAAGGTGATTATTAAGTTAACGCCCGAACACCTTTTGAAGAGTTTCAAGCGAATTTCCGACGATGATGTTTCCTTTATGGGGTTCAGTCCAGTGTGGTCGCGTCCAAACTGGATGATTCTAGAGGTTCTGCCTGTTCCTCCACCAGCAGTGAGACCTTCGGTCAAGCACGATGCACAACAGCGAAGTGAAGATGATTTGACTCATATTTATAGCAACATTATCAAGACGAACAACATTCTGCGCGATAAGTTGGCGAACCCAGACACTCATCCGAATGTGACGGAAGGATGGTTTACGATTTTACAGCATTCGGTTGCGATGATTGTGAACAATAAAATCAAGGGTGTGGCGCCAATGGCGCAACGTTCGGGTCGTCCATTACAGTGTATTATGGGGCGTTTGAACTCGAAGAATGGACGTATTCGTGGTAATCTCATGGGAAAACGTGTTGATTTTAGTGCTCGTTCGGTCATTACGGGTGACCCAAACTTGTCGGTGAAACAGCTGGGTGTTCCTTTGAAGATTGCGATGAATATAACCAAACCGGTTATGGTGAATGACCGAACGCGCGAATTCCTGACGAGTCTGGTGCAAACGGGTCCGGACGAATACCCGGGTGCGAAGATTTTGGAGAGGAAAAATGGTGAACACGTATCATTGCGATATGTTGACCGCGAGACAATTAGTCTAGTAAATGGCGATATTGTTCACAGGCACATGATGGATGGAGATGCAGTGTTGTTTAACAGACAACCCAGTTTGCATCGAATGTCCATGATGTGCCATATTGTTAAGGTTATGATGGTGGGCGACACATTTAGAATGAATGTGGGTGATACTAAACCTTACAACGCCGATAGACAGTACAACTGCTAACTCCAGTCAATGTCGGCAACAGGGGGACTGAAAAGGTTGCAACCCCCTAGTGCAAAACTCAATATTAATTATATGGAAAGGACTTAAACCACAAATGTGATAATATATCACATGGATACAAAACCAAAAGTTGTCGAATATAAAACTTGTTTACAGTGTTCGGAGAAAAGGGATTCAACATTATTTATAGCAAATCGCAATACGTGCAAAGGTTGCAATAATTCAAATCGCAGACAAAAATATCAAACTGATGAGGTGCATCGTCGAACTCTAATTATACAAGCAACTGTATTTAAACGTAAAATTGTCGTTGAAAAACAAAGGTTAAATAAAATAGAGCAAGAAAGTTTAGGTGAAAACAATCAGGCGTGCAGATACTGTTTTGAAGTCAAATCAAAGGAGCGTTTTAGACGCAATCGTCGAAAGTGTCGCGATTGTGAACGGGACGAACCGACTGAAAGATTTAAGAGATGCGTGAGAACTCGGATTTATGCTTGCTTAAAAAAGCTCAAATCCAAGAGTTCAATCGAATATCTGGGGTGTTCAACAAATGAATATCTATCGTGGATAATGCATTACAATGCAGATTTCACATTAGATAATTATGGACCGGTGTGGCATATTGACCACGTCATCCCCCTTTCTAAATTTGATATGACCGATAAAACAGAACAGCTTCTCGCGTTTAATTGGATAAACACGATGCCGTTGTCTGCAATTGAAAACCTGCGAAAAAGTAATAAAATAATCCCTTCCCAAATATCCGAACATTTTGAAAAAGTAAAACAGTATCATATAACAAACAACTTAGTCCTTCCAAATAATTATATTGAATTATGTGCAACACACCTTGATGCGGGAAACTCCTTAGAGCCCACGACTACCACCCTGTAATGGAAACGTTATAAGGGGAACTCGGTTAATAGCCGAACCCAATGGTAATAATGTCGTGGGATTGGACAATCCGCAGCGTTACTGTCTAAATCCGTTATGATAGGATATGATAGGCGTTCAGAGACTGAACGGGTGTGGGTGAGTCATGATAGATTAACCATCTTGAACTTGCTTAAGATACAGTCCGGCCCTCTGGGAAACCTTTGGGATTCACCGTTTGACGGCGACGAAATGAATTTACATTGCCCTCAGAATGTATTAGCTGAGACGGAATTGCGCCAATTGGCGGCGATTCCCTACCAAGTGATAAGTCCAGCCAGTAATTCCCCGATTATTGGTATTTACCAGGACTCCCTATTAGGGTCATACAGAATGACCCGCCCGAATATTAATTTCACGCCGAGAGAGGCGATGAATTTGCTGATGATGTTTCCTCATGTAAACACCGAAGCAATTCGTGAGAAGGGGAAGACATTGTCTAGTTTCGATGTTCTATCTCAAATTATGCCTCCTCTCACGATGGTATATAAAAAGAGCAGTTACAAGGAAGGTGTCGATGATTTTGCGACATCGCCGAATGTATTCGAACTTAGAAATGGAAAGTTCTTTCGTGGTCAGCTCGACAAGTCCGTTGTTAGTTCCACGACAAAGGGGCTTCTACATCGTGTTCATAACGATTTTGGTAACATGGCTTGCGTGAATTTCAACGATAATCTACAAAACATTGTGACTGAATATTTGAAAACGAGTTCATATAGTGTAGGAATCAGCGATTTGATTGCGAACAAGACAACGCAGACGCAGATTCTCGCAGTTATTGCGAAGCAGAAGGCAGAGGTCAATGAACTGATTGACCAAGTGCATTTGGGTGTGTTTGAGAACAATTCCTCCCGCACAAGCAATTCCGAGTTTGAAACGACAGTGAATAACATTTTGAACAAGGCAACGGATGAGGCAGGACAGATTGGACGTGATAGTTTGGATGCTACTAATAAATTCCTAATTATTATCAATTCCGGGTCTAAGGGTTCCCCTATTAACATTTCTCAAATGGTTTCCTGTTTGGGACAGACAAATGTGGATGGTAAGCGAATCCCATATGGTTTCGATGGTAGAACTCTGCCTCATTTCCACAAGTTTGACGACAGTCCAGGCGCACGTGGGTTCATCGAGAACTCTTATATTTCCGGATTGACCGCTCCCGAGTTGTTCTTCCATGCGATGGGTGGTCGTGTGGGTTTGATTGATACGGCAGTCAAGACATCACAGACAGGTTATATTCAGCGTCGTTTAATCAAGGGTCTTGAGGATTTGAAGGTTGAGTATGATATGACTGTTCGTAACAATAAGGGTAAAATCATCCAGTTTGCCTACGGTGACGATTCGTTCGACACAGGTCGTGTGGAAAATCAAAGCATTCCTCTGGTTGGAATGAGTGTCGAAGATGTATATATGCATTATGATATCATTGGCGTGAATGACCAGAGTAGTGAACTATTATCTGTTTACAATAGAGGTGCTATTTCGCGTATGAAGAAGCAAAAGGTGGATACACAGGAAAAATGCAGAAACTATATTTCGGAAATGTTAATAATGCGAGACAGTTTGGTTGATAAGGTCTTCAGATTCAAGAATGAGAATTCAATCTCGATGCCTGTATCTTTTCAGAATATCGTAACAAACATTCAAGGTCAATTAGGATTGAATGCGAACAGTGTGGTTGATATCACCCCATTAGAGGCATTTGAACTAATCGAAGAGAATTTCAAAAAGATGAATCAGTATAAGTTCGCGCCGCTTACGAAACTATTCGAAGTGATGTATTACTTCTACCTTTCGCCAAAGGAGTTGCTTGTGAATAAGCGTTTCCACCGCAAAGGGCTTATCATGTTATTGGAGACCATTGCATTGAAGCACAAGGAGGCTCTTGTTCATCCAGGAGAAATGGTTGGTGTGATTGCCGGACAGTCTATCGGTGAACCTACCACACAACTCACATTGAATACTTTCCATTTAGCGGGTGTATCGAGCAAGTCGAATGTTACTCGTGGTGTGCCTCGTATTGAGGAGATTCTCCGTCTCACGAAGAATCCTAAGCATCCATCATTGACTGTATACTTGAAGCCAATGGACGAGACAGAACAGGACAAGGCGACCTCATATGCGACCATGATGGAACATACACGATTGGTAGATGTTACCAAGAATATCCAGTTGTGTTTCGAGCCATCTATTCAAGCGACCACAATTGATGAAGACCAATTGTTGATGGAGCAATACCACGAATTTGAGAAGCTCATGACCGATTGTATGAGCACAGACGATGTGATGAATGCTTCAACAGAAGACCAATTGAAGTCGAAATGGGTTGTCCGTTTAGAATTGGACGCAGAGACGATGTTGGATAAGAATATCACGATGGATGATGTGCATTTCGCCATATCCAATAGTCAGTTTGGAAATGACGTTTCATGTGTTTACTCGGATTATAATTGTGATAAATTGGTCTTCCGTATTCGCGTGAATAGCACTATCTTGAATAAGAACAAGAAGAAGGAGAAGGGTGTTGCAGAGACACTTGACCAATCGGATGATATTTATCTCTTGAATAACTTCCAAGATGCCTTATTGAATAATATCGTTCTACGTGGTGTTCACAACATTGAAAATGTGGTTGCACGTAAGGTTCAGAATTCGGTTAGAAAGGTGGAGGAGATGCCGGTTGTGAAGAAAGGACATTATTCCGTGGCGAAGGACAAGCATATGTCTATTCAAAAGGAGGACGGCAAGTATGTGAAGAATGATATCTGGGTGCTAGATACCACCGGAACGAATCTAATGGCTGCATTGGCGTTGGATTATATCGATACGACGCGAACACTGAGTAATGATATTCGTGAAGTGTATGATGTATTGGGCATTGAAGCAGCCAGACAGATGATTATCTATGAGATGATGGATGTGATGGAATTCAGTGGTGTTTACATTAACTATCACCATCTAGGTCTACTGTGTGATCGTATGACGTGTAATCATAATATGGTTCCTATCTTCCGTTCAGGTCTATTGAGTGATAATGTGGGTCCAATTGCGAAGGCGACGTTCGAGGTGCACACTGAGGTGTTATTGAACGCAGCAAGACATGGTGACTTTGACCATATGCGCGGTGTGTCTGCGAATATTATGTGTGGTCAAGCTGGAAATTATGGAACCGGTTCATTCCAAGTTATATTGGACATGAAGGAGATGGAGAAACAGGATGCATTTGAAGTGGATGTAACAGATGTAGCGAAGGAGATTGCGGATACATTCGCTAATGCTGTGGGCAATGATGAATGTAGTAAAGCGCAGATTACAATTCAGAACAATGTGTCAAATATACAAACAACCGGTGTATCGAATGTTTGCGAGGATGATTACAATATTGGGTTCTAAACCGTGTTTGTGTAATCAAGTATGTGAATTTATTGAAATTATATGTTTCAATAAATTTTTCACCGACGAGGAGTAGTAACCCTACGATATCATACACGCCTGTGCCCGTGCCCGTGCTTGTGCTTGTGCTACAGCCTGTGCCAGTGCCTGTGCCTCTTTCTGCGCCTGTGCCTCTTTCTGCGCCTGTGCCTCTTTCTGCGCCTGTGCCTGTGCCTGTGCCTGTGCCTCTTTCTGCGCCTG
>Ga0208770_1000019_pt1 | contig 120853 bp, 86 predicted proteins | sample AntAceMetag02UK9_FD_184771 | JGI IMG/M metagenome (GOLD analysis project Ga0208770, IMG submission 184771) | Saline lake microbial communities from Ace Lake, Antarctica - Antarctic Ace Lake Metagenome 02UK9 (SPAdes) (version 2) | ecosystem: Environmental > Aquatic > Non-marine Saline and... | reverse complement strand
TATTTCAATACTCTTTCTCGAAGATCTAATGAGTAACCCTTTGCCATTTCTTTTCTCCCTTTAAAAAAAAAAGAGCATACATGATGTCAAATTAATTTTAATACACTATAGTAAGGAGTAATAGGCTTGTAAGCAATTAAAAATCTGCTTATACATAGCTTCCTCTCTTATTAAAGGACTGCTTATGAATGGGCCCTTGTCGTTTCAAGAATCTACAAAAAAAGACCTTTCTCATCTCATTGCTTTATTACAAGACGATGACTTAGGCAGTACGCGTGAAGACATTTCTGACTTAGCTTCCTATGAAAAAGCCTTTAAGTTTATTTTAGAGGATCCTCTCCATCAAATTTTAATACTAAAAACGGGTGATGAAATTATAGGTTGCACTCAATTATCTTTTCTTCCCAACCTGACTTTTAAAGGTGGTTGGCGCGCTCAACTTGAGGGCGTTCGTATTAATTCCAAATTTCGAGGGCAAGGATTTGGCAAACAATTGATTAGAGAAGCAATTAATCGATCAAAACAATTTGGCTGTCATTTAGTTCAATTTACAACCAATAGTGCTCGCCCAAAATCAATCCTATTCTATGAAAAGCTAGGATTCAAAAGTACCCATACAGGGATGAAACTTTATTTAGACCCATAAATTTTATTCTGGCTAAATTTTAATTAAAATTAGTAAAAAACAGTTGTAGAGCTTATTCTGTTTTATTGTATTTATTTAATGAGGATTTTTTTGTGGATTATTTGAGCCGTTTAAAAGATAAGCCTGTTGATCCTATTCTGGGTTTATCTGTTATGTTTAATGAAGATAAAAACCCAAATAAACTCAACTTGGGAATTGGGGCTTATAAATCTGAAGAAGGCCAGGTCGTCCTTTTCAAAAGTGTTCATGAAGCCGAGCGCTTTATCTGGGAAGAAAAAAGAAGTAAATCCTACCTTCCTATTGATGGGGATTCCTCCTTTAGAAATGAAGTTTTAAAACTTATTTATGGAGAATATGACCCTAAAACCCATTACTGTGCTCATACAGCGGGGTGTACAGCGGCTTTAAAAATTTCAGGGAATATTCTCTCAGAAATGGGAATCAAAACGATTTTTCTTCCAGATTTAACTTGGCAAAATCACTATTTACTCTATTCCTTAACAGGGTTAAAGACTGAAAAATATCCCTATTACGATACTGAGAACAAATGTTTACGGCTAAATGAAATTCTTGAAACTCTTCAAAATGCTCCCGAACATTCTGCGGTTCTACTCCAGGTAGGTTGTCACAACCCTGTAGGTCGTGATCCAAGTGAAGAAGAGTGGGAACAAATCACAGATTTAATCAAAGAGAAGAATTTATTCCCTATTTTAGACTCCGCCTACCAGGGATTTGGAGACGGGTTTGAAGAAGACGCAGCTCCCATTCGCCTCTTTAGTTCTAAATTTAAACAATATTTTCTCTGCTACTCTTTCTCAAAAAACTTTGGGCTTTACGGAGAGCGAGTCGGCGCTTTTATTGCAATGGACCAAACAGGACGATCTACTCTTAAAGTAAGGGATAATGCAAAGCACTATATTAGATCATGCTACTCAAGCCCTGGCATTCATGGCTCTAGAATAGTCAAGACTATCTTGCAATCAAAAGATCTTAAAAAAACTTGGGCAGATGAGCTTTATGAAATGCAAAGAAGACTTAAGAGCCTTAGAACAGCGTTTGTAGATAAGCTTAAGGAAAAAGGTTTGAAAAACTACAACTATATAGAAGAGGACCGAGGATTATTTTCATTAATGGGCTTATCTAAAGAACAAGTTATGAAATTAAGGGACGAATATGCTATCTACATTGTGGGAAATAGTAGATTAAATATTGCGGCTTTATCCTTAACAAATATGGATTATGTCGCAGAGTCGATAAAACAGATTTTGCAGTGATATGCGCAAGAATAACTATCAAATTTACTTTGTACTCGCATTAGGGCTACTACTGCTTTTTGCTGTGCCTGCTCGAGTACAAAATGTTCTTCGTAGTCAGTTTTTAAGGCCTATCCTTCCCTTTGGATATTTGATACCTAAAAAAAATCACAAGCTCCCAAAAAACTATCCCTCCCAGCCGGTCGAAGCTTCAACTCCCTTTCGCCCCTCTCACCCTAATGGCTCTCTTGCTAAGATTCTCTATCGGAATCCAAGCACATGGAACGATTTCTTTTGGATTGATTTAGGAGAGGCTTCAAATCAACAGGGTTCTAAAATTGTTCTTAATAGCCCCGTTCTCTATGACGGATCTCTTATTGGCATTATAGACTATGTAGGTAAAAAACAGTCGAGAGTCCAACTTATTACAAACTCAAATCTCACCATTTCAGTGCGAGCTTTAAGAGGAGAAAATCAATATTTGGATCTCCACAATCACTTAGAGGCTCTTTTATCCTCCCCCATCATACAAGAGGCGGGCGCCTTACAATTTGAGCTCTCTAAATTGAAAAATTGCCTTCAAAGTGAAACACAAAATTGGTACCTTGCTAAAGGGGAGATCTATGGTGCAAGTGAACCTTTGTGGAGATCCAAAAGCCATCTACTACTCGGCCGTGGCTTTAACTGCGAGAATGGAGATGAAAAGGGCGTTCAAAGAGACTTAATCACCGGAAAATCATTAGATGCTTTAGAGAGAGAAATCTCTATCTTAAAGCGAGGTGATCTTCTAATCACAACAGGTTTAGACGGTGTTTTCCCAGAAGGTTTACAAGTAGCTCGCGTAACGGAAGTAGAAGATCTAACAGAAGGTTCTTTTGCTTATTCATTAAAGGCTCGTCCAATCGCACCCAGTTTAAATGATTTACAATATGTAGAAGTGATTCTTCCTGTTGAATATAAGTATGAAAAAGTCTCATTAAAAGCTTTTTCTAATTAAGAATTAATTTCTGTTCTTCCAGAGCTTTAGTGTAATTAAAAGCTCGGACCTTTTCATTTAAGGCGACAAAATGCATCCCTTCGAAATCTAAAGAAAGGTTTTGCACAGCGACACTGCATTGCTCAAGATACCGCTCTTGGTCATCTACAAATACAATTTTTTCAAAAGTTTGATCAGCACTCTTAAGAAAGTGTGTTAGAAGAGTTCCTTTATCATTTTTAGGCCCCACAAAAAGGACCCCGTCTTGATAACCTACTTGGGAAAAAGTCTCAAAAGGATTTAATGACTTAAAATTTGGAGGTGAAAGAGACAAGTTATTACGCTTTAATTCATAAAGCGTTCTCTCTACCAAATAATTTGAGCGGCCAGTTAAGGCAATAATGGTCTGCCCCTCTTCTTTTAAAGAAGCTATCCATTTTGCTGACTCCTTTTCAATAAGCTGCATTTCAACTTGGTATTGCATCTCTTCCCAATAAGGAACCACTTTATCCAAAACTTCTTGCAGACTCTTTCCTTGACTTGCCATCTCTTTTCGAATCAGATAAGCTGACCACTGATAGGACCCAAAGGCTGTAGAACATTCAATTAGGGTATTATCTAAATCAAGGACTAAAAGAGTTTTATCTGTGAGGTGTTCAAAGGCTTCTTTGAGAGAGTCTATTTTTTTAAAGGTCATAACTTAATTTTCCTGGCTATCAACAACAGATTTTGCAAGATTATTGGGTAGTATTTTTTCAAGGTACTGCAATTGCAGTTTTCCTATTTGAATATCCCAATCTGTCAGCTGGCTTCTAACTCGATTGAGATAAATTCCAGTGAAATTAATTCCTCTTTCATCTAAGGCTTGTTGAAGATGAACGAGATGAATAAGTTCATGATCGATACACACAATTTTTTCAGGTTCAATTTCAAGATAATCCAAAAGTTTTAAGAGGTATTCCCCTTTATTACAGACAGGATGAATAAAGAGCATCCCCTCAAAGTAGATGGCAAGATTATCTTCAAAAAGATGATTATGTTGGTGCTCAGGAGGAAGGTTAAAATAAAGCTCTTGAGCATGTAATTGATCAAGAGTTCTATAAGCAAGTCTAGGCCCTCGGTTGGTCAAAGCAACAGCTGGTATCTGCTTAGAGTTTAAGCTTTCAATAAATGAGTCCACATCAGGGCCACAAGAATTTACTTCTGCAAGTTTATGAACATTAACCCAGCTCGCATAGAGTTTATTTGCAATTTGATCAGGGTCATAGCCTTCGTGAAGAAGCTCTTCTTTAAGAACATCAAAAAAGGCTGTTCGACTTACGACAGTCGTCCCTTCTAGTAAAATCTCATCTATTTCATATAATACATGTGTTTTTTCATCTATGTAGGATTGAGCTTCTAAAAGATCAGAACATTCAACAATCTCGCTAAATGCAAAAGATGAGATCGAAAAAAAGAACATTCCAAATAGGATAAGAGTAAGTTTTTTATTCATACGTTTCATCGCCTCCTAGACGTTGTGCCTCCAAAATGACGGCCGCATCTTCATCTGAAATAATTGCATTAAAATACTTTCGTTGTATTCTTGAGATATTCGGGTCATATTGGCCATAGTCTTCATCGCAAGCTGCGTATCTAAACCCTATATAAGGGATTTGAAGAGCAGCAAAGGTTTCTTCGAGCTGCATGACATATTTGTGCTTATCATTTACAAAGATGACCTTTTTAGGTTCATAACCCAAACGATCACAAAGTCCCTTGAGGGCCTCCCCTTTGTGCCTTAGCTGGGTGAATAAGATGCCTTCAATATAATAGAGAGGAAAGTCTGTCGAGACATTAAGATCTTTGTTAAAGAGAGGGGCACTTCCCAAATCAATTTCTAATGTTTTAAGTTGCTGGACTGTACGATAGGCAAGCTCTGTATTCCTCGTTGTCAAGCCAATGACTCTAAATCCTTTTTTTTGAAGGCGGTGAACAGTTGCTGCTGTTGTTTTCTCTACAGGAAGAACTTCTGTTTGATGTTGAAAGCGCATATACTCAGGAAGTACCTTCGCCAAAGCCTCTTCAAATAAGAATCCTTCATTTGTTAAGCTTTTCAAAATATGACGAAACCAGCAGTCGCCTCCAAGCATTTGAGCTGGAACCATAAGGGTATCATCGATATCCAGAACCACTAGAGTATCCTCATCGATATAAGGAAGAACCTCTTCAATTTTGTGTATTTCAATAATCTCTGAAGTTAGAGGAAAGGCAAAGAGGCTAAGGACTAGGAGCGAGAAGAAAATTTTAGATCTCATATAGTGCCTATTTATTTGCATTAAGAAGAGGAAATTTAAACTAAAATCTCTTTTAAATCTATTTTAAAAAATAAGCTTTACAGGCTAGTTTAATAGAGAGGTTATTTCTATTTCAATTACATGATTAAAAAGGCATATCACAAAATAGTTCGTTAAGTTATGAGGAAATGAAATGCTCCTATTTAGGTCTAGACTCTATGCAAGAAGAAGAACTCGTGTTCACTCCTGGGTATAAAATTCAAGAGATGATCATTAAAAAAGAAATTTCCTGCCAGGAAGTTACTCGTGTATTTTTGAACCGTATTAAAAGGCTCAACCCCAAACTAAACGCTTATATTTTAGTATTAGAAGAAATGGCTCTGGACCAAGCAGAACGAGTCGACCAAAATCTCTCTTCAATTGAAACTGACCCTCTAATGGGAATCCCTATTTCTATTAAGGATCTCCTTCTTGATATCCAAGAGACTGTAACTACTAATGGCTCTTTGATTTGCAAGGCTCTCATTGCAAGTAATGATTCACTGGCTGTTAAGCGGGTTCGAAATGCTGGAGCTATTTTTTTGGGGAAAACTAATGTCCCCGAATTTGGCTCAGAATTTATGACTCACAATAAATTAATGGAACCTTCAGCAAACCCGTGGAATCTTCTAAGAACTTCAGGCGGATCAAGTGGGGGAGCCGCATCGAGCGTCGCTGGTGGACTTGCTACAATAGCTTTAGCAAACGATTCTGCAGGGTCAATTCGTTTGCCTAGCGGACTGTGTTCTTTATTTGGATATATGCCTTCTTTTGGTTGTGTCCCAACTATTTCAAAAGAAGAGCTTAACTTCAAACCTCTTCATCGAATAGGCCCTATCAGTCATACCGTTAAGGACGCAGCTATGATGCTCAATGTTCTTAATCAACCCACAGCTTTGGATCCTGACTTAAGAGAACCCATTGATTTTGTAAAACTTTTAGAGAAGGATCCTAAAAAATTAAAACTGGGTTGGAGTCCTGATTTAGGCTTTGGAATCAAAAATGATGAAACTCTAATGATTATAGAAAAACGTCTTAAGGAATTAGAAGGATTAGGTTTTAAAATTGAAGAGGTCCAAATGCCTATAGATCTTAAAGAGCATCTAGAGGAGCTCTCCAATTTCATCATTGCAAGATTTTCTCTTCTGGCAGATGAGATTCCTCTTTTAGGGAAACCTCTTTTAGGGTCTTCAATTACAGCTTTAATCAATAAATCTTTGACTATTAGTCAAAAGGCCTTTTTGAAAGCTTCTACTTTTAAAGAAGTCTTAAGACAAAAAATGCATGGCCTAATGCTACAATATGATTTATTAATTACTCCAACATCAGCAATGCCAGCTTTCCCTATTAAAGATTTTCGCCAAGAGGTGAAGAAGGTTTATGCTGACCCATTCCTCTTTTTTGCTTTTTTGCTCTACCCTTTCAATGTGACAGGGCAGCCAGCGGCCTCGCTACCTTGTGGCTTTAATTGTGAGAACTTACCCATAGGCTTACAGATAATAGGGTCAGAAAAGACAGATTCTGATATATTCCAATTCTGTGGATTTTATGAGCGAGCCTTTCCTTGGAGGGATCGCCGTCCTCAATTGGATAAAGGTGTATGAAACAATTTATATTTTTAGTTTTAGTATTTGGATCTTCTTTGGGATTTTCCGTCGAAAGTCAATTTCCTAATGAACAAAAAAATCTAGATATAACTCCTAACCGATCTAAAGAAGAGCTCTTATTAACAGAGCTCGACGACATGAAGAACCTGTTCCCCTTCAATGAAAAGCTAAGTCCTCAAAAACCTTCTCTTTGTATTGAAAGCATTGCCAAAAAGCAGCAAGATGAATTTATTAAATCCCAAGATTTAATGGATTTAAAACTAAAAGATAAAAGATAATAACGGTCTTTTGTAAAAGTTTTATTCTTATTTAATAGATAAAAATCATATCCCCTTAAAAAATCTATGAAATATAAACCCCTCAAGTTGCTTTTTTCTACTTTTCTTCTTTTAGGGATTTCATTTTTTTTTTATAGAATTGTCTATCCAAATGACTTTTTTCTCTCTGACAAACCTTTCAAAAAAAATCCAAACTATTTAGTTGAAAAAAGTTTGACTCACTACCAAATTCTTTCAAAAGAGCATCTTACTCCGGACTTAGAAGTGCTGCTCAGCGAGCCTGATTTTTTTTTGGAAGATCCTCAAGGCTGGCTTAAAAATAACGTCAAACGAACTGTTTCAGTCGTGCAGCTTGGAGAGTCTACTTATTTTATAAAACGTTATAATTTTAAGAGTCTATTTGACTACCTGAGCAAATGTCCTTTTAGATCCTCCAAAGCTTTTAGATCTTTTAGCTATGCCCACGAATTCAATCAAGCTGGACTTCAAACACCTAAGCCTTTGGCTCTTTTTGAAAAACGAATTGGTTTTTTGTGGACTTCAACTTACCTTATTTTTGAATTTAAAAAGGGGCAAACGCTAGAAGCTCATTTTCTTGAAGGCAACCTTTCTTCCGAAAGGAAAGAAGCCTTGATAAAGGACCTCTCCAAATCTATGGAAACTTTTTACCAAAATAAGTGGGTACATCGAGACTTCACCTTCAGAAACATTTGGGTATTTGAGGACCAGCTTTTCTTCTTAGATTTAGATGATATGCACTCCTACGCCTTTAATAATTACTTTTTCAAAAAAAAATTCAGGAAAAAACATTTGAAAAATTTAGCTCGAGATTTTTCGATTCCTTTAGAAAATTTGAACGCTCGTTTTTTTGATTACATTTAAAATGTAAATTCCTAGAATGCCGTCAAGCAACTTCATACTGAATGAACATGAAAAAAATAAAAAAGTTCCTTAATTTTCGGACAGTCATATCCATACCCCTTCTTTTTCTTCTGATTGGAATACTTCTCGAAAGGATTCCTGTAGACAGGTTGATTACTTCTAATCCCTTTAAAAACAACAGTGCATACACTTACAACAATCAATTTAACCGGCGCCTAATTGTTTCAAAATCTGATTTACCTGTTTCTTTAGAGAACTTTTATGAAAATCCCGAAGCTCTGTTCCAAAACACAGAACGGCTCATCTCAGATATGCAACTAAACCCACAAATTCCAACAAAGGTGGCGCTTGTTGAGATAGAGGGACTGCATTATATCGCAAAAAAATATTACAGAATGAATTTTCTTCAATGGACTAAGGTATTTCCTATTAGAAGCTCTCATGCATATAAATCTTGGTATTATGCTGATCTCTTGAATAAGCTGGGAGTCCACGTAGCTAAGCCTCTATTGCTCATTGAGAAAAAATTTGGTCCGTTCTGGATTACTAGCTACACGTTACAAGAATATATTCATGGGATCAAAGCGTCCCAGTATTTTGGACATTGTACAGAATTTGATGAGGGATGGCAAGCCTCTCTACAAGAGCTAAAAAATCTCTTGAATACTCTAAGCAAGCGTCATATCGCTCACAGAGACTTGCATTTAGATAACATTATGATTCAGGACGGCAAGCCGATTCTCATCGATTTAGATTATACACGCCGCTATTGTTTTTCCCATGCCTTCAAACTTTTCTCTCGAAATACAAAAGACATAAAAAAGTTATCTAAAGATATTGAACGACGAGGAGCTGATCGCATTCAACCACTTTTTAAAGAGGTTTTTGAACTCAATAATGAGAGCTCTTTGCCAGACTTACCTTAGGCGCTATATTTTGCAAAAATATTATTGCAAAATATTTTTTTTAGACTAATCTAAAGAAGAGGTAGCTTTATGTATTCACAAAATGATCTAAAAAAAGAAATAAGCAAGGTTCAATCAGAGAAAAAAAATCTTTTGGACCAAATTAAAAGTTATTGGAACCTTGCCAATTTCTTAGCTGTTTCTCAAATTTATTTAAAAGATAACATCTTACTCAAAGAACCATTAAGACCAGAACATATTAAACCTCGACTTTTAGGGCATTGGGGAACTTGCCCTGGAATCAATTTAGCCTATGCCCATTTAAATCGACTGATTCTGGAGAAGAACTTGAGTATGCTTCTGGTGACAGGTCCTGGTCATGGAGCACCAGCAAACCTTGCTAATCTCTATTTAGAGGGGAGTTTAAAAGATTATTACCCAGAGCTTTCTCATGATTTTGAAGGATTAAGAACTTTTATCCGAAAATTTAGTTGGCCAGGGGGATTCCCGAGTCACTTGTATCCAGGGCTTCCGGGAACTATTCATGAAGGGGGAGAGCTTGGATATGCTTTGGCAACCTCCTTTGGTGCCGTTATGGATAATCCAGACCTTATTGCTTCTTGCATTGTAGGAGATGGGGAAGCTGAAACGGGCCCTACAGCTACAGCTTGGCATAGCACTAAATTTATAGATCCCAAGATAGATGGCGCGGTTTTACCTTTTGTCCATATTAATGGGTATAAAATTTCCAACCCTACTCTTTATGGAACGATGTCAAATGAAGAGTTGACGGCCCTGTTTGTAGGGTATGGATATGAACCCTTTATTATTGAAGGAGAGGATATTCATTTAAAGATGTTTGCAACTTTGAATTTGGCTTATGCCAATATTCTAGAGATCCAAAGTAAAGCCCGTTCTGGCTCTCCTCTTCTCAAGCCTAAGTGGCCAGTTATTCTTATGAAAACTTTAAAGGGGTGGACAGGCATCAAAGAAATGGATGGGGTCAAAATAGAGGGAACCTGCAGGGCTCACCAAGTCCCCGCTAAAGATGTAAGGGAAAACCCAAGTCATCTTAAACTTGTTGAAGACTGGCTCAAATCCTATCACCTTGATACGCTTTTTGATCAAAAAGGATCTCCTAAAAAGGCTCTTTTAGAATTATGCCCAAAAGGAGATAAGCGAATGGGTTCTAATCCCCATACGTTCGGATCTAAAGTTTACAAAAGGCTAGAACTTCCGAACATAAAAGACTTTGAAGTTAAGGAAGAGGACTCCCTAAAGGAATTTATTAGGGGTCGTAAATACTTTCGAAATGTAAAAATGCTCTCTTATTACATGAAGTCTATGTTAGAAAAAAATCCTGATAACTTTAGATTTTTTTCTCCAGACGAGCTTGAGTCTAATCAGTTAGGAGAAGTTTTTGAAATCACTCATAGAGATTATCAATGGCCCATAAAAAGTTATGATACAAATATTTCTTCTAAGGGAGGGAGAGTTTTAGAAATTCTAAGCGAACACACTTGTCAAGGGTGGCTGCAAGGATATCTTTTAACGGGTCGTCATGGTTTGTTTCCTTCTTACGAAGCATTTCTAGGCATAGCTGCAACAATGATGGATCAGTATGCAAAATTTTTAAAACTTTCGTATGAAATCTCTTTTAGAGGCGAGATCTCTTCTTTAAACTACCTAGAAACTTCGACTCTTTGGAGACAGGATCACAATGGGTTTTCACATCAAAGCCCCGGCTTCATCAACACTCTTTTAAATAAAAAAGCGGATATATTGCGGATATACTTACCACCTGATGCAAATACCTTAATCAGCACCATGGATCACTGTTTAGCAAGTAGATCTTATATTAATTTAATTGTAGCGAGTAAACAAGAAATGCCTCAATGGCTCTCAATGAAGGAAGCTATTGATCACTGTCGAGCAGGCGCATCATCATGGGAGTGGGCTGGAAGCTATGACGGTATTGACCCAGATATCGTTTTGGTAGGAGTTGGGGACAATCCAACATTGGAAATTATGGCAGCAGCTCAAATTTTACGCCATGAGCTTCCTGAATTACGTTTTAGAATTGTTAATGTAACAGACCTGCTTGTGTTAGATAAAAGTTCTCTTCATCCACATGGTTTGGATGATGAAATGTTTACCTCTCTTTTTACAGCTTCTCAACCAGTAATTTTCAACTTTCATGGATACCCTTCGGCTTTAAAACAGTTGCTATATGGACGAGACAAACATGACAGATTTCAAATCAATGGATATATTGAAGAAGGGACTACAACGACCCCCTTTGACATGAGCGTTCGTAATAAAACAAGCCGTTATCATATTATTATGCAGGCTATTCGGCTCGCATCAAAATATAATGAAAAAGTAGCATCAGTGGCACAAAAGTGGGTCTCTCATTATGAATATGAGCTTTGGAAACATCGAATGTACATTCACAATAATGGAGATGATCCCAAAGAAATTTCTGAATGGAAGTGGAGCTAAAAGATGACTTGTTTAGTAATCAATGCGGGATCCAGTTCTTTAAAAGTTGCTATATTTGAGTTACATCTAAAAGAGCTAGTAAAAACACATGCTGGCATTGTTGATTGGGATCAAAAACAAACTTTTTTTTCTTTTACTTCTAAGGGGGAAAAACAAGAAAGGCTAGTTTTAAACAAAGAAAATAAAAATCAGAACTTAGTTCTGGTCTTTAGATATTTGAAAAATCTCTTTCCACAGATCGACCTATTAGGTCATCGTATAGTCCATGGCGGTGATCTGTTTTCTGAACCCAAACAAATTACAGCAGCAGTTAAAAAACAAATCAAAAGCTTAAAGTCGTTAGCTCCTCTGCATAACCCGATAGAACTTAAGTGTATCGAAATCACAGAACAGCTTTGGAAAGGAGCCACTCAAGTAGGTGTTTTTGATACAGCTTACTTTAGAGATCTTCCCAAGAAGGTTCTTCATTATCCTCTTCCGTATTCTTGGGCAAATAAGAAAATCAAGCGGTATGGCTTCCATGGTATTAACCATGAATATTGCGTTCAACAGTTTCTCAAGAATGTAAAAAATAAATCAAAGAACATCAAAGTTATCTGCTGTCATTTAGGAAATGGTTGTTCAATCTCAGCAAACAAAGAGAAGATATGTGTAGATACAACAATGGGATTTACTCCTTTAGAAGGAGTCATGATGGGGACTCGCTCTGGCTCTCTTGATCCAGGCATCCTCATCTATCTATTGAAAAATAAGATTTATACCTTAACGCACTTGGAAAAGATCTTAAATCATGAAAGTGGGATTAAAGGAGCTTCAGGCATTTCAGAAGATATGCGAGAAATTCTAAAATTAAGAAAAAAAAACTCACATGCGCTATTAGCATATGAGATGTTTATAGACTCTATTTCCAAGGGTATAGCCTGTATGATGACCTCTTTAGAGGGATGTAACGGACTTATATTTAGTGGGGGAATTGGAGAGAATGCACATCAAGTGCGATCCTCTATCATCAAAAAGCTTGGATATTTAGGTTTTAGTCTAGACTCTAAAAAAAATACCTCTAATAAAGGGGATATAGAGATTTCATCCTCAAAATCAACAACTTCGGTTTGGGTTATTCATGCTTCAGAAGAAAAAAGCATCGCAAAAAAATGCCTTAAACTTCTCTAAACCAATGAGAAAAACAACAAATATCTTTCTTTAGCTTTAAGTCTTAAGGCACCCTTGCATATAAAAAGAAGTTCGTTTATTCGGGAGATAAGGCAAAAACGGCTTGTAAGGAGGCACACAGATGAAACTTAAAAAATTAGCATTTTTAACATTATTTGCAGGAATGATCCCATTTTTGGTCACTTCGTGCGGTAAAACTAGCGATCAACCTAAATGTTTAGCAGTTGGTAGTGCAAGATCAGTAATGATAACAGAAAATGCAGATGAACCAGGTAGTTATATAGTAACTGTTAACGGAAGTAACCCAAGTACAGTACTACTTACACAAAAACCTCAAAGAAACAGTAGAGTAATTGAAACAGAATCGTTTATGGATAATTGGGATACAAGTTACAAAACTAGTGCTCCCAACGTAACGTTTACTTCAGTTAGTCCAAATAGAACAACAACAAATGTCTTAGTTTTGACAAATCCTAGCTACGATGCAAAGACTCAAACAATGACATTTAAAGCAGAAAAACTAGAAAATGAAGTAGATAGCGTTCAAACAGGTACGTTCACAAATGTTACCATTACTTATGATTCAGAAGTAGATGTAATGCTTTATCAAGAGAAGCCTCAAGAAACTGAGTAGTTATTTTTGTTAATATAGAGACAAAAAAAGACCCTTAAAACTTTCGTTCTAAGGGTCTTTTCAGTTTGAAATTCAGCACTCTCTAAATAGTCTTATCTTGTTTCCAAGAAATTAAAAATCCCACTCCACTTTAGCTGTGGCTTGATGGATTTGAAATTGGCTTAAGAAGTTGGCCTGGTAGCCTATATTAAAGGCTAATCCCCGGAAGTTTTGAATAGGAACATCAAATCCAAGAGTAATTTGATTCATTGCTTTAGGATATGTAACAACAAAGAAATCGGGTGAAGCTGTTGTTTCAACATAAAAACTTGAGGTGACTCTATTATTCACTACAGGAATATTGATTAGCCATCCAATATAGACTTGAGGAGCTATCAAGAGACTCGTTGTGTAGATTTCTTGGATGAACTTTATATTCACATTAGGCTGAAAATAAAGGTTTGTGTTTCTCTTTACCGTGAGACTTAAAGCTCCTGCTCCTCCTTCCTTATATCCTTCCTGAGCAACAACTAAACAATTGAACTCTCCATCAGGCTGAACAATAAAATTAGAGCCTGCCTTTTGGTAAGAATAGTTTGCTCCAATCTGAGCTAGAGCGTCATAACTGTTATGACGATGATTGGCTGTTCTATTAATGTCCCCATAGTGAATATTTCGATTCATCTTGTAAAAGTAAGTACTTCCTTGAAGAAGAAAATAAGCACAGAATTTTTCGTTGATCCAGCCAAAAGAAGGAGCGAAGTAAAGGGTATTGAAAGATCCGTGCCCCATCCCTCTAACCCAAGTAATATTCGTACGGGTATAGCCTCCTCCGACATTAATCATCCAATGATCAGCAAAGATATGTCCATATCCAAATCCACTTCCATACGTATAAGCACTGAAGGCTGGCTGCCCTTCGTCTATAAGGCTTCCATTGGAAGATTCCTGATTATAGGCAAAGAAAATAGGTTCCACCCAAAGAGTAGTTGGATTTAGACTATAAAAGCTCGCCGTTTTAAGTTCTCTTCTTCTCTCAGCTTGTCGATTGCCATATTTATTCTTTTTGAGGTTCCTGATTTTTTTCCTTCTCAGGCTCTGGCGTTTTATCCCTCTAAGATTCTGGAGCTTTGCATTTTGAATATTTCGATATTGCTTCTTGAGTAAATGACTCATACGAATATCATTTTGCAAATTGACAAGTGGAAGGGCTCCATAAATCAAAGGACTTACTTTAATCAAAGCCGTTTCAAAGTAACGGGCTGGCAAACCCGCCATAGTGTTGAGAGTATTCAGCAAATCACTATTGGTTGCTACAAAATTTGCCCCATAATAATAATTCGCAGCTCTTCTTGAATTCCCTCTAAGAGCTCCTATTTCAATTGGCAAAATATTAGTATCTTGAGTGACAACGATATCAACAAAAGTGGCTCCATAACTTAGTTGAAAACTAGCTGGATCTGTTTCTATAAGCCTTGCAAAAGTTCCAGTCACAGTTCCGGCAGTTAAAAAACGATAACTTGTTCCTATTGGATAAGAACCCGTTACTGGCAACAAAAGTACAGTCCCGTCGACAGTGGCTCTTCCTGCTACAGCTAAAAGGTCTGTATTACCAGCCGAATCAATTTCAATTTCTAAAGTAGAATTAGCTCCTTGAGTATAATTTCCAACAATATTTAAAGTGCCAATTGATGCCCCTGGAGCGACAGTTCCTCCACTACTATTAGTTACAGGTCCAGTAGAACCTGTCCCCTTTAATTTTCCGTTAGCTCCAACAGAAACCGAACTATTCTCAGAAAGAGCTCCAGTAACTGAAAGGGTCCCTGCTGAAACTGTTGTAGGACCAGCATAAGTATTCGCTCCAGAAAGAATGAGTTCGCCTGATCCTGATTTGATCAAAGTACTCGTTGCTCCTGAAATAATCCCAGCAATGGTAGTTGAATTGTTAATATCAGGAGTTTGAAGGGTTGCTGTTATACCAGCTGAAAGGGCCATATTTCTAGTATTAACGAGAGTTGCTCCTGAAGTAAAGTTTAAGGTTGAACTTCCAGTAAAGTTTACATCTCCTGCAGAACCTAGGCTAGTAGAACCAACTGTGAGTGTTCCTGCAGAAATCGTCGTTGTTCCCCCATAAGTATTTGCTCCAGAAAGAATTAATTCACCCACACCCGTTTTTGTCATACCACCAGTTGCCCCAGAAATAATTCCAGCAATGGTTGTCGAATTATTGATATCCGGGGTTTGAATAGTACCCGTTATTCCAGTAGAAATAGCAACCCCTCTAGTATTTGGTAGTGCAAATCCCGAGGTAAAGTTTAAAATTGAGTCTCCTGTAAAATTAACATCTCCATTGCCTGTACTTAAATTATCAATAGAGGAAACTGAAAGTTTTCCTACTGAAAGTGTCGTTTTTCCACCATAAGTATTTGTTCCTGTTAAAATTAACTCACCTGCTCCTGATTTTGAGAGATTGCCTGTTGCCCCCGAAATAACTCCAACAATGGTTGTCGGATTATTGATGTCCGAGGTTTGAATAGTGCCCGTTATTCCAGGAGAAATAGCAACCCCTCTAGTATTTGGTAGTGCAAATCCCGAGGTAAAGTTTATGATTGAGTCTCCTGTAAAATTAACATCTCCATTGCCTGTACTTAAATTATCATTAGAGGAAACTGAAAGTTTTCCTGCTGAAAGTGTCGTTGTTCCACCATAAGTATTTGTTCCTGTTAAAATTAACTCACCTACTCCTGATTTTGAGAGATTGCCTGTTGCCCCCAAAATAACTCCAGCAATGGTTGTCGGATTAGCAATATCAGGCGTTTGAATAGTTGCAGTGATTCCAGGAGAAATAACAAGTTCTCTGACATTGGGTAGTGTAAAGCTTGTTGCAAAATTTAAAGTTGAATCTCCAGTAAAATCGATATTTTGATTTGCGGTACTCAAATTATCATTAGAGGAAACTGAGAGTGTCCCTGCAGAAAGTGTAATTGCTCCTCCGAAAGTATTAGTTCCAGCCAGAGTTAACTCACCTGGTTTTGATTTAGTAAAAGCACCTGTATCTCCTGAAATAATACCCTCAATGGTAGTTGAATTGTTAATATCAGGCGTTTCAATAGTTGCAGTTACTCCAGGTGAAATAGGAAGGTCTCTTGTATTGGGCAGAGCAAATCCTGAGGTGAAGCTCAGCGTGGAATCAGTAAGAAAATTGAGATTTTTGTTTCCAAGCCCTAAAGCAGTATCAGCAGCTACAGATAAAAAAGCTGCTGATAGATTTGCATTGCCAGTAAAAGTGCTATTAGCAGAATTAAGATTAACGCGCCCCTGAATTGATAAATTACTGGAGGCAAGTGTTTCGCCAATCTTACCTAATGATATCTCAGAAATCGTATTATTTCCCAAAATTGTATCTTGCTCTGTTAAAAGCAAACTCGATTTATAGCTAAATAGAAAAAAACTAGCATCCGGCTTAGCCTCTACAACAATTCCATTTGCACCTATTGAAAAAGGCGCTGAGTTAAAAAAAGACGCTATAGAAGCAAAAGTGTTGCTTCCAGAACTATTAGGGAAATCGTTAGATGGAGGGCTATTCACTATTAGTTCTTGAGCTGCAACAATAGCACCAGTATTTATAAGGATGGTATTAGTCTCTCCGCCAATTGTAATTGAACCAGGAAGAACAGCTGTATCAAAAATGGTCGGTACCCCATTATCCCAATTGTTATTTGTCGACCAGTCTGAAGTAGCATTGCCATTATTCCAAGTAGTCGTCAATGCAAAGATAAGGTTAGGGGAACAAATAAATAATATGAGTAGCACTTTCTTCACTTTATGTTCCTAATCCAACACATATAAGAAAGATTTATGAATAGGAGCTTAAGAATTTAAAGTCAAAGATTCTAAGATAATTTGTACTGAAAATTCTCAAATAAATTTAGACAAAAAAAGACCCTTAAAACTTTCGTTCTAAGGGTCGTGATTAAAAACTTGGCAACATCCTACTCTTCCATACTCTTGTGTATAGTACCATCGGCGATACAAGGCTTAACTTCTGAGTTCGGGATGGGATCAGGTGTACCCCTTGCTCTATAGTCACCAAGTGAAACTTTATTTGAAATCTTTCTTATTTTTAAGAATAAACGATGCTTGAGAACTAATCTTTAGGGTCTTTTCAAAGACCGCAAAGAAAAATAGTCAAGTCAATGGACCGATTAGTACTGGTCAGCTGAACACATTGCTGTGCTTACACCTCCAGCCTATCAAACATGTAATCTTCATGTGGTCTCATAGGGATATCTTATCTTGAGGGAGGCTTGGCGTTTAGATGCTTTCAACGCTTATCCGTTCCAAACTTAGCTACCCGGCTATGCCCTTGGCAGAACAACCGGAACACCATTGGTTTGTCCACTTCGGTCCTCTCGTACTAGAAGCAGCTCCTCTCAAATATCCTACGCGCGCGACAGATAGGGACCAAACTGTCTCACGACGTTCTGAACCCAGCTCGCGTACCGCTTTAATTGGCGAACAGCCAAACCCTTGGGACCTTCTGCAGCCCCAGGATGCGATGAGCCGACATCGAGGTGCCAAACCGCATCGTCGATATGAACTCTTGGATGCGATAAGCCTGTTATCCCCGGAGTACCTTTTATCCGTTGAGCGACGGCAATTCCACTTTCTACCGCCGGATCACTAAGCCCTACTTTCGTACCTGCTCGACTTGTAGGTCTCGCAGTTAACTTACCTTATACCTTTACGCTCTACTCATGATTACCAACCATGATGAAGTAAGCATTGGACTCCTCCGTTACTTTTTAGGAGGATACCGCCCCAGTAAAACTACCCATCTGACAATGTCCGAATCCCAGATTCATGGGACTTCGTTAGATTCTCAATGTGTCAAGGCCGGTATTTCAAGGTTGACTCAACTCATCCTAACGAATGAGCATCAAAGTCTTCCGGCTATCCTACACATGACAAATCAAAAGCCAATATCAGACTATAGTAAAGGTTCACGGGGTCTTTCCGTCTTGTCGCGCGTAAACGGCATCTTCACCGCTACTACAATTTCACCGAGTCTCTCGTTGAGACAGCGCCCAGATCGTTACGCCATTCGTGCAGGTCGGAACTTACCCGACAAGGAATTTCGCTACCTTAGGACCGTTATAGTTACGGCCGCCATTCACCAGGGCTTTAGTTCAGAGCTTCGGGATAAACCCTAACCCCTCCCTTTGACCTTTTGGCATTGGGCAGGCATCACACCTTATACATTGCCTTACACGGCTTAGCAAAGTGCTGTGTTTTTGGTAAACAGTCGCCTGGGCCATTTCTCTGCGGCCACCTTTTGCTCATCACGCGAAGTGAATCACAAAAAGTGGCTTCCCTTCTTCCGAAGTTACGGGAATAGTTTGCCGAGTTCCTTAACGAGAGTTGTCTCGCGCGCCTGAGATTATTCATCACACCCACCTGTGTCGGTTTGAGTACGGTCACCATCAAAAACTAGAGATTATTTCTTGGAAGCGTAGCGCCACATCATCGGTTCCTCCGAAGATTCCCCTTGGTGACTACCTAGGGCCACGCTGGTGGATTTGCCTGCCAGCACCCCTCATAGTCAAACGGACATCCAATAGTCCGCATGCTTAACATACTTCGTCATCCCATCGTATAAATTTTAGGTGGTTCAGGAATATTTAACCTGATTCCCATCGCCTACGCATTTCTGCCTCAGCTTAGGGGCCGACTAACCCAGGGAAGACGAGCTTTACCCTGGAAACCTTAGGTTTTCGGCGAGGAGGATTTTCACCTCCTTTATCGTGTACTTATGCCATGCATCATCACTAGTATGCGCTCCAGTACTTCTTACGATATACCTTCAGTGCACATACTACGCTCTCCTACCGCGCATGTGTAAACACATGCACCCATGATTTCGGCTCTATGCTTAGCCCCGAATATTTTCGGCGCAAAATCTCTCGGTTGGTGAGCTGTTACGCACTCTTTAAATGGTTGCTGCCTCTAAGCCAACATCCCAACTGTTTCTGAGACTTCACTTCCTTACTCACTTAGCATAGAATTTGGGGCCTTAATCGATGGTCTGGGCTGTTCCCCTCTTGACAATGGAGCTTATCCCCCACTGTCTATCTCCCGGATATTTCTTTGGTATTCGGAGTTTGGTTTTAATTGGTAGGTCGGTAGACCCCCGCATAAATCCAGTGCTCTACCCCCAAAGAAACGTACACCGAGGCTAACCCTAAAGTTATTTCGGAGAGAACAAGATATTTCCGAGTTTGATTGGCCTTTCACCCCTATCCACAACTCATCCAAACATATTTCAACATGTACTGGTTCGGTCCTCCACAAAGTGTTACCTTTGCTTCAACCTGGTCATGGATAGATCACTCGGTTTCGTGTCTACGCCATACGACTAATCGCGCTATTCACACTCGCTTTCGCTTCGGCTCCAGAATGAAAATTCCTTAACCTTGCCGTATAGCGTAACTCGCTGGCTCATCATGCAAAAGGCACGCCATCAACCTTTGTCCTAAAAGGACCATAGGTCTTTGACCGCTTGTAAGCTAATGGTTTCATGTTCTATTTCACTCCCCTAAACGGGGTTCTTTTCACCTTTCCCTCACGGTACTGGTTCACTATCGGTCATCAACTAGTATTTAGCCTTGGAGAGTGGTCTCCCCAGATTCAGACCGGGTTTCACGTGTCCGGCCCTACTCAGGTGCCAATCTTGTAAGATTCATCTTTCGCCTACGGGACTATCACCCTATATTGTCCAACTTTCCAGTTGTGTTCGACTAGACTTCACTTATCTTTATGATTGGTCCTACAACCCCAAAGTCAGAGACTTTGGTTTGGGCTATTCCCATTTCGCTCGCCGCTACTCAGGGAATCTCTTTGATTTCTTTTCCTCCGCTTACTGAGATGTCTCAGTTCGGCGGGTATCGCCTTCCTATCCTATGTATTTAGATAAGAATAATATATGTCTCCATATACTGGGTTTCCCCATTCGGAAATCTCCGGATCAAAGCTATTGCCAGCTCCCCGAAGCTTATCGCAGGTAAACACGTCCTTCATCGCCTGTTGATACCTAGGTATCCACCATTAGCCCTTAAAAACTTAACTATAAATAAACTTGATGTTCTCAAGCACCTTCTATTCTTAAAAAAGAAGATTGTAGATTTCAAATATTTTCAAATAACGCGGATTTGACAACGTGATTGGTCTTATGTGCAATATGTACTTACCTCAACCTGAATGTCCGGTCGAAACCGGACTTCTGTCCTTAAAAAGGAGGTGATCCAGCCCCACCTTCCGGTAGGGCTACCTTGTTACGACTTCATCCTAGTCATCAGCCCTGCCTTAGGCACTTCTTCCCTTGCGGTTAAGTCAGTGACTTTGGGCAAAACCAACTTCCATGATGTGACGGGCGGTGTGTACAAGGCCCGAGAACGTATTCACGGCGTTGTTGCTGACACGCCATTACTAGCAATTCCAACTTCATGTGGTCGAGTTGCAGACCACAATCCGAACTGAGACCGATTTTATAGGATTAGCACCACCTTGCGGCTTCGCGACCTTTTGTATCGACCATTGTAGCACGTGTGTAGCCCTAGGCATAAGGGCCATGCTGACTTGACATCATCCTCACCTTCCTCCTGGTTAACCCAGGCAGTCTCACTAGAGTCCCCATCCGAAATGCTGGTAACTAATGATAAGGGTTTCGCTCGTTGCGGGACTTAACCCAACACCTCACGGCACGAGCTGACGACAGCCATGCAGCACCTGTGTACCGGTCCGAAGAAAGCCACATCTCTGTGGTTGTCCAGTACATGTCAAGCCTAGGTAAGGTTCTTCGCGTTGCGTCGAATTAAACCACATGCTCCACTGCTTGTGCGAGCCCCCGTCAATTCTTTTGAGTTTCACCCTTGCGAGCGTACTCCTCAGGCGGTATACTTAACACGTTAGCTCCGACACAGCTGGGGTTGAGACCAGCTACGCCAAGTATACATCGTTTACGGCAAGGACTACCAGGGTATCTAATCCTGTTTGCTACCCTTGCTTTCGCGCCTCAGCGTCAGGAATAAACTAGAAAGTCGCCTTCGCCACCGGTATTCTTCCACATATCTACGCATTTTACCGCTACATGTGGAATTCCACTTTCTCCGTCTACCCTCAAGATAAGGAGTTTCAAATGCAGTTCCAGGGTTAAGCCCTGGGATTTCACATTTGACTTTCTTTTCCGCCTACGCGCCCTTTACGCCCAATAAATCCGATTAACGCTTGCACCCTTCGTATTACCGCAGCTGCTGGCACGAAGTTAGCCGGTGCTTCTTTACCTGGTACTATCAAATTAGCGAGGTATTAGCTCGCTTCTCTTGCTCCCAAGCGAAAGAGCTTTACGACCCGAAGGCCTTCTTCACTCACACGGCGTCGCTTCATCAGGGTTTCCCCCATTGTGAAAGATTCTCGACTGCAGCCTCCCGTAGGAGTCTGGGCAGTGTCTCAGTCCCAGTGTTGGCGGTCGACCTCTCAATCCGCCTAGACGTCTTAGCCTTGGTGCGCTTTTATCACACCAACAAGCTGATATCCCATGGGCCTCTCCTTAACCACTAGGTCTTGCGATCCCCAGCTTTAAAAAAGTAGAAATGCTTCTTCTTTTTCACATTCGGTATTAGCGATCGTTTCCAACCGTTATTCCCAAGTTAAGGGTAAGTTACCCAAGTATTACTAACCCTTTCGCCACTAAATATCAAGCAAGCTCAATATTTCGTGCGACTTGCATGCCTCATCCACGCCGTCAGCGTTCAATCTGAACCAAGATCAAATTCTCAAAAAAATATAAATAAATTAAGTATTGATGTTGACGTTTGCTATTTTCGCGATTAATCAAATTTTTCAATTGACATTTGCTCAATGCTTACATCTAAGTAAGCACATATTATTTGCACATAAAACCATCCACGCTGTCAAACAACTTGGGTACTCTTGGCACCCTTTTTTCTAACCCTTTTGTCCGTTTATTGAACCAGTTGTTAAAAACTAACCAAGACTATATGACAACACTGAATTTACGACAATCTTTGTTTCATCTTTTTCCGAAAAACTTTGATTCCCTCTCCTGAGACCCTCTTTTTTTTATTTGATTAAGACTTTGTAAAGATCAGATTGTTTTCATAACTTTTCATTTTTTAGATCCCTTTTTCACTCATTTTTTCACTCTTTTCAAGCACTCACAAAATGTCGCATGACTGACGCAATTATCGCTATTTTCCTAACAAATATCTTGAGTAATCTTGTTCATAAAATTAAATAGTAAATTAATTTCTTTATATAACTGACAGGCTAATTATTGAAAAAATAAATACCGAACGACACATAGAATCCCTATCAAAGGACGTAAACTAAAGAAAAAATGCCATACATCCCACTGATTTACCGTAAGCTTTTCAAGTTCTCACAAAACCTATTTGAATTACTGCTGCTAAGTAAGGCTTTTTAAATCAATTACAAAGCGGTATCTTACATCCCCTTTTTCTGTTCTATCGAATGCTTCATTAATTTTTTGAATTTCAATAAGCTCGATTTCACTTACAATATTATGCTCACCACAAAAGTCGAGCATTTCTTGTGTCTCCTTAATTCCGCCAATTAATGAACCTGCTAAACATTTTCTTTGAAAAACAAGAGAAGCTATAGGGAAAGGAGGATGCAGATCATCTGGAAGACCCACCATGACCATGCTTCCATCTCTTTTTAAGCAATTAAGGTAGGGCTCTAATTCAATTGGCGCCCCAACAGTATTGATAATAAGATCAAGGCTATTTGCTCCACCCTCCATTTCCTGAGAGTTCTTAGATAATATCACGTGGTCGGCACCTAACTGCTTGGCATCCTCTTTTTTGCCTTCACTGGTTGTAAAAACATGCACTTTAGCCCCCATAGCTTTTGCAAGTTTAACAGCCATATGCCCTAACCCGCCTAAACCTACAATTCCTACTTCAGACCCAGATCCCACTTTCCAGTGTTTAAGAGGAGAATAGGTTGTAATCCCCGCACAAAGAAGGGGAGCTGAGGCAGCTAAATCTAAATTACCAGGAAGACTGAGAACGAATTCTTCACGAACCACAATGTTATTTGAGTACCCTCCATAGGTCATCTCTCCAGTATGATAATCCTTTCCATTATAAGTGCTCACATTTCCCTTTTCACAATACTGCTCTAAATGTTCTTGGCAACTGGAGCATTTCTGACAGGAATCGACCATTACACCCACTCCCACATGATCTCCGACCTTGAATTTCTCAACTTTAGCTCCGATCTCTTTTACTATTCCTACAATTTCATGGCCAGGCACCATAGGGTAAGTGCTTTTCTTCCAGCCATCTCTTGCTAAAAAGATATCGGAATGACAAACTCCACAGAATTGAATCTCTATGAAAACATCATTTTCTCTAAGCGTTCTTCTCTCAAAATTAAAGGGGGCCAAAGGCTGATCTTTACTTTGAGCTGCATAACCTGATGATTGAACCATATTAAAACCTCGACTTTAAACAACAGATAGAAAATTGAGACATAGCAGCTCGTTTCTATTTAGAAAAGAAATTAGAGAGGTTTTCTTTTTTTATTGAGATCATCTTTATACGCCACTAAAAGGTCAAGCTGTGCCCCTTTTTGCACAAACGAGGAACCTCTTTGTATACGTCCTTGAGTGATGCAATCTATAATGTCGGCCTTGGTAACCTCTCGCTGCTCTGCAATTTTACTGAGAACAATAGCCGTAGCTAAGGTTCCTGAACGGCCCACTCCTGCTCTACAGTGTACTACAGTAGGTATTCCATCTGTGACAAAAGGAGAAACTTCTTTTACCAGGCTATCAAACTCTGTCATGCTTTCAACAGATTTATGGTCTTCCCAATTTGTGTAATTCAATCTAGAAAGATCTTTTTCTTTTCCTGGAGGCCTGTTATCTTTTATAGTTAGAGGGTCTGTTATAGTTTGTGATCTTTGATTCAAAACTTTTTCTCCCCCTCTAATAGCGACAAATCTTGTTCTTTCCTCTTTCCTGTCTGCTTCCTTTTTAATTCGTTCACCCTCTTCTGGATAATACTTTTCTGAAGGCTTAAATGAATTTTGATCACCACCTCGACCAGGCTTAGTCAAGTCTACGATACAGGAAAGTTCTTCCTCTAAAAAAAACTGGAGCCCTCTTGGTTGTGTTTCTTCTGTGAACATTTGCAAAAAAACGAACTTTAGTCCGTTGAGCGTGACCCTGTTTGCATGAAGGGGTTTGGGAACTCCATTTTCTGTTACCTCTACTAAATTATTGTTAGAATTGACAAGAGGAATGTCAAGGAATCTACTTTCTCCTCTGGATAGGGAAACTTCAGAGTAGACGTGTCTCTCAAGCTTTTGATTGACCTCGGCACAAATAGTTCTACCTTCTTGAGATTTGCAATTTTGAGGCCCAAATGGTGCTGTATAGTTAATCTCGAGAGTTTTAGGAGGTGCAGAAGCAAGTGAAGATGGAGAGACTAGTTGGGGCCTTAGTTCGACAAAATCATTCTCAGTAAAGTCTAATTTATCCATCAGAAAGCTTTTAAATGTCATAGTGCTCAGACTTTGGATAAAATGTTCATCCCCAACTAATTGCTCTAAAACGCGCGGGTAAGCTTTAACAAATTTGAATACACGATCCTCCCAAAGATCATTTGGACGTCTAAATGTTAAGTTCTCTCCTTGAGAGGCAAATGTAGCTTCGGCAACAAACTCCTGCATAGCTGCTTTACAGATCACTGAATGATTAGAGTTACTTAGATGAACTCTTACGATTTCTCGGATATCCCTGACTTCCATACATTTAGAAGCAGACACTACAGTTAAAAATTTGCCAGCGAAAGCATCAGTAGAAAGTGTTCGATCATTTTTAATTGTGCTTAAGACGTCCTTAGCTAGTTCGTTTACACTCCGTTTTGTGCTAAAAAATTTAAACCCTTTTGCATCAAAAGATATGTCTCCCTTGTCTCCTTTCGTTAAATCTCGAATCACACTATCTTTCCCTAAGCATTTTCTCTTTATCCAAACACCTACACTACCAAGGGAACTCATCAATCTATTAGGAAATATTCGCATACTTTTGACTCCATAAACGCTCTGCTCTACCTATAGCAAAGCGCTCATTTTAACGCAAATAGAACACAAGACGATTTTTTGATTAATTCTTCCATTTTTTCTAAAATTCATCCATACAAGGATGTTTCAGTACTTATGAAAAAGGATCTCAATGCCCCTTAAAACCTCTACTGCCTATGCACTGATTGAAAAGCTATGGCTTAAAAATCGAAATTTTTGCTCTGAGGATTATGACGATTGCCTTGACTACTTCTTGAAGATTTTACCTTTTGAGATCCATTCTTATTCTGAATCTTATAATTCTTGGGAAATCCCACCTAAATGGGATTTAGTTAGAGCTGACATTTTTTTTAAAGGTAAATGTGTTTATCAAGTGGACCACCCCCTTAAAATTATAGGTCTATCAATGCCATTTAAAGGGAAGCTTTCCAAAGAAGCCCTTCAAAAGCACCTTCATTTTGATCATCGATACTCCGATGCTATTCCTTATCACTTCAGGCAATTTTACAGACCCTGGGAAAGGGATTGGGGTTTTTGTGTCCCCAAAGATTTTTATGATACTCTTGAGGAAGGCGAATATACGGTTCATATTGAAACCCGGGAAAGTCTAGGCACCTTAAAAGTCGCTGAATACACTATAGAAGGGGAGTCTCCTGAATGTTTTACCTTTGTAGCTCACTTAGATCATCCAGGGATGGCTAATGACGATTTAGCAGGCGTTGCAGTAGGTGTAGAACTTTTTGAAAGACTTTCTAAAGTGAAAACAAAGTTTTCTTACAAACTTGTTCTTCTACCAGAAATTATAGGCTCTGAATTTTATTTAGCAAAGACAGTTCAAAATAAGGAGCTTTTTTTAGGAGCCTGTTTTTTAGAAATGCTCGGGTCAAAAACTCCCCTGGCTCTTCAATTTAGTCTAAATGAAGATTCAAAAATAGAAACAAAACTGCAAGAGACACTCAAAAAATATTCAAAGCCTTACAACGAAGGACCTTTCAAAAGTATTATCTGCAATGATGAAGCTGTTTGGCAAAGTCATGGAATCCCCATGTGCAGCTTGTCTCGCTTTCCCTATCCGGAGTACCATTCTTCAAGAGATAACCTCTCTATCATAGATCAAAACAGTTTAGACGAAGCTGTTGAAGTCCTCTACCAAGCGATTGCATCTTTAGAAGCTTTAACTCTTATTGAAAAAAAGTTTGAAGGGACTCCTTGCACTTCTCATCCAGACCTTAACCTCTATGTAGACCCAGGTCAGCGGGCATTCGGATCTCATGCAACTTCCAATGTTTTAAAGTTAAGGCTTCTAATGGATCTGCTTCCTGCTCAAAAAAGATTCTTTTACCTCGAAGATCTGGCTTCTGAAACAGACCTTTCTAAAGAAGTTGTCTTTACTTATCTTAAGCAATGGGAGGCCAAGGGTCTCTTAAAAATAAAAGGCTGGTCTGATCTCTAAAATTTATAAACAACCGCAATGCCTGCCGAAGCAAAAATACCTTGATGAGACATTTTATTGGGAAAGTTTTTAAACTTTGTCTCAGTGTAGCTATATGGGTTTGCCACCAAGCAAAAATAAAGATGTGGATTAAATCTATATTCAAAACCGAGCTCTAACTTTGACTCCCAGCTATACTGAATAGGACGATTATTAACTGTACCAAAGACCTGTCCCCACCCAACTCCAGCAATGAGAAAGACTTGATTATTCAAAAAATTTTTCATTAAAGGCTGATGATAAAGAAAATCTGCTCCAAGAGCAGTCTTATTAGAATTTAAATCTTGAGTTCCATTGCTATTTTGAAGTGCTTTGTAAGGAATAGCCCAAACACCTAGAGAAAGTGCATTGTTCTTTGCAAAATAATAAGCAGCCCCAGCTCCCCCTGTACTCTGAAGAAAAACCGCAGGACCCGCTTTATACTCTTGCATTTTTCCGCTACCTGAAAAAGCTGCGGTATTTACAAAAACGACCAGCAACAATAAATATTTTTTATTCATAAAAACACCATTTTAAGTTTCCAACTAATTTTTTATGCGTAGCAAGCATATTTAAATTAAGCAAGAACAATCGTGCACTCATTGTATTCTACTGAGTTCTAGAACATCGTAACGAAACAAGGGACTCTTAAAAAATAAAGATTAGAACTCCGAAAAATGACTTTCAGGAAGGACTTGACCTCCATCAACAACCAAACTTTGGCCCGTAATAAAGTTTGTTTCATTTGAGCTGAGAAAAAGTGCTGCACAAGCAATATCTTCAGGAGTCCCGAGTCTATTAGCAGGGATAGCTTGAGTCATGCTCGCTAAGTAATCCTCACCCAGCCCCATTAAGCTTTCGGTTAATATGTTCCCTGGCTCTATGGTATTGATTTGAATATTATATTTAGCAAGTTCAACTGCTGCTGATTTTATAAAACCATCGACTCCACCTTTGGAAGCTGTGTAATGAGAGAACCCTGGAAGAGCTGTCTTAGGACCTGAAATTGATGAAATAACGACAATCTTTCCATGTCCTTGAGCCTTCATCGTAGGAATGCATTTACTCACAGTTAAAAATGTCCCTGTTAGATTCACATCAATGACTGCTTGCCAGTCTTCTAATTGCATTTCCTCTAATCTTCGTTCGGGATAAATCCCTGCATTGTGGCAAAGCACATCAATTTTCCCATATCTTTCTATAGTTACGTCAACTAACTTTTGAACAGCTACAGGGTCACTTATATCTGCTGTAATACAAATTGCATCTCCACCCGCATTTAAAATTTCGCTCTGAACTTCTTCAAGAGCAGCCAGGCTCCTTGCGACCAAAACAACTCGAGCTCCTTCTCTTGCGTAGGCTTTTGCAAGACCTTTCCCTATTCCTTTCGAAGCTCCGGTCACAATCACTGTTTGATTTGTGTAGCGATACATTTCAAACTCCTGACTTTCTAATTGATAAAAAAAACTTAAGGCAAAAACTAAGAAAAACAGCTTAACTATATTTAATTTTTGAAACATGTTGCTCTCCAAAGAGTTGAAAAAAGGTGCTATTATAATAATAAGTCAAAATTGGGCAACCAAATAACATTGACCCATTTTCTTAAAATCTACTATCTTAACTTAATCTTTACACTTTAAGCATGGAGTCAACGTTATGGGAATGATTGTAAGTGAAGGGCATTGGGCCCTTAGAGAAGAATATGGAAAATTTACTGAGGTTTTAGAACCTGGAATTTACGGATATGTCCCCTATATCTATACAACTAAATCTCTTTCCTCCTGGGGCAACGTCGCGAACAAAAAAGGATTCCTAATTGAAAAATCTGAACAGCAAACTAATACTCCGACTAGACACTGCCAAACTAAAGATAACGTTACTATAAACATCAACACCTCGATAGCCTGGAGAATACTAGATCCTCAAAAAGCCGTTTATGCCATCAATAATCTACCGACAACACTATCTGACCTTGTTCTTAATACTTTAAGAGCCAATATTGGGACTTTGAAATTTGACGAAATCTTTACTTCACATCGCACTATAAATAAAAAAATATGTAGCGAGCTAGAAAAAACCACTAATAAGTGGGGGATTGAACTTTTAAGAGTTGAAATCCAACAACTCACCTACTCTAAAGAAGTAGAAAAGGCTATGATGCAACTGATGACTGCTGATCGTAAAAAACAAGCCCTTATCACTCTTGCAGAAGGGGAAGCTGAAAAGAAAATTATTGAAGCAAAGGCAAAAGCCAACGTAAAACTTATCTGTGCTGAAGTAAAAGCGCGCGTCTTAAACTTAAAGGCAGAACACGTTTTACCTCAAAATATTCAGGCCCAAACTAAAGTTTAGGAGTGGGCTGTTGCAGCAGATAAAATACCGAGTACATACCCTCGAAAGATCCCACTTGGGACTTCTTTTAGGTAGCAGTGCGTAAGAACGTCTCTTCCAGAGCGTGTTTTCATTAAAAGACGAATGCTCTTTTGGTGATCAAGTTTTACATCCTCTAAAGCTTCGGTCCATTGAATAGAGCCTTTTTGAATAAAAAAAGAAAAATCTTTTAAGAATCGTTCTGGGCTCCATCCTAAAAGACACTTGACTTGCTGGTTAATAAAAACAAGACTCTTTTCTTCTCTTGAATAGACAAGCACCGTGTCTTGGTCTTCATTTTGAAGCCTATCAAATAACCTTCTTTGGTCTATGATGAGGCTTCCTAAAGAAAGCTCTGAATATTTGTAATTTTTGTTCGCAAAATCATGAGCTCCGTTAAGTTTTACAGCCATTTTAACATAGCGATCCAGTTTGCCTTGAATCGTGTCGGCTAACCCGCAGCTGGGTTCTAAAGTTTCAGAAACAACCTCTTCTTCTTTCTTTGGCGCTTCAAAAAACTCTTTTTTTTCTGGGTCTCCCCCTTTAAGCTTCAACAGATTTTCGACTTCATATTTTAAATCATTAAGTCGAACTTGAAGAATATTTGTATCTTCTTGCTTCTTTTCAATAATTTTCCGCTGCTCTTTTAAGGTCGAGCGATACTCAGAAAGGATAGTTTCTTTCTTATCGAGCTTATTCTGAAGTTCTTCATTAAGGGTTGCATATTCTCTTTCTTGGTAATGCTGCAAACCTTTCAGCTTATCAAGCTCTTTGCCTAAAGAATGCTCTCGTCTACTTTGCTCTTCTAACTCTCTGGCAAGAATACGTACTTTTTTTAGGTCAATAGAGGGACTTTGAATCTTTTGATCAGAGAAGGCTTTCTTCTCTATTTTGAGGATACGACTTGAAACTAAAACCGCGGCCTCTTTTTTCATCTTTTTCTCGAGGAACTGAAGGAAATAAGTGAAAATGGAAAAGCCTACAAGGCTCCACACCCCAAGTCCCCATAAAAGGTTTCTAGGAAGCCCCGATACTTGAATAACAAGAAACATAGGGGTAAAGTAAATAAGGCTTAAAGCAATGTAAAAACTAGTTCTATAGGACTTCATATGTCTTGAAGATTCAACTTAATTTTTCAGAATACAAAAAGTTTCTTTTAACAGCTACTTTGAATTAATAAATTTTTATTCTAACCTTTAAATGCCCGGATGTTAATTTTGGATTTCTTGGATCCTGAGCCGTTACAGGCTCTAAACAAACATAAGAAGCCTCTTTTGGATGATAGAGCTGCCATGCGTTCTCTTCACTATTTGCTTCATAATTAATATGGACTTTGTGAGAAGAAGTCTTTAACTGAAGCTCACTTTTATTCGAGAGCGGATCTTCGGGTCTAAATCCAAAGTCGGCTTCTACTCCAGAGTTAATTCCAAAATGAAGTTCTCCAGGCCCTTTGAGCCACTCTTTTTCAACAGGCTGCCATCCCTCTGCTCGATGATAATCAGGCCCTACCTTTGACTCAACGGTCCCCTTTTGGTCTTCAAGGGCAAAGTAGTAATGCAAACCAATGACTCCAGGCCGCTCTTTAGTAAAGCTATATTCAATCAAAAGGGAATCGTCAACCAGCTGTGCTTTATAGGTCATCTCAAAATCTTGCCCCTCAAGAGAGGAAAGCTTTACTCCCCTGAAAAGGTCCGCACCTGATAAAGTTGCTTCAATACGATCCTCTGAACCGGTAAACTTCCAAGGGACATAACGGGCTATCCCATGAGAAAACATTTCTCGCTCTCCTTTCTCTACAAGCTTCTTTATAAAAGGAAAGAGGTTTTCATCTACTAGAGGTGGAATTTCAGAATCGGGTCGATGGTGAAAGTGAGGTCCTATAAGAGCTCCAAGTCCAGCCATACGCTCTTCAAATAGGGGGAGGGTCTTTTGATCAATGACTTCAATGTCCCCTTTTGAATAACTCATAAGATTCATCCCTCTTTCTGGACAAAATGTAGCTTTTAAAAGGGTCCCATCAGATGTGGTTGTCTGGCAAATATGCATATCAAAATAAGGGGGTTAGTCTATTTTAAACATATATCGACCTAGTAGATAAAAATAAATCGAAATTCCAATTAAGAGCCCCGCTGAAAAAAGTCCTTTTATAGGGAAGCTCTTATCAAACTTTCCTTTCTCGGGGTGTTTTTCACTGTACCAGGCCTTATGGGGAGCTGCCTGAAGTTCGGCAAAAGTCTCTTGAGCAACCAGACGATTCTTATAAGGATATTTTGTAACCGTTTGTTCTCTAGTGTAGCTTTGCTGTTTAACTAGGTAATTATATCGAATTTTTAGGCTGTAACGCCCATTATTTAATTTTTTAATATTAGGTTCCATAGAATGAACCTGAGTTGATTCATTTAAAGATAAAAATTGATAAAGCTCAACAAAAGCTCTAGAAGAAAATAAAAGTGCCCCTAGAAAAACCAGAGAAAGTAAGACTGTCCAAATTCTATTTTTGTTCATAAAGAGTAAGACTTTGACAAATTTAGTCTGTCTAGGGTATAGTCTCTTATGATTTAAAGATAAAAGGAATATTTTAAAGGTTTTTAGATATGGCAAAAGATGAAGCTCCAAAGAAAAAAGTAAAACTCCCTACTGCTCAAAAGCGAATGATCCAAAACAAAAAAGTTCAGGGTCAAAATAAAGTTGCAAAGTCTAAAATACGCACTGCAACTCGTAAGTTTGATGAAAGCCTTAAAGAAAAAAATAAAGAAGGTTTGATCCAAAGTCTTAAAAGTGTTTACTCTTTAGTAGACAAAGCTGTAAAAGCAAAGATATATAAAGCTAATAAAGCTAAAAGGATCAAAGCTCACTATGCTAAAAATCTTAATAAGACCGTCGCCTCTCTATAGCCTTCTTGTTAGTCTATTTTTTCTAGCCCCTTGTCTTCTTTTCTCAGATCCAGATCTGGAAAGGATGACTATTCAAATTCCTATGCGTGATGGGTTAGAGCTGCAAACACACCTCATTATTCCAAAAAATTTAGAAGGGCCGCATCCCTGCATCTTAATTAGAACTCCCTATAAAGCACACCATTCTAAAAAGTCCTACGCCAATATGGCACATTTAGGCTATGTCATTGCAATACAAAGTCTCCGAAGCTCTACCCACTCTGAAGCATACCCTGAACCTTATATGCAAGATGCTTGGGGAGTTCTTCAAGATGGCTATGATACCATAGAATTTCTAGGAAAAAGTGAACATACAAATGGCAAAATAGGAATGTTTGGAGCATCAGCAATGGGAATTGTTCAGCTTTTGACAGCTCCTTCCAATCCTCCTCATCTTAAGTGTCAATTCATCCAAGTTGCGACCCCCTCTCTCTATCACCATGCAGCCTACATCGGCGGAAAATTCTGTAAACATCAGATCGAAAGTTGGTTTGCTAAAGAAGCTCCTCTAGCCTATGCACACATGATTCAACATAGTGAATACGACGCTTATTGGGAACAAATAGATGCCATTAAAAAGTCAGAAGCTGTTGAAATCCCTGCTCTCCACTATGGAGGATGGTATGATATTTTTTCTCAAGGAACTCTAGATGCTTTTACCTCCTGGCAAAATGAAGGAGGAGAAGGCGCAAAAGGGAAACAAAGGCTCATTATGGGACCTTGGACTCACTGGGGCTCGATACCCGAGACCTTTGGAGAGTTTCCTATTCCTAATAACTCACTCTCTTTTAATGAAAGTGAAATGATTCATAGTTGGTTTGACTATCACTTAAAAGAAAATCTTCAAGCTTTAGATCATCATGCTCCTATCTTGTATTATGCAATGGGTCCTCTAGATGGAACTGAGTCAAAGGGTAATCAGTGGAAGTCAGCAAAGAGCTGGCCACCTGAGCATCAAAAGCAGATGCATTATTTAACCGAAAGCTACCAGCTTTCAGAAGAAAGACCCCCCTTTAGCAGCTTTTCCTACAAACTAAAGTATGACCCTGAAGACCCCGTCCCAACCATTGGAGGAAGAAACTTATACTTGACTTCTGGCCCCTATGATCAATCTCCCAACGAGAGTCGTCAAGATGTTTTGGTTTTTTCTACCGACGAATTAAAAAAAGATACTGAGATTACAGGCCGTATAATGGCTAATTTATTTGTCTCTTCATCTGCTCCATCAACGGATTTTGCAATCTCATTAACAGACGTTTACCCAGATGGTAAAAGTGTACTCATTGCTGAGGGGATTCAGAATATTAAGTGTTATGAAGATAAAATTATTGCTGCAACCGTTGACCTTTGGTCTACGAGTATGGTTTTTGCAAAAGGGCACCGTATTAGAATCAATATAGCATGTTCTAATTACCCACACTTTGACAAAAACAACTTTGAAGCAGATAATATAATTCATGTTGGAACAAAACACCCCTCACACCTTTTATTACCTGCCATTTTGGATTAAACTTTTAGCAATCCTTGTTTTTTCTTCTACAACTCTATTTAGCGGAGAGTGGGCTAACTCAACCTTACAACAAATGACTCTGCGTGAGAAAGCAGCTCAACTTTTCATGATTCCCGTATGGACTCATGGGAAACAAAAGAATGTAGATAAAGTCATTACTTTCTTAGAGACTTCTCCTGTGGGCGGAATTATTTTCATGCAAGGAACTATTCCTGATCAACAAAAAGCCGCCAAAATTTTACAACAAAAGAGCACTCTTCCTCTACTTGTGGGGCAAGACGACGAATGGGGCCTCAATATGAGGCTGAAAGACTCTTTGAGGTTTCCAAGAAACTTGATGTTGGGTGCCCTTCAAGATACAAACCTCATCTATGAAATGGGGCTAGAGGTGGCGAACCAATGCCAAGGTGTTGGGGTTCATATCAATTTTGCTCCTGTCATTGATATTAACAACAACCCTTTGAACCCGGTTATTAATGATCGATCTTTTGGGGAATCCCCAGAAAAAGTCACGCAGTGTGGCCTCCTTTATATGAAAGGACTCCAAGATGGAGGCATTATGGCTTGCGCCAAGCATTTTCCTGGGCATGGAGATACCCATACTGATTCTCATTTAGCTCTCCCAGTGATTGATCGAACACAAGCAGAGCTGAACCAAGTAGAATGGATGCCTTTTAAAGCTCTTATAGAAGGGAAAGTTGGAGCGATTATGCTCGCCCATCTTTACTTCCCTCTAATTGCAGATGAGCATCCCTCCTCTCTTTCTCCAAATCTCATTCAAGGTTCTTTAAAAGGAGATTTAGGATTCAAAGGACTTGTTTTTACCGATAGTCTTCACATGAAATCCATTACGAATCAATATGAAACAGGTACTGCTGATCTCCTAGCCCTGATCGCTGGGAATGATGTAATTTTGATATCTCAAAACGTCCCTAAAGCGCTCAATCGAATAGAAAAAGGGATTGAACTTGGAGAAATTACTGAATCAGAAATTGATGAAAAAGTCCTCAAGATATTGGAAGCTAAAGAACAGTTTCATCTACATCATGATCGATTTCTAGATACAAGCTTAGACCTTTTTTCTAATAAAGCGCTTCGTTTAAAAAAACGGTTATTCAGAGAAGCTCTTACTTTAATCCAAAATAAAAATGTGCTTCCCCTCAAATCAAAGACTCCTATTGCTTTTGTTCAAGTTGGACGCGATGTTTCTATGAAGGATGCTCTTGAACTTGTAGAAATGTCCTATGAAGAGCAGAGCTCAAATAGAAGGCCTCCTTTTTTTACTTCTCTAAGCCAACATTATTCTGTGGATTACTTTTTTTTACCAAAAAAATCAGAGGCAAAAGATTTAAGTAAGCTTCTAAAGCAGTTAGAGCTTTATCAAAAAGTTGTGGTCGCTATTTATGAAATGAATAAGTATGAACGACTGAATTTTGGACTTTGTGACTCTACCTTCACCTTTCTTGAAAGCTTAAGAGAACCGAGTAGGCATATCTATTTAACTCTTTTTGGCTCTCCCTATAGCTTGAGGAATTTTGATAAAGAAGATTTCATCTTAATGGGTTATGAAAATGATGAAGAAGCTCAAATAGGGGCTTCAGAAATTTTGATGGGGAAACGTTCAGCTCAGGGATGCTTACCAATTACTGCTAGTGAGAAGTATCCTCTAGGGCATGGGCTTCATTAAAATCCAAAGGCGTCCTAGTTTTTAACCAGTAGCGATGAATCTTATCATCTTTCAAATGAACAAACATCATGCTTGGAATCGATATTTCTTTCCCATCATCTGTTTGAAAGATTTGATTTGCGTGTAGAGCATATTTATTTTTCTCTACAGCCAAGTGAAGGATTTCAATCCTTAAGTTTTTCATATGGTTACGAAAAGATTTGACCTTGGCACCTAAAGTATCAAAAGTCACTTTATCTTGATTATAATAACCCTCAACATCTGCAGTATAGAATCGGTCTAATTTCTCAAGCTCTTGATTCTCCCAGATCACATGAATCAATCGTTTTACAAAAATTTCGACTGCTTCTTTTTCCATACCTTTCCTTTCTCTAAAGAGCTTTGGGACTACTAAAACCAAATGAATAATTTGTAATGGCCCAATATTTTATAACTTGCTCATTCTTGATTTTATAAAACCAGTGGAATATATCTTCAATAATCCCACCCTCTTTGCGCTCACGCAATTGAATTTCTAGACGTACAGCAAGTAAATCTTCATCATAAATAAAGTCTAAAATCTTTAATTTTAAAACTTCAAAATGTGCATTAAAAAAAAGCGTTCTTTGTTTTAAATCTTCTAAGAAAAGCTTTTCCCCATCAAAATCCACTTCAATATCTTCAGCATAGTCACGTTCAAAATTTGAGATATCTCCCGTAGACCATCTGTGAACCATGGATGCAAAAAGATCTTCGGCGTCCATTTTACTCATGTGATATCTCTCCTAGCTTGTAGTCCTGAATAGCGTATGGCTGAGCTCTTCAATATTTTTTTGAGTGTAGAGAGATCGCCAAAAATGTCAAAATGTTTTTTTGCTCGCGTCATTGCGGTATAAAGCATTTCCCTTCCAAATACTTCTGAAGAGGGTGGAAGGATGATTGCTGCTTGCTCATATTCACTTCCCTGGCTCTTATGAACAGATACAGCGTAAGCATATTCAAAAGGAGGCAGAAGGGCTTGAGGGATACGCCTTACTTGATCTTCTGCTTCATAATAACTCTGTTCAGCTTTTCTAGAAAAAAATAGGCCGTAGTCCTGATCAACCAAAATGCCTATATCTCCATTAAAAAGTTCGAGACGATAGTCATTAGCAGTAATTAAAATGGGCTGCATGTTCTGGAAAGAAAAAATATTTTTAAGTTCATCGTTAATAGCATCCACTCCAAAAGGCCCTTTTCTTACAGGAGACAAGATTTTAAAAGTCTGATAGGCCTCTAGTAGTTCTAAAGGAGAAAGCGTTGTATCTATTTTAGGGCATAACGAAATCAGATGCTCATAGAAATGGGCCTTTTTTAACCCCTCTAAAGGGAAAAGAATTTTTTTAGATTGAACAAAGTCTAAAAAGAAATTTTCATCTCCTTGATTGACTGCTTCTGCAGCCGCTATTAAGTCTTTTCGTTCTACTCGTATGCAATGTGAGAGGTGGCTTTTATGGCTACTTTCTTGAATAAGATCATAAAAAATAAAACCCGACTCAATAGGCGGAAGCTGATTGGGATCTCCTAAAAAAATGAGTCGCGACTGAGGTTTAATCCATTTTAAAAGCTTCCTCATGAATCCCAAATCAATCATAGAGCTTTCATCTACCAATATTAAATCATAAGGCAGAAATGAATAGATTTTTTGACTAAAGAGCTTATGCAGCGTAAAAATATCGACTAAAGGATCTTTCCCCTGACTTTCTATAAACTTTAAAAAATGACCCTGCAAGTTTGCAACAGCCTTACCAGTAGGCGCCACTAAAGCTACTCGAGCTTTTGGAAAGCTCTTTAAAAAAGTGTGAATGAGATGGGAGGCTGTATAAGTTTTTCCAACTCCTGGCCCTCCTGTAATAAAAGAAACACAATGACTGAGCGAAGTTCGAATCGCTTCTTTTTGCTCTAAAAATAACGCGTCATTTAAAAAAACTTCTTCTATCTGAAGACTCGGCTTGCTTACTTCCCATTTTTTAAAATTATCCCACACCTCTCTTTCATAAAGCCAGTTTTTTTGAAGGTATAAGAGAGAGTCTTCTAATACTATTTGACTATGTTTTTCAAAAAAAGTCTCAGAGAGTTTTTGAAAAGCTCCCAAAATAAGTGCTGAATACTCTTCAGTTTCTTTTTCATCTAAAGTTTGGGTCTCACTAACCCACAGCTGATCTAATTTTGGGAATAGAGTGGGAGAGACTCGAACACAAAGATGCCCTTGTCTAGAAGCTGAAAATAGATAGGCAAAAAGGAGCTGTGCTTCCTCTACAATCTGATCATCAGATAAGAGAAGAGCGGACTGATAGTCAATCCTCTGGATAAATCCTCTATCATAGAGAGACTCTAAACGCGTAAGCTGAGTTTTCTTCCAAAAGGGAGAATAGCTTTTTATAAATTGTTTTTGTCCTAAACCTGTCATGTATCTTGAGCCTGGATATACAAACTAAGCTTATGTTGAGTCTAAATAAAGGGAAATAAAAAAGTTCTCAATCCAAATTAAATAAATGACTTCGCTTGAAATAAAGAACTCCATATTCCAGAAAGCTCTAATGGTATCACTAGACATCAAATAACTTTTACCCTCTCAGGGGTTAAAAGATCTAATGCTATGCAACCTAAGGAAGCAACAATAATTTTTTTATTTGAAAGGCAATCGGGTCTCGTTTCGCGCAACATTGAGCCATCTTCATTTTTGGAAAACCCTCCGAGTGTCGTTGCTTTAGATATAAAGCTGCACTCTGGCTTCTGGAAAGGTTTCACAAGTTGTTAGTAGACACTTTAACCTTACCCGCCTATCCACAGCTCCTCTTGAACATCTATATGTTGATTTTACCTCTACTTCAATGCTGAAGAACACGTCTATTCTCCTCCGCACTGGCCCATCTCTAGATTTTAGCTCCGATGAAAGAGGGGCTCTCTAATAGCTCTTCAAAACAGCTGGAATTTGAAACTATGTTTCTAGTCTAAAAGTTCCACTGCACTCCTAAGTAGGGAGCAAACTGGTAAACAGTTTTAATAATTACAGGCTGAACTAGTGCCACCTTATGAGCTCCTTGCTGAGACATTTTACCGATCGATGTAGCCTGCCCCCACTGATTGTATTTACAACCGAGTAGAACAGAAAAATGACTACTTGGGTAGGCACTCTGAATACGAAATCCTGTATCCACCATCCAAACAGCATTAGTAGATATTTTTTGGTGCAATGGTAAAACCTCTCCACGCGGCGCATCAGTGAGAACATCTGCCATGTAGACTGCAGTGATTCTTGTCCAGCTCTGCCATCCAGGCCCCACCCCTACAGCTATGTAAGGATTTATCGCAAGGCTTCTCCAAATCATACTAAAGGGGAGTTCAAAATAGACCTTAGCTAAAAGAGCATTCAGCATTAAATTAGATGTGAATTGCGCATATTGTGCTCTCTCTGTAGTAGTAACATTTGCATAAGCATGCAATGCTTTTGTTTCGACAGTAAGGCCTCCTTGGTATTGATATGAAAGAGCTACTTTTAACCAGAGATTAAATTGATAGCCTAACAAGTATTCAAAGATAGGGGTGCGGTTATAGGAAAGACGGCCTTTCAGGGGTACATCTCTGGCAATTGTACCTGGATCTGCAGCTACAAATGGAGAACGCATCAAATTTCCCCTCAGGCCACTGAAATACAAAAAGCCAACCCCTGTATTAAACTGAGTCCAAATGTTTGTTGAACATTGAAATTCTCTTGAAGCGGCCCAGTAGGGAAACCACACTTTAGGACTTTTTCCTTTTAGCTTGTATGTAGATCTAACAGACACATCAGGTGAAAAATTCCATTGCACCCCTAAGTACGGAGCAAATTGATAAACTGTTTTAATTCTCAAAGGTTTAAAGAAAGCTAATTTGAGTGCTCCTTGCTGAGACATTTTACCCATACTTCTTGCCTGACCCCACTGATTGTATTTACAACCAAGTAAGACAGAGAATTGGCTATTCGGGTAAGCACTCTGCACTCGAAGTCCTGTATCTATCATCCATATAACGTTAGTAGAGATCTTTTGACGATAAGGAATAGCAGATGTCTCTAAACTACTTGCGCCACTCATGTACATTCCTCGAATTTGAGTCCAGCTCTGCCAACCACCTCCTACACCTACTGCTAAATAAGGATTCATTGAAAGACTTCTCCAAATCATTGCATAGGGAAGCTCAAAATAAACCTTAGCTAATAAGCCATCTAAGCTAAGCTTTGAAGTGAATTGCACGAAGCTTGATTGTGCGCCTAAGAGTCGATTGCTGTCAGTAAAGCCAGGAAGCGCTTTACTCTGTATTGCAATACCTCCTTGGTGCTGATAAGAAAAGGCTAGCTTCAAGCAAGAGTTAAATCGATAACCAATAAGATATTCTAAAAGGGGTGTTCGGTTATAAGAGAGGCGCCCTTTGAAGGGAACGTCTCTCCAATAAAGTAAATTATTGGGAGGATCCTCTGCAAAAACATCAAAAGGATTCCCCATCAAGTTAGCTTTAAGGCCGCTGAAGTATAAAAAACCAATCCCCGCATTAAACTGAGTCCAAATTCCAGTCGAACTTTGGAATTTTTTTGAAGCGACCCAGTAAGGACGCCATACCCTGGGACTTTTTCCCTTTAACTTATAGGATGTTCCAAAAGTTTGATTAGGTGAAAAATTCCATTGCACCCCTAAATAGGGAGCAAACTGATAAACTGTCTTAATTCTTAAAGGCTGAGTGAGGGCTAGCTTATGAGCCCCTTGCTGAGACATTTTACCAATTGATCTAGCTTGTCCCCACTGATTGTACTTACAACCCATAACCACAGAAAATGGATTGGCAAGAGAAGTACTTTGCATACGCAGCCCCAAATCTACCATCCAAACCGCATTCGCTGAGATCTTCTGACGAAGGGGAATTGGCTCTGAACTAAAAGTAGCATTTCCCCTCATGTAATTTACTTGGGTTTGGGTCCAGCTCTGCCACCCAGGTCCTACACCTACTGCTAAATAAGGGTTTATTGAAAGACTTTTCCAGTTAACCGCATAGGGCATCTCAAAATAAACCTTAGCCAATAGAGCATTAAGGCTGAGATTTGAAGTAAATTGCACCACACTTGTCTGAGAAAAACCGTTATTTGAAAAAGTTGAGAGCGCTTTAGTTTGAATGGTAACACCACTTTGATGCTGATAAGAGAGGGCTAACTTGAGCCAGGGATTAAATCGATATCCGAGAAGATATTCAAAAAGAGGGGTAGGATTATAAGAAAGGCGACCCTTGAGTGGTGCGTCTCTCTGTACAGTAGCTGGAGAAAAATTCACAACAGGCTGTCCCATCAAATTACCTCTAAGACCACTGAAGTATAAAAGGCCGACACCAATATTAGTTTGAAAAAACACACTTTTAGAAGGCTGGAATTTTTTTGTTGAAGGAAAACGAGCATAGGTCTTTCCGCTCTCTTGATTATTTGTCTCCCTTGAATAAGCAAGTGGTTGGCTTAAAGAAGGATTCTCAATTGAATCTTCCACAAGTCTAAGTTCCTGTAAGTCTTCATTTGCAAACAATGATGAACTCAAAGAAAAAGTTCCTAAAACCAACGCCACAAAAGTAAATCTTAAAAAATGCATACAACCTCGTTTTTTCACTAAAGATTCTTTTAACAAATGCGGACATAAAAGTAAAAAAAATTTAAAGTCTTGTTAAAAAGTAAAAGGAGATAGCGATTCAAAAAAAAGTCCTCTACTTGTAAACTCACATTTTTGAACCTAAAACAATATAGCCTCTTTTTTTATGAAAACGACTTCTTTTTTTCTTCTTGTATTCTTCTCTACCACGCTTCTTTTCAGTGAACCTATTTCTTTCCCCAATCTTCAAAGTCCCGAAGCTGTTGCGAACTACTTTCCTAAAAATGCCTCTGAAATGATTTCCCTTAGAGAAAGAACTCTAGCTACAAGCTATGAAGCTTTAACTCAACTTAGAATAGAAGTTCGTAAAAAAAATACATTTAAAACTTCCGTTTTAGGATTTGATGAGCTTTTAGGCTATGTCCAAATGCAAATATCAAGAGCAGAGGCACTCACTCTCGTTTCTCCTGATGCGCAACTTCGAGAGGAGGCTTTAAAAACGCTTGTTACTTTTAACAATTTTTTGAATGATCTTTTCTCCAAAGAGAGCCGGCTTTTTCTTGATATCAAAAAGTGTGTCGAAAAAAATCAAGCTAATCTATCTAGCAATCAACTCTATTTAGCTGAGCAAATTCTTTGGTCCTTTGAAATGTCCGGTCAATCTCTAACTCAGGAAGATCGCGTTGAAATTCTTGCTGTTCAAAAAGAAATAGAAGACCTTGAGCAGAACTTTAAAAAAAATATCCAAGAAGATAATAGTCACTTTTACGTTTCTAAAGAGCACTTAGAGGGCTTGAAGCCCGCCCAGTTTGATTCTTTTTCACAAAATGAAGAAGGGCTGTACAGAGTTTCTTGTAGCTACCCTGACTACTTTGCAATCATGACAACTTGTACAAATGCAGATACGAGAAAAGAGCTTGTCCGTATTTTTAGTAATATAGCTTACCCAAACAATAATGAAGTTTTAACTCAACTGATTGAAAAAAGAGATGAGCTAGCAAATAAACTAGGTTATGAAAGCTATTCCCACTTGATTCTCTCAAATGAGATGGTCAAAACCCCCAAGCGTGCCCGCTCATTCCTAGAAGATCTTTGGACTAAAGCGAGTGAAAAAGAGGCTGCTGAATTTAAAGCTATCACAGCAGACCTTCCTGATCATGTAAATCTCACCTCTGATGGCAAACTTAAATCTTGGGATAGTTCTTATGTTTTTAATTACCATAAAAAGAAAAACTACAATCTAGACAATGAACAAATAGCTGAGTATTTCCCCTTTGACTCTACATTTAAAGGACTTATGGGTATCTATGAACAATTTTTCAACATTCAGATCCAAGAGGAAAGTATTTCTGGTTTATGGCATGAAGATGTGCAACTACTTAAAATATCAGAAGCTGATAACACACTGATTGGCTACATTTTATTAGATCTATTCCCAAGAGAAAATAAATATTCGCACGCATGTGATGTTCCTGGAGTGGCACTAGGACTTAAAAGAGGAAAAGAGACAACTCCCACTTTAGATTTGGTCGTTGCAAATTTTACTAAACCTACAGAAACGACTCCCTCTCTTTTAAAACATCGTGAAGTCACAACCCTTTTTCATGAATTTGGCCATGCCATGCATGATCTCTTTGCCAAAAGTGAATACGCTTCCTTTGCTGGGATCGCGACCCCTTTTTTAAAAATCGATTTTGTAGAACTTCCATCACAAATGCTCGAAGAGTGGATGTGGGATGCTCAGATTTTAAAACAAGTTAGCTGTCACTATAAAACTCAAAAGCCCCTCCCTGACTCCTTAATACAAACGCTTATTCAATCTAAAAGCATTGCATCTGGATCTAGTGTCCAAGGACAATGCTACCTCTCCTTTTTATCTTTAAATTATTTTTCTGAAGGGCGCCAAAAAGATGCTTCCCAAATAGCTAAGGATCTTAGAAAACAACTCTGTCCCCATTATGAATCTCTAGAAGAAAACCATGGGTACCTATCTTTTGGCCACTTAACTGAATATGGGCCTCGATACTATGGCTATCTCTGGTCAAAGGTTTTTGCCTTAGATCTCTTTTCTCAAATTAAAGAAGAGGGTCTTTTAAACCCTACTGTCGGAATACGTTATCGTAAAACCATCTTAGAGAAGGGGGCAAGCGAAGACCCAAACAAACTCCTTTTCGATTTTTTAGGTAGAGAGCCCAACCAGGAAGCTTTTATCAAAGATCTAGGTCTTTAGACCAAAATTATTTGAAAAAAAAAGTTACCAGGTATAAAGTGTACCTTTGATAAATTGAACAAATTCTTAAATTCAATCTATTAGCAAAGGGTATCAAATGGCTTCAGCAACATCTTCAACTTCTAGACCCCCTCCTCCTCCTTATTCAGAAGCTCCTCAAAGGCCTCCTCCTCCTACAATTAAGGTAGGAGATGATGTCTTATTTGAAGTTAGTGAACTCACTCCTGCAATCACTGGATATAAGCTCTCTTTTACTGCTCGTGAAGAACGCATCCCTTTTTTAACCAGATTCTATCCTTTTCCGATTCAGCCACCCTATTCAAACTCGTTCAGTATTAGATCTGCTTTAGACGAGCATTGTAAAAGAATGAGCTCTGAACCAACCGTGAGAGTTATTTCGATACAGCAATCCTTCTTTGATTCTCAACGTGAAGAACATGCACTAGGAACGCCTTGTAAACTTCTTTTTACTGCTTTGAAACCTATGGATATTAGTGGCAAATCTCCAACACATTTACACGTCGATGTGTGCCCCGAATCTATAGAGACAGGAAAAAGATTTTCTCTGCGCTATAGCTCAATTACTAAATCTCGTCCACTTCCTCACATAACTCATTATACAATACGGGTAAAAGAGAGCTTGAGTTCAAAACCAATGAAAGTAACTGTACTCGGAGGAGAGACCGAACAATCTTTTAGCTTAGCATTAAATGAGGAAAATCAAACTGCTGGCTCTATTAAAACAGCCGCTAAAGTTCTTACTTTTACTTTTGAACTATTTGATCCCCCCAAGAAAGAAACGCGTGAAGTCAATCTCTCTTCTCTTAAACCCGGACATACCCCCACTTTTACCCTTAAAAGGGATAAAGAAAAAAAACATCTACAGATTAAGTATAGAGAACTTGTTGCCCCTGCATCAGCAAGCTCTCCAAAATCCCCATCTTCAAGGGGCAAAAAAAAACAAAAGGATTCAGCCTCAGTTAAAAGTTAAAAGTTAAAAGTTAAAAAAAATATTTAATTAAAATATTTAATTTATGTAAACTAATTTTTAAAATTATAAAAAAGGCGGTACTTTATGGGTGGTGGATCTACATTTCCAGCGAGTGGTGAAGCAGCGGCTCCAAGACCGTGCCAGGCTTTTTCTTTTTCCTCTCCCCGGAAAGATGCGCCTATTTTCCCCACTTTCATTCCACAAACCCCACCTCGCTTTCACCCCCCTTTTCCTCCAGAATTTCTCCTATCAATTCGTGTTGAAAACTCCTTATCAAAAACTGGACGGACAACCTGCCGAATAAGTATGTTCTCAAAAGGTTTCTTTAATGATTTAAAAAGTTGTTGGGAAGTTCCTTTAATGGCTCCTGATGAATATCACTTTACTCTTAAAGATCCTCCTCCTTATTTTTTCTTCACTTGTGAAATTTTAAGAACGGGAGCGGAATCAATAAGTCAAGAGATTGGGGATACGTATGAAACTAGGAGGATTCTTACGGATGATCAAAGCTTTCTAATATCCTTAAGCCGAAATGAGGATGCATTACATCTCGATGCTTCTATTACAACAGCTTCGTCTAGAGGCCAACTAACTTGGAGAAATTCGATGCGTAGGGTACTAGATACTGAAATGGGAGCCTCCCCCTCGGATGAATAAATAGTAAGCTCCTCCAAAGCATTCACTAAAAGGCCTTTCCTCAAACAATTTCAGATAATTTTTAAGAGCCTCTTCATAAATTTGAGCCTGTAAAAAATATTGGTTACTTTGCATAGCTTCACTAAGATCAATATAGTCTTCATCCTTTGTTCCTAACCAGTTTGTCTTATAGTCTATAAAATAATATCGACCTTTGTAACAACAAATAAGATCTATAAACCCATGTAAAAAATCTCCTTCTTTAGTGCAGCCTTCTACCTGGATTGGAGTTTGAATAGGATAGAGAAATTCAACTTCTCTGTAGATTTGATTTTTAGAAAGATCACTTAATGAAAAAGCTCCATCAGCATTTTTTAGGGGCATCTTAAGAAGTTTTTGAACATTATCTTCTAAAACCTCTCTCCAAGGCTGGTAGGGTGTATCTATCACAAAGGATTCCAAGGAGAGATCTTCTTTTTGAAAATCAATTGTCTCCATTATTTTATGATAGAGAAGACCCGTCTCTTTGCCTGCTGGCAGAGTATGAATCGATTTAACAGGGGAACTAAAATCAGAAGGAGGCATCACCTCAAAGACTTTTTTATAGGCCTTTATAGCAAGGGAAGTAAAAGAATGTGAAAAGCGCTGAGGTAATACAAGTTTTTTTGCTGTAGGCTCTATTAATTGAATAGCCTTATTTTCAATTCGATAGAGAATTTCAACTCGATTCTGAAGGTCACTAAAGCTCATATGTGGCTGGTTCTTTATAAAAGAAAGTAAAGAAGAAGGATCTAAACCGAGTCTTCGCATAAAAACCTCAAGAGGGGAGCTTTTACTTTCTTCAATGAGCGGTGCAAAAACTGCAGGGATATAGAGCCTTTGCTTACCTCTTGTAAGAGCAACATACAGTTGCCTTAGTTTTTCAGCATTAAGCTCCTGCTTATGACTTATAAAATGATCCTCAGAATATGTATTGGGCACTAAGAGCACTTGGTCTTCATGCTCCAAAGGGATAAGGTCTTCTCTTTGCAGAGTACGGTTAATCAAACCTAAGGCAAAGACAATTTCAAACTCTAATCCTTTGCTCATGTGAAGGGTTAAAATATGAATTGCTTCTTCATCAGTATTTTGTCTTTTTGGAAGAGTTTTGTCAAGAAGAGGAGAGGGTTGAGCCAGTTCCTCTAAAAATGCCTTTAACCCGTCTAAGTCTTGTCCGGCTATCTCCTCTTCAACTAAAAGATCTTTTATTTGTTCGAGTTCTAAATAAAAAAAGAGGCCTTCGTCTAAACCTAGAATGTGCTCATAAAGAGATTTCCCTCTTTCGAGTGGCTCTCGCATTAAAGCTATGTAAAAGGGTAAAAACCCTTTCTCCAATAGAAGAGTTCTTAAGCTTGCTAAATGAGCCATTATTTTAAAGAGCTTTTGTTCTTCATCAAGCTCTGTAAATAAATTAAAGAACGGATTGAGCTTTAGACTCTGAATATTTGAAATATTTTTAGGAAAAAGTACAGCTAGATAAAGCTCTAGAAAAAAAGTCGCTATATCAGAGCCACTTAAAGGCTCAGGACGAGTAGATTGAAAAGTAAGCTTGTGCAGCTTTAAAAACTGCTTAAGCCTTGCTCCCTGAAAGCGATCTCTTACCAAAATAGCAAAGGCATTTAAAGGAAGTCCCTCTTGTAAATGAAGCCTTAAAATTTCATTTACTATGAAAGGGAAAAACTTGTCCTCTTCCATTTGCTTAGAAGGAATACTCTGTGTTTTCTTCGTCTCTTGCGCCAAAAAGAAGTGAATAGATTTTCTGTCATCATGATAGTTGCGTGTAGCGACTGTAAAAGAGCTTTTAACCGGCTCATAAGAAAGCGTCTTATTCAAACGAGGTAAATCTATCCAGTTTTTATTCACCTCTTCAAAAAGCGCATTAAGCGCCTCAATTAAATAAGGCTGTGATCTATAATTTGTATTCAAAGTCATTCGACTTTCTTCGCCTAAACTTTGAGCTGCTCTTAAATAGGTATAAATATCAGCACTTCTAAAAGCATAAATAGACTGTTTCGGGTCACCCACTAAGTAAAAAGGATGCTCTTTAGAGCGGTGCTTTAAAAAAATAGAAGATAAAATTTCCCATTGGACGGGATCGGTATCTTGAAATTCATCTACAATCACAGCTTCAAAACGTTTGGCTATTTTTTCAGCTACAGTCTTATTTTGAGCAAGTGTTTTAAAGGACTCTAAAATATTATTTGGAGTAATGGCACTTTCTCTTTTCAAAGTTGTCTGGTAGAGATTTTGAACATAAGAAATTAGATGGGAGAGAATGTATGAAGGAGAAGCCATCTTCTCGATTAAGGGCTGAAAATCTTTTTCTAGAAACTTCCAAAGATCTGGGTAAAAAAGTTCAACCTCTACAGAAGGCCCTCTTTTTTTTAGATTATCGTCTCTATAATAATCAAAAAGTGCCTTGGCATGCCATAAAAAAAGATCAAAAGCTTTGATATTACGAGGAGAGGAAAAGAAGTTTACAAAGTGTTGAATAGCCAAGCTAAGTTCTAAGCGCATGCCTCCTTCTCTGGTATACCCTCCTTTATATCTAATAGAGTTTAAGAGACAATCAGATTGAATTTTCTTAGCATCTAGGCCCTCTTTAATTTGAAGTTCCTCAACGATCTCTGCACATTTTTTAAAGCCATTCTCAAAAGATATGGAATGTAGCGCCGCTCTTTCTTTGGACAGTTCATAAATACAGCTTTTTAATAAGAGCGAAAAATCTCCTTTATAATGCTGAAACAAAATACGGATCTGACTCGAGCAAAAAAGAGAACGTTCCAACTTAAAATTTAAGAAGTCCTTTAAGACTTTTTCAATACGACCAAGAGAGGGGCCTTCATCTTCAAAGGTTTCCTCTATATTCAAATGCGCTTCAAAAAAGTTCTCCTTAAGCATTCTAAAACAAAAGCTATGGAGAGTAAATATCTGAGCCTGATCGAAATTTGCTTGAGCATCTAAAAGACTTCTAAGAGAAGCTTCTTGAATAGAGTCCTCTTGTTTGAGAATTTCTTTAAGGTAAGGCAACTGCGCCTGATCTGGATGTTCAAGTTCATATACCGCATTTTCTATAGCTCGTCGAATTCGTGTCTTCAATTCTTTAGTTGCCTCTCTGGTGAAAGTGAGGACCAATATCTCTTGAGGAGTTCGTGGTTTTTCTAAGTTGAGTAGAAGACGTAGATAGGCGTTTTCTATAGAAAAAGTTTTCCCGCAACCAGCAGAAGCTTCTATAAAGAACTTTTGATAAAGGTTTAACCCAGGATCTAAAATGTCAAAAGTTTGAGTTTTCATTTGCCTCCAGACCCTATCGATTTAAAAGATTCACTAAAAAGCTCTTGCGAGAGGCTCTGCCATGTGTCTAGCTGTGTATCCTCTGGAAGTTCTTTTGATTGTAAAAGGGATCTCGCATAAAGATTATAAAAATGAGGTGATTGTAAGTCTTTTCGCATCTTCTCTTTGAGCTCTTCTCTTGTTTTTCTGACGAAAAAGGGGAGCCATTCAGGAAGATACGGACAAAACTCTTGATGACTCATTAAATAAAAAGTGACCATTTTTTTTAATTCTTCGATTGAATTTTGAATCTGATAGACAAAACTTTTCTCTGAAGATATGAAATGAAGAGCTGTTTGAAAGGGTTCTTTAAATAAGTTTGGTAATTGATCTAAAATAAGTAGAGAGGGCCAGAGGCACCAAACATTTTCAAAGCAGGATCTACTTAGACTCAGAAGACCTTTTTCAGTCACTTGCTCGAGAATTCCTGTTATATGAATAATTCTATGCGTGCTTAGCTTAACTTTTAAACTGGGTATGAGCCAATGTTGTTGAGAGAGTTGTAAAGGAGTTTCAATATCTTCTCTAAGTTCTATAAAGAAGACCTCCTCTTTTTTGATTCCTAATTTTTTTAAAAACGCATCCCTATTTTGGATTTCTTCATCTAAATGAGATTCAACAACCTCTTTAAAAACTCCTCGTGGTAAAGAATCTGTATGCGACAAAGGATCCTTCCCATTGAATTGCTGCTTTCTCAATATTGATTTTTGAAGGCTCGAGAGGGCATAATTTTGGTTTGGGTTTTCCCACTTATCGTCTCTCAAATAAATCTGATAACGTTGATTCATCACCGCTTGCATAGGGTTTCGTACAAAAGATAAAAGTTTTTGAATAGAAAGCGTTTGGACATTATTTAAGCTTTTAAGAGATGTTCTAAGTGATTTGATCTGATTAAAAGACTCTGTAAGCTCTGATAATGCTTTTTTCTTTGCTGGTTGGTAATAGCTTTGAGCTAAGGAATAAGAAGCTATATGCTGACTTGAAGTTCTAAAGTAGTGAGCATCGAAGCTTAAGTGAGGATGATCTTTTTTTACCTTAAGAGAGGGTTTGCTTAAGTTCACTAAATAGTGCCGATCTAGATAGGAGAGAAGCTCTGTGATAAGTAAAGAAGGGAGTTGTTCCTTGTGTGTTTTAGGACAAATACCAAGATAACTAAAATAAAGAGCCTCTTTTGCTAACAGCAAGAGCTCTAAAAATTGATAGCGATCTGAATCAATAGTTTTAGGGCAATAGTTAGTTTGAGTGAAAGATTTCAATTCTTCAAGAGGTTCATCAAGAGGATTTCGTGGAAAAGTCTCATCATTAAATCCTAAAACATAAACAACCTTTGCTGGAAGAGTCGGTTTTGAGAATAAAGAATAAAAAGAGAGAACCTCAAGTTGCTGGCTATAGAGCTCTGTATGGAAAACAGAAAGATCTTTTTTTAAGTAATGCCAAAAAGTCATGAAGGGAAAAGTATCTTCTTTCAATTGACCAGAGAGTTTAGAAAGCATACGAATTCTCTGGGTCAAAGCTGTAATCTCTAAAGAATCCTCATAATCTTGCCCAAAATAAGCTTGTAGAATAGAAGCTAAGTAAGTTGACCATTCCTCAAAGGTTGCGACGGTTTGATCTTCAAGTGGCTCGAGATCTTTTCTTAAACGGTCGATGAGCTCTAAAAAGGTGTTAAGACTTGCTGTATCAGAAAAATTTAATCGATTGAGGTGGTGATCAAAAGGACTATCTAACTGCTCTCTAGCTAATAGGTCCACTATCCTTTTATAAAAATCTGCCCAGGAAGCAGCTTCTGAGTTAAAAGAACTCTCCTCCTCTCCATATTCCTTTTTTAAGACCTGCTCTTGATGCTTTTTATCAAAGCCCCACTGGACATTGACCTCTTCTACCCAATTTTTCCAGTCTAAGGTTTGTTCTTTAGAAAGGCGAAAGCGTTTTTGAAATAAGGGATGCTCGAGCAATTGAAAAAGAGTTTTGCTATCCCATCTACTCCCTACAAGGTCGATAAGACTATAAAAACCCTTTAAAAGTGAATTACGTATCGTAAAGGGATAATCGTGAATCAGATAGTCAAAGGGAGACTCTTTCGACCCAAACATACTTTCAATATAAGGGATATATTTTTCGATTTCAGGAACTAAAATCACAACATCTTGCATAGACAAGTCTGATTTTTTTTCAAAAAGATCGTGCAGGTGGTTATAAAGAACCTCAACCTCTCTTTGATACGTAGAGGCTCTATGAAGTTGAATAGAGAAGTCATTATCTAAAGAGATAACCTCCTCTGGTTTTCTAAGAGATAGAAGGTCCATTTGAACATGCTTTAAAAGCGTCATTTTCTCATTAGATAGATTATTTTCTAATCCCTCATGATATTCTTGATAAGGCTTGAGCTCTAAAGCCGCTTTAGGGATTACATAATCCTCTTCAATATGTGAAGGATCTGACTCTTCAAGTGTTTGAAACCAGTTGCGCCCTAATTTCCCAAGACTAGAAAGAAGGAGATTCGTCTCAGAGAGATATGAAGAAAGGGTTTCTAATTCTCCTTTTTTAGCTCCTTTTCTCTTTAAAAATGCAATCATGGACGTTTTTTCAAAAGGATTTCGAATATCAGTCCAAAAAAGGCGACAAGGAGAGAGCTGTAAGATATGAATATTAAGAAAAGGGTCCAGTTTCTGCAGGATTTGATAATAGAGTTTTGGAACAAAGCTAAAGCCAAATAAATAGAGATTTATGGGTGCATCCGAGGACTTTGGCTCTAAATCAAGTACCTTTTGTGGATGTGTTAAAAAAGAGGGCTCTAAACTGACTTGCTTCCAGAGAGCTTGTTGCCAAAAGAAGGTTTCCTTTTTTTCCCAGTCCGGCTCAATACTTTCAGTATAAAGGCCATATTTAAAAAATAAGGTCGCTAAACTATCTGCTAAAGAGGTAAATCTCTTAGGGTCTATTTTTCCCGTTGAAGATTCTAAGTAATTTAAAAGAGGCTCAAAGCAATTTTTTTCTAAGTTAGAGAGTATTTCAAAGCGATTTAGAAGATTCTTTATGATTTTTTCTAACTGCAAAGCCAAGTCTAACTGAGACTTCAATTCTACTTCCGGAAAGAACAAAGCAATGAGATGTTTAATCCCCGGCTGTAAAAAAGAAAACTCAACCCCCATAAAGATCCCTAGATCTTCAGCAAGCCTCTTTTTAATATAGAATTGGGTGGCAAAACTCGGAACCAAAACAAGATGCTGTTCAAAAGGAGGTCTTTGCCTATAGCTTTTAGCAAAGTGCTCAAATAAAGAATCAAAGCGATTACTAAAAGTTAAATGCACAATTCTCCCCTTCTCAAATAAATTGTCCCAGAAAGGACAAGATAACAAGTTTGAGTTTAAAAAGCTCTCTTGATAGGTTAAAACTTATGAATGAAAAATCTCTTATAGCTCGTATATTTCTCTGGAAACGATTCTCCTCGTTTACTTATTTGAACACGACTCAGTTTTTGGTAGTCTTAAACGACAGTACATTCAGGCTCTTAGTTGCCTTTTCGCTTATTTATAAGCTTGGAGTTAGCTACAGTAGTATCATTATCTCAGTTTCAGGGATTGTATTTGTCGCCCCTTTTCTTGTTTTTACAATGCCAGCGGGTGAACTTGCAGACAAATACTCTAAGCAAAAAGTAATTATCTGGAGTTTAGTAGCTGAGGTGATAGGTATGGGCTATGGCATCTTTGCCATCTATACAGAAAATGTTGTAAATGCCTATGCAGCTTTATTTATTGTAGCTGTGCAATCTTCAGTTTTCACTCCATCTAAATATGCTATTCTTCCTGAAATCGTAAAACCGGAAGAGATATCCAGGGTCAATGGAATGTTGACTCTTGCAACTTACGTAGCGATTATAATCGGGTCTTTTTTAGCTTCATTTTTCACTCAAGTAACTGATAATAATTACATATTAGTGGCTGTCTTCTGCTTCATTCTAGCCCTTTTAGGGCTTTTCACGAGCTTGCAGATTGAAAAGACCCCCGTCAAAAATCCAACTAAAAAAATTAATCCTCTGTTTCTGGTGCAAGTTTATAAAAGTTTAAAATTAGCGAGCAAGTACCCACACCTTTTACTTGCTGTTTTAGCCTCATCTTACTTTATGTTTATGGCTGCCTACACACAGCTTAACGTCATCCCATTTGGAATGCAGTCCCTTCATATTACAGATGCTCAAGCTGGATATGTTTTCTTAGTAGCAGCTCTTGGAATCGGAGTAGGTTCTATGATTGTCGCTATAATCTCTGGGAAACATGTTGACCTAGGTATAGCTATTATAGGAGGTTTTGCTAGCTCTCTCTCCTACATTATCTTATACTTTTTCTCGAATAACATTTGGATGGCGGTCTTAATGATTTTCTCTTTAGGACTGAATGGAGGACTCTTTATTGTCCCATTAGATGCTTATATACAAATAGCAAGCCCAGAAGAAGATCGCGGAGAAATTGTAGCCTCTGGAACTTTTTTAGGCTTTTTTGGAGTGCTTTTAGCTTCTCTTTCTATCGGATTGTTTAGTGATGTTTTCCACATAAGTTCGGCTAAAGGTTATCTAATTATTGGACTTCTCTCTTTGACTGTTTCAGTTTTTGTGCTCTTTGGTTTACCAGACTATTTTACACGTTTTATAGCGACCTCTTTTTTTAGAGGTTTTTATAAGTTTACCCCTATTAATCAACCTGAATTAAAGTTTTATGATACAGCCCTAATTATTACAAAGCGCTATAGCTTCTCTATAGCTCTTGCTCTTTTGCAGCTTTATCATCGAATAGCTTTCATCAAATTTGTAAAGAAACAGCCCTCCATTTTGTATAAACCCCTCTACACACTTCTTCATATTATCCCCTACCCAGTGGAGCTCCCTCCTGAAGAATCTAATCAAATTCTACAGCGAATCTATGATAAGAAAATGCCTCTTTGTCTTTTTTTAGATGGAGCTTTCAATTTTGAAACAGATCAAAAATATGAAGAGATTGTAAGAAGAATTTTAGATCAAAATAATCAACCTATTATCCCTTTAAGCATTGAAGGAAAGCGTATAGAGGATGATCAGAAAATTCACTTGAATGTATTTAAAAATCTACCCCGCCCTGTTTCGGTCACCTTTGGGCCTAAAAAGGAAGAGAAGGTAGTGTATTCTCAAGCACAAGAGCTGTTAGATGAATTAAACAACAAGAGCCGCTAGAACGAATAGGCTGTAGAAATAGAATAATTTATATAACTAGAACCCCAGCCGATGTCATTATTCAGATTGACAGAACGCTTAAAATCTCCAGTAACAGTCACTTGCTTGGTAAGGGCATAGTTAAGCTTAATCGCATAGCCCTGAAAATTGGTGTTCCCATTGACTTGACGGATGTTAGTCGCCTTAAAAAGGTTTCCCTTACCCGCATTTCCTCGACCTATTCCAGCCATATCCCATTCAGGAATGGCTTGCAATTGGCAAAACTGAAGCTGCCCTTGAATAGAAAAGTCGCCTTGATTTTTTGTAGCACCATATTGGGCGCCTACATAGCCCGCTAAATTCAAAAGCTGATTGTTACTTAAGGGATGCGGCTTTGCTCTATTGTTATAGAGAAGTGCTACAAAGACTTGAATATTTTTCCCTAACCATTCTGGAGTTCTATCCCAACCTACTAGAAACTGAGAAATTCCATAACGCGTTCGAATTCGAGTTGAATTACTTGAAGGTTTAACTTTCCCCCAAAAAATATAATCATAATCAATATAAAAACCTAAGTTAGCTATATTAAAAAGACGACCTCGAGCAATCCAATATGAACCTGGGTAACTTGTATAGATCCCCCCCCAAATTTGATACTCCACTATTTTCTTCCAAATATAATAAGCCATACCGGTAGCCCCGTCACCATGCGTCTTAAACATCATTTGGGAGTTATAAAGTTTATTTAGAGAATGACGTCCTGCTAATAGATCTAAGGTGTGTGGCCCATAAGTAACAAAGTGATAGCCTATAAACGCTCTAGATAAACTTATTGAATTTGCTGTTCCGTTAAACGTGCCGGCCTGATTAGCAAACTGAAGACGGGTATTTCCAAAGGTTCTCCCCAATGCATACTCAAACTGAAGCTCTACAGTTGTTTTAAACTGATTACTTGAGGTTGGGGTTCCACTTCCTACTTGATTTACACCATTTAGAGTTTCGTGATTGTTTAGCCATTTCTCTGAGACTTGCCCTGTTATAGAGTATCTAGCTGGAATTACATAATTGGGTCGATCTTGTTTCATCAACCAATCTTCCAGCTCTCTCACGCTATATCGAGTCGTTTGCTTTAAAGTAGGCGTTAACTGCGCAAATAATGGGGAAGAAAAAAGGGCAATATAAATTAGGAGTCTTCTAAGCATTTTTTATCTAAAAGGTTAAAATAGGAGGAACATCTTAGATAAAAAGAGAATTTCAGTCTAGTAAAGACTAATTAAACTACAAATTTGAAAAGTTAATTTTCTAGAAACCGTAAATAGCTGCCAAGATAAAGTTCGTATAATTTAGAGGTAACCCTATCTGTTTCTCTTCTGAAAGAGCTCTTTGGATCCTTAGTTCCAGAACAAGTTCATTCGTCACAGAATAAAGAAGATCAAGCTCCCAGCCATTGTAGTTTGCATTTCCATTTCCTGGGAAATTTACTGCGCTTGAAAAAGTATTAAATCCAAATAAAGATGAACTCGTACTGTTACCTGTTCCAATTCCAGAAACATCCCAGTCAGGGATTGCTAGAGCCTCTATAACCTGCCATTGCGCTTGAAACGCCCAGTCTCCAGCTCTTTCAACGCTTCCAACTTGAAGGGCTACCCAGCCAGCTAGGTTTTTGAAACTAGTCTTAACTTTACCTTTGGAAAGTCTTTCTACTTCTCTTTGTGATGCGTGTGCATTCCATAAAATCCCTCCAAAGAGGCGCACATCCATGCTGAAAATCTCGGGATTAAAAATATATCCTAAGATAAACTGATTCGTAATGAAGTCCCACTTTGCATTTCTTTCAACGTTAGTGGCACCACTCGCTAGATTTGTAATAATCTTTTCATTGCTAGATTCTTTATGCCAATCACAAAAAGCATACTCAAGATAAAGCCCGCTGTCTAAAATATCGTACATCCCGGCTTGTATAATCCAAACGGGATGATTCTCAGATTGGTCGACAATATAGCCTCCTCCTCTGAAACTAACATCTGCTAAATTGTCCAAGGTAATGGCATAAGTCCCAGTAAAGCCGTCTAGCGTCGAGTTAAACTGAATCTCTGAATCATACATTTCATAAGATCTGAGCCTTCCCACAATGGCATCTAACCTTTGAATTCCATCATCAAATAGGTGATAGCCTATATTCGCGCGGTTCAATGCTATTTGATTGGCCTCACCATTAAAAGTACCAGCCGCATTACTAAACTCAAGTTTAACAGATGCCCAGGTTTTATCAGCTTTGTAGTCAAAATAGAGTCTAAAATCAATTGTGTAGAGATTGTTCGACCATGTCCCAGGAGAACCTGATCCTGACGTGAGTTCTAAACTACCCAATATTTCATGAACATTGCGCCATTCAGCTTTAATATCTCCTGCAATAGAGAGGTCCCCACTTTTGGTATTGAGAGCAACTCTTTTAGTCTTCAACCAATCTCTTACAGCCCATAAGTCTTTTTGGTTTACAGTATCAAGTAAATCATTGGCTTGTGTGTAATTGGCATTTGCAGTAGCAGCAAAAAGAGAACCAGAAAGAAGGCATAGAAGTAAGAGGGATAACCATTTGAACTTATTCATTACGAGTCTCTCCATTTTGAATCCTATCTATGTCGCTTCTAAGTGAAGAACCCATAGAATAATCTTATTAATTTGGAGAAGATGTTATATCAGCAACTTCTCTTTTTGCAATATTAAAATTTGATTCTGATTTTGAGAGATTGTATTTCTGAAATCTAATGAAACAAAAGGCCTGATACGTAGGTATTAGACCCTTTATGCAACTATTTGAAATCATCTCAGTTTTCTGAAATGATTTTTTCTTAAATCGTCCTACCCTAGAAGTTCCACTGAACCCCTAAGTAAGGTGCAATTTGGTAAACAGTTTTAACTGTGAGAGGCTGGCTTAAACCTTCCTTAAAACTGCCCTGCTGAGATAGTTTCCCCATGCTTCTAGCCTGTCCCCACTGATTGTACTTGCAACCGAGTAGAACAGAAAATTTACTATCAGGATAAGCGCTTTGTACACGAAGCCCAGCATCTGCCATCCAAACAACATTAGCTGAATTTTTTTGACGTAAAGCAAAAGGCTCTCCACCAAAGGGGCCATTCTCTGGCACAATATAGTTAACAGAAATGTTTGTCCAACTCTGCCATCCCGGCCCGACACCTACTGCTAAGTAAGGGTTAGTAGATAAAGACCTCCAAATCATGCTAAATGGTAGCTCAAAGTAAACTTTAGCTAAAACACCATTGAGACTTAAATTGGAAGTAAATCGTGCATAGTTAGTAACTATATTGTCATAGCCCTGAAGGGCTTTTGTAGCGACTGTAACTCCACTCTGATACTGATAAGAAATAGCTAATTTCAACCAAGATTTAAACTGGTAGCCCACTAGATATTCAAAGAGTGGTGTGACATTATAAGAAAGTCGCCCTTTAAATGGCACATCTCTAAAACCTTCGCCTGTTCCTGAGGTTAAGTTTATTGAAGGATCCCCCATTAAGTTCCCTTTAATGTTACTAAAGTATAAGAAGCCAACTCCTGCATTAAACTGTATCCAAATGCTACTTGGGCATTGAAAGTCTCTCGAAGACACCCAGTAAGGGAGCCAAACGTTAGGGTTTTTCCCTTTCAACTGATAGCCCGTCGTTTTGTTAGGCGAGAAGTTCCACTGAAAACCTAAATAGGGAGCAAATTGATAAACTGTTTTAATTCTTAAAGGCTCGGCCAGAGCATTTTTAAGAGACTCTTGATGAGAAAGTTGACCAATATTTCTAGCCTGTCCCCATTGATTATACTTACAGCCCATGACTACCGAAAAAGCTTTAGAAGGAAGCGCACTTTGTACACGAAGCCCCAAATCTATCATCCAAACTGCATTAGCATTAAACCTTGAGCGAAGAGGAAGTGGGTCTGTAACAAGAGCTATACTGTTGTACATGTATGAAACTTGAGGAAGACTCCAACTTTGCCATCCAGCTCCAGCACCTACTGCTATATAAGGATTTGTAGAAATATTTCTCAAAATCATGTTAAATGGAAGGTCAAAATAGAATTTAGCTAATACAGCATCAAGCCCAAGGTTTGAAGTAAACTGTACTCTATTATTCGGACTATTCCCAAGAGTAACCCGCAATGCTTTTGTCTGAACGACAACACCTGCTTGGTGCTGGTAGGAGAAAGCAAACTTTAACCAAGAATTAAACTGATAACCAATAAGGTATTCTAAAAGAGGGGTGCGGTTGTAAGAAAGACGACCTTTAAGAGGAACTTTGTTGAATTGAGGAACAAAATTTACAGAGGGAGTCCCCATGAAACCACCTCGAAGGCCACTAAAGTACAGTAAACCAACTCCCGCATTAAACTGTGTCCAGATGTTGCTTGAGCATTGAAACTTGATTGAATCCATATTAGCTTTCTTCCGTTTAAAAGGAACACCTGGAGACTGATTCGGTGAAAAACTCCATTGTACTCCTAAATAAGGAGCAAATTGGTAAACAGTTTTTATTCTCACGGGCTGAGAAAGATTTATCTTAAGAGATCTTTGATGCTTTAGTTGACCAATATTTCTAGCCTGTCCCCATTGGTTATATTTACAACCCATAACCAAAGAGAATTGATTTAGTGGAGATGCTTTTTGCATACGAAACCCAAGATCCACCATCCAAACTGCACTAGCACAGAGCCTTTGCTGGCAGGGGAAAGGGTTGCTATTAGCGAAACCACTAATAAATGTAGAATTAATGTTAATTTGTGTCCAACTTTGCCAACCGGGTCCCACACCTGCTGCCAAATAAGGATTGATAGCAAAATTTTTCAAAATCAAAGCGTATGGAAACTCAAAATAAACCTTAGCTAAAATACCATTGAGGCTAAGGTTAGAGCTAAACTGCTCCCGAGCACTTGTATTGCTATCTCCAAAAGATTTAAGAGCTTTACTTTGGACGACAATCCCTCCTTGATACTGGTAGGAGAGAGCAATCTTTAACCAAGAGTTAAATTGGTAACCCAAAAGATATTCAAAAAGAGGAGTGCGGTTATAAGAAAGACGACCTTTTAGTGGAACATCTCTAAAATTACCTCTGTCGAAACGGGTACTAGGCTGCCCCATCAAATTTCCTCGAAGACCACCGAAGTAGAGGAAGCCAACACCGATATTAGTTTGAAAAAACACACTTTTAGAAGGCTGAAAGTTTTTGGAGGAGGAAATGCGGTTGTAGACCTTCCCAGCGTCTTGATTCCCCGATCTTTTTTTGGATTTATTTGAATCAATGACATTTTGATTGGAAGTTTGCTGCTCTTTTTTCCCCTTCCTTCCTCTATTGTTTTGTCTTTCTTTTCTTGATGATAGTGTGACAGCTTCTTCTAAAAGATTTGTCTCTTGAACTTCTTCATTTGCAAACAGTGAAGAGTTCAAAGAAAAAATTCCTAAAACAAAAACTACAAAAATATATCTTAAAAAACGCATACAAACCTTATTTTTTTAACTAATAGTTTTCTGTACACTATTAAATATATTTAATAAAATGTTTTTTTTAAAATAGCTAGTTAATCAAAAAAATAAAGCCGAAACAAAAAAGATTCATTGCCTATTAATTTAAACTGGATTATAAAAAATCTTTCTATCGTGAGCTTGATATTCATTTGGATTAATTAAGATCGACCATAAGGAAGGATTGTGATCTTGAAACCATTTTTTCCAAGAGGTCATTGGGAATCCTGTTCTCCCTAAACGATCTACCCGCCAAAGCTCTAATTTGGAATTAGAGGGGTTGAGCATAAACGCAAAATAAAAATAAGGCCAGTTTGTATCCGCAAAGAAAATAGGTTTGGGCATTGCAAACTTTAGCTTTCTTAAAGCGTCTAAAATTTGAAGTGGCCAATTTTCAGAAGTCTGCACCTTTTCAAAATGGAGCATCAAAATAGTCTTCAAAAGATGAAAAAACTGAAGAGAGCTCAAGTAAGGCAAATAGCTTCTCTTATCAAGAAGAGCCTGGCTTACTTCTTGTAGATTAGTCAGCTCTCCATTTTTTAGAGGAAGTTCAGCTAAAACGAGATCAATCTCGTAAGAGAGATTGTTTGTACTTACAAGAGGGAAAAATTCATAAATCCAACTTTCAATAAGCTCTTCACTTAAAGGAGGGCAAGCAATCCTTGGAGGGATTTTATAGAGGCTTTGAACAAGCAGGTCTCTAAAATTAGATAGAGAAATTGAGTAATTGGGCCAGAGAATATTTTCTTTTAGCCAGAGAAGCAAATAAGGATTTTTTGAGGTATAGGTTTCTAAAAAATAACGCACATGAGAAGGAGCGACCTCAATAAACTCTAAAAACTTAGCACAAGGAAGTGTAAATTGATCTCGAATCCAGCTAAAGGAATAAGCTTCTTTATCCCATAGTTCTTTAAGAGGCATCCAACCTGGTTTAAATAGAAATGAATGCGTGGGCGAATACATAAGTAAAGATCGATTAGGATTTTCTTGGTAGCGCTCAATCTCTTTCTCAGAAAAATTTCTTAGGGTTTCAATTAAAAAAGCGAAAAGCTCTGTTTCTGTAGCTACTTTTTTTTGTTCTTCTTGAAAGTTCATGTCTCGTTTAAAATAGTTCCCTAAAAGCCCTATTAAGGTTCCTCCAGAAATATAAGCCCAGGGTTTACAAGGCAGCTTTCCAAATTCACTCTTTTTAGGACAAGGAACTTGATACCGCTTACAAATTCGAGAAAAAGCTCCCTCAATAAATTCTTCTGCTTGAATAAGTCCTATAATAAGAGTCATAATTTCTAAGACTTCTTTTTCAAAGTCTTGAAACTCCTCTTTTGAGATAATTTCATTCTCAGTTAGGACAAAGAAGTCCTTCAATGCATTTATAAATTCTTCTTGAGAAGAAAGAAAAGACCAAAGGGCAGGATCTAGTCTTCCATGTTTATAGATCAATCTAAAGCCTGCAGGAGCATCTTCCTCAATTCCTTGAGAGTAATCTTGCATGGTTGCATCATAGAGCTCTTGAAAATATCTAGGGAAAAGTTCATCAAAACTCTCTACAAGCTTTGGCAAAAGCTTTGAAAGGCCATTTGTCTTATCAATCAAATCATTTCGAGCATTTAGATGCCGGTTCAACTCATTTACATGATTTTGATATTCAACCCTTGCCCATGAAGCCATTTGATCACTTTCTAAATTTTGAAGCCTTTTTTCTAAATACTTCACTCGAAAAAACTCTTGTTCATATTCTTGGTCAAGGCGCTCTATTTCACTTTTATTTTTCTTTAAAGTCTCTTCTAGATATTCATAAATAGCTTTAGCTATACCACCCTCTTCCTTCGAATCCAAACCAAGGCTGGTAAATAAATTCCATTTATAAAAGTTCGACTTTGATTCAGCAAACGAAGCAAGGGTATATTCCCAAGACTTAAGAAGAGGATGATCTTCTAGCTGTACAAGGTGAAGTTGAGCCGCCAGTAGATTTTTTTGGTATTCCTCTTGTTTAAAGTGAGAGGGATTTTGAGGATGGAGTGCAAGAGCTGATACACGAACTTCCAGTGGCATTTGAAGTAAGTCCTCTTCTTGCAGCTGATGCTTAAACAAAAGAAGTTTTTTCAAAATTTGATTTAAAGTGAGGACCTGAGTCTCATTGAGTTTAAGCTTTTTTAGAAGTATCTTTTGAATAGCTTCTTCTCTTTTTTCTCCTGGATTTACTAGATTTAAAAAATCAAAGATCTCTACAAGCTCAGTTGATTCCCATGGTCTTTTTTCAATTTGATAGAGAAAAGGACGATCAATAGAGCCGAGCCCCCAAGAGGGGCTCAAAGGAATAGAAAGCTCTTGGCCAGAAAAAGTTCTTTTTAAAAGTCCTATATTCAAAAGATCTTCTAAGTCCTGAAAGAAAAGAGAGGGCTGCTCTTGTTGAACTAAAATAGCCGGAGCTGTTGCAAAACAGGAGCCAACACTTTGCCTAAGCGGAGTTAAAAAAGCCGACAAACAAAGCGCCTGAATATCTAGATCTCTAATCTTATCTTGCGCTTTTAGCCTGAGACTCCTTCGAATCAACCTCTCTGTCTTGGTGTTGATCAAAGGTCTTTTAAGCTGCGTAACTTGTTTTTGAAGGGACTTATTTTTGATCAAATCATGGACCCTCTCCTTTACAAAACTTAAATGAACGTTATCAATAGAGCTTTGATAGCCCAGAGAGTAACCCTGCTTCTCAAGTTGTGAAAGAAGAGAGTCAATTATTTCAAAAGAGCTTTCGACAAGCATATAAGCAATCAACAGGCTCCTTTCTCTTACTCTAAAAATTGAAACCTCTTGAAATAAGGGTGTAGAATTACTTTTTCTTAAAAAAGGTTTTTCAGGCTCAACGGCCTCTTCTATAGCGAGAATAAATTCAGGACTCTCAATAGAATCAGGGCTTCTTGATATTACTTTTTTTAAAGAGGACTTAAACTTCGACATAATCTAGTGTGAAAATAGCTTTTTAACTTTTCTTTTGCTTTCCGATCGATTAAAATAGAGCTCTTAATCAAACGACCCTAAATGAATTCTTTAGTTTATCTTATGCATGTTAAAATTAAAAATAAATCAGATGTTGAAGTAGAAGCTAATTCAACAGCTCTAGATCTCGCTCGAAAGCTCAACTTAAATGCCCCAACTCAAGCACTTGGTGTACAAATTAATGGAGAAAGTCGAGATTTATCCCATCTTCTTGAAGAAGGAGATGAGGTGCACTTTTGGTCTTTTGATGATCCAGAGGGCAAAGAAATTTACTGGCATACCTCTGCACACGTACTTGCACAAGCTGTTCTCAAACTTTTCCCTAAAGTCAAACTAACTATAGGCCCTCCTATTGAAAAGGGCTTTTACTATGATTTTGATAACTTAGTTATTTCTGATACCGACTTTGCAGCTATTGAAAAAGAGATGTCCGCAATTATCAAAGAAAATTATAAGCCTGAAAGAATCGTCTTTGGTAGTAAAAAGGAAGCTCTTGAAGCTTTTAAAAACAATAAATTCAAATGTGAACTTATCGAGAGTTTCGAAGAAGGCTCAGAGATTTCAGCTTACAAGCAAGGCGATTTTGTTGATCTTTGTAGGGGGCCTCACCTTTCTAGCTTAGGAAAGATTAAAGCTTTAAAAATCCTTAAGACATCGGGTTCTTACTGGAAAGGTGACTCTAAAAATCAAACACTCACAAGACTCTATGGAATTACATTTCCTGATCGAAAATTACTTAAGGACTACCTCCATCAAATAGAGCAAGCTAAGTTACGTGATCATCGAGTTCTCGGTCCAAAACTAGATCTTTTTATGCTTAGAGAAGAAGCTCCAGGGCTTCCTTTTATTCTTCCTCATGGAATGATCATTTGGAATCAATTAATCGACTACTGGAGAGAAATTCACTCAAGAGAAGGCTATGTTGAAATCAAAACGCCTTTGATGATGACCCGAGAGCTTTGGGAAACTTCAGGTCACTGGGATAATTATCGAGAAAACATGTATACTTGTGAAGTAGATGAAAGAGACTTTGCAATTAAACCTATGAACTGTCCTGGTTGTATGCTCTTTTATCAAAGCCAAGTTCATAGCTATAGAGAACTTCCTCTCAAAGTAGCTGAATTTGGGCTAGTACACCGCTATGAACATTCGGGAGCCATCTCCGGACTCTTTAGAGCTAGAGGCTTTCATCAGGATGATGCACATATTTTTATGCAGCCTTCAGACATCAAGGCTGAAATTTTAAATGTTTTGAAAATGGCCAAAGAGATCTACTCCCTCTTTGACTTAACTTTTACAATGGAGCTTTCGACTCGACCAGAAAAAGCAACAATTGGAACTGATAAAGATTGGGAGATTGCAACAAAAGGCCTACAGGATGCTTTAGATGAGTCCGGAGAAGTTTACCGTATTAATGAAGGCGATGGAGCCTTTTATGGACCTAAGATTGACTTTCATATTAGAGATACCTTAGATCGCTCTTGGCAGTGTGGAACTATTCAACTAGATATGGCTCTCCCTGAAAAATTTAAACTTGAATATGTCAATGCAAATGCAGAACGACCTAGACCTGTGATGATTCACCGGGCCCTTTTTGGATCTATGGAACGTTTTTTTGGAATTCTCATTGAACATTTTGGAGCTAAGTTTCCTCTTTGGTTAAGCCCAAGACAAATCCGATTAATTGTGATTGCCGATCGACATGCAGAATATGCCCAAACCCTTAAAAAGAAGTTCATCCAAGAAGGTTTTCTCTGTGAAAGTGATGAAACTCATGAATCCGTGAGCAAAAAAATAAGAAATGCCCAACTTGAGAAAGTAAATTACATTTTAACAATTGGTGATAAAGAGGTTGAAAACAAAACAATAGCCCTTAGAACACGAGATAATGTGGTTCATGGTGAAATTTCTGTAGAAGAATTTGTAAAAAAAGTGAAGTATGAATTACAACATAGAGAATTAACTTCACCTTTTGAAAGCAAAAAAAAATGAACTCACGAAAACCAACCATTATTGCAGTCAGTAGTTTTAAAGGCGGAACGGCTAAAACATCGATTGCGCTCCATTTAGGATCTGCTCTTGCAAAGTATCATGATAAAAAAGTCTTGTTAGTAGATTTTGATGCTCAAGCTAATTTAACAGCAGGACTTGGGTTCGACCCAGACCAGCAAGATAGCTTGGCAAGCGTCCTACAACGGAAAAAGACTCTCCTAGAAATCAAGCTTCTCACCTCACAAGACAATTTAGACCTGATCCCAGCTGATACTTGGTTAGAAAGGTTAGAGGTCTCTGGAGAACTTGCAACAGATCGCTACTCTCATGAAAAATTAAAGCAGCACATTAAAAACTTAGATTATGATTATATCATTATAGATACCCCTCCCTCTCTTTGTTGGCTCACAGAATCAGCTCTAATAGCTGCAGATTATTCACTTATTTGTACAACTCCAGAATTTTACAGTATCAAGGGACTTGAGAGACTCTCTCAATTCATTCTAAATACAAATCGCCGACACCCTCTGAAAGTCTTAGGAGTAGCAGTTTCATTCTGGAATAGAAGAGGAAAAAGTAATCAAGCCTTTTTAGAAGTCATACAAGAAACTTTTCCGGATAAATTACTCAATCAAAAAATACGTCGAGACATCAGTGTTTCAGAAGCAGCCATCTATGGAAAACCGCTTTATGAAACCTCTCCATCTTCTCGAGCTGCAAGTGATTACAAAACGCTAACTGAAGAAATAATATCAAGAATGTAAAGTAGATTTACATGCCCCCTACAAGGAGAACAAATTGGTGATGAATAAAGTGAACAAGTTTTTATCTCAAAGATTAAAAAAAGCTGAAAAAAGTTCTAAAATGTCAACTCTTGCCACTCAGTCAATGGAAGGCCACCTTACAAGCTTTTCAGGAATCTTTGGCTTTACAGATCTCAATGCAACTGAAAAAGACCTTCTTTCACAACTCTTGAAGAAATTTGCTAATGACGACGCTGAGATTGACACGGATTTGAAATCATTAATAACTCTTACTTCAGAAGTAAAAGCAATCAACAACCAAGCTCTAATTTTGCACGGAGAAAGAATCAAAGCTGCACAAACCATCTTAAAAAAGTATAAAGACGGCGCTTTTACCTCGTGGTTGATTAATACTTATGGAAACAGACAAACCCCCTATAACTTTCTGCAATATTATGACTTCTATTTAACAATGCCTCAAACTTTAAGGCCTCAAATAGAAATAATGCCCAAGCAAGCTATTTATACATTAGCTAGTCGAGAAGGGGCTATTGAAGACAAGCAAACTCTCGTTGAAAACTATCAAGGAGAGAGTAAGAAAGAATTAATCCAAATTATTCGAGACACCTTTCCTCTTTCTGAAAAAGACAAGCGAAAGAAAAGTATTGGTATTGGCATAATCAATGCTATAGAGAAGATGAGACAAAGCATAAAATCAAATCTTAAGCATTTATCAGATAAACAAAAGAATACATTAAAGACCCTCTTAAGAGAAATTTTGGATCTGATAGATTAAATGTTTACTGAATCATATCAGAGCCCATTAAGCAGTCGCTATGCAAGTCAGAAGATGCTTCGCATCTTTTCAGCAGACAATAAATATACGATTTGGAGACGTCTTTGGCTCGCCTTAGCTGAAGCACAGCAAGCCTTGGGCCTCGAAATTTCAAAAGAGCAGATCCACGAGCTTCGAGAAAACCTAGATCAAATAGATTATAAAAAGGTTGCCTCCTACGAAAAAGAATTTCGTCATGACGTCATGGCGCATATTTACGCTTATGGAGATGTTTGCCCGAAGGCTAAGTCGATTATACATTTGGGAGCAACCTCATGTTACGTAACAGACAATGGAGACCTCATTCAATACAGAGAAGCTCTCCATGAAACTCTCTCAAAACTTACGCAAGTCATTTCTAATTTTGCTCATCTTGCCCGTAAATATGAAGACCTCCCTTGTCTCGCCTACACGCATTTTCAACCTGCTCAACCAACAACAGTGGGTAAAAGAATTTGTCTTTGGTTACAGGACTTTAGCTATGATTATGAAGCACTTAATCGTCTAATTACAGAGATGCCTTTTTTAGGGATAAAAGGAGCTACAGGAACACAAGCCTCTCTACTAGCCTTGTTTAATCAAAATCCTAAAACCGTAGAGACTTGTGATTTAAAAATAGCAACAGCGTTTGACTTTAAAAATTTATTGCGTATTTCTGGACAAACTTATCCAAGAAAAATTGATCTTCAAATCACCCAGGTTTTAACTCAAATAGCAGTGTCTGCTTCCAAATTTGGTTCAGATTTAAGATTACTTTCTCATTTAGGTGAATTTGAGGAGCCTTCCTTGTCCTCTCAAATAGGATCTTCAGCTATGCCCTATAAAAGGAATCCTATTTATTCGGAACGCATTTGCTCCCTTGCTCGTTTCCTTAAAAACCTGTCCCATAATACTGAAGACACCGCCTCTCATCAGTGGCTAGAGCGTTCTCTAGATGACTCAGCAAATAAACGTCTAGTCCTTCCTGAGTGCTTTTTAACAGCAGATGCTATTTTAAAATTACTTCTCCATTTAAGCTCAGAACTTGTCGTAAATCAAACAGTAATCCAACGAAATCTTAAAAAAGAGCTCCCCTTTTTAGCTACAGAAAATATCTTGATGGCTTTAGTGAAAAAGGGTGGTGATCGCCAAGAACTTCATGAAAAGCTTCGAGTACATTCATATTATGTTCGAAAAGAGATGAAGGAAAATGGAACACAAAATAACCTAATTGATCGCATTTCAAATGATTCGACTTGTACTTTAAGTAAAGATGAGCTCAAAGCTCTTTTAGATGTACACAAGTTCACAGGCCGAGCTCAGGAGCAAGTCCATCTATTTTTAGAGGATGAAATCCAAGCTATTCTAAAGAATCATAAGTCCACTTCAACCTCATCTGAAGAGCTCTCGCTTTAGAAGCTAAAGCCTTTTTAAACAAAAACTGAATCTCCTAGAGAGTGAACCTCGTAGTCTTCCTTTGGAATCGCCTTTTCAGCTAACTCTAAAATATGACGGTGGTGAGTGATAAAAATAATCTGTGATTTGTTAGATAAGTTCTTTAATACTTTTAAAGCCTGAAGAGCGCGCGGCTCATCAAATTGCACTAAAATATCGTCTAATAAAATAGGCATAGGCTCTTGCCCTTCTAATATCTGATCTATCAAAGCAAGTTTTAGTGAGAGAAAGAGTTGATCTCGAGTCCCATGGCTCAACTGATTAACTGTAACTTCTCCAATCTTTGAAGTGCAGGTCAAATAGGATTCTTTATCAAGCATATTAAGCTTCACTTTCTCATAACGACCTGAAGTCAAATCTGAAAAATTTTTGCTTATCTTTTCAAGAAGAGGCTCTTGATTTTGGTCCTGATAAACTCTAACCATTTTTTTCAAAAGATGTTGGGATAGCTTTGCTGTCAGGTAGTTTTCAATATGAGATTCTAAATGAAAAAGATCATCTTGTAAAAGGGCCTCTATTTCTTTTTGGGAAGTTTGTTTATTCATAGAAGACATTTGAAACTTTTGTTGACCCAATTTTTGATCAACTTCAGATAGTTGGTCTCTTAGCAGAGAGGCTTCTTGGTAAATCCGTGAACGGATAGAGGTAAGATCGCTACGAAAGGATTCTAAATCATCAAGAAATTGACTATTACTTTCGTTATCCATAAAGGATGGATGAAGAAGTTGAGTCCAAGATTCCTGCTTCCATTCGTCCCAATCCTTGCCAGAAATTTGAATGTAAAGCTGCTTTACATACATAGTCTTTTCATCTAAAACTTCCTTTTTCAAATGATCTTTCTGAATAGATCGTTGAATAAAATATTCAAAATTTTGAAGAAAGGTATGTATAGAAGGCTCATCTAAATTAAGAGAGAGTTTAGTTTCCTTGAGAAAACAAGCCCATTTCTTTGAAAGCTCCTCAATAGAGTTCATTCTAATTAATATAGATTTATTACTTATTTGAAGATTTCGTTCAACCTCACCCAATGTGTTAACAAGTTCCTCACGCGCTTGGGTTTCGCGTGTCATTTTCAAAATCATCTTCTCAAGATCATCAAAGTGTTCTTTTAAGCTCCATTTCAGAAAAGATCCCGTAGGGAGTTTTTCTTTCAACTCGTTTTTGATTCTAGAAATCTCAGAGCCCATACCCTTCAATTCTTCACAGTTTAAAAGAAATGTTCTTATGGTATTATGGATAGCAGGAACTTCAGCACAAACATCTTTAAATTGTGAGTACGTCAGTTCTTCTATCCCCCATTTCTTCTTGTAAAGAGAGAGCGTTTCACTCATCCTATCTTTTTGAAGACTCAGTTCAAATTCAAGTTCATTTAAATACTGAGTCTGTAAATGACTTTTATTTTTTAAATGATCGAGCTCTTTATAAAGAACAAATGCCTCGCTCTCTTGAAGAATCAGATCTGTAAACCCAGATTCTTTATTGGTCAAATTTTGATATTGTTTTACAAGATTTAAAGAGTTTTCTGAGCTATTTGAATCCCAATCCTTTACAGTTTGGATTCCTATTTGTATTCTTTCTTTTTTGGTTGCATGGTAGCTTTTAACATCGAAGTTCCCTTGCTTAGCAATCTTCTGCAACCCTTTCTCTATTTCAGAATTTTGTTTCTTAAGTTCGTCTCTCTTCAAAAAGAGTTCTTTTTCATGGTGAGAGATAGAATAATGAGATTCAGAAAGTTTTTCTAAATCAGACCTAGAAGGTAGTACAATTTTTAAACATTCACTAAGGGAAGAAAACGAAAGATTTAATGCAGCGAGCCTCAGTTCAATTTTTTGTCGAGTTTTAGTATTAACTTCACTTTTCGAACTTTCATCTTCTTCTAGCGCTAGATGTATCTTCAAGGAGCAAAGTAACTCTTTAAATTGGTCCAAACCCTCTACTTGATCTGTTTTGCCCAATTGACTCTTTAAATCTGCAATTTGTTTTTCAAATCGCTTTGCCTCTTCTTTTGATGAAGAAACATGTGAAGTCTCAATTGAATAAGTCTTTAAAAACTGTTGAAGCTCTTCTTTGATTCTCTTCCAGTCTTTCTGATCAATTGTAGAATAATAATCAAGCGAAGCTAGTTGATCATCAAGAACTTTAATTTTCAGCTTTACCTGGCACAGATCTTTCAAATCATTACATAAAGCAAAAGGCAAACCTACCACCTTCTCTTTCAGAAAAAGATTTGCTATCTTCTCTTGATAAGCTCTTTTCTTAGATTCAAGAGATTCCAACTTTGTTGCAACATCTTCATAATCTCTATAAGTCAATTGCATCCCTTTTTGACTTTCACATAGAGCTGTAAAGCTAGAGTAGTTTTCGTTAATAAGAGGCTTTGTTCCCTTAGATTTAAAAAGACCGTCAGCTTTAAGTTCTAACTTTTTAATTACACTTTTAATTTGATGCAAACCCGTTGCATTATGAAAAAGATTTATATCAAAATCCTTTAGGTACGCAATTAAATCTTTAGATCCACTTAAGAGTGTTTGATCATTCAATATAAAGTTTTCGCCATACTGAGCTTTTGTTAAATGGGGAAATAAACTTTTCAATTCAAAATTGAGCTTCTTAGAAAGCTTGTGTTTTCTAATCACTTGGTGGTACTTACCCGACTTCGTTTCAAACAACCCCTCTAAAAAAAGATGCTCAGGTGAACTTAAGTATGCATCTGAAGTTTTTTTCTCTATCCCAAAGAGTAGAGCCATATAAGCTCTTGTAAAGGTAGTTTTACCTGATTCATTTTCCCCATAGATAAAGTGAAGAGATTTTTTAGAATCAAATTCCAGAGGGAAGTTTTTAAACTGGCCAAAAGTTCTCAAGTTTAATCTAATAAGCTTCATTGCTGTTCCTCCAGCATTACTTCATGTAAAGACCCTTTAATTCTATCCAAATAGATTAAGGCGGGTGTGCGTGAGGGGTCCTCAAGGTTCAAGAACAAAGAGCTTTTCTGGTACTCTATAGGTGCTTTTTCCTTAAGAGAAGATACAAGGCTTTGAAAATACACTTCAGTTTCCTCATTTAAAATAAGCTCATTTAAAGACTCTAAAAGCTGATCTAATATTGGATTTTCTTCTTTTAACATCTCTATTGTTCGATATGGAGTTGTCTTATTTTCTATTTTTTCAAGATAGACTGCTCCTTTAAAATCCTCTTCAAGCCAACAATGAATTTGGTGTTCATAATGTGCAAGGTCACTTTGAAGTGATTTTTCTAAATATGCTATTCCTACAAATTGAAAACGAACAATAACCTGCATTTCAGATTTAAAATAGGAGTTAAAGGAAGCCCTTAACTGAGCTATCAGTTGATTTTTCAACTCATCTTCAGTCTTTACCTTCGATAAATTAATCTCTATCTTTTCCCAGGCAATTTGTGACAAAGGACGAAACTCAACCTCTACGCTTCCCTCATCATCTGACGAAACAAGGCAGCACCCCTTTTGCCCAGTTTCCTTGATATGCCTGCCTTGTACATTACCTGAATACACAATGTGAGGGGATTTTGATAGAACTTGAAAATCATGAAGATGCCCTAATGCCCAATAGTCGTAGCCCTTCTTTATTAAGCTATCTGTTTTATAAGGTGCATATGGGCTTGTACCCAGCTTTACATCTCCACTTGTATGAAGCAGGCCAATATTAAAGTAACCATCTATTGAATTTGGGTAGCTTTCTGATAAATCTTCTTTAGTATGGTAATGTGAGTAACTCTGTCCATGAATGGCTACTTTTAACTCGTCTAACAGATAAGTTTTGGGTTCTTTTGATGGGATCTCTTTTAAATGTTCAGGGAAAGGCAGCTTTTTCAATAAGCGATTTTCAGAATCATGATTCCCTCTTAGATAATAGATGGGACAAGAAAGCCGTTTAATCTCCTCAATAAAAAAAAGACCCAGGCTATAATCTTTCCAGTTTGAATCAAAGAGATCACCTGCAATAAGGAGAAAGTCCACCTTTTCCAAAAGAGCTAAATCAACTAAGGCTGTAAATGCTTGCTGTGTTGCTTCTGAAATAGAAATCGGATTAGTGCCATAAAACTTTCTAAGACCTGTTGATAAACTATCTAGATGGACATCAGCTGCATGAATAAATTTCATGTTTTTTTAAATTGTAAAATGGTAAATAGGAATATTAGATTGTGAAGACTTCGCAGTCAATACTTTAAAAAGGATTATACTCGATGGCATTTGATGAAACTACCCAAAAAAACATAGACGCTTGGTTAAATGGACACTATGACGCTGACTCAAAGGCTGAAGTTCAAAAACTAATCAAAGAACATCCAGACCAAGCAACTGATGCTTTTTATACACGAATGGCTTTTGGGACAGGAGGACTGCGTGGAGTGATGGGAGTGGGGACTAACCGCATGAACCAATATACGATTGCTGCAGCCACACAAGGCCTTGCAAACTACATCAACATGCAAAAAGATTCTAAAGAGCATTCTGTTTTAATTGGACATGACTGTCGACATAATTCTTCTTACTTTACAGAAATATCTGCAAGAGTTTTTGCTGCCAATAATATTAAAGTCTATGTCTACAAGGAATTACGCCCTGTCCCTATGGTTTCCTTTGGATGTAGAGCTAAAAAATGTACTTCAGCCATCATGGTTACCGCTTCTCATAACCCTCCTGAGTATAACGGATACAAAGTCTATTGGGATGATGGAGCTCAAGTTCTCCCTCCACACGACTCTGGAATAATAAATGAAGTAAATAAGATTACTGAAGTCGACCAGGTTAAAATGTTACCTGATTTGAATTCACCCTTAATCGAATGGGTTGCAGATGAAATAGATCACATGTACTTAGACGCAGTTCGAGGGTTACAATTTTTCCCAGAGCAAAATAAAAACCACGGTAAAGATCTACATATCATTTATAGCCCGATTCATGGAGCTGGTATTACTATGGTTCCCCCTATATTACAGGACTGGAAATTCTCTAATCTTCATATCGTACAAGCTCAGGAAAAACCTGATGGAGCCTTTCCAACTGTTGAACGCCCTAATCCCGAAGAGAAAGAAGCTCTTAAGCTTGGCATCGATCAACTCTTAGCTGAGGAAGCAGATATCTTACTTGCAACAGATCCTGATTCAGATCGAATCGGAGCAGCAGTTAGACATCAATGTAAAGCCGTTTTACTTACAGGGAACGAAATGGCATGCCTTTGTACCCATCACATTTGTGAAGCTCTCAAAAGCCAAGGAAAAATGCCTCCTAATGGAGCCTTTATTAAAACAATTGTGACAACAGAGCTCTTCAAACTCATTGCTGAGGGCAATAATGCAGCTTGCTTTAGTGTACTAACGGGCTTTAAATACATCGGTGAATTAATTCGCACTTGGGAACAAGACTCCTCTCATCAGTTCTTATTTGGAGCCGAAGAGTCTTATGGCTACCTCTTAGGAACACATGCCAGAGACAAAGATGCTGTTATCTTGGCAGCTCTTATCAGTGAAATGGCCCTGCAGGCTAAACTCAAACAAAAGACTCTTATCGATCTGCTCCATGAAATCTATCAAAAATATGGAATTTTCAGAGAAAAGCTAACCTCAATGGTATATCCTGATACAAAAGAGACCAAAGATAAAATGAAGAAGATTATGGAGGATTTAAGAAGTAGTCCGCCTAAATCATTTCTCAATATAGCTGTTAAAACGCTTGAAGACTACCAATCATCTAAGCTTACCCACTTAGACACAGGCCAAGAAGAGCCTCTTTCTCTCCCACAATCAAATGTCCTGCTCTACTGGCTTGAAGATGGTTCAAAAATAGTTATCCGCCCATCTGGCACAGAGCCTAAGGTGAAAATCTACTGTGGTGTATCAGATCTTCAGGAAAAGGATATTGAAAAAGGAATAGGCGCGTTAGACAAAAAGCTAGAAGATCTTACAGAGGAAATGAAAAAGCTCCTTAAATAGTGTTCCACGTAGAACAATTAGGACTTTCGAATAAAAGCGTACTCTTTACCCTTGAACCCGTCGATTTCTTTTCTATACTTTTGAATCTCAGAGAAAAATTGAGCAAGTCGAAGACTAAAATACTCGGGAGTCATTTCATCAAAGTAATGCTTCCGAGCAATCAGAATCTGTCCCATCTTCGAGTCAATTAAAAGGCCCTTATCTTCAAGTCCTTCAACCCCAAGTAAAAAGGATTCAGAAAAACCTTTGCCCGTTTCATAAAGTAATGCGTGCAGACAAAGCGTTTTCCCTTCATCCATCAGTTCTAACTGACAATCTGTTTGATTTAAGGTGACTGATAAATTTTTTTTCAAAACAAGGTCGTAAAATTTATCTTTAAAATATTTTTGAATAGACATTTTGATAGATTACCATTTTATTTTTCCTACTAACTATATTATAGCAGGTTTCTTTAAAGAAAAAATAAAGATCCAGAAAAGCCTCTTTTATTGGACATTCCAGTCTATCGGTTCGAGGCCCATTTTTTTCAAAAATTGATTTGCTCGTGAGAAATGCCGACTCCCTAAAAAACCAGCATAAGCTGAAAATGGGGAGGGGTGGGTCGATTTTAGTACTAAGTGCTTGCAGTCTTGAGCGTTTGCAAGAATCTGTAAACATTTTTTTTGAGCAGATTTTCCCCAAAGTAAGAAAACAATGGGTTGATCAAGTCCAGAAAGTAACTGAATCACATGATCTGTAAAAATTTCCCAACCTTCTCCATAGTGTGATTTTGGTGATCCCTCATGGACAGTTAAGGTTGCGTTTAATAAAAGAACACCCTGTTCAGCCCAGGACTGGAGGCATCCATGCTTAGGACCTTTAATATTAACATCTTGAGACAATTCTTTAAAAATATTTTTTAAAGACGGAGGAGGGCGAATTCCTTTAGAAACGCTAAAACTCAAACCGTGAGCTTGCCCACAACCATGATAGGGGTCCTGCCCCATAATCACAACCTTAACCTGGCTAAGGGGTGTTTGGAGAAAAGAATTAAATATCAAAGGCTTAGATGGATACACGATTTTCTGTTTAATCTCATTATCTAGAAAGGATTCAAGAGCTTTAAAATAGTCTTTCTTAAATTCAGTATCAAAAAAGGGTCGCCATTCATTCAAAAGAGGCAGTTGTTCCTTAAAAAGTGTCATACAAATCCTCAAACTTAAAAAACTCTAATTTAAAGAGCGGCGACAAACAAAGTGATACGCATTTGCACAAAGCGTTGTTCCCAAAACGCCATAAAGTAGATTTGAGGCTACATCAGAGCTAAAGACTGACAACTCAACGCTCCCGATTAAAGAAAGCAAGGCTGTTGCAAACACATTAATGTGCGCCATCTCTGTGCTCACTTTTTGGTGAAAGCAACTCATAATTCTATCAGCTTTGAGTTCTTCAATTCGCTCCGGGTACTTAATGCTCAGCGCTTCATCAGATTCCGCATCTATAGATTCGCCCTCAGAAAGTAGCCGCTTTCTTAATTCTTTAGCGACATAAGACCCCATCGATTTTATTTCATTTATGACGTCTTTTTTAGAAGTGCTCACAAAACCATTTACCAAAAGAGTCCCAAGTGAAGTAGAAATGGGGTTCGGTTGAAGCGCTGCACAAGAAACTCCCCAAGCAAGTGAAGTTACGAATGCTTGGTCCGAGCGATTCTCAAAAACAAAAAGGTTTAAATTGTCCCCTAGTTGCGATGAAATGGTTTCAGCTACACTTTCGAGACTGCTGCGAACAACACTTGTTCCAGTTGAAACCGCATTTAAAGTGAAGTTAATTGCGTTCCTACTGTTGTTTTGTAAGTCTGATGTTATTACACTCAATTATTGCTCCTTAAAAACAAACAAGCTGATTAAGTAAGATAACTTATACTGTTTCATAATTAAAAAACAGAAAAGGTAACTCGTTGGTTCTTTTTTTTCTATGAAAATTTTGTTAAACTAAAATCCCATTTAGAACTATATATAGAAGCTACGAAAAATGAGCCTACACAACAAAAAACATAGCCTCCATGAAAAAGCTTCTTCTTCTTCTCTGCTTCATCAGTACCTTTTCTTTTTCTGCACCTGCAAAAGAGAGAAAGGCAATTGTCATCAAGCCTGTTGCCGATCTCCTTGGACAGCCTTATGTACAGTCTCCAAAAAAGGGAATTTCCGCTGAAGAATACTATCATCATATTCCTTTTAGCGGATCAGGAAGCGCCTGCTGGCGCCTCCATCAAGTGCTTTTCAATGAAACTGTAACTGTCTTGGCAGAAAAAGGAAACGAAGTCAAAGTTCGGATCTCTAATTTTTATTATATTTTAGACAACGAAACATCTCCCAGGGATACCTACTGGACTTCAAAAGACAACCTTTTTATTCTAGACAACCTTAAGCACAAAAAGATAGACCTCTCACAATTCCCTCCTCCTATTTCATATGGAGATAAAAAAAGGCCCCCGGATAAAGAAGAAAATATTGTCACTTTAAAAAAACCTTTTTTTGACCCCCTTACTAAAAAAACCTATTCTGTTGGAACTCGATTTATAGCTCATCCTGGACAAAATCTTAAAGGCTCTTTTGATCGCGGCTCCTTTAATATTTATATATTTGACCCTCAAAAGCAAGAACTTGTTAACTCAAAAATTCCCAAAATCAATTGCATTCGAAACTATTTCAAAAGACCTGAAGATCAAGTCCAAAACTTTGTACAGGTTTTGCGCTCTTGGACGAATCATAAAAATGGTTTCATTCCTTATGTTTTAGGCGGATTTAGCTGGACTTTAAACTGCGAGGAAGACACCTACAATGAAAAAAAAGACCCCGTGAGCAACAAAGCTTACTTCCATAGAGATGAGTGGTCTGAGAGCTCTAAAATTGGCTTTGACTGCGTAGGTATTATTGGAAGGGCCGCTCAAATTTGCAACATTCCATTTTTCTACAAAAATACACTGACCCTGCTAAAGGGATTGGAAACTCTGAAAAAAGGTGAACAGCTAGGAGAAGGAGATTTAATCTGGTATCCAGGGCATGTCATGGTGGTCTCCAATTTAAAAAACAATTTAATTATTGAAGCTCGCGGCTATGACAACGGGAATGGAAAAGTTCGAGAGGCACCTATCCAAGAAATTTTTGGAGGAGTCAACAACCTCTCTGAACTTGTTCGTATTTACCAAGAAAAAGCTCCTGTTCCCATTCTTGATATTAATGGCAAAACTATAACAACTTGCAAGTCTTTTAAAATTCTAAAAATTCATAGCGTTTGGAATAACTTTTAATTTTCCTTATTTCTCAAATCATAAAACAAATTAAAGCTCGCTACTTGATTTGATTAAGAAAAAAGGCCTCAGACCCAAGCTCAAATAAAAAATGGCGCTACGGCTCTTAAAACGAGCTAGAACTTAAAGATTAAGTGTTCAATTAGCTGTCTTAATTTGTAAAAAGTAAATCTCATACATCTTCATATTGACCAAAACCTCATTCAGCTTTAAAATAGTGTCCTTATTTTAACTTCTCTTATTAAATTTATTTTTTCTGAGCTTAGAGCAGCTTGGCCAACGCACTTGCATGGGATGCAAGGTGCCGGAGGTTCAAATCCTCTAACTCAGACTTTTTGTGGAAAATCTGTTGATAACCCTGTTAATAACCTGTTCATTTAATGAAGACAAAATTGTTCACAATAGTTTATGACTATAAACTTAACTTTTATGAACCGGTTATCAACACCTTTTGAACATAGAGTATATACCGTGTTTTTGGGGTACTTATGAACATTTCCACAGGTTCTGAAGAAGAAGAATATTAACTATATATATAAGTATTATAAGTAAAAGAGAAGCCTATGAAAGAGTTGTTCACTCCACAACATTTTTTTGATCTAAATCAATATGCTCATAAGAAACTGTTTAATGAACTAGAGTTTGTTTGGAAAGTCTTTGATCGTATCTCTAATTATCTTCAAACAGAAACGTTAGGGATTCAACAAGGGAACGTTTCTAACCAAGCTTATCTAGTAAATTCTGATCAGATTAGCCTTGGAATAGGAACTGTTGTAGAACCTGGTGCCTATATCAAAGGTCCTTGTATCATTGGCAACTATTGTACGATTCGCCATGGAGCTTACCTGCGAGGCAATGTCATCACTGGTGACCACTGTGTCATAGGTCACACTACTGAGGTAAAGAACTCCATATTACTAAATCATGCGCAGGCAGCCCACTTTTCTTACGTCGGTGACTCTATCCTGGGCAACAAGGTCAATTTAGGAGCTGGAGTTAAGCTTGCCAACCTTCTTTTTAATAACAAATCGATTCACATAGACTTTAAAGGCACTAAACTTGACACAGGGTTGCGAAAGCTTGGAGCTATTATTGGCGATCAAGCTCAAATAGGTTGCAATAGTGTAACGAACCCCGGAACCTTCATGGGCCGCAGGTCATGCATCTACCCTTGTATAAATGCAGCTGGGGTCATTTTGGAAGATCAGGCTCTTAAGTCTGTTAATGAAACAATCTCTTACCCACAAAAAAGCTATGCCTTTTCTTAATTTACAAAAAATAAAACTTAAATCGCTCTTAAAAAAATATCAAGACCAAGTCAATAACCTAATTGAGAATGAGTTCCCAAGCTTTGGTCCCGAGACTCAATTAAGAGAAGCCTGCCTTTACGCTTTACGGGGAGAGGGGAAGCGTTTTCGACCTTCTATTGTTTTAATTATTTCTAAGATTCTAGGGGGGGCTTTTGATCCCGGGCTTTCAGCTTTATCTGTTGAACTTTTCCACACAGCCTCTTTAATTGCTGATGATTTACCTTGTATGGATGATGATTCCATCCGAAGGAGCAAACCGGCTTTACATAAAGAATTTGGAACGGATGTCGCCCTTCTTTCTAGTTACGCTCTTCTTGGAGCAGGCTATGAATGTATTCTAAAACTACAAGATCGTTTAGAAGGGCAAATGGATGATTTAGATCAACGCACCTTTATTGCCCTTCGATTATTAGCCAAAAATAACGGGCTTAATGGAGCTCCATGTGGGCAGCTTCTAGATCTATATCCTCCCCAGATCACTCAGGCTTGCTTAGATGATATTCTTTACAGAAAGACGGTCATTTTTTTTGAAACAGCCTTTATATTTGGCTGGCTCTTTAGCGGAGGAGATTTAGCTCGAAAAGATGAGGTTCAAAAAGGGGGCTATCATTTTGGAATGGCCTTTCAAATCTACGATGATTTTTGTGATCAAGAGCAGGACTTGAAGAAGAAAAAGCTAATAAACTACCCTTTAGCTTTGGGGGGAAAAGAGGCGAAAAAAACTCTTGAATATCACCTGAGTCAATGCAAGTTCTATCTTAAAGAGCTTGGGCTTTACCAAGAAGAGTTTCAGGAGCTGCTTAAGTTCTGTGCTAGTAAGTTTAAATAGTCTTTATCTTCCAAAGGAGCTCTTTTCCTTGTTATGACAAGAGCTCGTTACGCGGTTCCCAGCGCCATCAAAAAGTTGCTTACCCCATTCTGTGACCCCATAAATTATCCACAAATAGCTGGCACCTGCCGGACATGGGCAAGATTGAATTGTTTCCATCGGACTGAATCGTAAAAATTGTTTTATTCTCTTGCACATTCATTGATGTCAAAATCACAGCTTGAAGGTGCTGATTGATAATTACTGTGGCATTTGGTGGATCATTTTCAAAAGATTTAGATCCTTTAGACTATATAGATTGTAGATCCTGTGCTGTTATATGCTGCACTAAGCGATAAGGGCTATTTGTAAAAGCCAGCACTTTTTCGACATCACCATGATCTAAAATAAGCTGGTAACTTCCGTCACCTGCCTCTTGAACGAGCCCGTAATTAGACAGAATCACGAAGAGGTAAGAGGGGGCTATCTGACTCGTTGAGAAGGACCTTTGTCCCAATATTGAGTGATTGCAACTCGCTGTTGTGAGTAGAAGTATTAGGGCTATAAATAGATTCTTAAACATACGGCCTTTCCAATTATTTAGTGGTATGTGACTTTAGATACTCATCCAATAAAATAATGTAAAGGCCGCTTTAATTCGGATTTGCAATACAGAGAAAGCTTTTTTAAAACGCCTAAACGGAGGTTAGTTCTTTTTCTTTCTTTTTTGCCTCTGGAGCAGGGGTTAATCCAGAAACCTCACCAGGTATTAATCCTGAAATTGCCATCACCCTGTCTTCAATTTCTTTACAAAGTGCCTTGTTTTTCAAAAGTTCCTGACGAACAGATTCTCTTCCTTGACCTAAACGGGTACCATTATAGCTGAACCAGGCGCCTTTCTTGTCGATAATTTCCAACTCAACCCCTTTGTCTATGATTGTGCCTTCATAGGAAATTCCTTCTTTAAAGATGATGTCAAATTCAGCAATTCTAAAAGGCGGGGCCATTTTATTTTTGACAACCTTAACCTTAACTCTGTTTCCTAAATCTAAACCTTCTGCGCCCTTTAAAGTCGCTATTCTTCTAATGTCTAATCGAATTGAGGCATAGAATTTTAAGGCGCGTCCTCCTGATGTTGTTTCAGGGCTACCAAACATAACGCCGATTTTCTCTCTAATTTGATTAATAAAGATAGCGCAGGTATTTGACTTTGCTAAAGTAGCTGTAAGTTTTCTTAATGCTTGAGACATCATTCTCGCTTGCAAACCGACGTGAGTGTCTCCAATTTCTCCCTCTAGCTCATTTCTAGGAACGAGAGCGGCCACAGAGTCTATGACTATGACGTCAACTGCATTAGAGCGAGCAAGCATCTCAGCAATATTTAGAGCGTCTTCTCCACAATCAGGCTGTGAAATTAAAAGGTCATCAACATTAACTCCAATTCTAGCTGCGTAGACTGGGTCTAGGGCGTGCTCAGCATCTATATAAGCAGCAACTCCGCCATTTTTCTGGGCATTTGCAACAATGTGAGTGGCTAGTGTTGATTTCCCAGAAGATTCAGGGCCATAAATTTCAACAACACGTCCTCTGGGCACTCCGCCTATTCCCAGGGCTAGATCTAAAGAAATGGCTCCTGTTGAAATGACCTCAAACTTTCTTGTTGATTGGTGTTTGCCGAGGGTCATGATCGACCCGTCTCCGAATTGTTTTTCTATGTGTGCAATGGCAAGTTCCAGAGCTTTTTTCTTATTTTGATCACCAGAATTTGACATAAAGTTCCTCGTAAATAGTTCAATAGAATAAAGCGCGATGATGCATTAGAGTTTATTATAATGCAAGGAGGAGGAAGGGATAAATTTTAAATGATGTTGAAAAATATACTCCACTTAAACTATGGGTTGAAGAATATATCAATAGTGAAAAGTTATGTTATTAAAAGTTGAAGTTACTCGAAAAAGCGACGATTGTCCGTTTAAAAATGAAAAGATTTCATTTGAATTAGATAGAGGACAGTGTTTTTGGCTAAGAGGTCCTTCTGGTGCCGGCAAAACATCAGTGGCAAATGATTTAGCTAAGCTCTCTCCTTTGAGAGGGGGAGACGTTTCTGTGACCTGGGGAGAGAGTCTTGAAGAGGGTGAGCGCCCTATTGGGATTTTGTTTCAACAAGGCGTTATTATAGATTCTCTAAATCTTAGAGAAAACGTTGTTTTGAGTCTTAAGGCTGCGGGCAAAGAGCATAGCGAAGAAAGAGTGCTTGATTTGCTTAAAAGTGTCGACCTTGGTGAAAGTGACGGGTATAAAATGCCCAATCATCTTAGCGGAGGTATGCTAAGAAGAGCTGCTCTTGCTTTGACTTTTGCCCAAGCTAAAAAGGTTATTATCTTAGATGAGCCTTTTGTGGGGCTTGATGATAAAACAAGCGAGGAAGTCGTTCGGGTAATTCAATCCCTGAAAGAGCGCGGGGTAGCTTTTCTTTTGATTACTCACCAAGTTGAGCATTCTAAAGAAATTGTAACAGAAGGGAAGGAATTTGAGCTTGAGCCCTCGCCACCGCGCCCTATTAATGATAAGAAAAAGAGAGCTCCTCGCACGAGTATTTGGGTGAGGACTTGGATTAAGATATTTGACTACTTCGGGATATCAGCACCCCTTATTATTTGCGCCTTTTTTGCTGCAGGTTTTGCCACGAGCATGCTTTTTGCTCAGATGTTAAAGCAAACTGATATCGCAACGATTATGGACCAATTTCATTCCGAACACACTTCACTTTTATTTAAGCTCTTTGGTCATGAAATCGAAAAGGTTGCAGCAAAATATTTGCCAGGGATAAGAGAAAAAATTTATGCCTTAACTATGGCGAGAGGTTTTGTTATAGAAATGGGGCCTCTTTTAACCGGCTTACTTTTAGCTGGACGAATCGGAGGAAGTTATGCCGGAGAAGTGGGCATGATGCAAGCGACCAATCAAAACAAGCTTTTAGAGACTCTTGGACAAAGCCCAAGACGCTGGACTTTATGGCCTACAGGAGTCGCGGCCTTTATTGCAGCACCAATTTTAACCGCAATTGGCACATATATCGCTCTTTTATCGGGGGGGATTGTGAGCGTTTGGCAGAAGTATGCTCTTTTTCCTTCAATGAAGTTGTATTGGCAGGCTGTAAATAAAGATACCTTCACCTACACCACCTTCTGGCAATATCCTCCTGTTGTGAATATTTACAGAAGCCTTGGATTCATGTTAGTCATTTTAATCATTGCAGAAATTGCGGGGAGATATAAAAGGGATCTTCAGCCAAGAGATGTACCCAAAAGTATTACTTGGGCTGTCGTTTTTGCAAGCTTTTTTATTATTCTATTCGATTGGCTATTTTCTCAGATTTATCAAACCTAAGCTTAAAAACTAAAAACTCGATCTATTGCGAGATCGTGTTCTTCTTTAGGAAGCTGGCCTTGAAAGAGTTGGATTTTAAAAGCTATTCCAACTGTTTGAGTAGAATTGTTTTCCCCTAAGAATTGATCGTAGAAGCCACCACCGCGACCGAGCCTTATATGATTTAAGTCAAAAGCCAGACCGGGAAGTATTAGGAGGGATAGGTTAGAGGGAGCAATTTTTTGACATTTTTTTGGATTGGGTTCAAGGATCTTTTTTTTGGAAAGCATAAGCTCATTTGATAAATCAGAGACTTTATAAAAGATAAGGATATTGTTTTCTACTTTAGGTAAAGCTAGTCCTCCTTTCTTAGCGAGAAGTTTGTTAAAGGGATTGATGTCGAGCTCGCTTTGAAGAGGAGAAAAACTTGCGACAAGAGAAAGGCTTGAGTAGTTTTTAATTAAAAAAAGGGCGGCTTTGTCTGAGGCGTGTTTTTTTTCAGATAAAGAAAGATCAGCTACTTTAGATAGGAATTCAATTCTGAGGTCCGATTTATTCAATGGGGCTTCCTCCCTGATAGTCTGTTTTTTGGAGTAAAATGCCTTTTGAGTCAAAAAGACATGCTGTTCCTTCACCACTTGCTACAGATGAACAGGAAAAAGAGGAATCCTTTCTAAAATATTCTCCTTTAATAAGGAGGTCGCTGTCATATTCTTCGAGCAACATTAAATCTCCATTTTCATATCGAGCTCTAAAAAGACCGTGTTTTTTATTTTGGCTTATTTCTCGCTCTGACTCAACCGTTCCACTTGGGTACCAGCTTTTTATAGAGCCGTGAAGCAAGCCATTGCTCCAAGTTAGAGAGAGCTTGGGTTGAAGGGTGTTGGAATAGAAAAGAACTTCTTCACCATCCTTAACCCCTAAATGTTGCTGGTACTGATGTATAAGAGAACCTTTTGAATTAAAAAGATTAACCAATCCCTCTGGAGTCCCAGATTGAAACGCTACTAGTTTATAAGAAGAGTCCTCAAGCCATACAACTTTATGGCCAAAGCCTTCTTGTACCTGCCCCATAAGTTTTCCAACTCTGTTAAAATAAAGACCTGAAATAAGTTTCCCTCTCAAATACTTTTCATCCGAGGCTAAAATTTTTCTATCCCAATAAAGAGTAGAGGCTCCTTCCCTCTCTCCAAGATTATAATGCGCTTTTTCTAAAATATGTTCTTCTTGGTCATAGTGAACTGTTTGTCCATGTAGAAGATTGTTTTTGTAGGGGAGCGTTTTTTTTATTTGGCCTGATGGATAATATAAAAGACTTATCTTCTCTAGAAGGCCGTTTTCGTAATTAAATGAGGCCTCAATATTGCCGTCTTGATCATAGGCTTTACTTTCCCCGTCAAATATCCATGAAGTATTTCCTGTTGGTTCAATTTCTGGAGATCCTCCAAGAATGTGAGCTATGACTTTAATTTTTCCATTTGCATACCATTCTTTATATAGGCCAAAAGCTTGGTTGTTTTTACATTCAAGAAGTTGGTAGATGTGTCCAGAAGGGTAGTAAGTCGTAATCACTGTTTTATTGTCGCCTGCCCCATCATAGATTCGAATGACTTTTAGGTGTGGCTGATGCGCTATAAAGCTTTCTTCTTCGTAGGGTTTTAGTCTTTCTTTTGTGGTTAGGGTTTGAGTAAGCCCTTTTTGCGTTGTTAAGTGAACCTTGGAAAGAGAAAGGGTGGATGGAGAACAGGCGGTTAAAAAGAGTATTGTAATGTTTAAAAAAATGAGTTTCAAAATTGATAGTCCCTCTTTAAGAGTTCAAGGTCTAGGTGGTAAAAATGATCTCCCATGCTCTTATTTTTTTTCAAAATAAAATCTGAGATAATGAGATGAGGGTGTCCCTTTGGAGACTCGTTTTCTAAAAGCTCTATGCGATTCAGAATATCCTTAAGGTCTTCAAAATCTACGTTAATGCGTTTTACTAGAGTTTCTTTTTTTTCCTGAAAATAAGGAGTCTTGGGACTTAATTTCTCAATAAATTCAATCGAAGTAGAAGAGGATGGAAGTTTCAAGGACTCTAAAGAGGTGTGAATATAAGATGAGTCAGCATTTAAGTACTTGCGTAATAGTTGCTTGTTTTCAGCTTCTACGCGATAGAGACTGTGGAGTCTTTTTGAAAGGAGACAAAGTTTTTTTTCGTGCCCCTTGCTTTGCCTCAAGCTTTTACAGCCCCAAAGATCAAATAAAAAAAGAGGAAGAGCGAGGAGAAGCAGGAGGAGGGTTAGTGTTTTTTTTGTTTTGAACATGATTGAACAGAGGTGGGACTTGGATAGTTTTTGAGATAGAAGGATGCCTGATAGAGGTTATTTTGAAAAGACCAAGAGAGCTTCTTTTTCATTTGGATAAAGTTTTTTTCTTTCAAAAGGAGCTCGTGAAGCTGTCTTGCTGTTTCTGGTGAATTAGTTGAAAAGGTCATACTCACCTTCACCAAGTAAGGGGTCTTTTGCTTTTTCATTGTGGGAGTTGAGACAAGCTTATATTCAAATTGATCTAAAATAAAGGGCCTCTCTTCTCCATTTATGGTTAATTGGCTGTAAAGGTTCTTGAGCCAGGCTAGAGTTTCAGAAACCAAAAAGGTATTAGGTTTTAATAGGAATGGAGCGGACCTCTTTGAGGGTTGAGTGAAAATTAAATCTAAATTTTGAATAGATCTCTCCCCTTCAAACTGGGGAGAATAAAGGGTTTGGAGTTCATTCCATTCAATGGAGGGCATACTCAATATTTCGGAGTAAATATTTTGATTTATTTTCATTTGCTTTTGCATTTGCGTTTTCCAAATAAGGGAGTGAACCAAAAATAGAGAGCTCAGTAAAATAAGTGAGAGGTGAAGGGGCTTTCTATACTGTTTGTAAATGGAGCGATAGCTATCACGCTTTAAAGCAAAGTTGGGAGAGCTTTTGCTTATTGGGTTCAATATTAAAGCCGATCCAACTTCAACTAGGTAGTCTTCAGGAATATCATTTAAGGGAGGTTCATAAGTGGAGAAGGATGTTTGACTCATAATCTCTTTGATAAGAGAGTCTTTTTTAAGAGAAGTTCCTAAAAGTCCTATTTCAGTGGATGTATGTTCTCTTTTTGACCAAATCGAAAAGACTGCGCGCAGAATACTTGTTTCAAAAAAATCACCCTCATCTCCTATAAAGATCCCTTCGATGAGTAAGCCTTCATCAAAAAGAAGAACTTCAGCAGAGCTATCTCTTAAACAAATCCATATTTTCAGCCCCTTAGGGGGGAGCAGAAAACGAATAACTGAGGCATAAGCAAAAGAAGAGGGGTGCAAATGGTCGTAAAGAAGAGAGTTTTCTCTAGAGTTGAGGTCGTATTGATTTAGAGCGTTTTTTTTAAGAGCATAGAAAGAAGAGCTGTTTTTTTCCCCTTTCCAAAATTTTAATGCCACACGTTCATCTAACAGGCTGGATTCAATTTTATTTTTTAAAAACGCCTCTATGTGACTCTTTTTTTTAATACAAAGCTCTAAAGACCTCAGAAGGCCTTTTTCAGAGGGGAATGATGCGCCTGCTGGCACTTTTTCTAATAAAGACTGTACGTCATGTAAAGCTGTTTTACAATTAAGATTGATGGTTTTGGCTTCAATGATTTTGAATTCTGTTTTATTTTTTGAGATCAAAGCATACTTTAGTGTATACTGGTGGATAGAAAGGCCAATTGCCTTGAAACTTGAAAAAAACGAAATCATAGGGATATCTTAAGACAAGAGATGCCTTTGATTCAAAAGTTAATTTATTTTATGCCAAATTTATCTACAGCTATTCACTTTATATTTACCGGATACACGCTATTATTATTTGCTCGTGTAATCGGTTCTTGGTTCCCAAACTTTCAACAAGCTTCAGTGATGAGGTTTGTTAATTACTATACCGATCCTTATCTTGGTGTTTTTAAGCGTTTAGTGCCTCGCATTGGAATGCTTGATTTAAGCCCCTTGATCGCTTTTATTGCTTTGAGGATTGTCGAGCGGATCGTTTTAGGAATTGTTCATTAGACCATGACTCCCATTTCCATCGGCAAAAAAACTTTTAAGAGTAATGTCTTTTATGCTCCTCTAGCGGGGTGTTCTGATTATGCCTATAGGCAGATGGCTCGGCGTTATAGTCCTCCAGGACTTGTTTTTTGTGAAATGGTTAAAATGGAAGCCCTTGTTCGAGCTGATAGAAACTCTTTTAGACTTCTTGATTATAGTAAGGATATGCACCCGATTGGGGCCCAGCTCTGTGGAAGCAACCTGAACCTCGTTGGGCAGGCCGCTCGCATCATTGAAGATTTAGGTTTTGATCTTATCGATTTAAATTGCGGGTGTCCTGTAGATAAAGTGACTAGAGATGGAAGCGGGTCAGGTCTTCTCAAAAATCCAAATAAGATCGGTGATTTACTCTCTAAAATATTGGCAACCGTTTCAATTCCTGTCACAGTCAAGATACGTGTAGGTTGGGATGAGCAAAGCATTGTGGCTCCGTTAATCACAAAAATAGCTGAGCAAGCCGGTGCTCAGGCTATTTTTATACATGGACGTACTCGGGTTCAAGCCTATAAGGGGCCTGCGAATTGGGACTATATCAAAGATTGTGTGAAAGTTGCGAACACCATTCGCGTCTTTGGGAATGGAGATGTTTTTTCTGCAGACAAAGCGCTTGATTTGCTAGAGAAAACAGGGTGTGATGGGGTTCTTGTTTCAAGAGGTACTTTTGGGCAACCTTGGATAGCAGAAGATATTCATAGAATGCTTTCAGGACTTCCCCCGATAGAGAGAGGGTTTGAGTTTTGTAAGCAAGCTCTTTTAGACCACTTTGATATTATCCGAAGATATGCTCCAGAGAAAAAAGCTATACTTGACATGAGACGCGTTGGATGCTGGTACTTCAAAAAGGGAGAGGTGGCAAAAGAATTTCGAAAATCTATAAGTGGAGTTAAAACTCTTGATCAGGTCGAAGCTATTCTTCACTCCCTTACAAATAAGACTTCATCTCTTATTTACAGCTAGAGATTAATCTAAAGCTTGATCTAATCCATTTTTTTTCCTATGACTTAGAAATAAGGCAAAATAGATTATGAGGAGCCGGTGAATACACTCCATATCATCATCAAAGGTAATGTTCAAGGTGTCGGTTTTAGAGCAACGGCAGAACATTATGCGAACAAATTAGAAATTAATGGGTCTGTTAAGAACTTAGCAAATGGATCTGTTGAGATCTATGCTCAAGGAGAACAAGAAGCTCTAGACCCCTTTGTTGAGGGCTTGAAAGAGGATAGAGGACTTGCAAAAATTGAACATGTGGCTGTTGAAGAGTGCCAGGTTCAAAAAAAATATAATCAATTTCAGATTATTTTTTAGTTTAAGCCCTCTTAGGCTTTCTTAGGAGGTCTATTCTTTTTCTTTTTTTTCCCTCCTATCATGTCTTTAACAGCCTCAGCTTCACCTGCTTTAATTATTTCTTTCTTGCAAGAGGCTGTTTCATTTTTTATTGCTTCTAAAAGATCCCAGTCTTTTTTTGAAAAATTTGAAGGGTTTTGGAGATAAACCTCAAGCTCCTCACTAGAAAGTCCCGCTTCTTCAGAGTCAAAGATCTCATCAGCTTCATCTTGAATTTTAGTGACTTCCTTTTGAACAGCTTCCATTAAATCTGAGATCTCGACATTATTTTTTTTTGCTACCTTTATCTCTTCTTTTAATTGGCGTATCTTCTCGATTGATTGTAAAATAAAATTTTCTTTTTTTGGATCATCCATATTTCTTCCTCATTGCATCATTAAATTATAAAAACTTCCTCAGGTTTCATTTATCAAATAAAAAATAATTTTACAAGACCCGCCTATTTAATTTGATTTTAATTGAGTCTGAGGAGTATAGTTCTAGACGTAAGTTACTGAAAAAAAAGAGAAAGACAAATAATGGGCTATTTAGAAGAAATGAATCTTCAGTTGGAAAACCAGAATTTCCCTGGATTTCTGCATTTATGGGAAGAGTTTAAATCAAGCAGTGAGATTTCTGCCATTGAGACCATTCAAATCTTTGAAAGTGTTAAAAGCTGTCAATACAAAGAATTGTTTGGCCGCTATGCTGAAGAAGCATTAGATTTTCTTGACCGTCTTGATCAACCTGAATTAAGAGTAGACCTTCTAAGGCTCATTTTAGACCTGCAGACTTCTCAAAGCGAAGCTTTGGCCTTAGCTTCTTTAGAGCACCTAACAGAAGCTCATAGCGATGATCCTCTTTTTAAAGAGAAAATTCGTTTAATTGGTCTTCGCTCTGGAGAGCATTTTCAGGGAGCAATTCGTAACTTTGAACTTTTGACTCATATGGATAAAGGTAAGTTTATATTTCATACCGGAGGATGGGGAGCTGGTGAAATCATGGACATTTCTCTTATAAGAGAGCAGCTGTCTATTGAGTTCGAAAATATAGTGAATGCTCGGGAACTTTCCTTTAAAAACGCCTTTAAAAACTTGATCCCCTTGTCTAGTGAACACTTCCTGGCTCGTCGTTACGGTGACCCTGACCTTCTAGAAGCTGAAGCTAAAAAAGACCCGGCTGGGGTATTAAAACTTTTGATCTCTGATGTTGGCCCTCTAAATGCCCAAGAAATAAAAGAAGAGATCTATGAGCTTGTAATTCCAGTCCAAGATTGGATGAAATGGTGGCAAAGCGCTCGATCTAAAGCAAAAAAAGATCCTAAAATTCAAGTTCCTAAAAATAGTAAAGGGCATTTTGTTCTTTTAGAGAAAGAGATCTCTTATATAGATGACTTCAAAAAGTTATTAGAAGTTGAACAAGAAGTTGAGACTTTTTTAGCCGAATCTTATGATTATATTAAGCACCACTCTGAAGTTTTAAAGGACTCAGGCATTAAAACCCTTTTCAGAGACAAACTCCTTAAATATTTAAATGGGCTTGATGAAGGGCAAGAGCTTATAAAAGTTGAAATATACCTTTTCTTAGAAGAATTTTTTCAAGACCATCTAGACCAAGCCTTAATTAAAATTATTCAAGACACTGAAGATATTTCCTTCTTTATAAAGTCTATTTCAATGACCTCTTTAAAAAAGAAGCTTCTCATGTTTGTGCGTAAGCATCGACAAGACTGGGAACCACTTTTTTCAGATCTTTTCTTTGGAGTGTCTCATCACTTTTTAAGAGAATATCTTTTAAAAGAGCTAATGAAGTCAAAAAAAGGATCTCTTCTAAAAGAGACTATTCAAAGATTGCTTGATCATTCTGTATCTTTTCCTGAATGCTTTATTTGGTACTTTCAAAAGATTCAGAACAAGGACGATTTGCCCTTTTCTGATAAGGTAGGAAAAGACCTCTTCTTTGAGGCTCTCTTTATTCTTCTTTATCATATTGAAAACAACCCAGAGCTGCAAGACCTTACTAAAAAAGTTCACGCTCTTATTGTGAGTAAACACTTCCAACTCTTTAGAGATAATATAGCAAATACGACTATTGAATATACTCGTGAGATACTCCTTTTAGTTACAAAGTGTCAGGTGTTTAACAACCATGATTTCAAGCTTTTCATGTCTCTTGCTAAAGTCGTGCACCCCAATCTTGAAGACAATTCTGGTCCATCAGATTCAGATGAAGAACAATACATTTGGACGACTCAAGAAGGGTATCAAAAAGTACAGGAGCGAATCCATAAGATTGCGACAGTTGAAACTGTCGATAATGCAAAGGAAATCGAAATCGCAAGAGCTTATGGCGATTTGAGAGAAAATTCAGAATTCAAATTTGCGCAGGAAAGAAGAGCTAGACTTCAGGGTGAAATGAAGCTCTTGTCTACTCAACTTAACCAAGCAAGGATCCTTTCTCCTGAAGATATTGATGTAAAACAAGTCAGTGTGGGTACTATTGTTTCTTTAATCAATGAAAGTGGTCAAAAGCTACTCTATACGATTTTAGGACCCTGGGATGCTGATCCTGATAAGGGGATCTTATCCTTTCAGTCACAGCTTGCAAAATCAATGATAGGCCAAAAAGTAGATGATTCCTTTAGCTTCAAAACAAAGACCTATACGGTAAAAGGAATTGAAAGCTACTTAGGCGATTCTTGATCTATTATGTTGATGGTTATAATTTACTTTTTAGCCATGAAGATATAATTGACGATTTTACAGTTAGCCGCGAGGATATCCTCGACCAATTGTATAAAAAAATTAAACCTCTTAAACTCTCTCTCATTATTGTCTTTGATGCGTATCAGCGTTTGGGAGAAGTTTCTCGTGTAGACTATAAAGAGATAGAGGTTGTCTACACAGCTCACAAACAAAAGGCAGATGATTATATCATTGATGTCTTTAGGCGTTCAAAAAAAGCAAAACAAATGGTTGTAGTTACAAACGACCGAGCTTTATCGGAAGAAGTAAAGTCTTTAAATGGGAAAGCTTTGAAATTGCAAGACTTTTTCTCTCTTCTAAAAGAAAAAAAGACAGAAGATGAAGAGAAAGAAGCTTCCAATGCCTTTAATGAGCACACTTTAGATTACTATACCCGTATCTTTATAGACCGTTTTAATTCAGAAAGTTCTTAAGTAAATATTTTTCTTGTCTTAGCAATACTTTATTCTTGTTAAAAAAAATACAATACGTCAAAACTCTGTAAATATTTTTATAAAGAGTTCAATATGTTGTCATTTTTTTTTAGATTTTTTTTAGTTGTTTTTCTGTTTCTAACACCCCTAAAAATTTTCGCCAATGAAAGCGCGGAGTCTGAATTAAAAGATACCGATCCAGAAGTGTTCGCAGAAGTTCAAAAGTTAGAGCTCTACAATGATGTAGAACTTGGTAATCTTGAATCTAAAGGCTATTTCTATGACTCTTCATCTTCTAAAAATAAAGGCTCTTATAGCAAGCACTATACGGAAAAAGAGCTAAGAGATAATCGAAAGTCTAGAAAAACTCGTATAGAGAAAGGGAATATTGTTCAGCCAAGAAGCAGTGTTTTTTTTCGTACTGATATTGGAATTGGTTGCCTTTACTTTAGTGGGATTAGTGGTAATCTTGCAGGACTACCAGCAAGGCTCTATGAGTTAGAAGGTTCGGGGAGTGCTCCTTTTAGAGGGTCCTTGATGTACAATAGAACACCCCTTTATGAGTCGATGCTTGGTTATCGGTTTAAAACTTACTTTAGAGGGGTTCTCAGCTATATTCACCAAGGTGATATCACAATTCAAACAAAGTTTGTCAACGCTGTACCAGGTGAGGAACTAGCTAATATTGCCGTAGACCAGCTTACTGCTAGCCTCGAGTTGGATGCTCTTTTGCTTAAATGTTATGTAGATGCCCCGTGGTCCTTTTTTTGGAAAAGCGTGATGGCGAATCTTTATTTAGGGGCAGGAGTAGGAGTTGGCTGGCAGACTTGGGGAGCTATTCAAGTTAACCGAATAACTACTGCGACAGTATCAGTGCCAAATAGTTACTTTAGCAATCCGACAGCCTTGAGATTAAAAATCTCAACAAATGCGATTCTGGTTGCAGATGTAGGGTTTCGTCTACAAGGCTCTTCTGAAGAGAGCTTCTTTTCTCTTTTAACGGGCTGTAAATTTAATATGTGGGGTCAGGCTAGAAATATAGGGAAACAATCTAACCCAACATTTGCTAAGCTCGGAATGTTCAAACCATTTAGAATTAAAACTGTTTACCAGTGGGCTCCTTATCTTGGAGTTCAATGGGAGTTTCCTAATCATGTTGCGCTCTCAGAGAAATATGCTAGAAATACTGAACTTTCTTCCTTATTTACTCAAATGAATGTAGGTGTTGGAATGTTATACTTTAGAAAAATCAGGGGGAATCTAATTAGTTTGCCCGCGGTAGAAGGTTTAACTCGCTTGAAAACCGCCCGTATTACGGGTTCAAAGTTAACTTATAATAGAACACCTCTATTCGAGTATTTAATACAGCAACGTATAGGAGATTATTTTCAATTAGGACTCTCCTACCAATATCAAGCAGGTATAACAATCCAAACTAAAGTATTTCAAACAGAAGATGACCCCATCTTTGGAATAAATTTAGTAGCAGACTCAGCTCAGCTAACCTCTTACTTGAATTTGAATGCACTTATGTTAAAAGGATATGTAAAATCCCCCCTCATTCTATCAAACGTGAAATTTGAGCTGCTTTCATATTTTGGATTTGGATTTGGACCTGGGTGGCAAACTTGGAATAGAACTTCATTGCAAAGATTTGGATCTATTTTTGGAATTGGTTTTGGGGGCTATCAACCCATACGACAAAAAATTTCAGCGAATGCTGTTCTCAATTTAGATTTTGGGTTTCAAGCAACCTCTAAGAATCCTCACACTTATTTCTCAATTTTAGGTGGATGTAAGTTTAACTACTGGGGACAAGCTCGTAATATAGGGAAACAGTCTCAACAAGGTGGGTATAACGTAGGACTTGAAACTCCCTTTACGATTAAAAAGATGTATCAATGGGCTCCTTACCTCGGTGTGCAATGGAATTTTCCAAACAATTACTACTCAAAAAGGCCATATTATTTAGATGGACGATCTCCTAATACTTGGAAAGCTTGCTTTATCCCTATTGGGCTTGTTCAGAAAAAGAAGACACTTATCGCTCAGATGAATATAGGAATAGGCTTTCTTTACTTTAGTAAGATAAAAGGCAATTTGTCACCTATTGTTGACTATTCACCAAAAATATCAAGGGGTGTTCAGATCAAAGGCAGACTTACCTATAACAGAACGCCTTTATTTGATTATCAATTAGGCTATCGCTTTAATAATTGGTTGAAAGGTACAGTTTCCTATCAACATCAAGGAAATATAACTGTACAAACACAAGTTTTGGATAACCATAATGCAGGCGAAAACTTTTTTACTGATGCACGCACTCAGCTTTCCTCGGATTTAACATTAGATGCCTTAATGGCTAAGTGTTACTTTGAGGTTCCAAAAGCTTTAGTTTGGAAAAACTATGTCTATTCACCCTACTTCGCATTAGGTGTTGGACCATCATGGCAAACATGGAAAAAAGCAGTACTTAATCATCCTGTAATTTTTTTAGAAGGGCTATTCGCTTCGTTTGAAACTTCTCTTCGTCAAAAAACGTCGGCTAGTGTTGCCTTTATGTTTGATTTTGGATTCAGGATGCAGACCCCTTATATAAATTCAGGATTTTCTGCTCTTTTTGGTCTTAAGTTTAATATGTGGGGCCAAGCAAGAAATCTCGGTAAATATAGTAGCCAACTTAATCCAAGAAATGGACTTACACATCCCTTTACTATAAGAACGGTTTATCAGTGGGCGCCTTATACTGGGGTTCAGTGGAATTTTTAAGGATAAGATTTGTTTGTAGAAACTTCTATGGCTTAATCTAAAGTTCTAGGTTAATATTTTTTCTTGTCATAATAATAATAGTTTTGTTATGAGTGGTTAAATATTTTTTTGAGTACTTAGGACCCCAAAATGGCGACTTATATTTTTAGATCTTTTTTAGTTCTTTTTTTGTTTTTAACACCTCTGAAAGTTTTTGCCTTTGAGGGCGGAGATCTTGCATTTGAAGATGTGTCTTTAAATGATGAAGCCCAACAAGTGGAGAATTTAGCTTCTGAGATCTATAACGAAGTGGAGCTTGACGCTCTTCAATCAAGAAACTATTTAGCAGACCCTTCTACTGCTAAAAAGCGGCACTCTTATAGTAAGCGTTATATGAAAAAAGACCAAATAGAGAGACGGGAGTCTGGGAAAGTTCATATAGAAAGAGGGAACATTGTTCAGCCGATAAATAGTATTTTTTTTCGAACAGATATTGGAATAGGGCTTCTTTACTTTCGCGGTGTTCGGGGAAATTTAGCAGGAGTTCCTGCCAATTTATTTGATCCAGAATCAGGGAATGCGCCTTATAGAGGATCCTTGATGTACAATAGAACCCCCTTATACGAGTCGATGCTTGGCTATCGCTTTAAAACCTACTTTAGAGGAACTTTCAGCTACCTCCACCAGGGTGACATTACTGTACAAACGAAACTTGTCAATGCTGTACCAACCACACTTACTAATCTTAGCGCGAATCAGCTTACAGCTAATCTGTCGTTAGATGCTATTTTACTCAAATGTTATGTAGATGCGCCGTGGTCTTTTTTCTGGAAAAATGTGATGGCGAACCTATATTTAGGAACTGGAATAGGAGTAGGCTGGCAGACTTGGAGAAGTATTCAGATGAATCTAGTGTCAGTAGATAATAGTTACACAAGTATTCCATATCCCTTAAGAGAACAAATATCAACAAATGCGATTTGGGTTGCAGATGCAGGACTTCGTGTTCAAGGATCTTCCGAATCAAGCTTCTTTTCTCTTTTGGCGGGTTGCAAATTTAATCTTTGGGGGCAAGCTCGCAACATAGGAAAACTTGAAGATCAAGGAACAACTAAGCTTGGAATATTTAAACCCTTCAAAATCAAGAGTGTTTATCAGTGGGCCCCTTATCTCGGAGTTCAGTGGGAATTTCCAAATCATGTCAGAAGCTCTAGTAAATATATTCAAAACACTGAGCTCTCTAACTTACTTACCCAAATGAATGTTGGGGTTGGAATTTTATACTTTAAAAAAGTAAGAGGAAATTTAATCAGCTTGCCCAACCAAAATGGAACCACAAATCAAGGTTGGCAAACAGCTCGAGTGGGTTCAAACATACAGTATAATAGAACTCCTTTGTTTGAATATTTAATGCAGCACCGTCTGAATGATTATTTTCAAATAGGAGGCTCCTATCAGTATCAAGCAGGTATAACGGTCCAAACTGAAGCTGTTACAACAGGTGCAAGTGCAGATTTTATAGCAGACACAGCTCAGCTTATCTCTTACTTAAACTTGAATGCACTTATGGTAAAAGGATATATGAAATCTCCTCTACTTTTATCAAATACAAAATTTGACGTGCTTACGTATTTAGGTTTTGGATTTGGAGTTGGGCGTCAAACTTGGAATAGAACTACAGTGCAAAGGTCTGGATTTAATGATACAGAGTTTAAGGGTGGATTTCAACCCATACGACAGAAGATTTCAGCTAGTGCAGTTATTAATTTAGATTTTGGGGTTCAAGCCACTTCTAAAAATCCTCAGACTTACTTCTCTATACTAGGTGGATGTAAGTTCAACTACTGGGGACAGGCTCGTAGTATGGGGAAACAGTCTCAACAGGGGCGTTATAGCTTAGGGCTTCAGACGCCCGTTACGATTAAAAGGGTTTATCAATGGGCCCCTTATTTGGGAGTGCAATGGAGCTTTCCAAATAACAACTACTCTAAACAGCCTTATTATTTAGATGGACGATCACCTAATACTTGGAAACCGTATATTGTTCCTATTGGACTTATTCAAAAGAACAAGGCCGTTATTGTTCAGATGAATATAGGTGTAGGCTTTCTTTACTTTAATAGAATCAGAGGAAACTTATCCCCTATAGTAAGCCATAGCCCAAGTGTCTCAAGAGATGTCCAAATTAAAGGTAAATTAACCTATAATAGAACTCCTTTATTTGATTATCTCTTAGGATATCGCTTTAATAACTGGCTCAAAGTTGCTCTTTCCTATCAGCATCAGGGAAATGTAACCGTACAAACAAAAGTATTACATAGCAATAATTTAGAGGGGCGTATAGCTAATTCATACACCCAGCTTTCTTCTGATTTAACATTAGATGCTGTAATGGCTAAGTGTTACTTTGAGCTTCCAAAAGCCTTAGTTTTAAAAAACTATGTTTACTCGCCCTACTTTGCACTAGGAATTGGACCTGCTTGGCAAACTTGGAAAAGAGTTATAATTAACCAGCCTCTAACTTATGACGCAACATTCTGCTCTTTTGAGACTGCTCTTCGTCAAAAAACGTCAGCTAGCACAGCTTTTATGTTTGATTTTGGATGCAGAATGCAGACTCCTTACGTAAGTACAGGATTTTCTGTTATTTGGGGTCTCAAATTTAATCTGTGGGGGCAAGCGAGAAACCTAGGTAAATATACTAATCAACTAAATCCAAGAAATGGACTTGTACATCCTTTTGCAATAAAAACAGTGTACCAGTGGGCTCCTTATACTGGGGTTCAATGGAATTTTTAAGGATAAGAATCTAATCCAAAACCAAAATTATTGAAGCTTTTTTAGATCCAACTAAAGAAGCTTCAAATCTAAAATTCTAAATTTACTATTCTTTACTTGTTTTTAAAAAAAGAGTACGGCACAAATAAAGAAATTTATTTTATATTTAGGATCCCAAAATGACCCCTTTCTTTTTCAGATTTTTTTTAGTTCTTTTTCTGTTTTTAGCGCCTCTGAAAATTTTCGCATCGGAAAATAGCCCTACGCAAGAAGACCTCACAGAAGTTCTAGATATAGAGCTCTATAATAATGTAGAACTTGATGCTCTTGAATCTAGAAGCTATTCAGGAGAGCCTTCTTCCTTTAAGAAGCGTCACTCTTATAGTAAACGCTATATGAAAAAAGATTTAAAAGAGGATCGAAGGTCCGGGAAGGCTCATATAGAGAGAGGGAATGTTATTCAGCCGACAAGTAGTGTTTTTTTTAGGGCTGATATTGGGATTGGCTTTCTGTACTTTCGTGGAGTTCGTGGCAATTTGGCGCCTATACCTTCAGATCTATTTAATTTCGATTCAGGGGATGCTCCTTATAGAGGATCCTTGATGTACAATAGAACACCTCTATATGAGTCGATGATTGGCTATCGATTTAAAACTTACTTTAGAGGAGCTTTTAGTTACCTTCATCAAGGTGATATTACCGTACAAACTAAATTTGTTAATGCTGTACTAGGTTCAGGTCTTCCTAATATTGCAGTAGATCAGTTAACCGCTAATCTCTCATTAGATGCTCTTTTACTCAAATTTTATGTAGATGCTCCCTGGTCTTTTATCTGGAAAAGAGTAATGGCGAACCTTTATTTAGGGACAGGTCTAGGAGTCGGTTGGCAGACGTGGAGAAGTGTTCAATTGAATCAGGTGGCAATAGGTAGTAATTACTCGAGTCTTCCATTTCTATTAAGACAAAAGGTTTCAACAAATGTAGTTTGGGTTGCTGACCTAGGATTTCGTCTGCAAGGATCTTCTGCGGCGAACTTTTTTTCTCTTTTGGCGGGTTGTAAGTTTAATGTATGGGGGCAAGCTCGTAACATAGGAAAACTTGAAGATCAAGGAAGCAGTAAGCTTGCAATATTCAAGCCCTTAAAAATTAAGACTGTTTATCAGTGGGCCCCTTATCTAGGAGTCCAGTGGGAATTTCCAAATCACGTTAGGAGCTCTAGTAAATATCTTCAAAGCACAGAGCTCTCTCATTTATTTACTCAAATGAATGTTGGGGTTGGTATTTTATACTTTAAAAAAGTGAGAGGGAATTTAATCAGCTTGCCTAATCAAAATGGAAACGCAAATGAAGGTTGGCAAACAGCTCGAGTGGGTTCAAAAATAGAGTATAATAGAACACCTTTGTTTGAATATTTAATGCAGCACCGTTTGAATGATTATTTTCAAGTAGGGGCTTCCTATCAGTATCAAGCAGGTATAACGGTCCAAACTGAAGCTGTTGCAACAGGGGCCGGTGCAAATTTTATAGCAGATACGGCTCAGCTTACCTCTTACTTAAACTTGAATGCACTTATTGCAAAAGGATATGTAAAGTCTCCTCTTATACTCTCAAATGATAAGTTCAATGTCTTATCTTACTTGGGATTTGGGTTTGGGGCAGGTTGGCAAACTTGGAATAGAACTTCAGTACAAAGATTTGGATTTACTAGTGGAACTGCTCACGGTGGATTTCAGCCCATACGACAAAAAGTTTCAGCTAATGCAGTTGTTAATCTAGATTTTGGGCTTCAAGCCACTTCTAAGAATGCTCAGACCTATTTCTCTATATTAGGTGGATGTAAGTTCAATTACTGGGGACAGGCTCGTAGTATGGGGAAACAATCTCAACAAGGCCGCTATAGCATGGGACTTCAAACACCTTTTACAATTAAAAGAATTTACCAATGGGCCCCTTATTTGGGAGCACAATGGAGTTTCCCAAATAACTACTACTCTAAAAGAACTTATTTTTTAGATGGACGATCACCTAATACTTGGAAACCTTATATTGTTCCTCTTGGATTTATTCAAAACAAAAAGGCGGTCATTGCTCAGATGAATATAGGGATAGGCTTCCTTTATTTTAAGAAGGCCAAAGGAAACTTGTCCCCTATGGTAGATTACAGCCCTAGAGTGTCAACAGACGTTCAACTTAGAGGTAACCTGACTTATAATAGGACTCCTTTATTTGACTATCTCTTAGGGTATCGCCTAAAAAACTGGCTTAAAGTGGCTTTTTCCTATCAGCATCAAGGTAATGTAACCGTGCAAACTCGAGTATTACCTAGCAATAATTCTGGAGCTTTCGCTAGCTCATACACTCAGCTTTCTTCAGACTTAACATTAGATGCCTTGATGGCTAAGTGTTATTTAGAATCTCCTAAAGCTTTAGTTTGGAAAAATTATGTCTATTCACCCTATTTTGCAATGGGGGTAGGACCTTCCTGGCAAACGTGGAAAAGAGTGATAATTAACCAGCCTCTAACTAATGACGGAATCTTCAATTCTTTTGAGACTTCTCTTAGACAGAAAACGTCAGCTAATGCGGCCTTTATGCTTGATTTTGGGTTCAAAATGCAGACACCTTACGTGAATACAGGCTTTTCTGCTGTTTTTGGTATTAAGTTTAATAGATGGGGACAAGCAAGAAATATCGGTAAATACAGCAATCAACTTACTCCGAGAAACGGATTAAATAGCCCTTTTAAAATAAAAACGGTGTACCAGTGGGCGCCTTATCTTGGGGTTCAGTGGAGCTTTTAAGGATGGTAGCGAGCTCTTTAGCCCCATAGGTAATGATCATATCAGCGCCAGATCGTTTGATTCCAAGAAGGGTTTCGTTAAGGCTTTGGTCAAAATCTAGCCAGTTGTTTTGGGCCGCAGCTTTAAGCATTGCATATTCTCCACTGACATGGTACGCAGCAAGAGGTAAATTTGTCTTTTCTCTTATTTTTTGGATGACATCCAAATAGAGAGAGGCAGGTTTAACCATTAAAATATCAGCTCCTTCTATTTCATCTAAAGAAGCCTCTAGAATTGCTTCTCTTGAGTTTGCAGGGTTCATCTGATACGTTTTTTTGTCACCAAAGGTAGGTGAAGATTTTAATGCTGCCCGAAATGGTTTATAGAATGCAGATGCATACTTAGCTGTATAAGAGAGGATACTTACTTCTTGTAAGCCATTTTCATCAAGACCTTCTCTTATAGATTGTATGCGTCCATCCATCATATCAGAAGGGGCTACGATATCTATGCCGGCCTGACCTTGTAAAATAGCCATTTGCGTTAAGACTTCGACTGTTTCGTCGTTGAGCACTCCTCCTGATTCAGAAAGTAGGCCGTCATGGCCGTGTGTTGTGAAAGGGTCAAGGGCTATATCTGCAATTAAGGTGAGTTCAGGCACTTCTCTTTTTAAAACTTGGATGGCTTTAAAAAAATAACTGTCAGGGTTTAGGGCATAAGAGCCCACAGCATCTTTATATTTCTGGGGAATAAGAGGGAAAAGAATAATACCTCGTACTCCTAAATTTAAAAGTAATCGAGCTTCGATTAAGAGCTCGTCTAAACTGAGATGGAACTGACCAGGAAGGCTTGTAATAGGGGATCTGATCTGCTTTCCCTCCGTAATAAAAAAAGGAGCAATAAGGTCAGAGGCGTGCAGGTGCGTTTCTTGGACTAAAGAGCGGATAGAAGGGGATTTGCGGTTTCTTCTTGGACGTTTTAAAAGAAAAGGCTCTCTATTCATAATATTGTTTCCTGTGTGAAATTGTTTTTAAGAAGTGACTCTCGATCTTAATAGAAAAACTTAATTAAAATCCTATTAAAAATCTGTTTTTTCCCTTGATAGCGATCCTTAAATATGGCAGGCTAGTTTCTATATTTTCTATATTTAGAAAAGAAATTAGATAATCGAAGAGGACAAAACCTATATGAACAACCACGAAGAATTCAGTGAAAGTCAAATTAAAATTTTAGAGAACTTTGTTACTGATACGACCTCTAATGTTTTTGTTCTCCGCAATCTTCCTGAAGTTATTAAAGGGGCCCTTTTTTCTAGATACTCCCGTTCGAGTTTAGGACTGCGATCACTACTACTTAAAGAATTTATTCTCAATGAAGAGACAGCCTTTCAATCCATTACTGGGGTCTCCTCTGGATCGGATAAAATAGAAGACCAGGTCTCTGCTATTCATAAAGCTCAAAACTTCTATGACCGCATTTTAGATGGATACGGGGATGACTCAATTGGAGAACTTGGGGGTGCTCACTTAGCTATCGAAAACGTCTCTATGTTAGCAGCTAAATTTATAGAAGATTGCCGGATAGGGGGGTCACCTTTAGAAAAGTCAACGCGTTATATCTATTTTGATCAGAAAGTTAACGGAGAGTACCTCTTTTATAAAGAGCCTGTTTTAATGACCTCTGCTTATCGAGATCTCTATGTAGATACTTGTAATATGCTTTTTGAAACCTACAGCAAGCTTATTCCTCCAATGACGGATCTTATGGAAGAAAAGTTTCCAAAAGAAGAACACACTTCAAAAGTTGCCTATGGGGCTGCTGTGCGAGCAAAAGTTTTAGACTGTTTAAGGGGATTACTTCCTTCTAGCGCACTCACTAATATGGGTGTTTTTGGAAACGGAAGATTTTTTGAAACTCTCATTAGAAAGCTACATGTAAGTAATTTAGCCGAGCTCCAAGATCTTGGGCGTGACTCTTATCAAGAGCTTTTTAAGGTGATTCCCTCTTTTATACGAAGAGCAGAACCTAATCATAAAAACCAGGTTGATTTTAGCCGTTTCTACGAGGCTATGCAAGAAGAGATTAGAGTGATCACTAAAGAGCATGCCACTTGCGAGAGTAAGCCTATGAAGTCAGGAGTGCAGTTGATTGATTTTAACCCTGAAGATGTTAAGAAAGTAGCTGCTGTCCTTCTTTATGGAAAGTCAGATAAACGTCTTTCAGATCTTAGAAAATACTGCTCTACATTACCTGAAGAAGAGCTTGCAAGAATTATTGATGCTGCTTGTAATTCAAGAGAAAATAGGAGACATAAGTCTCCAAGAGCTCTTGAACATGCCACCTTTACTTTCGAAATCATGAGTGATTTTGGCTGTTACAGAGATTTACACCGCCATCGACTTCTAACTCAAGAGCGGCAGCTTTTAACCTGTAACTATGATTACTTTATACCTCGGGAAGTTGAGGGAACTGAAATGGAAGATGCTTATAGAGATGCTATGGATAAAGCTAAAAAGGCTTACCATAAAATAGCAGATGAACTTCCTGAAGAAGCGCAATATTGTGTTCCAATGGGTTTTAATACACCTTGGTATTTTCATGTTAACCTAAGATCTTTACAGTGGCTTTGTGAGTTGAGATCTTCTCCAGCAGGCCATCCCAACTATCGTTATGTAGCTCAGGAAATGGCTAAGCAAGTTTGTAAAGCTATTCCTGCTTTTGAGCCGCTTTTGAAATACGTAGATTATGAGGGCTACGAACTTGGGCGACTAGGACAAGAGATTAAAAAAGTCGAAAAAAGTCAAACGTCGTAATCTTCAAAGTTCTATGAATATTCAAAGAAAAGAGAGAGGAAGTGTTCTAGGTGGAGTGCTTCTCGTTGCAGGAAGTGCAATAGGAGCCGGGATGTTAGGGCTGCCTCTAGTTACAGGTCATGCAGGATTTATTCCCTCTTTAGTTATTTTTTTGTTTTGTTGGGTATTTATGAGCCTGACAGCGCTTCTACTGTTAGAAGTTAATCTCTTTGCTGGAAAAGATTCAAATATTATTTCGATGGCTTATCAAAGCCTCGGAAATCTAGGTAAATACATTAGCTTTGTCGTTTATATTTTTTTAATTTACTCGATGCTAGTGGCCTATATCGATGCTAGTGGAATACTGACCCGTGACTTCTTTAACCGTACTTTCAATTTCCATCTGTCCTCTATAGAAGGGAGCCTCTTCTTTGCACTTCTCTTTGGCCTTTTCGTCTTTTTAGGGACTATTTTTGTAGATAGGCTTAACCGCCTTTTTATGTTGGGCTTAATCTTAACGTATATTTTAGTGCTTTTTTTTGGAGCTTCAGCAGTACATACCGAATATCTACAGCATAGAATTTGGGGTTATTCTCTTTTAGCGATTCCTGTCGTTATTACTTCTTTTGGCTACCATAACATTATTCCTACACTTACAAGCTACCTTCATGGGGATAAGAACAAGATGATTTTTGTAATCCTCTTAGGAGGAGCTCTACCTCTTCTTATCTACGTTTTATGGGAGTGGTTAATTTTGGGAGTAGTGCCTTTTCAAGTTTTTCAAACAAATGCTTCCTTTGAAAATGTTTTGACCTTTGTCCCTCACTCTAAAGTCAGTCTTTTTTCTCAGTACTTTGCCTTTTTTGCTATTGTGACTTCGTTTCTAGCTCAAGCTTTAGCGCTTGTAGATTTTTTAAGAGATGCTTTTCGAGCTAAAAAAACGATCTTTAATCGCTTTTGGCTTGTTCTACTCGTTTTAATTCCTCCGTTTTTTTTGGCTATTAGCTTCCCTGGAATCTTTATCAAGGCTTTAGGTTATGTGGGTGGGTTTGCAGCAATCATTTTATTTGTTCTTATCCCTTCATTTATGGTGTGGGAGCTGCGTTATCGACGAAAAGAGACCGGTCACAAAATAGTTCCTGGTGGGCGCTTCACCTTAAGCTGTTTGATTTTTATAGGTTTTTGCATCATGGCTTTAGAGCTATTACAGGAACTATTTAACCTTTCATTTTTAAAGCAGTATTTATGAAGAAGAATAGAGTTTTTGGAGGAGTACTACTTGTAGCAGGTACGGCTATTGGAGCTGGAATGATTGCTTTGCCAATTACTTCTGGAGCCGGAGGCTTTTTCCCCTCTATTATCTTACTCATAGCTTGCTGGGTTTACATGACAACGACAGCCTTCTTATTCTTAGAAGCAACGCTTTGGCTGGAAAGAGATGTCAATATTGTCACTATGGCAGAGCATACCTTGGGTCTAGCAGGTAAAGTTATTGGCTGGATTTTATATCTTTTCCTACTCTACTCGCTTACGACGGCATACCTAGCAGGGTGTGGAGCTATTTTTATCAACACATTGGAAACTTGGGCGCAGATTAGCTTGCCCCAGTGGATAGGGCCTATCCCATTTTTAATTTTATTTGGCTTTTGTATCTACCTTGGAACTCGCCCAGCTGACTATATAAACCGTGCTCTAATGCTTGGGCTTGTGATTACCTATGCTGCATTAGGGACTGTTTTAACACCTCAAGTTCAAGGATCTTATTTAGCCCATGAAGATTGGGGTTTAGTTTGGTCTTCACTTGCAATTATGGTGACTTCATTTGGGTATCATATCATTATTCCGAGTCTTTCCTATTATCTGGGTTATCGAAAAGATCTTTTGAAAAAAACAATTATCTGGGGAAGTATTCTCCCTCTCGTTGTTTATATTTTTTGGGAAGTACTGGTAATGGGTGTGGTTCCGAACGCGGGGCCTGATGGGCTGGTTGCGTTAGCAAATAGCGCCCATCCTGAAGTGGACCTTATTACAACTATAAATACGAATACTCACAGCTTGAACATTGGAGAAATTTTAAGGTTCTTCACTTACTTTGCTATTTTAACCTCTTTTTTAGGCGTTTCTTTAAGTTTGCATGACTTTTTAGCAGACGGCCTTAAAATAAAAAAAACAAATAAGGGACGTTTTTTTCTTACACTCTTGACTTTTCTTCCTCCCCTTTTCTTTTCTCTCTTTTTTCCAAATGTCTTTGTATCAGCCCTTAAATATGCAGCCTTATTCGTAGCAACTCTTCTAGGTATTCTGCCCGCTGTTATGGTTTGGTCGGGTCGCTATCGGCTTAAAATTGAAAGCCAATTTAGAGTAATTGGTGGGAAGTGGGTCTTAGTCGGAGTTATTCTAATTTCTCTAGCAGTCATTGTTGTTGATTTAATGGATCAATTTTAATTTTTTTCTTCTAAAATCTTCATATAAAAAACTTGATTATTTTTTTTGTTTATGGCCTATTGATAATTAATCAAAAAAGAGGCTCTATGCAGTGGTTAAGATTTAGTTTTATCTTCTTTATTTTAGGAGCTTTTTCTTTGAACTCGTCATTGTTTTCAGATGAAAATATTCAAGGAGCAACCCCTTTAGAGATTTCACCTCAAGAACTTTCTATAGCGCACAAAAAGCACTCTTTAAACACTCCGACAGGTAAAGTTTACGTAAGAAAGCGTGTTCGTTTCCCTTATACGGGGAATTTACAACCTGCAGGGAGCATTTTTTTTCAAACGAATATAGGGGTTGGATTTTTATATTTCAGTGGCCTTCGGGGGAATTTGATGGGGCAGCCTGTTTCTAATTTTGACCCTGCCAATTCTTATAGAGATGTTCCTCTCAAAGGTCATCTTATTTATAATAAAACCCCTCTCTTTGAATATCTCCTTGGATATCGATTTAACCCTTGGCTAAAGCTAGCTCTCTCTTATCAGCATCAGGGGGGCATTACTATTCAGACTAAAACCCTTTCAGCACATGCAAATCTAACTGCTGCTCCTCGCACTGAAATGGCACAATTCACTTCGAGTCTTAGTCTAGACGCGCTTCTAGCTAAAGTGTACTTTGAGTTCCCTTTTGCAATAGTTCGGAAAAATATTTCTATAAACCCGTATTTAGCAATGGGTATTGGGCCAGGATGGCAGAGTTGGACTCAAATTCGTGTAGATTATATGTTTGTTGATAATGCTTTTACAGGTGACACACTACCTCTTAGTCAGAAGATTTCTGCCAATGCCGTTTTGATGGGAGATCTAGGCCTTCAAGTTCAAAAAGCCATGGTTTTAAGTTCTTTTTCAGTACTCATGGGCTGTAAATACAATCAGTGGGGGCAGGCGAGAAGTGTCGGTAAAATGTCTCAACAAGGAGCTCATAAACTAGCTATTGTCCAGCCACTGAGAATTAAGACCGTTTATGAGTTTGCTCCTTATTTAGGCATGCAGTGGAATTTCTCGTCAGACCAGCCGGTTGATTATTTTTGTAAGCAGAAACACGAGCGTCCTAGAGTCTGGCTTCCCTACTGGACTCCTTCAAAAGAATTTCAGAGCTTATCCAATGTTTGGACTCAGTTGAATGCAGGGGTTGGTTTTTTATATTTTAGTGGTCTTAGAGGTAACCTGATGGGGCGACCGAGTAATGAATTTGCGCCTCAAGCTCTTTGGAGAGACGCTCCTTTAAAAGGTCGTCTTTCATATAACCCAACACCTCTCTTTGAATCTCTCCTTGGTTATCGGTTTAATGCTTGGTTGAAGTTAGCTCTTTCCTATCAGCATCAGGGAGGTGTTGCTATTCAAAGTAAAGCCCTCTTAGCTTTTCCAGACAGTACAAACCCTGAGTCAGAAGTTGTCCAATTTCAGTCGAACCTTAGTCTTGATGCTCTACTAGCTAAAACCTATTTTGAACTTCCCTTTGCCATGATTTGGAGAAGTCTCTCAATGAATCCGTATTTAGCAGTTGGTATAGGAGCAGGCATCCAGAGCTGGACTCAAATTGAAGTAGATTACATGGCAGGTAATGATGTTTTTCTCGGAGAGCTCATTTTTCTTCGACAGAAGTTCTCTACTAATGTTGTTTGGATGTTAGATATGGGATTACGCATGCAAAGCGCTTATCCAAATAGTCGATTTTCTGTATTACTTGGCTGTAAGTATAATCAATGGGGTCAGGCTAGAAGTATCGGTAAACTGTCTCAGCAAGGCTCTCAAAAGACGACTATTTTTCAGCCTTTGAGAATTAAGACGGTTTATCAGTTTGCACCTTACTTAGGAGTAGAGTGGAACTTTTCAAAAGATCAATCTATTGTGTCTTCCTACAAGCTAAAAGGGAAGAACCCCAAAGTCTGGATACCCTATTGGGTCAAGTCAAAAGAGTTTCAATGCTTAAGCAGCTTTTGGACGCAGTTTAATGCTGGATTAGGCTTGTTATATTTCGGTGGTATAAAGGGTAATCTAATGGGACAGCCTTCTGTGGATTTTGACACAAATGCAGGTTTTAGAGATGTTCCTTTCAAAGGACGGCTTTCTTATAATAGTACTCCTCTCTTTGAATATCTTTTAGGCTATCGAATTAACTCTTGGTTAAAAGCTGCTCTTTCTTATCAATATCAAGCGGGGATCACATTAACAACAAAAGCTCTTCAGAGTTACTCAGAATCAGGTACTAATCAGAGTAATTATGTAGAGTTGAGAGCAAATTTAAGTCTTAATGCTATTCAAGTTAAGGTTTACTTTGAGCTCCCATTTAGTATGATTTGGAGAAGTCTTTCGATGAATCCTTATTTAGCCTTAGGAGGTGGAGCGGGATGGCAGAGTTGGACACGAGTCCAAGTTAAATACGTAAGTAAGATTCCTCTTACTTCAGGAGATACTTTGCCTCTTCATCCAAAACTCTCTGTTAATCCAGTTGGGATGGTAGACGCAGGACTACGAGTACAAAGTGCTTATCCAAATAGCCGGTTCTCTGTTTTACTTGGTTGTAAGGGTAATTGGTGGGGGCAAGCTAGAAATATAGGTAAAATGTCTAATCAAAGATCACTTAAAATAGCTTTAACTAAGCCTTTTAGAATTAAGAGAGTTTATCAGATTGCTCCTTACCTTGGGGTGCAGTGGAGTTTTTAATTCTATTAATATGTGCTTAAGCTGCGGTATCTAGCGAAGTCTTTAGAGATTCGTGCCTTTTCTTCTGTTTCTTTTCTAGAAAAATAGGTGTAATTGTCAGAGTTAGCCCGAGACCAATAATTAAGCAGTTCAGTAAGCTTAGTGCGCATGGTGAGGAGTCTCTAAAAACTAGATGTAGCAGTTTTTGAAATATAGGCTCTGCAACCCCTAAGGTCATAATGATATAAGCTTCTAGATAGCGGTGAGAGGTTGTAAAGAGAAGCAATGCTGCCGCATAAAAAACTCCACTAAAAAACAAATAAGGTAAATCTTGGATTGAAGGCAGTTGAAGACCTGTGATCCAAGCTAAAGAGCCAAAGCAAAAAAATCCAATCAAAGAGTTGTAGAGGCAAATGACTAGAGGGGAATTGGAATTTCTAATAAGGTAATTAGTAGATAAAACTAAAGATGCAAAGGCAAGAGCCGTAAGTAGTGAAGATGAGCTTTCAAGGACCCTTTGAGATGTTCCAACGGCAAGAGTAAAAGGGTGAGTGGAAGTTAGAGTTAGGAAAACTATAATGATTCCAATCCAGGAATATAGATGAATTTTCTGCTTGAAGAAAGTAATACAAACGAGAGCTACAATGAAAAAATCTAAATTAAAAATAACAGAACTTACAAAAGATAAATCAGAAACTCTTAAGAGAAAATAAGAAATATAGCATGAAGCTGAAAGTAGAGAATTAATTGTAATTCCAATTGGATTTTTAGAAAAAATGTTGGGTGTTCCCTTGAAGCTAGACCAAATAGTAATTGCCATAAAAGCAACTAAAAATTGATAGAAGCAGGTGTTGTAGAATGAAAGTGAGGTAGAATTAAATTTTAAAGTTGGAGAGGTCGCAGAAATTAAGACCCAGGCTAAAAGAGTAAAGATAAGCCCTAAATAGCGTTTATCTGTCCGAATTGGTAATAGTTTATCCATGCGAGAACCGCTCTGCATTTTAAATTAACACAAAAGGTTCATCTATTTTGAAATAATAATACAAGTAAAATTTTTAAGACGGAAGGATCTCTCCTAAAATGATATTGTCCTTAATTGGTGTTCTTCATAAAATCCGTCTCTAATTAAATCCATTTCAAAGATATAAAAAGCTATGTTGAAAAAAAGAGTTTTAACGGGCGATCGCCCCACAGGAAAGTTACATATAGGCCATTATTTAGGCTCTATTAAAAATAGAGTTGAACTTCAAGATAAGTATGAATGTGCTTTTATCATTGCAGACCTTCATGTCCTAACGACTAAGCCTCAAAAAGAACACATTCTAGCATCTCGAGAGCATATCAAAGACATGGTTGCCGATTATTTAGCTTGTGGGATTGATCCTGAAAAATCAATAATTTATTTACAGTCTGCTGTTCCTATTGTTTGCGAAATGGGTCTATATTTTCAAATGCTTGTTTCTTTAAATCGCTTAACGGGTCTGCCCAGCTTAAAAGAGATGGCCAGGTCTGCACATATTGATGATGATAGCATCCCTTTAGGTCTTGTGGGGTATCCTGTATTACAAGCAGCGGATATATTAATGTCTAAAGCAGATTTAGTCCCTGTAGGCAAAGATAACGAAGCCCATGTTGAACTTGCTCGAGTCATTGCAAGACGATTTAACCAGTATTATGGAGAGTTCTTCAATTTGCCCGAACCTTTGATTGGTCAATGTCCTACTTTAGTCGGAACAGATGGTCTGAATAAAATGAGTAAATCTTTAAAGAATACCATTTTTTTATCTGATGATGCAGCTGAGGTCGCCAAAAAAGTAAAGAAAATGTATACAGACCCTAATAGGGTGCATGCTCATATTCCAGGTGAAGTTGAAAAAAACCCTGTTTTTATTTACCACAATTGGTTTAATTCGAATCAAGAGGAAGTAAAAGATCTGAAAGAGCGTTACGGGAAAGGGGCAGTCACAGATGTCGAAGTCAAAGATAAATTGACGGTGGCGTTAAATCAGTTTTTGGACCCTATTCGAGAAAAGAGAAAGCAGATTTTGAGCCAAAAAGGGTATATAGAAGAAGTCATCTATGAGGGAACTTTGAAGATGAATGAAATTGCCCAAGAAAATATTAAGCAGATGAGAAGCGCTATGGGAATATCAGGAACATGGAATAAAATTTCTAGAGTAGCTCGATCAAAATAACAGGAGATTAGTATGGAAATTAAAATTGGATTAGAAAAAGAAAGTTATAAAGGGTCGGCAAGACTTCTCTCTATAGTTCTGGCAGATGAGACTCTCCTTTATATCAAAACCTTAAACTATCATTGGAATGTTCGCGGGTTTCACTTTGGTCCCCTTCATAAACTTTTTAAAAAGCATTATGAAAGTTTAGCTGAGTGGATAGATGAAGTAGCTGAAAGAATTAGAATGCTAGGTGAATTCTCTCCTGGATCTATGAAGGAATTTTTAGAACTTACTCGTTTAGAGGAACACAAGGGCGCGGCTCGAAGTGAGAAAGCGATGCTTGCCAGCTTACTTGCTGATCATGAAGCTGTTATTCGCAATCTAAGAGTAGATATTGAACTTTCTGACGATAAGTTTAAAGATATGGGAACCGCCGACTTTTTTACAGGGCTTATTCGTAAGCATGAGCAAATTGCTTGGATGCTTAGAGTTCATCTTGAAGGAAATGAAAAAAGTTGAAAAATACTTTTCAGCTGACTACTTCATATCAACCAAAAGGGGACCAACCTAAAGCTATTCAATCTTTAGTGGAAGGTTTGAATGCTGGTCGAGAATCTCAAGCTTTGCTTGGCATAACAGGATCGGGAAAGACCTTTACAATGGCTAACGTCATTGCTGAAGTAAACCGTCCAACCCTGATTATGGCCCATAATAAAACACTTGCGGCGCAGCTCTATTCGGAATTTAAAAATTACTTTCCGGATAATGCTGTTGAGTATTTTGTTTCTTACTATGACTACTATCAACCAGAAGCCTATATCGCAAGATCGGATACTTTTATTGAAAAAGACATGTCGATTAATGATCGGATTGATCGACTTCGGTTAAGTGCAACACGCTCTCTTTTAGAAAGACGTGATGTTATTATTGTGGCTTCAGTCTCCTGTATATATGGTTTGGGAGTTCCTGAATACTATGCTGCAATGAACATTCGTTTGGAAAGAGGCCAAGTTTTAGATAGAGATGCTTTTTTGCTTTCTCTCGTTCAAGTGCACTATAAAAGAAATGACTATGACTTTAAGAGAGGAACTTTTCGAATTCGAGGAGATAGCATTGAAATCTTCCCAGCTTATGAAGAAGATGTGGCTCTTCGAATAGAGTTTTATGGAGATGAAATAGAACAGATCTCATTAATTGATCCCTTAACAGGTTCTGTTTATAAAAGAGAAAATCAAGTTGTCTTATTTCCAGCTTCACACTTTGTAACTCCAGAAAATGTTCGCAAAACAGCTCTTTTGAATATCAAACAAGAGCTTGCACATAGACTGGATGACTTTAAGCAACAGGAAAAGCTTTTAGAGAGGGAAAGGATTCATCAGAGAACGTTATATGATTTAGAGCTAATGCGAGAAATGGGATTTTGTAAGGGGATTGAAAATTATTCAAGACACTTTTCAAATCGAAAAGCAGGTGATCCCTCTCCTTGTCTACTTGACTATTTCCCAGATGATTTTCTTCTTTTTGTAGATGAGTCTCATCAATCTGTCCCTCAAGTGCGTGCTATGTACAATGGAGATCGAGCTAGGAAGCAAGCTCTAGTTGACTTTGGATTTAGGCTGCCCTCAGCTTTTGATAACCGTCCTTTAAAGTTCGAAGAGTGGTATGAAAAGATAGGCCAGCGCATCTATGTATCTGCAACACCAGGGGAGTGGGAACTTCAAGAAACAAAGGGAGAAGTTGTCACACAAATTATTCGTCCCACAGGTCTTTTAGATCCTGAAATAGAAATCCGTCCAGCTACTTCACAAATAGATGATGTCCTAGAACAAATTCGAGTTCAAATTTCCAAAGATGGCCGTATTTTAGTGACGACATTGACGAAAAGGCTCTCAGAAGATCTCTCCAAATATTTAATTGATCTAGGAGTTAAAGCTAAGTATTTGCATTCAGATATTGATACTTTTGAAAGAATGCAGATTATCCAAGATTTAAGAGCTAAAAAATTTGATGTCTTGATTGGCATTAACCTTTTAAGAGAAGGGCTAGATATTCCTGAAGTCACTTTAGTGGCTATTTTAGATGCAGACAAAGAAGGCTTTCTACGCTCAGAGACTTCACTTTTACAGACCTGTGGGAGAGCGGCTCGTAATAGCGAAGGACGAGTTATTATGTATGCAGATAAAATAACAAAGTCTATTCAAAAAACTCTTGATATTACGAATAAGCGTAGACAGCATCAGAAGGAGTATAATCAAAAGCACAACATTACTCCAAAAACAATAAAGAAAGGGCTTTCCAACATGTTTCCTGAAGAAATGGAGACTCTTTCAGATTCGGGATCAAAGAAGAAACATTTGAATATAGAAGATGTCCGAAAACAAATTAGGCACCTTGAAAATCAAATGAGAAAGAAAGCGAATCAGCTTGAATTTGAGGAAGCCGCTAAAATTCGAGATGAAATGAAGCGTCTAGAAAAGGTTGAAATGACATTAAGTTAGAAATAAAAGATAATAAGATGAATAATTGGTGTTCTAAAATTTATCAGGAAAAATCTATGCTAGCAAAATATATTTCATACTATAAGGAATTATGGTTTGAGAAAAAGCCTTACTATAAAAACGTGCGAATTTTTGGGGACTTCTGTAAAGTCCGCACCTTTTTTTTTTTTACCGCGTTCTAAATAAAGGTGATAGAGTTGTTGATGTTGGCGCTCACTTGGGCATGTATTCCTATTTATTTTCATACTTCGTAAAAAGTACAGGACGAGTCTTTTCATTTGAGCCCAATCCTTATGTTTGCAAAATTTTAAGAAAGAGGCTTAAAGGTAGAAATGTAGAGATTTACCAAAGAGCTGTTTTAGATAAATCGAATAAAAAAGTGAATCTATGTATTCAGCCTTATACTTTAGCTGAAACATCTCAAGTTGAAGCTGATAGCATAATTGGATCTGAAGCTGATGACATGAAAAGGAGAAAGCCTGTTACAAATGCATTAAAAAAAATAGAGACTCTTACATTTTGTTTAGATGACTTGATGGAAAAATCTCCAGAACCAATCAAACTCATTAAGATTGATGTTGAAGGAGTTGAGCTTTCTGTCCTCAAAGGAGGTCAACGCCTTATTGAAAGGGATCAGCCTGTTATTTTTTTTGAATACACTAGAGCCGCTAATTCGCCTACTGTTGGCACTATACCATTTTTAGAGCAAATTAATTATAAGTGTTTTGATTCACAAACTATGGCTCCAATGGAAGAGACCTTGGAAGAGACTTTACTAACAGATGTTATAGCGATTCCTCGAAATAAATTAGATCGATATCAAAGCCTTCTTGATAATCTAAAGGAGCTTTTATGACTTTGTTTTCTAGCATTAGCAATAATTTAAAATATAATTTTACTTAGTTTTAAAGCCACTTTGCGTCAAAATTTATTCTAGATTTAATTTAAAAGCTATACATTAGTATTCAAAATAGAGTATATTAATTTCGTTTTTATAAATTAAAAAATAAATATTTTAACTTAAAATTATGACTTCTTTTATAAGAGATTGTTGCCCAAGTCTAGACAGAACAGCACGCCAATTTGGCACCTGGGCTACAGAAACACTTTTTCCAGAAACGGCCATTCAAAGAGACCTAGCTAGAAGATCAGAAGCTGCAATAACTATTCAAAAAGCTTGGCTAGCTAGCCCGTTGGGTCAGAGAAGCGTAACTACAATCTACAAAAAGTCTCTTGAAGAACAGCGAAAACATCTTACCCTTTGTGGGGAAAAAGAGCCTGAAAAATGGGAGTGCCCTATTTGCTTTGAGGGCACTATACCTCAAATTGACTCACTTGGTCGTCAAACTTTGCTGCCTTTAGGAGTAACATGGTGTCTGATTAAAGTGGGCAAAAGTGGTCAGCAGCCAAAAGCCCATATCTTTCACGTACCTTGCGCACTAACTGCAATAAAGACAGCAAAAGAGAATGGATCACAGACTCCTTATGCTTGCCCCGCTTGCCGCACTCGATCTGGGCTTCGAGCATTTCAGAGCCATAGTGCAGAGGAAAGTGATAGTGAGGGAAACCCTATTTTTGAAGAACTTCCTCCAGACAAGCATTTTACGGTTGAACAATTGGTCAGAAAGATCCTCCAAGGAACTATTGACCCTAATGCACTGGGTGAATCAGGTAGAACACCGCTTCATCTAGCAGTCCTTTCTCTAGACTTTAATGCGGTAGCGGCTTTGGTAATTAGTGGTAAAGTAGACTTTGAAGTTAGAGACGTAGCTGATTGTACCCCTATAATGTGGGCGTTAGCCAAAAAAGCTGATCCTATTGTTAAGCTTTTAGTTAATGCCGGTGCGACCTGGGAGCTAGATAGTGAGCCAAAAAGGCTTGTTCCTGAAGATCGTACGGATATAGCAAGAAAAATTAAAAAAGTTGTATTAGATTCAACATCCAAACCAACTATTGAACCAAAAGATGTTAAGTCACCTCTTGGTTTAGCCGTAAATTTGGAGGAACCCGGGTGTGTAAGGCTTCTATTAGAACATCATGCTGATCCAGATGAAAGAGGCGCTTACAATAGGACGCCTCTTCATCATGCTGTTGAAATTGGGGGTAGTGAAAGCGTAAAAGCATTACTAAGATTCGTAAAAGAGGTTGATCCAAAAGATGATTCTTTTGGAAGAACACCACTTCATTGGGCAGCAGTATACGAAGAAAGAGAATGCTATGATCTACTGGTAGCGAGTGGTGCAGATGAGACGACTACAGACCTGCATGCCCTAACTCCTATTCAGATTACTGAACGAGTAGCAAAATCTTTATCAATGAGTTTGAGGCGACGAACTGCTCAAAATCAGTCCTGAAGTCAAAAGCTTCACTTCTTCAGATGAGCACTTAAAACTTTAGTCATTTGAAACATATCAATGGGATCTTTTCCAAGTACTTTTTCTAACTTTGCATCAGGAACAATCATCCTTTTGTTTTTGGGATCTTGAAGATCATGCTCTTTGATATAAATCCAAATCTTCTTTGTCATCTCGCCCCTAGAAAGCTCCGTTTCTCCTAAAAGAGAGGAAAGATCGTCTGAGAGAGAGAACTTGGGTTGTACTCTTTTTGTAGCACTTGACTTTGTAGTTTTCTTTACAGCTTTTTTAGCAGCCTTCTTTTTCCCTTTGGTAGCTTTTTTAGCCGATTTCGTTTTTTTGACATAAGCTTGCTTGGGATACTTGATATATTTAACTTTTAAATCTTCTAAGTCATTGACGATGACGTCACAATCTGGAAATTCCGAACAGGAGAAAAATATTTTCCCATATCGAGAGCGTCTAGCTACAATTTTCCCATCACATCCTTCCGCTGGACAAGTAGGCAAATCAGATTCCTTAGGCAAATCTTCTCCCTTTTTGGGGATGTTGACAATGCCTCTGCAGTTAGGATAATCAGAACAGCCCATAAAAGTACCAAAGCGCCCTTGGCGCACAACCATGTCTTTTTCACACTTAGGACACTTTTGCTCCCAATCAAAGTCTGGGGCAAAATCATCACGGTCTAAAGTGAGGAGTTCGATAGGTGCTGAAAAATCACAAGTTGGGTAATTTGAGCATCCATAAAAATATTTACTTTTTGCCCAGATTTTTAAAAGCTTGTCTCCACATTTAGGGCAATCTTCTTCAGTCAGAATTTTAGGAACAGTCGCTTCTTTTTCAGCTTGTTCAACTGCAGGATGAAATTCTTTCCAGAAATCTGCCAGTAGCTTTTTCCAGTCCTTGCCCTCTGTTGCCACAAGTTCAAGTTCATCTTCTAAGCCTGCTGTGAAATCGACATTCATAATCATTTTAAAGTTGGTCTCAAGCATTTGAGCAATGACCTTCCCTAGCTCTGTAGGTACAAGTCGGTTTCTTTCTCTTACGGTGTACTCTCGACTTTGGATCTTATTCATGATTGATGCATAAGTAGAAGGGCGTCCGATACCAGATTTTTCTAATGCTTTGATCAAAAGAGCTTCTGTATATCTAGGAGGAGGCTTGGTAAAGGATTGGTCTGACAAAATCTTTTCTAAATCTAAATCTTGCCCTTCTTTTAAAGAGGGAAGTAGGCGGTCTTGTTCCTTAAGAGAGTCTTCATCTACTTTTTCTTCATAAACAGATAGGAATCCTTTAAATTTTAAGATAGAGCCTGTTGCTCTGAGTAAGAATTTATCTGGAGAGGTCTCAAGTGATCCATAAATGTCACACGATAAAGTATCATAGACAGCTGAAGCCATTTGAGAGGCTACAAAACGTTTCCAAATAAGTTCATAAAGTAAAAATTGTTCACGATTAAGAAAGTTTTTAATTTGTTCGGGCGGATGCTCTAGAGTTGTAGGGCGGATTGCTTCGTGAGCATCTTGAGCTGATTTTTTAGTTGAGTAAGCTCGCACGGTTTCATGTAAAGATTGTTTCCCATACTTCTTCTCTATATATTCTCTAACTTCGCTGATTCCTTCAGGAGCAATTCGGACAGAGTCTGTACGCATATAAGTAATTAAACCCATGCTGCCGCCTTCTCCAATTTCAACCCCTTCGTAGAGACTTTGAGCGACACTCATTGTTTTTACGGAGTTGAATCCGTAGTGGCGACTTGCTTCTTGCTGGAGAGTTGAGGTAATAAAAGGAGGAACTGGGTTTCGCTTTCTTTCTTTTGCTGTAACACTTGTAATTTTATAAGCGGCTTGTTTAAGTTCTGTAACTATTTGATCCGCTTTTTCCTTATTGTTGATCTGGAGGGTCTTTTTCCCTTCTTCAGCTTCTTTTGTGATTCTCTTCTTATCGATAGAGTGTAAGTAGGCTTCAAAAGAATCTTTTTTATTATTAAGCTCAGCTTTAAGTGTCCAGTATTCAACTGGAATGAAGCTGTCGATTTCCTTTTCACGGTCAACTACTAATTTTAGAGCAACAGATTGTACTCGTCCTCCCGATAAGGCTCCTCCGACTTTGCGGTGAATTCTGCGAGAGAGGATGGGGGAGATTTTATAGCCGACAATACGGTCTAGAAGTCTTCGTGCTTGTTGAGCGTTTACAAGGGACAAGTCAATTTCTCGAGGTTGATCCAAAGCTTGTAAGACAGCATTTTTAGTAATCGAGGCGAAGGTGATACGCTTGAATTTGGTACCTTTTGGCAAGACATGTGAAATGTGCCAAGCAATAGCTTCCCCTTCTCGGTCAGGGTCGGGCGCGAGGTAGACGACATCTGCATTTTTAGCAGCCTTTTTTAACTTATCAACCACAGCCTTTTTCTCTGGCAGAATCTCGTAGGAAGGTTCAAAATTATTTTCAAAATCGATTGCAAAGCTTTTTGACGGAAGGTCTCTAATGTGGCCTACGGAAGATTCTATGGCATATTTATCCCCTAAAAACTTTTTTAAAGTTTTAATTTTTGTGGGGGACTCGACTATAATAAGCGGCTTCTTCATCCGTACCTTAGGTTAAAATTAGAAAAACATTGCTAAATGAGAATAGTTTGCTTAAGTAAAATAGGGGATTCGCTTATTATTAACACTCATTTTCTTAAAAAAGTTAATTTTTTTTTGAATTAAAGCTTTAAAAACAAGGACTCTAAGTTGTGACTTTTGTACAAGACAGTGAATTATTATCTTATAATAAACAAGGGCTCTTCCCCGGGCCTAAAGAAGTTGAAAGAGATTTTTTGAATCGGGTGGATCGTTTTTTAACGACGTCTTATTTAATAGATACTGTTTGTTCTGAGTCTTTAGAGACTGCGGAAAGGCTTTATGATATTAAGCCTAGTTGGGTGCAAGTCGAATATACTAACTTGGGGCTCCGTTTTTGGGAAGCAGCTCAAGTTGAAACCTCCCCTAAATATTTTCGATTTAGGCTTAGGAAATCTTTTTTAAATCATCCAAAATATTTAGGGCTCTATAGCAAAGAAGAAATTTTAGCTCACGAATTTGCTCACGTTGGCCGGATGAACTTTCCTCCTTCTAGGTTTGAAGAAGTTTTTGCATTTCAGACTTCAAAGAGATTTAGAGAGCTTGTCGGGCCTCTCTTCTCCACCCCTAACCAAAGCTTTGCCGTTGTTGTTTTAACAACTATGTCGCTCTTAGGGGATTTTCTTTTAAAAGGAACCCCACATGTTTGGGCCTTCTTTAAAGCTCTTCCACTTATTTATCTTGGGTATTTAGGGATGAAGTTACTTTTAACAAGGCGACATTACTCAAGAGCACTCAAAAAAATGGGCAAGCTTGTTCGAGACCCTCAAAAGGCGAAGCACATCCTCTATCGATTAACGGGCCCTGAGATCCAAAAATTTAGTCGAAGCAGACTCAAGACGATTGAACTCTATATGGAAGAGCAGAAGTCAAAGGAGTTGCGTTGGAGATTGATTCACTTGGCTTATCTTAACTCAAAGACTTAAGTTTTGCATATTTAGCCAAAAGAGTTTTGGTCTTGCCATCTTTTTGAAAGGTAACCTCGTAAGTCACCCCAAGAGATGATGAGCCGACTTTCATAACTTGACCTGCCCCAAAATCATGGTGAAAAACTTGATGGCCGACAGAGTAAGCGGCGGTCTCTTTCCCTGATTGAGGGCTCTGGTCTTCAAAACTTTCAAAATCATCATCTTCTGTATCATCTTGATAGAATTGAGAGGGAATTTCTCTTAAAAATCGAGAGGGTCGCATAGATCTAGGCCCTCCCCAAATGAAGCGTGTAGTTGTATGGGTCAGGTAAAGAGCTCTTTTAGCTCGTGTCATCCCTACGTAGCAAAGGCGTCTTTCCTCTTCAACTCCTTGCTCGGTATTTAAGGCGTTGATATGTGGAAATAGAGTTTCTTCCATCCCAGAGATAAAGACCGTATGAAATTCTAAACCTTTACCATTGTGAAGAGACATTAAAGTAAGCCTATCTGAAGAATCATCTGAATGTCGCTCTGAGGTATTGAGAGTGAGCTCTTCAAGAAAACAAGAAAGGGTAGGATCTTCAGCTTGCTCTTCCCATTCTATTGTTTTTCCAATCAATTCATCAATGTTGGCTTTTCGATCTTCATAGGTGTCAGGATCTAATTTAATAAGTCCAAGGTAGCCTGTTTGTTGAACTGTTTGATAGACAAATTCTTGCAAAGAGGATTCAATTTTAAGTGTTTTGAGCTTGGCTAAGAGGGCGACGTACTCTTGCATTCCAGTCATTTGTTTTTGATTTAGCTTAAGAGAAGCGTCTGGTTTTATTAAATGCTCACAAGTAGAAAGGATAGGCTCTTGTCTAGCATGTGAAAGAGCTATAATCTTAGCAAGTGACGCATCTCCAAGTCCCCTTTTGGGCAGGTGAATAGTTCTTAAAAAAGAGATTAAATCTGCTGGATTTTCTAAAAGCCTTAAAAAAGCTAAAACATCTTTAATTTCTTTTCTTTGGTAAAAAGAAACTCCTCCTAAAATAGTATAAGGGAGGTTACGTTTTAAAAGCTCATCTTCAAAAGGGCGTGATTGTGCGTTGGTTCGATAAAAAATCACCATATCCTTTAAAGAGAGCCCTTTTGCTTTCTTTTGTTTGACGATTTCTTGAATGATATAAAAAGCTTCTTCTCGTTCATTAAAAGCTCTAAAAGAATGAATCTTCTCTCCTTCTCCTAAATCACTCCAGAGTTCTTTTTTATATCGGCTTTCATTACAGTCAACTAAATGATTGGCAGCTTGTAAAATGTTAGAAGTACTACGGTAGTTTTGTTCTAAACGGACAATTTTAGCTTCGGGCCAATCTTTTTCAAAGTTTAGAATGTTTTCAATATTTGCCCCTCTCCAAGTATAAATAGACTGATCGGGGTCACCTACTACAAAGAAGTTCTTACGTTTTTCAACAAGTAGTGAGGCAAGAACATATTGCGCCATATTAGTATCTTGATACTCATCTACCAAAAGTTGCTGCCATCTATTTTGATAAACTTCTAAAACTTTTGGGAACTCTCTAAATAAGCGCACAGGCAGGTAAAGCAGGTCATCGAAATCTACAGCTGAAGCTTCAAAAAGTTTCATTTGATAGAGCTGATAGACTTTGGGTGCTATTAGAAGAACAGGAGAAGCATCGTCATCCGGATCTGGCTCTTTTAGATGGTTTTTGGCCCTTGATATTACTTGCTTGAGAGCTTTAGGGGTAATCTTTTTATCTTCAATCCCAAGTTCTCGAATACAAGTTCTTAAAAGCTTGTTGGCATCTTCTTCATCATAAATAACAAAATGATTCTTGTAGCCTAAGTGATGAATCGATTCTCTTAAAATACGAACGCCTAAGCTGTGGAAGGTGCAAATTAAAGGAGCGCGCTGCACTTCTTGTTGAACTCTTTCTCGCATTTCAGTAGCGGCTCTATTCGTAAAAGTAACTGCGACAATCTGTCTAGCATCGATTCCACTTTCAATAAGTTTGGCTATGCGGGATGTAATCACGCGGGTTTTTCCTGAGCCTGCTCCTGCTAAAACGAGGAGAGGTCCATTAATATGGTGCACAGCTTGGTCTTGCTGAGGATTTAGAAGGGTCTTAGTCATCATGCGAAAGATAATAGAAAAAGTAATAGATTTTTGCCAGAAATTTTAGCTCTATCGAGGCCTTTTTTTAAGAGAAAGATCAAGTTAAAAAAAAATTGTTTTTTTTTAAAAATTATGCACACTGATTGTTAATAAAAAAGAGAGGATGTATGCGGACTTTACGATTGATTTTTGCGGTATTTTTTTTAGGTGTTTCTTCTAGTACTTTGATTTTTGCAGATCAAGGACTTCATGATATTGTTCCTGAAGTCGCAAGCGAAACTTCCTCCTCAACACAAACAGATACTTCATCGAGTCAACCTAAAGAAGTTCAAAGTTATAAGTTAGAAGATTCAGCTAAAGGTCCTTCTTTACCTCAGGCAAAAGCTCCTTTAAATTCTCCAAAGGAACAAAAAAGCGAAAGAGTTTCTAGACACTTTTCTTCAACAAAAAGTTTTCAGCCCCCTAAAAGCGTCTTTTTTCAAACCAATATCGGAGTGGGTTTTTTATATTTTAGTGGTCTTCGGGCCAACTTAATGGGTCAGCCTGTTAATAATTTCGACCCTCCAGGCTCTGCTTGGAGAGACGCTCCTCTCAAAGGGCGTCTTTCTTATAATACCACCCCTCTTTTTGAATACCTTCTTGGGTACAGATTTAACTCTTGGTTGAAGCTGGCTTTTTCTTATCAACACCAAGCTGGTATTACCATTCAAAGTAAAACTGTTTCAGCTTTTACTAATCAGGGAGGGCCTCGTTTTTCTGCTTTTATAAAGTTTAGTTCAAACCTTAGCTTAAATGCTTTGTTAGCGAAAGTTTATCTTGAGCTCCCTTTTGCAATGGTTTGGAGAAGTCTTTCAATAAATCCTTATTTAGCAATTGGTGTCGGACCTGGCTCGCAGAGCTGGACTCAAATTCAAACATATAACATGGAAGGTAATACGTTTTTTTCAAGTGAAGTCCTTTACCTTCAGCAGAAGACTTCATTTAATCCTGTTTGGATGACCGATCTTGGGTTTCAAATGCAAAAAGTGGCTTCTACAAATCAATTTTCAATGGTTATGGGTTGTAAATACAATCAGTGGGGGCAGGCTAGAAATATTGGCCAAATGTCTAAGCAAGGTGCACATAAATTAGCTCTTACGCAGCCATTTAGGATTCGAACTGTTTACCAGTTCGCCCCCTATTTGGGCTTTCAATGGAATTTTTTACCGAACCTATCTGCTGGGCCAACTTATAAGTTAAAAGGAAAAAATCCTAAAGTATGGTTTCCTTATTGGGTCGCTTCAAGCGAATTTCAATGCCCAAGCAGTATTTGGACTCAGTTTAATGCAGGGGTAGGCTTTTTATATTTCGGTGGCTTACGAGGAAATTTGATGGGGCAGCCCGTTCTTAATTTTGCTCCTGCAACCAGTTGGAGGGATGCTCCATTTAAAGGGCATCTCTCTTATAATCGAACCCCTCTTTTTGAATATCTTCTAGGTTATCAGTTTAATTCTTGGTTGAAGCTTGCCTTTTCTTATCAACATCAAGGAGGAGTGGCAATTCAAAGTAAAGCTCTCTCTGCTTTTTCACCCCAAGGCCGTTTATTAGGAGATTCAGTTTTTGCGCAACTCTCTTCAAGCCTTAGCTTAGATGCTTTACTAGCTAAGGTCTATTTTGAACTTCCCTTTGCAATGATATGGAGAAATCTTCAGCTGTTCCCGCTAGAGTAGGCCTAGGTAAAGTAAGCTAAACAAATAAGCATAACAAATGTTTGACGGGTAGAGGTAACCTAAGACTAGGTCCTGTGTTT
>Ga0208770_1000016_pt1 | contig 126845 bp, 119 predicted proteins | sample AntAceMetag02UK9_FD_184771 | JGI IMG/M metagenome (GOLD analysis project Ga0208770, IMG submission 184771) | Saline lake microbial communities from Ace Lake, Antarctica - Antarctic Ace Lake Metagenome 02UK9 (SPAdes) (version 2) | ecosystem: Environmental > Aquatic > Non-marine Saline and... | reverse complement strand
TTCGTTTACATGCCTTGAATAGATCTCTTCAATTCCAAAATTAAAAAAATTAATTGACTTCAGAAAGAGTCGCCTTAAGATCTGATTAAAGCAACAACGCCTCGGATGGGCCATAAAGTATTCAAGGGCTTTTTGGTCCTTAAATTTCAGTTCAACCCCAACGCTTGTCATATTTTGAGGAACATACTTACTTTGATTTTCAAATAATTCGTAACTAATAATTCCTGGAATTTGTTTTACGATTGGGATCGTTTTCTTCATCAGGGCAAGATAATCTCTTCGATCTTCTCTAAACTGTATAATAACTATGTGTCGTATCATTTCGTTAACCTGTTTTTTTATTCAAATAATTTTTAAAACAGTGAGCTTACTCTCAAACAACTCAATATGTAAGACTTAACTTTCAGGCTTGCTGTCTCCATTCGAGTTTTACTATTTAAGCTCAGATAAAGTAAATATTTTTTTTTAATCTAGTGTTTGGTGGAGCAGGGGCTTTAAATTTAATAGGAAGATTGATATAATATTTTAAATATCAACTTGATAAAAAGGTGCTTTTTAGATGAGTGAAAAAAAAATAGCTAGAATTATAGGATGTGGTTCCTATCTACCAGAACACATTGTGAGTAATAAAGATCTTGAGTCGATGGTGGATACATCTGATGAGTGGATTGTGAGTCGAACAGGGATAAGTGAGAGGCGGAAAGCAGGCGATGATGAACACACCTCTACGATGGGAGCTCAAGCGGCTGTAAAAGCTCTCGAAGATGCTAAACTTGACCCTCTAGATATCGATCTAATTATAGTTGCAACCTGTACACCTGATTATCTATTTCCGAGTACAGCGGCTTTAATTCAAAGAGCATTAGGCGCTAAAAATGCAGCTGCATTTGATCTACAAGCAGCTTGTACAGGCTTCCTTTTCGCTCTTTCCATTGCAAAATCCTATATTGAATCAGAGAATTACAAAAATATTTTAATCGTTGCCTCTGAAAAAATTTCATCAATTGTAGACTATGAAGATCGCAATACTTGTGTGCTTTTTGGCGACGGAGCTTCTTCCGCTGTGATAAGTAATGAAGGAAAGGGGCTTGAAATAAGAAATGTAAGCCTCGGAACAGATGGAAATCAAGCAGAGCTTCTAATTCTTCCAGGAGGGGGAAGTCGTATCCCTCCGACAATAGAATCTGTTAATTCCAGACAGCATTTTTTAAAGATGGAAGGAAGAGAAGTTTTTAAACATGCCGTAAGACTTATGGAGAGCGCCGCTAAACAGTGTCTCAAGCATGTAGGAGTGGCTGAAGAAGAAATCGCCTGGTTGGTTCCTCACCAGGCTAATATCAGAATTATTAGTGCTATTGCAAAACGTTTTGCCCTTCCTTTAGAGAATGTTTATAAGACGGTCCATAAGTATGGGAATACCTCGGCTTCTGGTGTCGCTATTGCTTTAGAGGAGCTTCTAAAAGAAAAAGAAATTGCAAAAGATGACAATATCTTGCTCGTGGCTTTTGGCTCAGGCTTGACTTGGGGCGCATCTTTACTCACTCAAAATTAATTTATTAAAGGAACTTAAAATGACATCTTCAGAGGAAATAGCTTTTATTTTTCCAGGACAAGGAGAATCTCATAGCGTTGGGATGGGACGAGACTTTTATGATCAGTTTGAAATTGTTAGAGATACCTTTGAAGAAGCTTCTAAAATTACAGGAGTAGATCTTAAGAGTCTTATCTTTGATGGACCTTTAGAAACCCTCTCAGAGACGCAAAATTGTCAAATTGCTATTTATCTCGTGAGTATTTCGATTTTAAGGGTTCTAAAACAAGAATTTCCTAACTTAGTGCCTACTTTTGTAGGTGGGCTTAGTCTCGGTGAATATACAGCAGCTACAGCATCCGGAGTGCTCTCTTTTGCTCAAGGTGTTGAATTGGTCTATGCAAGGGGGCAGTTGATGCAGAAAGCGTGCGAGGAAAATCCAAGCACTATGGCGGTTGTTTTAGGTTTATCGGAAGAAGAAGTCAAAACTGTTTTAGATGAACTCGGATGTCCTGATGATCTCTGGCTTGCCAACCTGAACTGTCCAGGTCAAATCGTAGTATCAGGAACCCAAAAGGGGATTGATAAGCTATTGGTTTGTGCTAAAGAAAAAGGAGCTAAAAGAGTACTTCCTTTAAATGTTGCTGGAGCCTTTCATAGCCCCTTAATGCAGACGGCTGCAACTGAGTTGTATTCAAAGCTAAAAGATATGAAGCTCTCTCCATCAAAATTTGAACTCGCGATGAATTCTACAGGAAAAACTGAGAGTGATTTAGAAAAAATTAAAGAAAATTTGATTAGTCAAATTACAAGTTCAGTCCGCTGGCACTCTTGCGTTGAAGAAATGCAAAAAGGTGGGGTTCAAAAGTTTTTTGAAATTGGCCCAGGTAAAGTTTTAGCGGGGCTTAATAAAAGAATTAAAGTTACTGGACAAACTTATTCCATAAATTCAGTGAATTCCTTAGAATCTCTACAAAATTTTGTAGCCTCTAATTAATATAGGAGTCCCTTGAATGCTAAAAAATCAAAATGTACTTATTACTGGTGGTACAGCAGGAATAGGAAAAGCAATAGCTCTTATTTTTGCTGAGAATGGAGCAAATGTGGCTATCTTTGGAACGAATGAAGAGCGTGGACAAAAAGTGGTCCAAGAGATTCAAGATAAAACTTCTTCAAAAGCTTTTTTCATTGCCGTAGATGTATCGAAAACTACACTAGTAAAAGAAGCTGTTGATCGAGTAATTGAAGAGTTTGGCTCCCTAGAAGTTTTAGTCAATAATGCGGGTATTGCTCGTGATGGCCTTCTTCTTCGAATGAGTGAAGACGACTGGGATCGCGTAATAGATGTTAATTTAAAGTCTGTTTATAACACTTGCAAAGCTGTAATTAGGCCTATGATGAAGGCTAAAAAAGGTAAAATAATAAATATCAGCTCAGTAATCGGCTTGACAGGAAATGCGGGTCAGGTTAATTATGCTGCTTCTAAATCAGGGATTATTGGAGTCACAAAATCTCTAGCTAAAGAGCTTGCTAGTCGAAATATCTTTGTGAATTGTATAGCCCCTGGATTTATTGAAACGAGTATGACCTCTGAACTCAACGATACTTTAAAAGAAGAAATATTACGTAATATTCCTTTAAAACGTATTGGACGACCAGAAGAAATTGCGAGTGCAGCTTTATTCTTTGCGAGTGAAGGGTCAAATTATATCACGGGTCAAGTTCTGCCTATAGATGGCGGAATGACCATGTAACTAACTATCAATATAAATGTAAAACATTGAGGTAATGAATGTCTACAGAACAGAAATCTTTAGAACAAGAAGTCATCGATATTGTTGTAGAGCAATTAGGAATCGATGCATCTGAAGTAAATGCTAGTAAATCTTTTGTTGAGGATCTAAATGCAGATTCTCTAGATCTTACTGAACTTATTATGACTTTTGAAGAGCGCTTTGGATTTGAAATTTCTGAAGAAGATGCAGAAAAATTAAAGACTGTTGGTGATGTAATTGAATATATCGGAACAAAAAAACAACAGAAATAATTGAAATTCACGTTCTCCCTTTAGGATTAATCTAAAGGGATTTTTTTTAATCTGTGAAAAGAGGTTTATGTTCTGGGTGCTTGGAAAATGCTTCAAGTAAGCGTATAGCTACGCTTGGGCATTCTCCAATAATGACAGTTAATTGTTTTTTGGTAACTGCTAGAAGGTGGCCATGAGTTTTAGCTCTTGCGTGATAGCAATGCTTTCCATCTCTAAATAAAGCTTCATAACCAAAGAAACTCCCTGTATGTAGCTCCTGAAAAGGATTCATACTTGAATCTAAAAGTTCAACAGATCCGTCAGTTATGATGTACATATGCTGAGCAGATTGACCCTCTTTAAAGAGGGTCACATTTGTTTGCATTTCTATAGTATCTAGTTTCTCTGCAATAGCAAGAAGATCATCTAAATTAATCTCTTCAAATAAGGATGTTTTTTTTAATAGAAATGCCTTTTCAATAAGGTTGGGCGATGTTTTCATGAGCTGGAAATCTCCAAAAGTTTTGAAGTAAAATGATTTAATTTTTTATTTAAGAAAGATGGTTCAGATTTTGTTTTAAGAGGGCTTAAGTCCTCAAAAGATGCCCTTAAAAGGGGAACCATCATCTGATTTGTATAAGAAGGGGTTTGTGCTAGGCGGTCTAACAGATTATCAAGCGTCAAAATAGGTAGCTTTAGCTTACAATAAAGGTTCAAAAATTGAGAGTTGTTTTCTTTTTTTATAAGGGGTGTCAGTTGCTTGTATAGCTTAGGGGAGGACATCTTATCAAGGGTTTCAAGAGCATGGCTATATGTTTTAGGGTGGGGAGAGTTAAGCGATTTAACTAGATGCTCTCCCTCTTCAAATCTGTTGATGAGCGCTAAGGTTTGAATGATAAATCCAAAGACTGAATCAAAACTATTCTTTAACATGACTTTTATCAGAGCAATATTTTGCTCTGATAAGCCTTCTTTAATCGTTTCAAAATGGTAAAGATAAAAATAAGCTCTATTGACTTCCTCTTGAGCTATTTTATGGAAGTTATGTTTCAGTTGTCCTGCTGAAATCTTTCCTAGAATTTGTGCAGCCATCAATCTAATACTGTCTGGTAGGTGAACATTTTTAAAAATAGACTTTAGCTCAGGAATAGCAGTCGAACCCATTTTTTTAATTATCAGGTGTAGAAGTCTATTTTCTTGCTGAGTAAAATGGTGGCTTCTAATTAAAAGCTCTCTGATCAAGAAAATATCAGCTACTTCTCCTAAAGCTTCTATAATGAGCAACCTTAAACAAATATATTCATCATCTTGTAAATATTGGAGTAAGATTGCTGCGTATTGAGTGTCCTGTTTTTCTAATAGGTAAGGAAGCGTTTTCAAAATCTGTTCTTTTAGATTGAAGGTTGCCGTGCCAAGCAAATCAAATACTTTTGATTTGAAATCTTTGAGCCTTTCATATCTTAAAATTTGGATAGCAATTAAGTTGTCCTGCTCATTTTTCGAAATTAAAAGTTGGTAAAGGATTTTTCTAGCTTCCTTAGATTCAAATGAACGGGGGACTATCTGCCTAATAGCAAGTAAACTAGCTCCTTGAATCTTTGAGCAATCATGATAGAGATGAGCTAAAGCAACTTGAATATCTAAAAGCTTCAGCTTGGATAAATGAAAGAAAAAGTCATTCTGCAGGCTGGGAATTTGTTTGGCCCAAAATTCAAAATAGGGGAGGAGCCTTAGGGTTATTCTAGATGGATAATTCTCTAATATTTCCCAGGTTTTTAGTTTAATACTCTTAGAGAGTTTTGTTATTTTTTTGACGAATAGCTCTAAGAATTTGATATCGTTAAATCTTAAAGCTGAGCTTAGCAAGAAAAGTTGCTCGTCTTCTTTCATATCATAAAATTGATTCAAAAATAAATTGCGACTTTGTCGGTACTCTTTTTTGGAAAGTTTTGATTTAAAAGCTGAGCTTGAGCGTTGAAAGGGGATTAAGTGTGAGATCAAATTATAAAAAATACCTTTGGTATAATAAGCGCGTATTAGGCAGGTAAGCACTAAAAAGAGAACGGAGAGAGAGAATCCAAGAATTCGACTATGAGCTTGGAAAAGTAAAAGTAATAAAGAGCTGATGAGTAAGCCTAGAGGCTCTAAAATGGACTCACAGGTGATTCTAATTTTATTTTTAAGCTTTAAGGGGACCGCGTTTAATAAAAGATTAAAATTGCTGTCTTCTAATAAATTTAGAACCCCTTCAACTGCGACAAAGCCCATCATTGGAAGAAAAATGTGAGAAGAAAAGAGCCAGCCACTAAAAAGCGCTAAAAAGAAAAGTGGGACAATCAAAATGATGTTATTCAAACCCACTTTCCCAACGATCCGCCCATAAAGAAAGACCCCAAAAAAGATATTTACTAAAGACCCCCAGAAATACAACCGACCTAAAAAACAGGTTAACTCCTCAGGGTCCCTATTTGCGAAAGCAAGTTCTAGACCACTCATATACTGATACTCAGTAATGACTAAAACAGCATGCAAGACAAGAGCGCCCAGTAGAAAAAGAATCGTAAACTTAGAAGTTATAATGGCTTTGAACAAGTCTTTTTTTGAGGTTTTTATCACCATAAATTCTTGGTGATCATCTGGTATTTTTTCTATCGAAAATGCGATGTATTTTAAAAGAAATAAACTTGTAATTAGAACACTCACAATCAAAACTAAAATTCCCAAAATTCCAATTGATGAAACGCTTAGAGATAAGATGGCTCCAGAGACTGCCATCCCTAAAAAAATAGGGGAGTAGAGAAGGCTAAATACTCGCTTTGCATTTTGTAATTCAAAAAACTGATCTAAAAAGGTAAAGAAAAGGGATAGAAAGGCAACGTGGAAAAAGTAACCAAACATTTTGAAAACAATCCAAAGAGGTGTGGCGGTAACTCCAAGCAAAATTAAGCTCAAAATACCGCTATAGAAAATAATCCCCAAAATGATAGCTCTAAAGAAAATCTGGTCAATCTCAAATCGATTGTAGAGGTAAATAAGAATGCCTGACATACAGAACATCCCCACTGCGGTATAAGCAAAAGTTTGTGCTAAAGCTTCACTTCCTACATATTTTAGAAAAAAGGCATCTGAGAGGGCTATTCCAGATGAGGAGGCTATAGACCAGGCGAATCCAAGTAAAGAAAACAAAAGGAGCTTTCTCTTCTCAGTCGGATGTACCCCTAAAAAACGCTGAAGCATTTGAGCCCGTCCCTCAATGTATCATCTAATATTAAATAGCATTAGATTTTATTATGCATAGATAATTTGTTTATAAAAAAGAATAATATATTAACTAATAATCAAGTTTTAGGGCTATATAATTTTGAGTTTTTTGTCTCTTGCTCTTTTTACCTCAAGAGCTGTATATTTATTTTCTTTAAATGACAATTCTTTTTTTAAATTGAATGGCTAAAGGATCAAATGGAAAAACGTAAAGTAATTATTATAGGTTCAGGTCCAGCGGGATATACCGCAGCTATTTATGCTGCTAGAGCTAATTTAGCTCCTCTCCTCTTTGAAGGCTTTTATGCAGGCCCCGCAGGAGGACAGCTCATGACCACTACTGAAGTTGAAAACTATCCAGGATTTCCAGATGGAATAACAGGCCCTGAACTCATGGAAAACTTTAGGAAACAAGGAGAGCGTTTTGGAACGGAGTATATCACTAAAGATGTTGACTCTGTTGATTTAAGTGCCCGCCCCTTTAAAGTCATTTCTAAAAATCAAACTTATGAGACTGATTCCATTATTATTGCAACTGGCGCTACGGCAAAGCGGCTGGACGTTGAAGGAACTCGAGATGGAGAATTTTGGCAAAAGGGTGTTTCAGCTTGCGCAGTTTGTGATGGCGCGATGCCCCTTTTTAAAGATAAACACCTTTTTGTTGTAGGAGGAGGTGATACTGCTGTAGAAGAAGCCTTATTTTTAACAAAATATGCCAAACAAGTTTTTCTTGTCCACAGAAGACACGAGCTTAGAGCTTCTCAAATTATGGGAGATAGACTCAAAAAACACCCTAAAGTTAAGATTCTTTGGAACCAAAATCTTGTTAGAGTGGAAGGGACAGCAACTGTTGAGTCAGTGACTTTAGAATCTACAACAGATCAAAAGCAAACAAATTATCCGGCAGGTGGTGTTTTCTTTGCCATTGGACATACCCCAAATACAACCTTTTTAGGTTCTCAAGTTACAATGGACTCTACAGGATATCTTTTAGTGGAAAAAGGATCTACTCGAACGAATATTGAAGGAGTCTATGCTTGTGGAGATGTCCAAGATCCACACTATAGGCAAGCCGTTTCTGCTGCAGGCTCTGGGTGCATGGCAGCATTAGATGTTGAAAGATGGCTTGCAGAAAATGGGCTCTCAGAATAATGATCAATTTTTTTAAATCACAACTACTTACTTTGATTTTTTCTTGGAGTTTAGCTGTGGTTTTTATCATATTAGGGGGAAGTCTCTACTCTCCTTTTTTTCTAGTCTTTATTTTGATCTATAGTTGGGTCCCAGGCTTTGTTGCTCTCCATTTTTATAGTCTAGAGAAAATGAGGATCCCGCTAAAATTCAAATGGAACTTTAACTTGCTTCGAGCAGGGATAGCCCCCATTATTCTTGGAGGTATTGCAGTTTTTTTAAGCCTTCCTTTTTCTCAATTGCGTAGTGTCGACTATCTCCGTACGATTTTGCCCTCCTTTCTTTCTCACTTTACTTCTTTGACCATGATCATCCTCTTCGTTCTTCTAGGGCTCATTATTGCTCTAGTTGGAGGGTACACCCTTTGTATGCTTGTCTCACTTGGACAAGAAATGATGTGGCGAGGCTACCTATGGGATAAATTGAAGTTTTTAGGGTTTTGGAAAAGCTCAATAGTCATGGGTTTATTTTGGGGCATTTGGCATGCTCCTTTAATCCTTTTAGGCTATTCATATCCTGATCACCCCTATTTAGGAGTTTTTTGGATAATTTTTTATTCTATAGGTATTTCACCTATTCTTCTTTATTATAGATTGAAGTCCAAAACTGTTGTAGGTTCTTCTATTTTCAACGGTGTCCTAAATGCATTATCGGCTATATCAGCTGTTTTATTTATTTCTCCTAACTACTTACTTATCGGAATGGGAGGGGTAACTGGATTTAGCGCTTGTATCCTTTTCAATCTCTTGTTATTCCTGAAAGTAAGAAAAAACCCACTACTTGAATACGAAATATGATTAAAGGAATCGGTACAGACATTATTGAAATTAATCGATTTAAAGCGTTGATGGATCGCCATCCCAAACGTTTTTTAGAGAGACTTTTCACTCAAAAAGAATGTGATTATTGTAACAAATTTCAAGATAATGAAAAACATTTTACGGGACGCTTTTCTGCGAAAGAGGCTGTAGCTAAAGCTTTAGGATGCGGTTTTGGAGCTAAACTATCTTACCAAGATATTTCTATCATCAACAATGAAGCTGGTAAGCCTATTGTTTCTTTTTCTAAAAGAGCAATAGAGCTTTTTGAGGACCCAAGAGTAGAGCTTTCTCTTAGTCATTGTGAATCTTATGCGACAGCTACAGCTATTTGGTTCTAAAATTAACTCTAATCTTCTTTAGAGCCAGCAACATTACAAAAAATCATACGTCCAGATGAAGTATGCTTGACTGATAACACGTTCGCTTCGATCTCTTCACCGATATGTTCTCCGCCTCCATTGACGACGATCATGGTACCGTCTTCTAAGTAGCCTACCCCTTGATTGGGCTCTTTTCCATGCCTTTGCATTTTAACTAGAATAATCTCACCTGTTTCTGTGAGAGGCTTTAAAGCAGTAGAAAGTGAATGAAGGTTGATAATACGGATCCCTTCAACAGTTGCGGTCTGCACTTTAGTAACATCAGCTGTTAAGATATTTGCATCTACTAAACGAGAAAGGCGAGTGAGTTTAGTGTTGATGTCTTTAACTTCAGGAAAGTCCGTGTCGTTAAAGCGTACGCCGAGTTCTGGGTGATCTTCAAGCTTTTTTAGTGTATCTAGCGATCTTCTAGCTTTGAGTTTTGTAGATTCATTTTGAGATTCTAATTGAGAATAAAGGTCTCTAATTACAAACCTAGGAATAATTAAATGAAAATCTAAAAGCCCTGAAAGAGCGAGATCAATAATGCGTGAGTCAGAAAGGGCTGAATGATCCAAAATTAAATCTCTTTTCTTTTCCTTTATAGTTGTAAATTTAACAAAAGGAATACTGAAATAAAGCTCTTCTGAAGCTCTCAGTGTTAGAACAAGACCTAAATAAATACCGAATAAAAAGAGACCTATTTCAATAATTTCGAAGAGTTGTGTGTGAACAGCCGTTGAAGCAATTAAAGCTAAAATAGCATGGGCAATAAGGACCAAAGCCTGTCCCATTAGATATCCAAAAAAGAGACCTAAAAGAGAAATGTTAAATGAGCGCAAATTGAATCGCCTGAAACAGAGGTCAATTACGATTAGAAAAATTCCAAAAAGAAAGCCGACAATTAGACCGATGATTAGTCCTAACGGAAAAGGAAACACATGTGTTGCATAAATAGTGACAAACAACATGCTGATTAAAGTAAAAAAGATACGAACGAAGACTAAAGAAACATTCATTGAACTAGACCACCTATTATACTATTATTCTATAAAGACAAGCGCGCTTATTTGAAGATGCGCACATCTATTATATCAAAGTTAACATTTTTTAACGAGTGTCAATTTAAATTTTACTTTATATAGGATATTAATTTGTATTACCACTACTTCTTTTAAGAGGCCTTTTGATCTTTTTCTTTAGTTAGCAACTTAGGTGGAAAAATATGGATGTCACGTACTTTTTGTGGAAGAGCACGTCGTGGTTGACGCTTAGGCTGTCTTTCTATCAGTTTGATAGGGAATTCAAGTTCTATGTCTAAGCTTCCTGAATGAATTGCTTGAGGTGTAAGCTCGTAATAGCGCGATTCTTCAACTTCCGGAGGTCTCCGTATTGTATGATAAAAATCGACAGCTAATTGTGTGACCGGGTCATCAGATGGAAACAGGCTAAATTCTTTAGAATTCAAAACTAGAGGGTCTTGAGCCATTGCAAACAGAGGTTGGTTAATACCCCACTTTGGACTAAAGAGATTGTTGTTACTACAGCCTTATTTGAAGCAGTTAACAGTCTAAAACGACACGATACTCCTGCTCTAAGTAAAAATGAGTCTCCAGTGTCTTCTGGAGAGTCACAGTATCTAAAACTTAAAGTCAATTTTGGATCATTTGATAACATCATCTAGCTGGTTTTTAACATATTATATATCTAACCTTTTATTTATGACAAGGCGTCCTGTCAGTAGAATATAAAATTTAGAGCTCACTCTTGCAATAATCTTTTACATTCGCTATGTTAAAAAAATATTATTAAAAGACGAGGGTCTTCAATGTTCAAGTGTAGTCATTTTATTTTGATTGTAATTTCTGGATTGGTCTGGAGTGCAGTAGGTGTCATGTTAATGACCATAGGTATGCACCACATGATGGATACTCTCCGTTTTTGGGATCAAATTGTAATTTCTCCTAATCCGTCTCTTTTTAAATATCTAGCAATGCTCTTCAATAGGCCTGAACAAGCAATGGCAGCTCTTGTTCTCTGTTGCATTTTTCTTGGATACTTAAAAGGGCATTTTGTTCTCTCTAGGTCTGTAAAATCTGGAGTTCAAAGAATTCTCTCACACCCGAATCCTTCTGAAATTAAAAACATCTATGCTAAAAAATACTACTTACTATTGTTTCTCATGATGGGTCTTGGAATGTTGATCAAATGGTTAAAGTTACCAGGGGATATTCATGGAGCTATTGACTTGGCGATTGGATCAGCTCTATTAAAAGGAGCCTTTAACTATTACCGTTATGCATGGGCAGAAAAAAGAGGAACCTTAATTCACGATAAATGATAGGGAGAGCCTTGCTTTATCGCTAGGGCTCGATAAATTTGCTCAGCAACAATGAGCCTTGTCATTTGGTGAGTGAAAACCATTTTTGATAAACTAATTAAAGGATAGTTTTTAAGACTTGGGTGAAGGCCTTGAGCCTCTCCAATAACAAGAGCGAGCTGGCATCCGCCTCTCTCTAACTCTTTAAAGAGGGTTTTTGAAAACTCCTCAGAAGTTAAAAGTGGGCCTTTAGGGTCAAAGCAAATAATATTTTTTTCATTTTCAAGAAATTTAAGCAGTTGATTTGAATTTTTAACCCAAATAAACTGTAGCTTGATTTGATTAGAAAGGCGAGTCTGATAGAGATCAAGTGCCTCTTGAAGCCACCTTTCCTTATTTTTACCAACCGAATATAAACTTATTTTATACATGTTTGAATATACACTCTCTTATCTAGTTTGGGACCCTAATCGGGTCGCGTTTTTCATCCCCTTTACCCAGTATCCAATTGTTTGGTATGGGGTTCTATTTGCTGCGGGCTTTTTAGTGACTTACTTTGTTTTACAAGAAGTCTTTGGGGTTGAAATTTTATCTAAAATCCGCCTTTCTGAGTCACATGTGGTGAGTTGGGACCGTCTTCAAAAAAAGATGGCTAATTACCCGCACCTGTTTAAGCAAGAAAAGAGTGATTCAGATGAAAATCGCCCCGCTATTTTAGCTCAAATAGAGAAATACATTAAGACAAAAGTGCTTCCAAGCTCCTTTTATAACTCCAAAATTTTATCAATTTCAAAAATTTCTAATATGCTTGTCGATCAGATGACGGCCTTTATTGTCTTTGGGATCATTATAGGAGCAAGACTTGGCTATGTTTTCTTTTATGGATGGCCCATTTATAAAGATAACCTATTAGACATTTTTAAAATCTGGACAGGTGGACTTGCCTCTCACGGAGCATGTGCAGGAATTTTGATAGCTCTCTTTCTTTTTGTTAGAAAGCTTTCAAAAACTAAGTTTAATTTTAGCTATCTATACCTTATGGATTTTTTAGCTATTATCTCGGGATTTTTTGCTTTCTTTATCAGATTAGGCAACTTTGTTAACCAAGAGATTACAGGGATTCCTTCTCAAATTTCTTGGGCTGTGATTTTCCTCAATCCCTTCGATGGGGGAGCTGCAGTGCCTAGACATCCAGTTCAACTTTACGAAGCTTTCTTCTATCTTTTTGTAGCATGCACTATGTACTACTTATGGAAAAAAAATCGTATGCCTATTGGCCATGGTCTTTTTGCTGCGAGCTTTTTAATCCCATTGTTCTCATTTCGCTTTGTAATAGAGTTTTTGAAAGAACCACAAGGATATGTCCTTCCTATTTTTAAAGGCCTTTTGATGGGGCAATACCTAAGTATTCCCTTTGTCCTTATCGGAGTTGGATTAATTGCCCGTTACTATCTTAAGATAAAACCGCAATACACGAAATCTCTACACTGACGTCTTTAGGAAGTTTGGCTGCCTGGATGACGTGCCTGGCAGGTCTTGGCTCTTGCGTGAAAAAAGAGGCATAGACATCGTTCATTGCCTTGAAATCTTCCATATCCTTTAAAAAGATCTCGGTTTTAACAACTTGTCCCAAATTTAACCCCTCTACATCTAAAATAGCTTGAATATGGCTTAGAACGAGCTCTGTTTGCCTTTTGATCCCTTCAGCGCCAATTTCTCCACTTGCGGGATCTAATGGGATCTGACCCGATATAAAGAGCATTCCTGAGGCCTTTATGGCCTGAGAATAAGGGCCTATAGCTTGAGGAGCTCGCGTGGTGTTAATGGCTTTAATCATACTAGTTAACCTGCTGCTTATAAGTGATTTAAAATGACTTTAAAATAATCCTTCTATAGGGTATAATAGATTATGTAAAGGGAGGATAAAAAGCTATGAATAACGAAGACAAAAAAGCCAAATATGTTCGACTCTTAAGCAAACTTGCTAAAGATCGAAAGCAGAAGTCTCAAAAAGACCTTTCTGAACGGGACTTCTATGTCGATGGATTGAAGAAGGGGACTAGTCTTTTTGATCATTTGCTGTTTAGAGCAATCCTTGAACAAGCAGAGGGGCTTTCTCTTACCTTTAATAAGCCTCATAGCTATCAACCTGAAAATGCAGAAGCTCCTCGTTTGAGTAAAGAAGCGTATGAAACGCTTGAAAAATCTGCAATCTTAAGGCCTACTCGGTTAGGTCCTTTAACTCTTATTGGTTAATTTCTATCTTTGAAAAGAAGCTGCCTTTTGATTGGGCAGGATAGTCTCTTGTAAAGCAAGTACCACCTTTGAGGTATCTTCTTCAGGACGGGTTAAACCTTTTTGTATCTGTTTAACACTAGACATCACCGTTGAGTGGTCTCTTGAGAAAAAACGACCTATCTGCATAAAGGGCATTTTTAAAAATTCACGAAAAAAGTACATGCAAATTTGACGAGGGAAAGCACATTCACGACTCTGCGATTTGCCCAATATATCTTGGTGCCTAATCCCAAAGTAATGAGAGACTTTATCTAAAATACGATGAGTTGTGACCTTTTCTTCTTCTTGCTCTTGTATTAAGTCCGAGAGTAAAAGTTCCATAGATTGTGCACTGAGATAGCTAGACTTTAGTTTTTTGCCTTGAGGGAGCTTTAAGTGCGCTCTTAACACAAGTGCACTAAAAGCTCTTTGTAGAACCTGTGGACTCTTAGAAAAACGCTTTATTAAAAAGTCTTTTGCATGCGCATCTAATGGAAAATTAAGCTGTTTGATTTTTGAGTCTAAGATCTCTTTGAGCTCAGGCTCTTGAGGCTTATTAAGAGGTAATACTATTCCCCATTCGAAACGACTCATTAATCTTGGTTCAATTGCTTTAAGCTGTTGTGGGTTACAATTAGCAGCTAAGATTATTTGTTTTCCCTCAATATGCAAAGTATTAAAGGTGTGAAAGAGTTCTTCTTGTGTCGCACTTTTATGAGAGAGATCGTGGACATCATCGATAATTAAAGCATCTATATCTCGATAAAATGATCTAAAAAGTGACATTTTAGATGCTTTAATAGCTCTCACCATATTGTTCATAAAAGTTTTAAGACGAACATAGAGAACGCGCAGTTCCTGATTTTGTAACAAGTGATAAACCGATTGCAGAAGATGCGTTTTACCTACACCTGGAGATCCATAAATATAAATCGGGTTATAGAGGGGAGTCGAGGTTTTTGTAAACGATTCAAAATCAGAAAAGAGCTTGAGTAGTATTTTATTCTGCTCAGAATAAACAAATTGATCCAGCGTATGAAGAGGGTCAACTGGATCATCATAGGGTTGGTATTGATCAATGGATTCGGAGGGCTTGGGAGACTTAATCTGTGCAGATTTATTGACAATGTTAACATGCACTTTAATTTGACGATTATTCTCATTACGCAGATCATTACTTAAAGAAGGGCGTATATACTCATCAAACCACTGTGCTTGAAAAGTGTCAGTCGCTTCTAAATAGAGGTTAGCAGCATCATAGTTTAAAACTTTTAAACTCTTTAACCACTTATCTACGGTCTCTTTTCCAAGAGTCTCTTCTTTCTTTGCAAGAAATTCATTCCAAGAACGCATGTCACCTTTCGGTTTTCAGCTTTAAGCTTTCTCTTCTTTTAAAGAAGTATTTTTCTTCTCAATAACAGTTGGTTTGTTTTTCTGCTTATCCATGAGTTTATTTGTAATCCACTGCTGTAAAATACCTAGAAGGGTTGAAGATATAAAGTATAAGTTTAACCCTGATGGTAAGTTGTAGCAAAGAAGCGTTACAAAAACTAGCATAAAATAACTCATCATTTTTTGCTGTTTTTGTTGATCCGTCATCGAAGCTTTATCTTTAGGCAGAGGAGTCGAAACCTTCTGCTGCACCCAAATCATGATACATGACAAAATAGGAAGCAGGTGAAAGTCGGTTCCAAAGAAAGGTATCGCTTGGTGCCAGCTAAAAAGGACGTCAGGAGCAGTTAAGTTATTAATCCAACCGCTAACAAAAGGAACCCCTCTTAAGACAAAGGCGGACCTTAGAAGACTAAACATCCCAATTAAGAAAGGAGCTTGTATCAGCATCGGTAAGGCACCCGTAAATGGGTTAACCTTACGCCTCTTATAGAGCTTCATTATCTCTACTTGGGCTTGTTTAGGATTTGTCTTTTTGTACTTTTGCTGGATAGCGCTGACTTCTGGTGCGATATCCTGGTTTTTCCTCATTGCTTTAATCGACCATGCATTTAAAGGAAAAAGAATCAGCTTTAAAAGGATCGTAAGGAAAATAATAGAGAGTCCCCAAGAACTTGTTATCTTATGGAACATGTTCAACAAGATAAAGAGAAACTTAGCACATGGCTCTGAGATAAAGGTTAAAAAACCATTATAAGATTGCGCACCTAAGTAGTTAGAAGGCTGAGCACTTATTTTATCTGCTTGAACCAATAGATTCTTCTCTAGAGGCCCGGCAAAAATTTTGAGGTGTGTTTCTTCAGCATCAGCTTTGAGAGGTAATAAGAATTCAAATCCATCAGTATTCTTAACCTTCTTAGCAGATGTAACAGAACTAATGCGAGAAGGAAGCTGAGAGCTTTTGACTTTATTAACTTTAAAACCATTTCCCATAGAAGAATCCAGTGGATTCATTAAAACAGTGAAAAAACCATTAGAATTTGAAACCCAGTTAGGAGACGAAGTGGTGTTTTCAACAGTATCTTTAGGAAGCTTTTGCTTGTTGATTTCAAATTTATTTTGATTTTGTTGACGATATTTCAAAATTGGAGATTGCATATTTGAGATTAACTCAACTTCAGGCACACCTGTTGCAAGCCAAAGATTTGAACGATCTCCGTCTACCTTTATCTTTAGATCAATACCATAAGGAGAGGCTTTATCTAGCGTATAGGTCTTAGTGATCGTTCTATGATTCTGAGCTGATTCAAAGACTATTTGGTTCTTGTCAAAGTGAGTCACTTTGAAAGGAAGCTCTGAAAGTTCAGGAGTATCTGAAACAAGGTTAAAAGCGTAGTATCTCGCTGAATCAAGACTAGGATCTACATTACGACGGATAAGGGGGTAATAACCTCCTTTATTGGGAGCCTTCTTACTATTGGGGCTGTCAGGTGTGTAGTAATCGTGAGCAGGAAATAAAGCGTGAGGGGAGTTCTGCTCAGCTAATGCATCATCAAACTCAACAGAGTGGACTTCACTTTGAGCGTGGTCTTTATCTTTAAAAGGAAGGTTGATTTCAGCTAGAGCTCCTCCGAAATTGGAGAAAACAAGCTGCTGGTTTTCATTTTCTAAAATATAGAATTTTTCATCACCTTGACGAACTGGAGCTGAATACTTATGAACACTTACGTGTGCTTTAAGATTCATAAAACTCTTCATAGAGATAATACGGTTTTCGCTCTGAACATATATCCCTATAGGTTCAAAGTCGCCTGCAGCTGTTTTAGAAACAGCAAGAGCGTTACTATTTAAAGGTTTGTTCGAAGGAAGGATCAGCTGTCCATTTGAATAAGTAGCAGCTGTAATATCAGCTCCTGTTTTATACGCTTTGGGCTGAATCAGTTGAATAGCGAAAGATCCAGACTTTGGAAGCTCTGCAACTTCAATACGACTTCCTGAAGACTCTTGAGAGAGTATAATAGGATCTGCACTCGTGGCTTGTCCAGTACTTGGGGTCGCTTTTTCTAAGGGAAAAGAAGAATAACTTTTTTTGAAGTAAACTTCTTGAGGCAGATCATCTTCCCAAGCAAGAGTCAGTACTTGTCCGTTGTACTGGAGCCCTGAGGTTAAATAATTTTTTCCTTCCGCATCCTTATAGACATCTACTAAAGGGAGCTCTGCTTGAGTGGCAATACGGGATTCTAATGAGGTATTTTTCGAAACTTGCTGTTCAATAGCGGTAGGCTTTTTTTCAAGTGTCTTAGAAGGCTTGAAAAAGAGGTTGGTAACCAACATGGCACCGGATAGGACGAATAGAAAAATTAAAGATCTTTTGTTCATATTACCTAATCAATTTGTTAGAGATTAATTGCTTAATGGAAGCCCCATCAAAAGGTGATTATACAAAATGTTATTAATATGTTCAAGTAGTAGCTATAATTTTAATTAACATTCTTATAGTGTCACCTAATTATTTGAGCGATTATCCCGATATTAGGATTTGTGTAAATAAAAAAGTTTAAGGGCTCTTTTGGAACTTTAGTTTCTTTATAAAACCTTTATATAATAATTATATAATTAAGTGGATTCATTAATTATCAAAAAAATGAAGAATATTAATTATGACTTTATCAATACAGCCTGTTGGAAGAGGTACTAGCAGCACTTCTGCTACATTAAAAAGAGAGATTCGTAAAGTTGACAGGTCTCAAAATTTCATTGTGCTGAATGGAACGCTAAAAAGCAACGAAGACTACAAATATATATATCCCATAATAGGCGGAGTACTAAGTGCAATGCGGAGGTTAGATGAAATTAATCAATATCTCGTGTTTGATTTACCATCTCATCAGCCGATTCTCCGTCTAAACGGGGTACTAGCTGACTCACTTTTTTGTGCTGGATGCACCGGAGTAATTGCAGGGATCCTTGGAGCGATAGTGCAAGATCAGTTTACCTCATTGGCAGATAGATTTTTTACTAATGAAACAAGTCAAGCTGCTTATGATGAAATGAAGGCTGTTGCTGGTAAAGCTACTGATCACCTGGAAGCTGCAGAAGAAAAGCTCAGGTTAATTAAAAAAGAGTCTACTCTTTTCTAATTACGTCTATATATATAAAGCTCTTTCAAGAAATTGAAGGGGCTTTTTTTATTTGAAAGTTCTGATTGTATTTTGATTCCTTTTTTTGAATAATGCCCAAAAAAATCAGGAATCCAAAATGAATCTCTTTATTGTCGTTATAACTCTTTTTTTGAGCTGCTCAAATCTGCAAGCTTTTTCAAATTCATTGAACAAGCAGTTCGAGCAAATTGAGTTGAAAATTGGAAATCGTGATTTCAAAGAGGCTCTAGATGAATATACTTGTCTTATTTCAAAACATCCTGAAAAGCGATCTGAAATTCTTTTGAAACAAGCTGTTTGCTATGTCAAAGATCAAGAGCTAGAGCGAGGACTAACTACCTTTCTTGAAGCAATAGAGTGTGCTCCAAAAAAAAGAAATCATTTACCACCTTCAAAACAATATAAAAAAGCACTTGGAATCTACTTAAGCCAATCTGAAGAAAGTCCTTCAAAAGTTGCAAAAAAAATACAGGAAGACTTTTTAGGCGACTTTAAAAAAGAAGCGGACTTAGGTTTTATTCTAGCAGCGAGTAGTGCCCTTTTAGGCGACTATCCAGGATTTATGACGATGTTCTATTTGTCTTACTTAAAAGATTCTGAGCACTACATGGTAGATAGAACATTTGGAATGGTTTATTTAAAACTTGCGAAGTTTTCAAATAGCTCAGATGAAAAAAATAAACTAAGAGAACAAGCATTTGTGGCTTTTCAAGCAGCACTTAGAAAAAATTCGAAGGACGCTATCTTGTTTAGGCTTACCTTACTTTTAGGGGATCAGTCACAAAAATCAAATCTATTAAAGGAAAATTTGAATATAATTCTTCAGGAAGATACTATGCTGGCCAGAGTCGATCTGTTCCCCTATGTGCTAGAAGCACTTGTGTGTGGATATGAGGATTTGGCTGAACAATTAATAGAAAAAGCAAGAGTGTACTATCCCGTTAGTCGCTCTTTGGACGCCACACAAAAATACTTTGAAGAGTATCAAACTAAAATAACTGAGAAAGGAATATTATGACTTCACGCATTCTGGGTGACTATACATTATTAAAGCAGATTGGCCAAGGTTCCCTTGGAACCGTTTATTTAGCTGAGCACCGTTTTATGAAAAAACAATACGCTCTTAAAATCCTCCCAGAAGAACTTGCTCAGGATAAAAAATTCATTCAAAGATTTGAGGAGGAAGTGGGGCGGGTTGCGGCTCTGGATCATCCACATATTGTTAAAATACACAATATTTCCTACGTAGAGGGATGTTATTTTTTAGTGATGGATTGTATAGTTGATTCGATAGGGGAGACTACAAATCTAGCTCAATTTATAGCTGAGCAGAGTCATCCATTTCTTGAGGAAGACCTCAAGCGTTGGGTCTATCAACTTGCAAAAGCACTTGATTATGCTCACTTCAGACCGACAGGGTTATCTATGGTTCATAGAGGCCTTAAGCTAAATAATATTCTTATAGGACGTACCGAGCAAGATCGAGTTAATTTTTACATAGCAGACTTTGGTCTTTCGCGTATTATTGGTATGGGAGCAGTCTTAAATCGTATTTATAAGTCTCTTGCAAAGTCTCTTGAAATAGTTCCTATTGTTGTGAATGAAACCACGGGACGGGAACAGTTCACCTCGAGCTCTTCATTAGAGTCAGAAAAATTACAAAAATTGCATAATTCTTTCTTGCAAAGTTATGCCTTTTTAGCACCCGAACAGAGGTACCCAGCAGATTATCCAGAAGCACAAAGTAAATGCGATGTTTATGCTTTTGGAGTCCTTGTCTACTACATGCTTGCTAAAAAATTTCCTGAAGGTATTTTTGATAAACCCTCATACCTCATGCCTCAGTATCACAAAAACTGGGATCTTTTAATTAACAAATGCTTACAAGCAGACCCCACAAAAAGACCTGAATCTTTAGTTGCCATGTTAGATGAAGCTTTAGGGGAAAACAAAAGTACGCTAAAAGAAGCTTTAGCAAATATTGAAGTTACTCCAGTGAAGCAAGGCGAGGAATCTTTAGAGCTTATACCTGTAATGGCTAAGCCTTCTGCCCCTATAGAGACTAAGCTGCCTGAATTTGTTCCACCACCTCAAGTAGAAAGTCTTCCTGATAAAATAACGAGTGTTGCAAGGCCTGCTGTTATCGATTCAGATGCAAGTCGTCCACCTCCTATTGAACCTCTCAATGAAACGAAAAAATTAAAACCGATTATCCAAGAAGGGGAAATAAAACGCCCTCATTATGATCCTGATCCAGGAGCCATTTTTAGTTTAGAGACAACGGTGACTCACTATCAACCGAAAAAAAATACGACGGTTAAAGATATAGAGCCGATATTGACAGAGATGATTGTGATTAAAGAGGGGAGTTTTGTCAGAGGAAGTCATGATGGGAATCGTGATGAAATGCCTAAACATACCGTTCAACTTAAAAGCTTTGCTATTGATCAACACCCAATAACAAATGAGCAGTTTGTTCGTTTCTTAGATGTTATGGGAGGTGAAAAAGACGCTCAAAATAACGACATTATCCGTTTAAAAGAATCACGTATTAAGAGAAGTGGGGGACAACTTAGTATTGAATCAGGATACACCAAGCACCCAGTTGTAGGGGTTTCATGGTATGGATCTATTGCTTATGTTAAATGGATTGGTAAAAGGCTCCCTACTGAAGCTGAATGGGAAGCTGCAGCAAAAGGAAGAGAAGAAGTGCAGCGTTATCCAACAGGAGAGGAGATTGAAAAGCATCAAGCTAACTTTTTCAGCTCGGATACCACACCCGTTATGAGTTATCCTCCTAATTCCGCAGGTCTTTATGACATGTCTGGTAATGTCTACGAATGGTGCCAAGATTGGTATGGATATAATTACTATGATCTTTCGGCTCAAGAGCCTGATCAGCCTAAAGGGCCGCTTCAGGGGGTTTACCGAGTCCTAAGAGGAGGGTGCTGGAAAAGCTTAAGAGAGGACCTCAGATGCTCTCATCGCCACCGTAACAACCCTGGATGTGAAAATAGGACCTATGGATTTAGGTGTGCGACTGACGTTGAGTGATATTTTTTCTAGTATCTAAAGTTTTTGGACGGTAAAATAGCCCAAATCTATATTGAGGGTGTTAAATGAAACTTTTATTATCAAAACCTCGCGGTTTTTGTGCTGGGGTCGAGATGGCGATTGAAGTCGTTGAAGAGGCTTTAAAAATCTGGCCAGCTCCCATCTACGTTAAACATGAAATTGTGCACAATCGGCATGTTGTAGACGATTTGGCTCAAAAAGGTGCCATTTTCATTGAGGATCTCAATGAGGTTCCTGAAGGGGCTAGACTCATTTACTCTGCTCATGGAGTGTCTCCTTGCGTAAGAGACTTAGCTAAAAAAAGAAATATATTCGAGATCGATGCAACTTGTCCTCTTGTGACTAAACTTCATTCAGCCTCTAAGCGTTTTGCGCAAAAGGGATATCAAATTATTTTAATTGGGCATAAAAATCATGTCGAAGTAGTCGGTACTTACGGGGAAGCGCCTGATCAGACGACTGTTGTTGAGAATGTTGAAGATGTCCAGAACTTAACCTTTGATCCAGATGAAAAAATCTTTTATTTGATGCAAACTACTTTAAGTTTAGATGAAGTTAAAGAGATTTTGGAGGCTCTCAAAGAGAGATACCCGCAAGCAATCACACTTCCAAGTTCCTCGATTTGTTTTGCAACAACCAATAGACAAGAGGCTCTCAAAAAAATTACAGTAGGTGCTGATTTAATTTTAGTAGTTGGTGATGAAAAGAGTTCAAATTCAAACCGTCTAAAAGAAATAGGGGACTATAGAAACATTCCTTCTTATTTAATTAACAACCCTCAAGAAATCAATAGTGAATGGCTGAAAAATGTGCAAGTGATCAGTATGACTGCTGGGGCTTCTACTCCAGACCATGTGGTACAAAGTTGTATTCAAAAACTTAGAGAATTTGGAGTCACTGAAATCGAAGAAGTGGTTCATACAGAGGAAAATGTTGTATTTGATGTACCGCGAGTAATTAAGAGAGCGAGAGAGCATGCCCAAGAAATATAAAATTGCAACGCTAGGGTGTAGAACCAATCAATATGAATCGCTTGCTTATCAGAGTCAATTGAAGCGTGCGGGGTATACCGAAGCTCAAGGTTCTGAAGAGGCTGATCTTTGTATAGTGAATACCTGCACGGTTACTCAATCGGCTGATAGCCACAGCCGCAATCAAATCAGGCGGCTAAGAAAGCAATACCCTCAAGCTAAGATAGCAGTGACGGGGTGTATGGTTGAAAAGGGTCGTGGCCAGTTACTTGAAATTGAAGAAGCTGATTATGTGATCTCCAATAAAGAAAAAGAAAAGCTTTTAAAGGAAGTCTATCCAGAAGAAGAGTTTCCTGAATTTGTATTAGAAGAGGTGAATACTCAAACGCGAGCGTTTGTGAAAATCCAAGATGGATGTAACTCGTTTTGTTCTTACTGTATTATCCCATATGTCAGAGGTCGGTCTAAATCAAGAACACTTCAAGAGATAGAAAAAGAAGTTAGAGGACTTGTTCAAAATGGCATTCGTGAAGTGGTGCTTACTGGAATTAATATAGGGGACTTTGATGGGCAGGATGAAACAGGGTCAACTAGGCTTTGTCATGCAGTTGAGCTTCTCGATCAAATTGAAGGACTTGACAGAATACGAATTTCTTCGATAGACCCAGATGAAGTGGATGATGAGCTTTTGAATGTCATCCAAAAGAGCTCAAAATTATGTGCATCTATGCATATTGTTTTACAAGCAGGCTCAAATTGGATTTTAAAAAGAATGAATCGTAAGTACACACGTCAAATGTTTTTTCAAACCATTGACCGCTTAAAAGCTGTTTCAAAAGATTTCACTTTTACAACAGATATTATTGTGGGATTCCCTGGAGAGCGAGAGTGTGATTTTGAAGAAACCTTAGAAGTCATGAGAGAAGTCAAATTTGCAAAAGTCCACATGTTTCCCTACTCTAAAAGAGAGCGAACTAAAGCAGCTTCTTTTTCAGACTCTGTATCTCCTGATACGATGAAAGAGCGAAAAAATAGACTACTTAGATTGAGTGAGAAAATGAGTTTTGAATTAAGAGAGACCTATGTTGGACAAGAAGTCACTATTTTAACCGAGAAGCAAAACTCTGAAGAGTCTTTGACAGTAGGTCATACTGAGAATTTTTTAAGGGTACTTGTTCCAGGCGTAACGCTTAATGCAAACCTTCTTATCAAAGTTCTCCTAACTGGAAACAATCCTGAAGGATTAATTGGAAAGGTACTTAATGAAACAAATTGAAATTAAACAAAAGCTCAAACCTTTCTCGTTAGTGCCCGGAATTGAAATTCCTTATCCTCAAACAGAGCACGTGTTTAAACTCTACCCCACTTATTTTGAAATTTACAAAGATGGAACGCCTGTTTTTCAAGCTCACTTGAATTTCAAAGAGACCCCTAAGAATTTTATAGCGCATTTCAATCTCTATAATGGAAAAATTGAAGTACAACTCACCTTCGAAAAGGGCGTTGTACACTACGATCTTTACTCCAATAGTGAAGCTCTTCTCCTTTTTGTGAAGAGAAATACTTTTAAAAGTATAGACCTTAAAGTTGAGGGAGGACCTCGATCACAAAAAATAGCATTGAAAAAGGAGTTTATCTTAATTGACTCTGTTTCAATACCCCTAATTTCTGATCTAGAATTATTGTCTCTAGGGTCACACAAAAAACAACAAATTGAACGTATTTTAGAAAGAAAAGACGTCAGAGAAATATTTCCAATTCTCTTTATGCTTGGCCAGTATTGCAAAATTGAGCGATCGAAAAATAAAGAAGGGAGCCTTTTTTTTATAAAGCAGCTTCAAGATCATTTAAAACAAAAAAAACATGATTGTATTGTCTCTGATATAATGCCCTTGATAGTAAGCTCATTTTCAGGACTTTTTGTGCCTCATCTAAAAGATATTTTTCACTTAGGTTATGCCCTTCCAAAGCCTTCTAAGAATCCACCCTCTCCCTTCACTCTTTTAAGTGAACTTTATTTTTCTATCCGATCTTTTTTTATTATTAAGGAAGCTAAAACCCTTTTTCTACTTCCACACTTGCCCCCAGAGCTGTTTTGCGGAAGACTTCTTAAACTCAAAGAAGAAGGGCTTACTCTCGATTTAGAATGGAGTAAAAAAGAGTTGAGGCTTCTCAAAATAAAAGCTTCTTCAGATCACTCTTTAATACTCTTTTTTCAAAAACCTATACAAAAATGCCGCATCCGGGTAGACAATAAGTCTTCGATTTTCGAAAATAAATCTACATTTAATTTTGAAAAATCTAAAACGTATTTCTTTGATCGATTTGAAAAATGAATAGAGACCAATACATCCAACTTTGCCATCAACTTTGGGAGCACAATAAGGCTTACTATGTCGAGTGTGATCCCAAGATCTCTGATTTTGAATATGACAAACTCATGCAAGAGCTTTTAGACTGTGAGACCAAAAATCCCAGTTGGATAGAAAGATTTTCTCCAACTCAACGAGTAGGCGAATCTTTAACTGATGGTTTTACAAGTGTGAAGCATTTGAGCCCTATGCTCTCCTTGCCTAATACTTATTCAGATGAAGAAGTTCAAGATTTTTTCAAACGGGTTAAAAAGAATTTACCTAATCAAAAGGTTAAATATTCTTTGGAACTTAAAATGGATGGGACAGCGATCTCTCTTTTTTATGAAAAAGGGATTCTCACTAGAGCCGTGACAAGAGGGAATGGACTTATGGGAGATGAGGTCACTCAAAATATTAGAACTATTTCTAGTCTTCCTTTAAAATTAACTACAAAAACACCTCCAGCATCTTTAGAAGTAAGAGGAGAGGTTTTTTTGAATTTAAAAACCTTTCAAAAGTTAAATGAACAAAGAGATGATGACGGGCTGCCTGTTTGGGCTAACCCAAGGAATGCAGCAGCAGGCTCCTTAAAATTATTAAATCCACATGAAACTACAAAGCGAAACTTGCAGATAGTTCTTTACGCAATTGCTCAAGATTCATCAAATACAGTGATAAGTCAGCACGATTCGCACGCTTATTTAAGTGAGCTTGGTCTCCCAACTTTAAAGTATACAGCCCTTGCCAAAAATGAAAAAGAGGTGTGGTCATTTCGAGATCGTGTTTTTGACCTAAGACCTAAACTGCCCTATGAAATTGATGGAATTGTAATTAAGGTAGACAATTTTGATCTTCAGCTGGAGCTTGGTGCAACTTCAAAAATACCCAGATGGGCAGTGGCCTATAAATTTGCTCCTGAACAGGCGACGACAACGATTCGAGAGATTGTCATTCAAGTTGGCCGTACAGGCGTTTTAACGCCTGTAGCAGAGCTTGATCCAGTTCGGGTGTCTGGAAGTATGATTTCAAGAGTGACTCTTCACAATCAAGATGAAATCGATCGCAAAGATATTAGATTGCATGACACTATTGTCATTGAGAAGGGAGGAGATGTTATCCCAAAAGTTGTGCAGGTTCAGCTTAAAGAAAGAGTCGAGTGTTCAGCCCCCTGGAAGATGCCTCAAAACTGCCCGAGTTGTTCTGCAAAAGTTATTCGATTAGAAGGGGAAGTTGCATTTCGTTGCCTAAACTCAAACTGTCCTGAGAAGAACTATCGTCATATTACTTTTTTTGTGAGTAAAGTTGCGATGGATATTGATCATATGGGTTTGAAAGTAATTGAACAGCTTATGAGTAAAAGGTTTGTCACAACACCTTCTGATATTTACCGTTTAGATGCAGAAAAACTTCTTGAGCTTGAAGGATTTAAATCAAAATCGGTTACAAAACTTCTCAAAAGTATTGAACAATCAAAAAAGCTTTCGCTTGCTAGATTTATTATGGCTCTTGATATCCGTTATGTGGGAGCCTCTACTGCAGAAGAGCTGGCCCATGCCATTGATGATATCTCGACGCTCTTTAAGATGAAACTTGAAGAATTGGTTCTTATTGAAGGGATAGGAGAGAAAGTCGCTCAAGCTATTGTAGAGTTTTTTGAAAATCCGCATCATCGAGATGAAATCAAGGCTTTACTAGACCTAGGGGTCTCTCCCTCAAAGCCTAAAGTACTCAAAGCTCACGCTTTCTATGGAAAAACCTTTGCTTTAACGGGAAGTTTAGGGGAGTACACACGAGATGAAGCTGCGACCCTGATTAAAGAGCGGGGAGGAAAGGTCAGCTCAAGTATCAGTAAAAAGACTGATTTTCTTCTAATTGGAGCGTCCCCTGGGTCTAAATATGAGAAAGCCCAAAAATTGGGTGTTCCTATTCTCAAAGAAGATGAATTCACAAAAAAGCTCTAGTTTAATTTATTCATTATTAGATATTTAGAATTTAAGTAGTCAAAAAAGGATCCTTCTTTTAGAACGAGTCTAGAGGGACGCTAAATCTAAACACTCTTAAATATGAAAGATGTTGAACAAAATAAATTTACTAAGGAATATCGCAACCCTTATCAACGGAAGTTGAATAGGGGAATTACCCATTGGATCGCCTTTGCTTTGGGGCTCTATAAAGATCAACAAAAGTATGCAGAAGTTCCTGAAAATTTCGAATACCCTAAAAAACAACTTCCTATTGATAAAAATCAGCCTCAAGTCACCTGGGTCAATCACTGTACCTTTCTAGTCGAACATCAGAATCTGAGCATCCTAACCGATCCGATTTGGAGTGAAAGATGCTCGCCTGTTTCATTTGTAGGACCTAAACGAAAGCATGAGCCGGGAATAACTTTAGATGAGTTGCCTGAAATTAATGTGGTTTTAATTAGTCACAATCACTTTGACCATCTTGATAAACCTACAGTGATCTATCTACACAAAAAATACCCAGAGATTTTTTGGATGGTTCCTAAAGGCGTCAAAAAGTGGTTTAGCAGTCTTGGAATTCTTAAAGTCGCAGAATTTGTATGGGGTGAGAGCTTAAAAATCTGTGACCTTGATCTTCGAATAACAGGAGTTCCTTCGCAGCACTTCTCAGGAAGAACTTTGACAGATAGTAACAAAACTCTTTGGCTTGGTTATGTTGTGGAATTTTTGAAGATAGGCAAAAAAATGTATTTTGTTGGAGATACCGGTTACAATCCAGTTCAGTTTAAAGAAATAGGAGAGGCTTTTGATCACAAAATGGATCTCTCTTTAATTCCAATAGGTACCTATAGCCCCAAAAAATTTATGGAAAGAGTGCATATTTCTCCTCAAGAGTCTGTAAATATTCATAGAGAAGTGGGCTCTAAGCTCAGTGTGGGATGTCACTTTAAAACCTTTACTCTTTCTCAAGAGGGGAAAGAGCAACCTCCCTTTGACCTCTATTGCTGTATGGAGGAAGCAGAGCTTGATCATAACACTTTTCGTGTGTTACAACCAGGTGAAACTATTAACTGGTAAGCTCTTTTTGGAAACTCTAAAACTTTTTGCCCTCAGTTTGAAAATTTCAATATTGAGAGCACTGCAGCAAATTCGAATTCTTCCTTTCTACTTTCAAGAACCGCTTTGGAAAATAGATTTGCTTTATTTTAAAAGTTATCTAAGAGTTAATCCTTACAAAGCTTGCAAACAACATTTCAAAAAAGAGCCTAGAGAAGTTCAATATAGCTATGGAGAAACCTGGGTCAGTACCGTCCCTAAACTCATTCAATATTTGCCAATTACTTCACGTGATGTTTTGTTTGACTTAGGAAGTGGGATAGGACGTGTAAGTTTCTGGTTTCAAAAGATCTCAGGGTGTGAAGTTGTTGCTATAGAAAAAGTCTCCCTATTCGTTCAAAAAGCAAATCAAATCAAAAAGAAACTCGGGCAGAACAACATTACTTTTCTTGAAGAAGATATTTTAGAAGTAGACTATTCAAGAGCGACCTTAATTTATTTTTACGGAACAAGTTTTTCAGATCTTTTTATTCAAAAACTCATTGAAAAGTGGAAGCCTTTAAAACCAGGTGTCCGGATTTTAACAACGAGTTTTCATCTCAATGAATATTTAAAAGAACCTGAATATAAGGTGACTCAACAATATAAAGTTTCCTACCCTTGGGGGCTTTGTGATCTATATTTGCAAGAAAAAATTTAGTGAAAAAATAAGTAAAACTCATACTTTTTTTGAGAAAAAAGAGTAATCTTTTTCACACTCTCTTACGAAATCTTTTAGAGTTATTGTGCTTTGTTGTTCAGTAGGTAATTGATGCCACTTCCACTCGCAAAATGTTAAAGAGGGCTGAGAATATATTAAGAGGATACGAGACTTTTAAAATGTATTTCGATCCTTTTTATAGCTTCTAATATGTTTTCTCTACTTCCAAAGGCGCTTAAACGAATAAAGCCTTCTCCTGCTTCTCCAAATCCAGAGCCTGGTGTTGAAACAATCTGAGCGTTGTCTAAGAGCATCTGAAAGGCTTCCCATGAGCTTAGCCCGGGTACTTTGATCCAAAGGTAGGGGGCGGAAGTGCCACCAAAAACTTTGAACTCTAAATCCTCAAATGCCTTCTTTAAAAGAGAAGCGTTTTCTAAGTAGAAGCTTATTGTATTTTGAACTTCTTTAAATCCTTTAGGAGTTAAAACAGCGAGCCCTCCTCTCTGAGAAATAATAGAGGCGCCATTAAATAAGGTGGAGGTGATCCTATTCCAATCTGAGTGAATAGACGTACCATCTCGATATTTAAGCTCTTTAGGAACGACAGACCAACCTAACCGAATTCCTGTAAAACCTGCTAATTTTGAAAAGGAATTGAGCTCAATCGCTACTTTTTTAGCTCCCTCAATTTCAAAGATACTCTTTGGTAAGTCTGGAGATTGAATAAAAGCTGAGTAGGCCGCATCAAAAATAATAAGAGTATTTGTTTGAAGAGCGTAATTAACCAGCTCTTCTAATTGTGGCTTTGTATAAGCAATTCCCGTTGGATTATTAGGGGAACAAATATAAAGAAGATCGAGCTCAGGTAGCAGCTCTAAATTTGGGAAAAAATTGTCTTCTTCTAAACAGGGCATTAAATGAATATTTTCAATGCCTTGAATGAGACTGCCGTCTAGATAAACTGGATACGAAGGATCTTGGATTCCAATAGAGCAGTCACCCCCAAATAAAACTTGCAGGCGTCCTGTATCGCACTTAGCTCCATCAGAAACGAAAATTTCATCAGGTTGAATACCTTTATAAAAGGTGCTAGCTATTTGCTCTCTAAGCTCTAATAAGCCTGCTTCAGGCCCGTAGCCTGTATAATCACTTCGTATGCCAAGCGCTAAAGAAGCCATCATCATGGCTTTTATAACGCACTCAGGGAGCGGTTCTGTAGTGTCTCCAATCCCTAAAGAGATGAGAGCGCTCTCTGGATGCTGTTTTAGGTATTCGTTTTTTCGTTTGTTAATTTCTAAAAAGAGATAGCTTGAGGTTAGCTTTTGCATCGAGGGATTTCTTTTAATCATAAAACCTACTTAAATTTAGTTTTGTGAGTTTGAAGAAACTCTCTTTATTTTTCAATTCTGAAAAAACAGCTCTTTAATCTTCCCGAACAAGTAAAGCCACAGATTCGACATGTGTAGTCTGTGGAAACATATCTAAGGGTTGGACTTTGATTAAGTTATAACCTTTATCTTTTAGGTAAGCGATATCTCTTGAAAGGGTTGCTGGGTCACAAGATACATAGATGATTTTTTTAATTTTCATCTTTGAAAAGGCCTCTAAGACACTTGCTTCACATCCTTTTCTAGGGGGGTTTACAAAAACTGCATCTATAGAAGTTAAGGTGTCAAGTGCGTGCTCAACACGATCACACTTAAACCGTACATTAGGCAATTCATTTAATTTGGCGTTTTCTTTAGCATTTTCTACAGCAGACGAGACACTCTCTATTCCAAGAACACTTTTAACTTTAGACGCTGCAAATAATGCAAACATCCCGATTCCGCAGTAAGCATCTAAAAGAGAATCTTCTTTTTTAAGGTCTGCAAGTGCAATTGCTGTTTGGTATAAGTTGGCTGCTTGAGCTGGATTGACTTGAAAAAAAGCATGGGCTGAGATTTTTAAACGGAGACCTTTGATTTCTTCATAGATATAAGGGCGACCTTTTAAGGTGAAGAGCTCATCACCTAAAATAGAATTGAACCTCTTTTTATTAACATTTTGCAAAACACCTTTTAACTCAGGGTGTTTTGCCATAAGCGTCTCAGCTATTGCTAAAAGCTCTTTCTTAAATAGACCGGAAGCAGTGATAAAAACAATGAGGCATTCACGGGTTTTAACTGCTGTACGAATTAAAAGATGTCTTAAAAATCCTTTTCTTTTCTCTGGATTGAAAACTCTTAAAGGTGAATTTTTAAGAAGCTCTTGCAATGAAGCATAAATTTTTTGGCCTATTTCACAATGAATATAACACGTTTCAACTTCTACCACTTCATTGGAGTGCTTCTTATAAAGCCCCATAGAGACGTGTCCATCTTTTTCAAAGAAAGGAAGTTGTATTTTGTTTCTATAGTAAAGAGGGCTTGGAGAGGGGATACAAGGCAGTACAGGAGGATTCTCTAGCCCCCCAATTCGCATGAGAGCTTCTTGAACCCTTTGGCTCTTATACTCCAGTTGCTTGTCGTACTTCCAGTGCATGATTTGACAACCCCCACAAAAGGTGAAAATTGGGCAGATGGGTTCTTGTCGATCTGGAGACTTCTCAAGTACTTTAACTAACCGAGCAATTGCATACTTCTTTTTTTTCTCAATTATTTGAGCTTTTATACGCTCCCCTGGGAGCGCTAAATCAATAAATACTTTTAAACCATCAAGTGTTCCAATGCCCTGACCTGAAGAATTGACAGCAACAATATCGATTTCAAAAAAAGAATCTTCGTTTTTCATAAAAATACAGGGTTGTTAAAAGAAAAACATTATGAACAAGAAAGAGTAAAAAAAATAGGATATTATTGATTTACAGTCCTTATTTTATTCAATTAAATGAGAAATTAAAAGAACTCTATTAAATAATATTTATATTTTCTGTTTATTATTTATTGATCTGGAAAAAAATGTTAAAGATATATAAAATTTTAGTCTTTTATCTAAATCTGTAAAAATGAAAAGAGCAAGTTGGAAATCTAAAGTAGGCTTTATTTTTGCTGCAGCAGGGTCTGCGGTCGGTTTAGCCAATATCTGGCGTTTTCCCTACATTGTAGGGCAACACGGTGGAGCTGCCTTTATCTGTATCTATTTGGTCTGTCTCTTTTTAATAGGATTTCCAGTTTTTATTTCTGAAGTTCTAATAGGGAGAACAGCTCAGAAGAACCCTGCGGGAGCCTTTAAAAAGCTTGGACAAGACTCTTTTTGGACAGGGTCTGGTCTCTTTACTATTATTACAGGGTTTATCATTAGCTCTTTCTATAGTGTCATTGCAGGCTGGGTCTTAGGCTATCTTATAGCTTCTATATCGGGACAGGCAACTCAGTTTAAGACCCTAAGTGGAGTAGAATCCTACTTCTCAAATCTGGTAGGTAACCCTTTTTGGGGGATTGGATTTCATCTTCTTTTTATGTTCTTTTGCTTTCTACTTCTTTATTCAGGAGTTAGAAAGGGACTTGAAAGGGGATCTAAAATAATGGTTCCCTTCTTAATTCTTATTTTAATTGCACTTGTTATCAGTGGCCTTACTATGCCAGGTGCTGAAAAAGGGCTCTCCTTTTACTTTAAGCCCAATTGGAGCCTGATTACTCCCACCACCTTTTTAATTGCTCTTGGACACTCTTTTTTCACTTTGAGCTTAGGGCAGGGAACGATGGTTACTTATGGGAGCTATCTCTCTCCTGAAGACAACATACCAAAAAGCTGTTTCCCAATTGCTTTAATCGACACTTTTATAGCGCTTTTAGCCGGAATGGCAATTTTTCCTATTGTGTTTGCAGTAGGCCTCTCTCCAGGAGAAGGCCCTCCTCTTATTTTTTACACACTGCCATTGGCATTTAGCCAACTTAAATTCGGCTATCTGCTAGCTGTTCTATTCTTTCTTTTATTAAGTCTAGCAGCCATAACCTCTGAAATTAGCGCCTTAGAGCCACTCATTGCCTATCTCATAGATGAACGTAAATGGAAAAGACGCGTGGCTGTGACAATCGTTTGTATCGGCGCCTTTCTACTAGGAATTCCCATGGTGCTCTCTAACTTTATAGCTCAAAAATTCACTCTTTTTGGACACACCCTTTTTGACCTTGTCTCATTTATAGCACTTGATATTATGGTTCCAATAGGTGGCTTTTTAGCTATTGTACTAGTTGCTTGGAGATGGGGATTCAAAAAGGCTTACAAAGCTCTAAAAATTGGAACAGGATCCCTATTTGAGAATAATCTTTTGATTAAAGGTTATTTTTGGATCACACTCAAATTTTGTGCTCCACTTCTTGTCATTTTGATCTTTCTAAAGGCAATTGGACTCTTTTAAGAGAAACGCTTGAAATTTATTATCCCTTTAAATTAAAGTAATAGCCAATTTTTCAGTGCAATTTCCATTGCCCAGGTGGTGAAATTGGTAGACACGCCAGACTTAGGATCTGGTGCCGTAAGGTGTGTAAGTTCGAGTCTTATCCTGGGCAATTCTTTTTTTATAAATTTTATACTTATATCGCTCGATTTAGGACCTCAATTTAAAATTAGAGCGGTCCTTCGCAATCTTCAAATTCTATAATAAAGACTATTAACAAAATCCCAACGCTTAAACAATGCTTTTTTATCAAGACGAGCAAACTTCAACCTCTTTTTTTTGCTTAATTTTTTTTCTTTTGTAAATCTTAATTATTTCTTTATACTCTGCAGTTAAATTGATTCGCTTTAACCAACAACCTAAAGAGGTAGATGTATGAGTATGATTGCAGGAACGCTAGAAGTTAATGGAAACCCATACAATCGGGCAGAGATTGTAAAAAAAACAGATCAAAATGAACTCAAAGGAATCGTTTGGCAGAGTGTTGGAACAACGTTTGCCTTTGCAGCAGTAGGAGCTACAGTAGGAACAGCAGCATTTGTTGGAGGATCGGCTTTAGCATTAGCTGGATTGACAGCGGCAGATTCGATGTTTTCAACATCAGTCCCTGTTATTGGAGCTTTAATGGGTTCTGCTATAATTGCAGATATAGCTCTTGTGAAGGGAGTGGCTACATGTTTTACAAATGCAATGTACCATTTAGGGCCTGATACAGAAATTCATTATCAATCGCCTAATACACATATGCAAGAGCATTCATTTAGTAAAATCCCTTCTGCAGCTTAAATTAAAGGTCATTTTAAAAGACGAGGCATTTTGACCTCGTCTCTATCTAGAGCTAAATCCTTTTGCTCAAATTTTTAGTGCTTCGATTTCTTTTTTATATTTCAAATACCAAACCAAGTAAGTGAGGAAGGTGATGAAAAGAATGAGACTACAAAACACAAACGGAATGTTTAAGCCATACTTTGAAACCCATCCTGAGAAAGCAGGTGCTATTGTCGTAGCGAGAGCAAGCATCCCTGTATAACCTCCAAAAATCTTTCCTTGCATTTTCTTACTCACAAGGTGAGAAAAAAGAGACATAAAGGAAGCTACAGAGATAGGCATTAAGAGGGTCGGGATTGGGGTGATCCATAGAACAGCATAGGGGTGATCAATGAAAACAAATAAAATCATAAAGAATGGAATCACAAAGAGACAGTAAAGGTTGAGCTTTGCAGACCGATGCTTTTTAAACCACAGCATGGCAAAGAGCCCACCTAATAACCAAAAAACAGAGTAGTACGCATAGACGTATCCAATCGTGTGTTCATGGTAGTGATACTTCTCCATGAGATAAGGGGCTGTAAAACTATTCAAAATCATCCATCCAAGCATCGCTAATCCTGAAGCTATAAAAGCAAGTACGATAATGCGTTGGTGAAAGATCGAAGCTAAATTTTTAAAAGACTGGATAAAAGAAAGCTTTTCAGTTTGGCTATCAGGTCTATCTGATTGCATAGAGATTAAAACAATACCCCAAGATATTAAGAAAGTAAGCCCTAAAAACCAAAAGGGGACATCAAAGTTAAACCAGCTCACAATGTTAGGATTTGAAAGTACTGCTCCAATAAAGGGGCCTATAATCCAAGCAAATCCACCTACCACTGTAAAAAGAGCCATGTAGGTGGATCTTTTTTTAGATTCGATTTGATCTGAGACTGAAGCTTGGGCTAGTGAGGCGTTTCCTGCAAAAAAACCTCCAAGGATGCGACTTATGAATATAAGTGGAAGGTTGTGCTTTAAAATGGCTACAGCAGTCAGAAAAAAAGTAAAAGCAGTAAACAGTGTTGATATATTTAAAATGAGTTTGCGTCCAAAGTGATCTGAGAGATCTCCTAGAAGGGGAGCTCCAAAAAATTGAGTGATGGGGTAGGCTGCAAATAATAAACCGAGGACAACATTACGGGTAGGTAAAGTCATTGCCTCAGGAACGAATAAACTTGTCGATTTGATAATAAGGGGAGTGAAAATAATGAAGACAATGACAATAGCTGCGATATCAAAGCAGTAAATGGTATAAAGAATAAAAATATTGAGTCGTTTTAAAAAAGGAGACTTAAACATAAAGAGCACTTTGTCTTATTAAAGAATTAAGAGCAAAAAAAAAGGTTAGAGACTCTAAAGTCTCTAACCTTTTAATTGATCAAACTTAAGTAAGCTTGATTAGAAATTCCATTGGAATCCTAAATAAGGAACGAAGGAATATAAGGATTTTGCCCTTATAGGCTGTCTTAGCCCTTGATTCCACGCACCTTGCTGCGTTAACTTACCAATACTTCTCGCTTGACCCCAGTAGTTGAATTTACATCCCCATAGCATGGAGAAGTTTCCACTCACAACTGCGGGCTTCATACGAAAACCTGTATCAATCATAAAACCACAATTTGCAGAGATCTTTTGATTTAACGTATTAACAAAAGATGCTCTTTGATCTCCACCACCATCATTCATGTGCTGGACATAAACTCTGTTGTCTGTCCAACTCTGCCATGCAGGTCCAACTCCAGCTCCGAAATAAGAAGCGTACATCCAATTTTTCCAAACTAAAACCCAAGGCAGTTCAAAGTTCACCTTAAGCATAAGGGCATTTAAACTGAGTTGACTTCTAAATTGGTGGTATACAGATCCTAAAAAAGCATAGCCTGAGGGTGTTCTGGAATCGCTGCCGCCAGATGTATACGTTGTTTGTACATTGACGTTATTTTGGTTCTGAATTGAAAAGAAAACACTTAACCATGTGTAAGCTTTATATCCATAAGTCCACTCATAAACTGGAGTGCGATTGTAAGATATAGAACCTAATGGTCTACTGTTTAAAACAGTAGTACTATCATTGTCAATTCCATCTTGAGGAGTCATAATCAAATTACCTCTCCATCCAGAAGTGTAAAGAAATCCTACACCAATGGTTGACTGAGTAATTGTGTTTCTTGTTTGATTCTGAACATTCCCAATCCATGTGAAATAAGGAGTCCAAGAATTCACGGCTTGATAATTTTTATCTTTACCGCGCAGGTTTTGGTTCGAGAAAGTAAGAAGATCTGATTTCTCAACAGAACTATCAGCTGATAGAGCAGTCGGGTTAACAAATAAACTTACTAGCAGTAATGCTAAGCAGCACTTTAGTGTTTGTATAAAACGATTGTTTATCGTCATGTATTTACTTTCACCTCAAAGGTTAAAGGTTAATTTGTTTTAAATTGTTTTAAAACTTCAAAATTGTATGTAGGAAAAAAAGGATGCTGACTTTGAAAACACTATTGTGTTTTCAAACACCTTCTAACCCCTTTTCAACATTGAATATTGATTAGGTTTTAGAAGTCTGATTTCCTCCATATAATCTGCTTCAAAGTTATAATTGAAATTTTTTTTTTTGGGAAACTTTTTTTTTAGAAAATATAAAAAGTGAAGAACTATGAAACAAAAAAAGCAGAATAACTAAGAAGTTATTCTGCTTTTAAATTCGAGATCTATTCGTCTAATTAGAAAGACCAGCTAAAACCCATGTAGGGAACAACTGCAAAAATATTCTGAAAAGAAATCGGTTTCCAGTATCCAATGGCATGGCCTGGAGTCTGAGCTTTTCCTAAGCTACTTGTGTGTCCCCATCCAATAAACTTACATCCAAACTTAAGGCGAGTCATCATGGTGTAAGGATTTCTAGACTTGAAAGAAATAGCCACATCACCTGTATAACCAAGGTTGGTCATGTAACGAGTATTCCAAGTTGAAGTAAATTGAGATGCATCCCTCGCATTACCTGCTTCTGATACGATACTGCCGGTATTGTCTTTCCATGTTTGAAAACCAATACCTGCTCCAGCTCCTAGATATACGCCCAAGCACCAGGTTTTAAAGCGGACTAGATTTTGGAAGTTAAAGACTAGTTTTCCTCCCACAGCATTCAAATCTAGCGTAGATTTGAATTCAGACCAATTACGTGTATTTGAAGAAAGTCCATCACTAAGAGTATTTGACAATAGACTCTTTGTTCTGATCACAGTCCCTTGGTTTGATTGAGCATATACACCAAATCCTAGCCATTTAACAAAATTAAAGATGGCATCCATTTCATAGAGTGGTGTGACATCGTATCGAACTCTACCTTTAACAGGTACGCTTTGATCGCCTGAATAGGTTTCAGAGAAAAAAGTAGGGGGCTCTAACAATAAATTCCCTTGATACTTTGTGAAGTAGAGAAAAGATGCTCCTCCATGAAAGTCCAAGCTCAATCTAGCTCTTGGAAGAGGTACTCCTCTAGCAGTTACAGAGTTCTTTCCTCTGTTGTTATTCCCTTTGTGTTGCCCAGATGATCTAGACTTTCTAGCAACAAAATTGCTGTTTGATGAAGAGGGATTATAGTCTGATTGTGCAGTGTTGTTTGCATTAGGTGTCATAAAGACCCCTGAATCAAAATCTGCATTGTTACTTGAATTATTATTTTGATCTGACATAGATCCAATTAGAAAAGTTGCAAAGCATTTTAAATCTTCACTATTGTCAACTTCACCCATCCACACAAACTTAGGAACCCAAGCAGTATTTGCTTGAGAGATATCTAATTGTTGTGTTTTAGACTGTCGATTTTTATTTCTTCTTTGTTTGTTTTTTTTGGCGTTACCTGCCACTAAATTTGATGCAAACTCTTCATTATTTAAGAGTAAATCATCAGAGCTTAGCGAATCAAATAATGTATCCGTAAATACATTGTTTTCAGCAGTAGCCATTAATTCTTCTTGTGGGATAACAAGAGGTTGCTCTTCTGTATCTTCTGCATAACATGTGAAATGAGTCAGAGACAAAAGAGTAACCGCAAATGCGCACCTCTTAAGAAGTGGAAAGTTCAGTTTCATAGTACGGTACTCCTTACAGTTACTAAAAAATAATTTCATCTTAGGGTATAGATTATTAATTGCAAAAGAAAAATAAAAAAAAATGTATGTTTTTAATTTTTATGAATAGAAGTAGGATCGGATTTAAAAGGTTAAATTAAACTTGTCTGCTCATGTTTAAAGAATCGTCAAGTTTAAGATGATTGTATTCCTGTAGATGGGAATATTCACCGTTGTGATGCTTTTCTATAAATTGGTAAAATTTATAATTAGGAAAATAGTCTGAATGACTATTGATAATTTGCGTGCAATTTACAGAAGTGACATTACTTAAAAGAGAAGATTTATGATTAGCACCTTCAAGACCTAAAGCGATTTTTCCCGCCTCAGCTAAGTAATAGGGCCAGGCAAGTGCTTCATCATTTTTAGAGTAGAGAACAAAAAGTTTCTGGCACTGATTTGCAACATTTCCGTAGCGTTCTTCAGAGTTTAGGCTGTTTTTCGGAACCGCTGCTGCAATAGAATAAATATGGTTCAATGAAATTGAAGTTTCTTTCTTTTCAGTTAAGGCTTCAAATAAAACAAGATTGCCCATGCTATGTGCGATGACATCCACTTCATCTGCTAAAGACGCGACCTCATGTAAGTGGCGAGCGACTTTAGGAGCGACAGCTTTTGCATTTTCTTTAGCTTTATAGTAGTATGTTTCGTGATCAAAACTGGGCCAACTTATACCAATAACAGCATCATAAGGTGTTTTATGGTCGGGTTCCCAAAAAACCAAGTAACCGTTCACAAACCGTTTAATACGATTTAGGTAGCTTTCATCAAATGTAGAGGATAACTGACTCACGTTTGACTGGGCAGCTCTATAGCTAGACAAAAGTTTGTCACGAGGATTTTTTAATCCATGGATCAGAACTAAAATGCGCTTACCCTTTAAAGCTTCTAGACTACTTTTGAATTCTTTTTCACTTATGGCGCGTTCATGATGATTTTCAATCTTAGCATAAGTTGTCTTTTCAGCTAAAAGAGTAGGGTTCCAAAAATCAGGCCCTCTTTCATTAATCAATAGTATTTCATTCATAAGCGTCTAAAATCCAGTTTTTTAAATTTTTCAATTTTAAACTAACATGTTAATAATTAATAATTTATATTGACAAACAACTATTAACATGTTACTCTAGTTAATAGAATATCAGCCATTATAATTAATAAATATTAAATGAGTATAAAGAAGATGGAAAGTATTAGATATAAATTGAGAGCTTCAGAATCTCTTTTTAAAGTAGCTCAACCCGTCAGTTCTACCCCTCTTCTCTCTTCAGTAAAAAAAGCGGGAACTGTTGGGGAAGCTTATGTCGCAAAAGCGGGTGAAAAAGTCAGTTTGGATTTATCTTGGGCAAAAACACGTAAAATGCGTTATCGCGACTCAGTCCATACCCTATGCCAGCTCAAAATAAATGGGACCTCTTTAAACAACTGTACAGAATATCAAATTAAACATCTTAAAATCAGCTCTAAATTAAAAGATTTATTAATACTTTTGAAAGATAAGTCGCCTTCGATAAAAGATTATCAGACCTGTATTTATCGTAAAGTTGTCAGAGAATTAAGAGAATTGAGTGAAAAAAATACTTTAGACACCGCTTCTTTTACTACATTAGAGAATAAGATCATAAAAGCTCTCTGTTACCTTCACTTTACTCTCGATATCAACTCCACCGAAAACGGACTGCCTTATGTTAAGAATTTATTTGAAGATGGGTTTTCCGATACGCTCCTTAATCCCTCTAAACTAAACAAGAGTCTTTCTACTGTTTTTAGAAAGAGGTCCATTGGTATAGAAATAAGCGACTTAAAAAGAAGACTCTCGGCAAATATAAGCTTTGTCTATTGGGACCCTAGTTTATACAGTATTAGATCTTCTTTCTCGACTATGAATGTGGAGGGAAAACCAGTTCATTTTCTACGAACAGCCTGTCCTGTATTGGGATCTTCTGGAACTCCTCGCATAGACCCCTTATTTAAGGGATATCTTAGTTCTTTGAAAGCTACGCAAAGGCATCTGTACGTGAATAATCTCAGTCACGATCCAAAAAGCGATCATAGGCGCAAAAAGCTTTTACGCGCTCAAGTAGGGTTAGAATTTAAGCGTTCTGAAAAGCTTAAAGAACTATCATTGGACCCAAAGTACTCGCAAAAAATTAAATTGCTCACTCTTCCGCATGATAGCGATTTTTATAGGCAAAAAGGTGCAGCTAAAAATATGAAACCAGATGCTTTTATTGATGAATTTGTAAAAAATGTTGATGGGAACCTACAAGGTTTTTATTTCCCAGACTCTATAAAAGGGCAATTAGGCAGACATGTAAGAGAACAGTTAAATGCAATTTTGAAAGATCTGTTTCAGGGAAAAGGGGAGCTGACAATAGAAGACAGAAAAATTATGATTCAGGTTGCTTATGCTGATATCACTAAAAGTCTGCTTAAAAGATGGGATATTACACATTGTAACATCACATGCAAAGATGGAGTGGATCGAGCAATGGGTTCACTTGCAAATCTTCAGGTGAGATTAAACCCAGAGACATCTGTTGAACAAACAATTTACACACTCGCTAACGCTGCAACTTTGCATCACGCAAGACCTCCTAAATTTAGTCGCGTGGTAAGAAGCTTAGCCTCTATAAACAGAATGATGGAATTTTCTAAAATCTAAAACCTTGCCTTGCCCCTTATTCTTAAATTCGGTATTTTGAACTAAATTTACGTTTAAAGCCAAATATGTCCAGAAATCGAATCATTTTTTTAATTGTTTTAAGTATCCAGTCTTCTATCCTGGTCACTTGTCCTTTTGCGTCAGGGCGAAAACACTTCGAAAGAGAGGCTCCAGAAGCTCTATCTACACTTGCTGTTGATTCAAAAAAAATAAAAACTCATTTCGAGAATTCCTATTCAATCGCTTTAACGCAGCTTCGATCTGATTATGAAGTTCTGGGGCACTCAATTGAAAATCAAATTGGACTTATCGAAAAAAAGATTCAAAGCGGTTCGGATGCAAAAGAAACTCATGCTTTACAATCTTTAAAAGCGTCTCTTTCTATTTTGGAGATAGATTCAGATCTTGTAAATCAAGCAAATTATATCAACTTTATCCAAGAGCTTAGGAAGGTTGCCACTTATTTAGATCAAGAAGGCTTTCAGTGCTCATTTTGCACACAAATAGTTAGAGATTTAAGCGAACTTCACTTCCAACTGGACCTCAACCAAAGTGAAATGGGTTACGACTTTTTTTTCCATCTTCTTCCAGAGAAATATCAAGCACTAAAAGCTGAAAACTTAAGTGTTCGAGAACTGAATCGAGAGATTAATCAAATATTTCCTAAAAGATCTCCCTCTCTCTTTTTACAAAAAATGAGTCGTAAGGCGCATTATTTTTCTTTTATGAACTGGGACCCTGCTTTTTATAGTGTCCGCTCTCAATTAGCTAAATTATATATAGAGAATCGAGCCGTTTCTGTCTTGAGGATGGGTTGCCCTATTATGGGCAGTAACTCTAATCCTGAAATAGACCCTCTCTTTCTTTCTTATTTAAAAGTTCTCAAAGATAAAGGAGAAAAGCATCTTTATATAAATAACCAAAATATAGTGAGGAGAGGATCTGAAAAAAGGTCAAGTGATCTATTGAATGCGCTGGCTCATCAAGAAGAGTATCAAACGACTTTCTATTTCATTACTCTTCCTTATAACAGTGCTTTTTACGATCAAAAGAATTTAGGTAGGATTAAAATACAAACCTTTATAAATTCATTTGTTCATCATATTCAACATAATGAAGAAGGATTCTCATTTCCTGAAACTCTTAGAGAAAATGAATCTTTTAAAGCTTATTTACCAACTCTCTTTGCAATGATTCATAAAACCTACTTTGATGAGGTTGATTTTTTAGTCCAAAGGGAACGAAGCCAATTTATTGATATTGCTTATGCCTATATCGCACATTATCTGATTGATGATTTAAAAATAGATTCTGTAAACTGGACCTGCAAACATGGAATCGATAGAGCTATGAGTGCATTCTCTGTATTTGATAAGCTGTTAAAGTCTCATTTAGAAGAGAAAAGCTCTTTAGAGTCCACTCTCTATATCAGCTACTGGCCTGCTATGGCCTACTACCATAGACCTCCTGATATTAATAGAACAATACGTGCTTTGTCAGCTATTGAGAAGCTTTCAGAGACTCAACCTCCTTTTTCGAATAGGGATTCTTCACAATCTATTTCATTTTTAAATGTTAAATAATTATTAATTAGCAGTTTAAGATGTTTTTTCTAAACTTGTTAAAACATGATTTTCAAAAAACTTTGAATTTGTCATCATGCGGTTAACGGGGGCGATAAATATGAGATGGCTTTTTCATAGGGAACGGAAAAAACGATACCAGATGGTTACTGATGGGCTAAGGAAAGCCTTTATAGTGAATAAGGGTTGGGACCTTACTTTGAAGGTTAATCAACAGCCTAAAGAAGATCTAACTTTAGAAGATACCAGGCTTATTCGTCATTTTAAAAAATTTGTAGAGAGCTTGAATAGAAAGCGAAAAAATACTCGAAAGCAACATATTGAAATATCTCTGCTATTAAGGAAATTAATACAGTCTCTTGAAGGGGACTTCCCTAAAGAGAACTGGAAGGGAGAGCTTAAAATGCTTCTCCTTGAACTGTGTATTACTAAATATCACCATACACACTTTTTTTCTTTTGGTCAGGACCTTTTAGAAGATCTTTTTGCTGGACTAACTTTTAGTAAAAAACCTTTGGACCTCAAGGAACATATATCTAATTATAGTTTTTTAGATGAAGCGGATCTTATTGAAAAATCAAAACCATTTATTTTTCTTGAGAGAGACTTTAGACAACTCGATGAGTTCTTCTTAAAAAGGCACTTTGATTCACATCAATATAACCTTCCCTTCTTACTCTATACCTTAGCGCTATTTAGACAAGGCCAACTAGTTAAAATCAAAATGGTTCGTATGGGCTCTCCCACTAGAGAGTCGTGGATTCAAAAGCCACAAATTGTTGATGAATTTAAAGGTTTTTTGATGAAACTCAAAACAAAAAATCAAAATCATCTCTATATTAATAAGCAAAAAACGTGGGGCGACGAAGGAAAACGAAGCCGGAAGATCAAAGAGCTAGAGGATCATTTTGATAACTTTTCCTGTGTTTGCTTACCATCTGATGGAGATTTTTATTATCAAGAAGCTCGATTTAGAAACTTGTCTGAAGCAAGTCAATTTAAATCTGTATTTTACAGAATGCTTTTAGAGAAAATTAACTCTGGTTACTATTATCTACCTAAAAAGTGGAGAGAAGACCCTGTATTTTGTGACCATATTAAACTTAAGCTTGAAGAGGTTCATAAGCTTTACTTTTTAAATAAAGAAGAGCTGGATTTTGAAGAGAGACGTCTTTTTATTGATTTAGCCTACACACACTTGATCCTTCTTTTTCTTCAATATGCTCCTATTGACTCAGTAAATATCACATGTAGAGATGGAATAGATCGTGCAGGATGTGAACAGAGTAAGCTTCTTTATTATTTTCACCTTTCCTTAGGAATAGAGAATGAACTTGAAGCTTATAAAGAAATGCAATTTATTCAACATTTTCCAGTTTATTTGGCTAAAAGTAGAGCTATCGTTCCCGAGCGAAGAAGGTTTCTATCTAAAGTTTTTAAAAGCTTCACACCAAGAGTGATAGATCAAATTAGAGCGAACCATCTGGCTGCCCCTGTTTTACATGCAAGGCCCCATTTTGTAAGAAAGAAGGGGAAGACTTCTTTAGAAGATGCTTGAAAACTAAAAAAACTATTCTGTTTTTTTCTCTTCTTCACTCTCTGCTGAATTTAAAGTATTGTGAGTGAATAGATATTGAGAAAATGATTGCTGCATTTGAGGATGCGTGGAAGAGCTTTTTGAAGTACTTTCTTCAGTTGAAAAAACGAGCCCACCTGGAGTTAAAAGAAGAGGGGGTGAATCTTCTTCAGATTCAGATTCGCACACTTTCTTTAAAGGAGTTTTATCCTCCTTATAGTGATCTTTGCCAAACCATTGATTGATCAAAGAGTTGGTGTTTTCTAAAACTGAGACATTGTCATCTTTATCCTTATTTCGATTACAACTTCCTAAAAGAAGTGGAAATAAAATTAATAAAAGAGCCGGTTTTTTCATAGGATACTCCTTATCCATTCAAGTTAAAATCATTTAGATTTAGGTGCTTTTCTGCAAATTGATTGGGTTCGTAGACGGGCCTTACTTCAAAACCTGCATCACGTATTGCAAAAATAGCTTTTAAAATAGGTTCCCAGGTAGCGTCTTTATCAATCTTAAGTAAGACCTGTGTCTTTAATTTATCTTCAGGCAAAATTCCTCTTTGATATTGCTTTAAAAGCTCATCAGAAATAGCTGAAGCGTTACTCATGGGGTAGTCTCTTATTTCAGTAATCCACTTATAGTCCCCAGATTCATTAATATTCACAGTAACCATCTTGTATTCATAGTCTTGATTACTAGCCTGATTTTGTGTCTCTTCTTTAATTTTTACCAGCTGAATGTCGGTGTCTTTGGTTGTAATTCGTGAAACAGCTAAACAAGCAAAAAAGGCAACCATAAGAAAAAGAAAATCGATCATGGGTGCAAAGTTAAAGCCCAATTTGGGTCTCATTTCGTCTTCAGGAATAAAGCTCATGATGCAACAAAAGATAAATCGGGTTCAATTAAAGTTCCTAAGCTTAAAGCTTCATTTTCAATGCAATTTAAAAGTTTAACGACTCGATACTTTAAGGTAGTGTGAAAAATCATCGCTAAAATAGCAACGACAAGTCCGCAAACTGTAGTACCCATAGCTACACCAAGTCCATCAAATATTGATGCAATACTTTCTTGAGAACGGTTGATATCATAAAAAGCATAAAACATACCTACAACAGTCCCTAAAAGACCTAGCATTGGGGCTACAACTGCAATATCATTGAGAATTGAAATTCTCTGCCAAAGAGAATTGCTACATCTCTTACCTTCTGCTTGCATAGCTTCCATCATAACTTGTGGTCCATGCCTCCTCGAGGCAATACCGCATGCAATTACATTAGATGAAAAATTCACGTCTTGCTGACAAGTCATTAAAGCGGCATCAAAACGTTTTTCAAGGAGTTGTTCTCGAATTTGATGGACAAAACTAGAGGGCATTAGACCTGAAACTTTCAAGGTAAATAAGCTATAAAAACAAATTACAAAAGCAAGGATGGATAAAAGGATAAGAACAGAATAAATAACTGGTGAACCTTGAAATGCTTTTGCTAAATCAAGCTTTGAGGTTTCTTCAGCCATAAGGCTTACGGGTAGAGTCAGTAAAAAAAGAACAATAATGCGTTTTTTCATAATGCGCTCTAATAATAATTAAAGTTCAAAAGATAATGTGCTTGGCATTAATATTGCAAGTGTTAAGCGTACTCTTCTATTCTGAGCTAGGAGAGGGAGCTTCTGCATTCATTGTTTCTGGTTTAAAGGTATAGAAGGGGGTATGGTAGTAAGTCTTAATTTGTAGGTCTCTAAGAGCTCGATCTTGTGAAATGATCTTTTCATTAAGCTTATCTATAATTAAGGTCTGACGCTCATATTTTTCTTTCAAATCGACTATAAATGCACGCTCTTTAATAAATGGGATTTTGATGGGCTTTTTTAGAGAGCGAATATTTAATTTCATATCAGGCTCTCTGAGTGGGTTCCTTAATTGATCAGAAGAATGTACATTAAAGCTAGTTAAAGTTGGATAGTTTTGAGTGAGCTCTAAAATACAAAGACCCAAAATAACAACGACAGACACTTTGAATACCCACTCAAAAAAGTGAGTGATCTTTTTGAACTTGAGATAGGGATTGCTGCGATGGTTTTCTTTAAGTGAATGCTTCTTTTTATGTTCTTCTTTCTGAGTCTCTTTAGAGTCGAATGAAATATAAAGCAGATGTTTGAGATGTTCTTTATCAGTTGCTTTTGAAAGAGTGCGGATAATTTGGTTTTTCTTGTTTGCAAAATCAGATGCTAAATGAATCCATTTTTCTTCTGAAAGTGCATTGTAAGTTCCATAACTCATCAATAAAAGAGAGTTTACTTGGTCTGCTTGAATACGAATAATAGAGCCCTTAATATAGGGTTGTCCAATTGCATGAGTGATGAATTGAAAGCGCTTTTTTAAAGAGAGGTTAGCTGGTAGTTTGGGTGTTTCTGGATCATAAAAGAGTAAACTGGAGGGTTTGTCTACCTGGAAGAGTTTAAAGTCTCCAATTCCTATGACATAAAAAAAACTAGAAGGATCTTCCTGCTGCTTCGGAGGCTCTACTATTATTAAGGTAGTGATTTTTAGGACTTTTGATTCTTCAGCGTATTTTCTAAAAAAATATTTTTGAGCATGATCTAAAGCTTGCTTTAATGTCTTTTCAGTAAAATTATGTCTTTGAGCTAGTAAATATTTTTTGATTATTTTCTCAAAATCTTTTGCTATTCTAGAGCCTTCTTCCGGTTTAGGAAGGTAGAGTACGTCACAAAGGACACAAAATAAGGGGTCATTTTGAAATTCTTGATAGGTTTCATTTAAACCGGATCTATCCTGGCATAGATGGAAAATTTTAGGTGAAAGCATCATTGATCCTTATATTCCCAAGAAGGGATGTTTCCCCATTTAGAAAAATGAGGAAGATAGAGTATAATCAAACCCTTATTTTATTACAAAATTGATTTTTTCATGAAGCCCAAAGATTTAATTTCACCTTTCAAAACAGAGCCTAAAGCAGTTCTTCTAGATAGAATTGAAAAAGTCTTTTATATCCCTGCAAGAACAGAAAGGATTCAAATTGGTTTTAATTTTGATCGCTTATTTCTAAGAGAAGCACCTATTCATTTAGAGTTTTGTAGTGGAAATGGGGAATGGATCTGTAAAAAAGCTGAGCTTCACCCCGAGTTGAATTGGGTGGCCCTTGAAATACGTTTTGATAGAGTCCAAAAGATTTGGTCCAAAATGAAAAATAGAGGAATATCCAATTTGTTTATTTTATGTGGAGAGGCTTTAGACACCGCTACTCACTACATTCCTGATGGTAGTGTTGATCAAATTGCTATAAACTTTCCAGACCCGTGGCCAAAAAAAAAGCATGCCAAACACCGTTTAATTCAAGCGCCGTTCCTTGATCAAATGGCTCGAATATTAAAACCTGATGGAAAGGTAGACACTTTAACGGATGATTCTATTTACTTTGATCAAATTACCTCTACGTTCGTTGAGCATGAGAGTTTTACTTCTTTGATCCCTGATCCTTATTATCATTCAGATATTGAAGACTATGGTGATTCCTATTTTATGATGCTCTGGAAAGAAAAAAAACGTTCTTTTTATTTTTCTAAATTCCAAAAGCGTGTAAACAGATAATTTAAGATTTAGAATAAACCGTTTTAAATTTTTAGATTATGGAAGCTAGAGCTACAATGAAATCAATTCCTTTGGTATACGATGGGCACATTGATGCCCTGCCTTCTCAAGAATTTAATGCCGTCAAAGTCAACCTATCTGCAAAATTAGACTCGGATTTAAATTGGGCGAAACAAAATAAAGAAGCGCAAGCTATTCAAAAAAAAGGCTTAAATCTCCTTTGGGATATTGATTTAGGCCTTTTTGCTGAGCTTCCTTTACCCCTATCAGACACGACTCAATATAGATCCCTTCATCTTGCTTTAGATCACTTTTTTGAAACCCTTTTGAAAGACTTTGAATCCAACACTATAGGAGCTTTAATTTTTAAAGGCTCACTCGACCTTTCAACAAAGTGGATATGGGATGCTGACCAAACAGCTAATCTAAGAAATCAGTTAATAGAGCTCTACCCTGATGCACAGGCTCTTCATAACAAAAGTGGGCTGCCCATCAAAGATCTACTTGATCTTGAACCCAAAGATCTTTTCCAAAATGAGTATGGAAAAAACTTGCTTCGTTTTTTATGTTTAGCTCAGGCCTTAGACTACTTTGAAATACTTTCAGCAAGATTTCCAAGTGACCTACTTCCCTACGTTCTTTTTGATGCAAGTTCGATTAAATCAAGACTTCACTGTTATCAACTTCTAAATCAAGAAGCCTTTGACTTTATCCAAATAGGTCTAAAAAATGCCCCTTTTCATTTTCCTCACGCGATAGGCTGGAAAAGTTCAGGATATCCTAATGGATTTATTGGAGATCAACCTGTCTCTTATCCACCCTCTACGACTTTTTCTTCTTTGGGTATTTTAGTTCCATCTAGAATGCTTTTGGATCCTGATGAAATTACCCGCTATGAAAAAACTCTTGATATCCTAGAACCCATAGAAAATATTCGCTATTTATCTGAACGCAACTTGACTTTAGACTGGGAAGGACTAGACACCTTGATTGTCTTTGAAGTTGAAGATTTAACAAAGCGTAAGCTCGAAGGCTTTATTGCTGCAGGCGGAGAAATAATCTTCGTTGAAAAACCTTTAGGACTTTCTAAAGAAACCCATTTTAGTGACTACAAAAAACAATTGGAGATTTAATGACCCTTTTTAATCTATATTCATCAGTTAAGAAGCTTAAAGAGCTAGCGCAAAAGCCCTTTGATCTAACAAATCCTGAGAGCTTCAATCCGAAGAGAATTGAGGATATGTGCGTTGAAAATGAGCATTTTAAACTCTTATTTGCCACTGAAAAAGTCGATGAAGAAGTTCTTAATACTCTTTTTAAGCTCTGTGAAGAAGCTGATGTTTTTAATAAAATGAAGGCGATGCAGTCAGGAGAAGTTCTTAATTTTATAGAAGGCTTTGAATCTGAGAATCGATCAGTTTTACATACTGCAATGCGTGACTTTTTTGAAGATCAAAATCAAGGAGAAAAGGCTAAAGAAGCGACTAAAGAGGCGCTTGTTGAAAATCAAAAGCTCAAAGCTTTTATCGAAGAGAATGAAAAGAATGAACGTTTCCAGCATTTAGTGGTCGTGGGAATAGGAGGCTCTGAATTAGGCGCAAAAGCTTTGGCAGTGGCTATGGAACACTACAACAAGCCTAATAGAACCCTTCATTTCGTTTCTAATGTGGACCCTGATAATGCAGCAAAAGTGGCTGAAAGTATTGATCTCAATAAAACACTCGTGGCTTCTATCTCTAAATCAGGAGGGACTCTAGAGACCCTTACAAATGAAGCTTTAATGCGCCATCATTTTGAAAAAAAAGGATTAGATCCTAAAGGCCACTTTATAGTGGTAACAGGGAAGGGGAGTCCTCTTGATGATGAAAAGCGCTATTTAGAGCGCTTTTATATCTGGGACTTTATAGGTGGGCGTTATTCAGTGACTTCGATGGTGGGGGGGATCCCTTTAGCATTTTGCTTGGGCTATTCACAATTTGAAGAGATTTTAAAAGGAGCTAGCTTTATGGACAAGCACGCCCTTAATATCACAGATCCAAAGAAAAACCTCCCTTTAATGTCTGCGCTTCTGGGTCTTTGGAACCGTTCTTTTCTAGAGCATCCTACCGTTGCTATTATCCCTTATAGCCAAGCACTTGGACGTTTTGCAGCTCATTTACAACAGCTGGATATGGAATCTAACGGGAAAAGAATAGATAAAAAGGGACAGTCAGTTGATTTTGATACGGGGCCCATCATCTGGGGAGAGCCTGGAACAAATGCTCAACACTCTTTCTTCCAAATGCTCCATCAGGGGACAACTCCTGTTCCTATTGAGTTCATTAGCTTTAAAGAGTCGCAATACGGAGATGACCTTGAAGTCCAAGGGTCTCTCTCCCATGAGAAACTCCTCTCCAATATGTTTGCTCAATCGATGGCTCTTGCAAATGGACACAAAAATGAGAATCCTAACAAAAATTTCCCAGGGAACCGTCCATCTAGGATCCTCTTAAGTAAAAAGTTAGACCCTTTTACAGTAGGAGCTCTGTTAGCTTATTATGAGCACAAAGTAGCTTTCCAAGGCTTTATTTGGAATATCAACTCCTTTGACCAAGAGGGCGTGCAATTGGGTAAAGTTTTAGCGAATCAAATGATCGATCTTTTTGCCAAACAAAGGGGAAAAGAATCCAAAGACTATAAGTCTGTTCCTACTGGAGAAGCCTACTTAAAGCACTTGGCATCAATAAAATAAAACTATTCTTCGCCTTCTTCATGCGAGGAATCTTTTGAAGAGGGCTTGCTCAAAAGTGAGCCAATACCAAATCCGACTACAGCCAGGACTATAAGTACTCCTGCTGCTATAAATGACCATGAACCTGTAGACATATAAATAGACTCCCTGTGAATGTAGGTTTATCCAAAGGGAGATTATTTTGTCAATGTCTGTTGAAAAGAAAGTTATTTCTTTATGATTTTTTTAGGAGCCTTTTCTTTCTCAACGAAGTCAATCCAAATAGGTGAGCTCCAAGCTACATGACCATCATCCTGAATGATGCGGAGATAGTAGAAAACAAAGGGGGGGGCATCTTTCACTTTAATCATCACTTCTGTAAGATCGACTAAGTCATCATAAGTAAAGTCAAAGTTCCTCTCATTAGGTTGAAAAGAATGGATGACACTTCCATTTCGGATGATTTCAATCTTAGAGACAGAGTTTGTACCTGCTACAAAACCATGGATATGTCGATTAATGACAAGGCCTGGTTTGTCGGCTGTTGAGACTTCTTGTCCCATTCTGAAGCCTGCAATATTAAACCCAAGTAAAATACGGGCGCCTGAAGTTGCATAGCAAGAGCGATTATAAAGCGCTTGAAACACCGATTCCCGATTATGTTCATCAGTTAAAATAGCAGTTAACCCAGAAGCGTATTGTTCCTGGCCAGAATCAAAAAAGTCGGCGAAGATTCCTCGGTCATCAAGACCACCTGCTACAAAACCAAATCGACAGTTACGTTTTAGAGCCGCTAAAACAGAACCTTTTGGAGACTCTTTCATTCCCCCTTTTCCACCTGTCTTTATCGGGAAAAGATTGCCTTCTTTAGAGGTACACTCTGAAGATCCCCAAGCATTGTAAATTTCAACCACTCTTTCAAATTCAGGATTGAAATCGTTGAAGTCATACTCACAACCTTTACCCATTGTAAAGGTAGGAATAGCAAGGAAGTCTTTAGGTGATGCTCCCTTATAAATCTTTTTAATGGAGTTGGATTTAGCCTCTTTAAAACGTAAAATAGGCTTTTGATCTTTTAGGTAAAGAAACTGGCGTAGTCCCTCTTTTTGGGGCTCTCCCAGCCATTGAAAACCAAGGTAAGTCGTAAATCGATCCGATTCATTAAATTCAGTGATATTTTGAGAAATACCTTTCCAGTCTTCATCGGAAGTTTCATCAATAGAATCAAACGAGGAACTTGCAAAGAAATTTAAAGCTTGCTCATCACGCATATGTCGAAGACAATTTTCAACGTTGTCTAAAGAGTCCATTCTCTCAGACTCTCCATGTAGAAGACCCCAAAGTAAATTTTTCTCTTCACAAACAAAACTTTTTATAGGAGATGAGTGGTAAACTTTATTGGTATTTAAATTTTTCAGTTGAACGCAGTAAGTTCCGACTTCATTGAAGTAGAAATTTGGAAGAGTCACAAAACCGGTCTCTGGAATAAAAAGTTTCCAATTTAAGTTTTCACGCAATTGTTCGTAGGAAAGTTCAATAAGAGTATCTTCAGGTGCGTTATTAGTCAGGTTACCAAAAACGTCTTCAAATCTAATGACTATGTCAAAACGTTTGTTACGTGTGACAAAAGAAGGGGTGATAATGCGGATGTAATGAAGCTCATTTCCTTTTACATCAAAAGTGAAAATTTCAGGATCTAAAAAGTCACCTTTACCTTTAGGGTCGACATAGATTAAAAAATGGCGTCGTCTTTGGGTCAAATTTTGACTAGTATTTCCAACGGCTGTTTTTTGCTGTTTGGCAGTTAGCTTAGGAGAAGCTCCTAGCACAACTGTAAAAGTGGATCCAGCTTTGATAGTTTGGGTTAAGGTGAAAGCATATTGAGGAGCAAATTGAAGGGGGACTTCAACAGGCTCTGCATAGAGAATGGTTTTCTCATTAGCTATACCATAAATTAAATTTGATTTAGACTTGGGGTCGTGGTTCGGAAGCTCCCAATCTATCTCCCTTCCTTTAGAGAGTAGATCAAATTTCAAACACGCTCCTTTTTCCAAAGTTTGAGCAGTTGTATAAACAAATTTCCAAGTCCCTACCGCACCCGCAAGTGCTTGAGAGGGCTCACAAAAACAGATTGATCGTCTCACGTAGTCATCCTATAAAGAAAGTAATTCAAGCATTATAACTGAATTTAGAATTCTTTTTCAATCCTTAAACAAACTTCCAAATTATTATTTTTAAATTGAATTGAAATCTGAGAATTTATTTAGCTTTACTTTAAAATTTTATAATATTTAAAATGGCCTCATGAAATTTGAAAATCTTTTTAAATTGATGAATAATTCAGGCTCTCAATGCCTTTCATCTCCACTAATTTCTATTCGTCTGATTGTGCGTCACGCACGCACTATTTAATCTACCCCTTCCTACTACTTTTATTTAATTTTTATTCATAACAAAAGGTTTTATTATGTCTGGTATATCTGCTCCCTCGAGGAGTCCTTTAGAAGAAATGTGGGCAACTGCTGCCCCTTATCTCTCTAAGCCCCTAGCAGCGTGCTTAGCAATTATTCCCGTAAATCATGGCTTTGAGGTCAAATCGGCCCAACAAATAGGTGAACCTATGCCTAAATTAAATTGGGCTGCACTTAGAAGAAGTTGCTCAGCAGCTCCTCTAGCAGGTTCTGCTATTGGATTGCAAATGGCAGCTCAAGGAGTACTTGAAAAAGTCTTAAATAAAGACGCTAAAGAGTTAAGTTACTCAGCTAAACTCACTAGCTCAACTGTAGTCGGTACTTTATCTGCTCCAGGTTATATTGTGTTAAATGGGCATTTTTTGAAGATGTCACCAAGAGAAGCTTTGAAAGGTAGCTCATTTAGACAAGTGGCAGCAATTAGTGGTCGTGAATCTCTTTTTGTTTTGTCTTTGAGTTTGAGTACTCCTCTTGCTATTAGAATGAGGCAGGAATTTGGAGATCGACCTGTAATTACAACTTCAGCGGCCTTTTTATCAGGAGCCGTTGGAAGTTTAGCAGGACATGGTTTCGATACTTGGCTAACTTGTGAGCAAAAAAAGGTGGCCATAGAAAGTATAAGAAGTCTAGGTAGAGGAGCTCCTATTAAAGCTCTTGCTACCGGTGTTTTTGCAGTTTTATATTCTCATATAGAGCAGTCTTTGGATCCAGAGACGTTTGAATAAACGAAAGGGCCCAATTCACTGGGCCCTTTTTCTTTTTAAGTCGCATACTCAATGACCTGGTGCTGGCGTAAAACAGAGACTTTAATTCTGCCAGGATACTTCAGCTCTTCTTGTACTTTTTTAGCGAGACTTTGCGCTAAAAGAGTCAAAGAAGCGTCATCTACTTTGTCGGGGATGGTGAGAACGCGGATCTCTTTACCAGATTGAAGGGCGTAGGCTTTTTCCACTTCTGGAAAAGAGCAGGCAATCTCTTCGAGTCTTTTAATTCTTTTAATGTAGTAGTGTAGGGACTCTGAACGGGCTCCGGGTCTTGAAGCTGAGAGGCTGTCAGCTGCCCCACATAAGCTTCCTTCAAGCGTCTTAGGGATAATTTCGTCATGGTGGCAACCAATGCCATTTACAACCTCTTCTGACTCACCATGCTGCTGAGCAAATTTTTGACCAATTAAAGCGTGGGTCCCTTCCATTTCAGGGGGAGCAGCCTTTCCAATGTCATGTAAGAAACCTATGCGACGTGCAAGAGCGACATTGAGGTGAAGTTCTTGAGCCATCAAACCTAAAATGAGTGCTACTTGATAAGAATGCTCCAAAAGGTTTTGGCTTAAGCTGTCCATTAGATAGAGGCGTGCCATCCATTTGATTATTTTGGGATGAAGGTCTGTAATTCCTAACCTAATAGCGAAGTCTTCTGCTTTTTGAAAAATCTTTTTCTCTACGTCTACTTTGGCTTTTGTATAGACCTCATCGATTCGTGTCGGATGAATTCTTCCATCTTGAATAAGCTTTTGTAGCGTTTCTTTAGCCACTGCTTTTCTAAGAGGATCTAAAGCTGAAATAAGAACGGTTTTAGGCGTTTCATCAACAAGTAGATTTACCCCTAAGAGATTCTCTAGATGGTTGATATTGCGTCCTTCTCTCCCAATAATTCTTGATTTGATTTCCTCATGAGGTAAACTTACAGTTGTAATCGTCATATGAGAGGCGCAAGAAGAGGCTAATCTATGAATGACCCCTGCAATTAGTTTGGTGGCTTCTTTGTCTACTTCTTCTTTTTTCTCTTTTAAATAGCGAGACCCCCAAACGGCACAATCTTTTTTGACTTGCAAAGAGAGCCTTTCAAAGAGTTTTTCTTCAGCTTCTTTTTGAGTTAGATTTGAAATTTGTTCAAGAGCACTTACTAGACGTTTTTTTTCCTCTAAAACTTGCTGCTTTTGCTTAAAAAATTCGTCTTGCTGTTTTAGAAGCGTTCCCATTTTTTGCTGAAGGTCATGCGAGAGTTTTTCATTTTTTTTTTGAAGCTGGTCTGTACGAGACGTTTTTTGTTCTAACTGTTTTTTTTCATCGTATGCTTTTTTAGAAATAAAGCGTTCTTTGTCATCACACTTTTTTTGATGCTCAAAGTCGCTTTTTTGAAGCGCTAATTCTGATTGATGCTGCTTCTCTTTAATCTTTTTTTCAGAGCTTTCAATCATTCCATCTAAAAGCTTTTGATAACTTCCCGTGCGAAACTTATGGGAAATCCAGGCCGCAACAAGAGCAGATAAAGCACCCAACGCAAAAAGTAGAAAAGATCCAGAAAACATGAAAAGAGCTTATAATTGAATGAGGCGATCTAATCAAGTGTATTTTAAGCTTCTATTAAGAAGTTGTATAATTAAAAGGGCGTGTTTTCTATGACCCAACTTTTCAGAGCTTGAAAATCATTTATCGGGCCAGGAAATATTTTTTCAGGGGTGTAGGTTTCATTATCTCTTCTAGCTCTATTTCTTTTGATCATTGTAGGGCAAACAACCCTTCCAAGTTGACTCTCTAATTCAAAAGAGCTTGTTTGAGAAAATACAGTATCACCGTCCGTCTCTTGGCCTATATGCTTCACCCCAGGAATTGAAAGAATTAAGTCTGCAAACATTAAACCTGAGCTGAAGCAAGTATGGTCGGTTAATAAATAAACTTGTCCTTGAATAGGGTTTAAAGTTGAATTAGTTTGAGGTTTTTTTGAAAAGTCAAAATCGTTAATATCCATGCTTCTTGTGTATGTAGCTTTGCCTTGGAGAAGTGCATCGCTTAACTTCTTAATTTCATCAGATATGAGCTGTTTTATTTCAGGATCCGTTTCTAAAAGTAATGCATTTTTAAATCTTCTAAGCCCTTCTTCAGTGGCTCGTATTTCAGCGTAACCTTTAACATCTTTAGGCCATGAAACAGAACTTAAGTACTCTAAACCATACAAAGCTTCAAGAATACGCACCGTCCAAATCGAATCTCCTCCAGTGTTGCCACGTGTATCAAACACGATTGGGGAGCAATCTCTTAACTCTGAAAGTTTTGAAATAAGTTTCTCTAGCTGTTTTGTTGAATCAAAAGAGGGGATTGAAAGCTAAATACCATGATCAGAGAAGGGCTCTATTCTAAATTCATGATCGTCTTCTAAACAGGCTTTTTCAAGCTTATTTATCAGCTCTTTATGTTTTATTTTATTTTTTTGAAGGGGATATATGTGGTTAATGCCATCGGAACTTTTGTAAGTTATTTCTGAAATTTCTGGCTGCCCAAATCTTTCAGAATCTACTAAGGATATTGCCGTGGCTTTAATCCACTTCCTTTCTATTTGTGAGTCTTCTCTTAAATGAGGAAAAAGATATCGCTCTATAAAACTTGTTGCTTTTTCGTTATTAATAAGGGTTACCTCAGAAGATTCTGCAGGGAGCTCTTTATTCGATTGATCAGGATTTGAAACAACGACTTTTCCATTTTGCCAAGAAAGTAAAAATCCTGGCCAAGTGTAGTCAGGGAGGGGCTTTGCCCCGAATCTCAAATGACCGTCATGGAAACCTGCTGCAAAAAAGTGCATACAAGAGATATAGGCCTCTATGGATTGGGCAGATTTAGCCATTTTAGAGGCTTCAAGAAAACCTTTTTCTAGCCAGTCATGAAAAGAAGGGAACTCATCTTTGGGAACTATTACTGCAGGGTGATTCTGTATAATAATTTTTTTAAAATTTTCCAAATCGGCTTGCGTTCTCGAGGGCCAGTCCATAGGTGAGTTAACATTTCTTATGGACATTTTGTTAATAAATACTCATTTTACTTAAAAAACTATAATTATATTTACATGTTTAGTAAATAAAAACAATCTGTTTTTATTTGTTGCCTTTTGCGTAGCTGGCAATGAATGAGTCGATGTAATCAACAGAACCTTAAAATATTTAATATAAGATGGTTGCGTCAAAGCTTGAATTTTATGTTAACGCGTGCTATAATAGGCCTTATAGCTATTAATGATTGTTATAAGGGTCTTTATATGAAAAACACATCTCATTTTCCGATCCCAGTGATCAAAGCTCTGAGAAAGATAGGGAGCGATATTAGTGGCGCACGTCGCCGTCGCCGTATCCCTATTAAACTCATGGCTGAGCGTGCAGGGCTTTCGCGTAGCACTATCGCAAAAATAGAGAGGGGGGATCCCTCTTCATCAATAGGCGGTTATGCTTCAGTACTCTTTGTTCTTGGTCTTACAAATCGATTAAGTGATTTAGTAGACTTTGCTCATGACCTTACAGGCTTTCAGTTGGAAGAGGAGAATCTTCCAAAAAGAATTCGTTTGCCAAGGGCAAAAAAAGTGGGTGAAAATAATGAGTAGTCAAGAGGTCATTGTTTCTATTTTTTTGGGTAATGAAACTTTTCGGATAGGAAAATTATGGTTTCATGTGCGAAAGGGGCGAGAACGAGCATCTTTCGAGTATGATAAAAAATGGTTAAAGGATCCAGAAAGATTTGCCCTTGAGCCTGCTTTGAAGCTTACTGAGGGTGCTTTTCATACCCAAGAAGACATGAACCTATTCGGTTCAATCGGTGATTCTGCACCAGATCGTTGGGGACGTGTTCTTATGCGACGAGGAGAATCGGCAAGGGCTAAAAGTAAACAGACAGCTCCTAGAACTCTTTTTGAGGCTGATTATTTGTTAGGTGTAAATGATGAGGCACGCCAAGGAGCTCTGCGCTTCTCTATGATGCCCAAAAAAGAGGTTTATTTGGCAGAAAAAAATAAGGCCGCTATTCCTCCCTTTATTGAGCTCTCTAAGTTATTGTCTGCAACAGAGCGGTTTATTGAAGATAATGAGAGTGCAGAAGATTTAAAGCTTTTATTAGGGCCGGGTTCTTCTCTAGGAGGGGCTCGCCCAAAAGCATCTCTTCGAGATAAAGATGGACACTTAGCTATTGCAAAATTCCCTAGGAAGGATGACGAATTTAACGTGGTTTTATGGGAAGCTGTTGCATTTACTTTAGCTAAGAAAGCGGGGATCAATGTACCAAAATGGCGTGTAGAAATTATTTTAGGTAAACCTGTTTTAATCATTCACAGATTTGATCGTAATGGCAAAGAACGCATACCCTTCCTATCAGCTATGAGTATGCTAAGTGCACGAGACAATGAACAACATAGTTACTTAGAGATTGTTTATGCTTTAGCTCAAAATGGTGCAGCTCCAGAAGAAGATACGGCAGAGTTATGGAGGCGTATTGTTTTTTCTATTATGATTTCTAACACCGATGATCATCTGCGAAATCATGGTTTTCTTTATGAGAGATATAAGGGTTGGAGGTTGTCACCGGTGTATGACATCAATCCAACACCACTTGAGGTAAAACCACATATTTTGACGACTGCAATCAACTTTGACGATAATGATGCTTCTTTGGAAATAGCATTGTCCGTAATTCAAGATTTTAGCTTGTCCTTAGATGCTGCCCATAAAATTATTAGAGAGGTAAGGGAGGCTGTTAAACAATGGAGAGAAGTGGCTACTACACTTGGATTAACAAAAAGGGAATGCGATAGGATGAGTTCGGCTTTTTGTTATGAAACATAAACGAAATTTATAAATGAATGGGTCGATCTAATCAAGTGGAACTTCTAGCAGACAAGCTCGCTTGCAACAGAGTCGTGGTAGAGAATGCCATCTTCAGTCAAAGAGAGGGTGTTTTGCTCGCGCTTGATCCAACCTCTTTCTATTAGAAGTTCTAAAACATCAGAAAGCTCATTAGTAAAAGCTCCAAATCTCTTTTGGAAGAGAGAGAGATCAAAGCCGTTTAGAAGTCTTAAGTGAAGAGCTAGACTTTCTCTTAAAAATGCTTCTGGTTTCAGTTCTTCTTGAAAATCTATGGGAAGTGTTTTTTGATCTAAAAGCTCTGAATACCTTTTTAAATTTTTAACATTTTGAAAACGTTTAGGCTGGAGAAGACTAAAAGCTGAGGGGCCAAATCCAAGATGCGGTCTTTGAAGCCAGTACCCTACATTATGTCGAGAATAAGCTCCGTCTTTGCAAAAGGCAGAGATTTCATAAGGCTCAAAGCCACTCTTTTTGAAAGTTGTGCAAGCTTCATTGAACAGGGTTAAAGAGAGCTCTTCACCAGGCATTTCAGCTTTAATTTGATTGCGGTGTTTATAAAAAACAGTCTCTTTCTCAATCGAAAGATTATAAAGAGAGAGATGAGTTATGGGATAAGAGACCGCCTTTTCAAGTGTCCGTTTCCAAAGTAGTAGAGACTGGTTGGGCAAATCGTACATTAAATCAATGGAGATATTTGTGAAGCCAGCTTGGCTTGCATTGTCTAAAGCCAAGTGAATATCTTTGACACTATGAGAGCGACCTAGCTTTTTTAGTAAAGACGGGTCAAAAGATTGAACACCGATACTGAGTCGATTGATACCTGCATCTCGGTATCCTTTTAAAAGTTCTAAGCTATGATTTTCGGGATTAAGCTCAAGAGTAACTTCAATGTTATACAACGGTATTTTCAGAGCCTTTAAAAGGGTCTCAATATATTGAGGGCCTACAAGTGCAGGAGTTCCTCCTCCAAAGTAAATCGATTTGATTTTAGATCGTTCAAGAAGAGAGCTTCTCAGTTCAATTTCAATCAAAAGAGACTTAAGAAGCTGTTCTTTAAAAGAAGCTTTATTTGGAAGTACAAAAAAATGACAGTAGTCACATTTTTTTTGACAGAAGGGGAGGTGAAAGTAGAGGCTTAAATCACCACTGATTGGCGTCGGGATCTGCATCCAAAATTCCTCTTCTCCAGCGATTCTTATCGCTGAAGGGATCATCTTCTTCTGCTCGTGTATAGTCTTCATCAGAGTCTTCGTCTTTAGCTTCGCTTGCAGTTGTAGAGTCCGCTGCCATTGTTACCGTCTCCATAGTCACTTCCATGTTGTCCATGTCATCTTCTTGAATGTCCATGTCTGGAATGGTTGGATGTTCGGAATACGGAGTCCTTTGAGGCGTTTTTTTAGGTACAATGTATTCTTCGATGTCTCCACTTTCTTTGAGGAACTTTAGACGGTCGCCTTCATCTTTGATCTTAGTTCGAATGATCTCTATTTCCTCTTGGTGCTTTACCAGGTCCTTTTTGGGAACTAAGCCCAATTTTTGCCATTGCTCTAAGTCTTTTAGCTCTGTTTCTAATTTTTTTAATCTTTCGCTTTTCATGCAGTTTCCCTGGAAAGGTTTGTGGGTGTTAACCCGGGTTCTTTGGATCTTTTTTTTGAGGAGCTTTTTACCTAACTTGCGTTTTATTTGGAATGAAAAAATTTATAAATTCGAAGATAGTGTTAAAAACATTTTTTTAATATAGAGATATAAGAGAGGGAAAGGAGACTTATGGAAGAGAAATTTGAGAAGTTGTCATTTGCTCAACTCAATAATGCTCAATACATTGAGGAAATATATACCCACTATTTAGAGCATCCTGAAGACGTCGATGTCTCTTGGAAACGTTTCTTTGAAGGCATGGAGTTTGGTCATTTATTTCCGATGGAGGGGAAAGCTCAACCCACTTCAAATGAAGCTCGCGAGTTGCAACTCATTGAAGCTTATAGATCTTGGGGGTATTTAGAGGCTGATATTGACCCCTTAGAGGTCGAAAAGAAACCTTTTTTTGATTTTTTAAGTATTAAGTATTATGGGTTTACAGACTCTTCTCAAAAAGTTCAAAGCCATGGGCTCATGGATCAAAAAGAGGTTTCCATAGGTGAGTTGCATGAACACTTGAAAAAAAGCTACTCCAATCAGATAGGCTTTGAGTTTAAGCATATCAACAATTCAGCCCTCAAAGAATTTATTCAAGATAAAGTGGAACACAAACTTTCTAAGACACTCTCTATTGAAGAAAAGAAACAAATCCTACATTTTTTAAACCGATCTGAGATTTTAGAGTCTTTTATTCATACAAAATATGTGGGGCAAAAACGTTTTTCTATCGAAGGATTAGACACCTTTATTCCCATTGTCCGCGCAATTATTGATCAAGGTGCTGAAGAAGGTCTCGATGAGATTGTCATTTGTATGGCGCATAGAGGGCGGCTCAATCTTTTAGCGAATATTTTTGAGAAACCCTATGCTCTTCTTTTTCATGAGTTTTCAGAAAATTATCAACCCTCTCTTGAAGAAGGGTCTGGAGATGTAAAATACCATAAAAGTTATTCTGCAGATGTAGAAAGTCGTCAGGGAAAAAGAATGCACCTCTCTATTCCTCCAAACTCAAGTCATTTAGAATCGGTTAATGCAATTGCACTTGGGCAAGTGAGAGCAAAACAAACTCATAAACAAGATCGTGACCGCTCACGTATTTTAGCAGTTCAAGTCCATGGAGATGCCTCTGTTGCTGGGCAAGGAGTCATTTATGAAGGAATGCAACTCTACAAACTTGAAGGGTTTGAAACAGGTGGATCTATTCATATCGTGATGGATAACCAAATAGGATTTACAACCTCTCCTAAAGAAGATCGTTCTACTCCCTACCCAACAGATATAGCAAAAGCTTTTGATTCGCCTGTTTTTCATGTGAATGCTGAAGATCCTGAAGGGTGCGTTTTAGCTTCCTATTTGGCTGTAGAGGTGAGGCAAAAGTTTAAATGTGATGTCTTCATCCACCTCAATGGATATCGTAAGTATGGGCATAATGAAGGAGATGAGCCTGCTTATACTCAACCTTTGCAATATCAGATGATCAGAGCAAAAAAGTCAATTCGTGAGCTGTACCGGAATGAGTTGATTGCTAACGGTCACTTAGAAGAAAAAGTTGCAGAAGAGCAAGAAAAAGATTTTAGATCCAAACTGCAAGAGGCTTTAGACAAAAGCAGAAATCCTGAAGAAGGGGTCTTTGACTCAGAAACACTCTTTGGAAATCGTTGGGGCTATTGGAAAGAAGCTCGGATAAAAAATGAAGAAGATCTTTTTAAAAAAGTTGAAACTAAAGTTGAAGAAAAACTTCTTCAAGAAGTGGCGACTTCAATGACTGAAATTCCCGAGGATTTTAATCCGCACAAAAAAATTGCACAATTACTTGGGATGCGTAGAGCTGCTGTTCTTGAAGTTCAAAAAGATCCTATGATGGATTGGGGGCTTGTTGAAAATTTAGCGTTGGGGAGCCTTTTAAGTGAAGGTTACTCTATTCGTTTAGCAGGGCAAGATTCTGAGAGAGGAACTTTTAGTCATCGTCATGCAGTGCTTGTAGATCAAAAAACTGCAGAGAAATATATTCCTTTAAATCATTTGAAAAATGAGCAGAGTCTGTTTTCTGTTTATAATTCGCCCCTTTCTGAATATGCGTGTTTAGGGTTTGAATATGGATATAGTATCTCAACCTCTAAAGGGCTTGTTTTATGGGAGGCTCAGTTTGGTGACTTTGCAAATGGAGCGCAAATTATTATTGATGGTTATATCGCAAATGGTGAGGAAAAATGGAATCGCTTAACGAATCTCGTTCTTCTGCTTCCTCACGGTTATGAAGGACAAGGTCCAGAACACTCTTCCGCTAGAATGGAGCGTTTCTTACAGCTTTCAGGAAATAATAATATGATCATTGTAAATCCAACGACTCCGGCACAGATGTTTCACATGCTACGAAGACAAGCACTTAAATATTATCGAAAACCTCTCATCGTCTTTACTCCAAAGAAACTCTTGAGGCATCCGAATTGTGTGTCTTCCTTAAACGATTTGACAGAAGGCTCCTTTCAGGAGATCATTGATGACCCCTCTAGCCAAAAACAAGCCAAAACTCTCGTTTTGTGCTCGGGTAAAATTTATTACGATCTTGTTCAAGAAAGAGAAGAACGAAAAAAAGAAGATATGGCAATTATTCGAATCGAGCAGCTTTATCCTATGCATAACGCGCTTTTAGAAGAGATCATAGGTCGATATGAAGGATTTAAAGAGTGTATTTGGGTTCAAGAAGAACCTAAGAATATGGGAGCCTGGCTTCATATGCAGCCCATTTTAAAAAAAATGTTACCCAAAGGCACTGTTCTTAAATATTGTGGGAGAGGGCGAAGCGCTTCTACAGCAGAAGGATATGGACGAGGACATAAAAAAAATCATGAAAAACTCATGGGGACTTTATTTAAGGAGGAATGCAAATGAATGTAGAGATTAAAATACCTTCTTTAGGAGAGTCTATTACAGAAGCGACGGTGGGGGCTCTAATTGTGCAGAGTGGAACTCAAGTGAAGATGGATCAAGAGATTATTGAAATTGAAACAGAAAAAGTAAACCAGGTTCTATTTGCTCCTGAGGGTGGAGTCCTTACTCTTAGTGTAAAAGAAGGCGATGTAGTTAAAATTGGACAAGTTATTGGCTCTGTTAATACTGATCAAGTTCAAGAGAGTGCGGATACAAAAAAAGAGCCACCGAAAGAAGATAAGCCTGAAGAAAAACAAGCGAAAGAAGAGCCTACCTCGGATCAGAATGACGCTCCTGCGCCTCAAAAGGATGAGGCTAAACCTAAGGAAGAGACAAAACCTACAACACTTTTTGAAGAAGTACGTAAAAAACCAGAAGCATTTGTTGAAGAGTTAAGAGCGCCAATTCATAAAGCAAAAGCAAGTCCCTTAGAAAAAACAGCCGGCTCTCAACCTACAGGGCGTCTTGAAGAGCGTAAGAGAATGAGTAAAATTCGACAGACTATTGCAAGAAGGCTTGTCGAGGCTAAACAGTCTATGGCAATGCTTACTACTTTTAATGAAGTTGATATGAGTGCTGTTATGGAGCTTAGAAAAAAGCATAAGGATGCATTTTTGAAGCAACACGGTGTGAAACTTGGGTTTATGTCATTTTTTGTGCAGGCAGTTGTTCGAGCCTTAAAGGAATATGCAACGGTCAACGCTTATATTGATGGAGAAGAGATTGTTTATCGCAGATATTTTGATGTGAACGTTGCAATTAGTTCAGATCGTGGACTTGTTGTTCCCATACTTCCTGATTGCGACCAAATGTCCTTTGCCCAGATCGAAAAAGCAATTGTTGATCTTTCGACTAAAGCTAAAGAAAACAAACTATCAATGGATGAAATGCGATCTGGTGGATTTACAATTACAAATGGAGGCGTCTTTGGTTCTAGTTTTTCTACACCCATTGTTAACCCCCCTCAAAGCGCGATCTTAGGGATGCATAAAATTGCTGATAGACCTTGCGCTGTTGATGGACAGGTGGTCATTAGACCGATCATGATTCTGGCCTTATCTTATGATCATCGCATTGTTGATGGTAAAGAGGGTGTTTCTTTTTTAGCTCATGTTGTTCGATTAATCGAAGATCCTGCTTGCCTTTTGATTGATCTTTAGGCAAATTATGCCAAAAAAGGACTGAAAAATGGCACATGAATGTGATCTCTTAATTATTGGCGCAGGACCTGGCGGTTATGTAGCAGCCCTTCGAGCTGGAAAACTAGGATTGAAAACTATTCTTGTTGAAAAGGAGAATAACTTAGGTGGGACTTGCTTAAATGTCGGTTGTATTCCCTCTAAAACACTTCTCTACTATTCTGAGCAACTCTTTGAAGATCTCAAGCACCGTTCTAAGTATGGGTTAGAGTTTCAAGAACTCTCTTTTAATTTCCCTAAACTGATGCAGACAAAGCTTGGAGTGGTCAAGGGACTCAATATGGGAATAGGGGGCCTTTTAAAGAGAAATCGAGTGACTCACTTAACGGGGACAGCTTCTTTTAAAGGACCTAATGAAATTGAAGTGACTTCTTCAAAAGGAAGCGAAATTGTTCAAGCTAAGAATATAGTGATTGCCACAGGTTCAGAGCCCATCACTCTGCCGAGCCTATCTCTAGATGAAAAGACAATACTCTCTTCATCAGGAGCTCTCTCTTTACAAAAGGTACCTAAAAGTCTTGTGGTCATTGGAGCTGGAGTTATTGGCCTTGAACTAGGTTCGGTCTATAATAGGTTGGGATCAAAGGTCTCTTTTGTAGAGGCTTTAGATCATATTGGGGGCAACTTGCAGCCTGAAATCGCTCAAGCTCTCCAAAAGACTCTGAATAAACAGGGACTTTCTTTTCACTTAAACCACCGATTTATTTCTCAAGAAAAGAAGGGAGAGGAATACCTCTTAACTCTTGAAAATAGCCAAAAGGAAAAAATAGAGATTTCAGCAGAAACTATCCTCGTGTCGATTGGTAGAATCCCCTACACCAAAGGGCTCAATTTAGATCAAGCAGGCGTTCAACTCGATGATAAAGGACGCATTGCAATCAATCCCTCCTTCCAAACAAGTGTTTCTCACATTTATGCCATAGGAGATGTGGTGGAGGGCCCTATGCTTGCTCATAAAGCCTCAGAAGAGGGGGTAGCGGTTGTTGAGAAGATTGCAGGACATCAACCTACGGTGAATTACTTAACGATTCCAAATGTCATGTACACGCAGCCTGAAGTGGCTACAGTGGGCTTTACTGCCGAAGAAGCAAAAGCACACGGTCTATCTATTAAAATAGGAAGTTTCCCTTTTCTAGCAAACTCTAGAGCGCATTGTGTCGATGCAAAAGATGGGCTAGTACAAATTATTGCAGATGAAAAGACAGACGCTGTAATTGGAATGCATATTATGAGTGAACACGCAGGGGAGATGATTGCACTGGGCGCTTTAGCGATAGAGAAGAAGGTGACAGCTAAAGAGCTTGGAGCTCTTTGTTTCCCTCACCCTACTTTTTCAGAAGCAATAAAAGAGGCAGCTCTAGATGTACATAAAGAGGCGATACATTTTTAGTAGTTATGAGAGGTGCCACAGCTGCAAGAGGATTTCACATTTGGATTTGAAATTTTAAAACCAGCACCTTGAAGGCCATCAATATAATCAATTTCACATCCCAGTAGGCGTTCTTCAATCGTTTTAGGAATGTGGATCTCAAGGCCTTGAGAGTGGTAGGTGGTATCTTCTTCAAGAGGTTTTTCTGAATAGTCTAAAGTATACTCAAAACCTGAACAGCCACCTGCCTTTTCCATAAAGCGTAAGCCGTAATGTTCTTTCTTTTCAGCTTTTAATATCGTGCGATATTTGTCAGCAGCACGCTCTGTAATTGTAATGGTGGTTGCGTCTACTTTTTCATTGAGCATGTCGTTTAACAGCTGGACAAGTTCTAGAATGTCTTTTGGAGTCTTCCCATGTCCCAGCATCCCCATCTCTAAAGTTTCCCAAGTAGAGGCGTGACAACCCACACAATTAAGACCCGTGTTTTGCAAAGCTTGGGCAATCTTTTGACTTTTTTGTGGGTAGGTTGAAAGGATCTCTTCAATTGTCATCTCTTGATGAATCATTTCTGTAGGCTTGCTTGTTTCTTTTGAATCAGTCATTTTAATACGATACTTTTACAGTTCCAGTTTTAATTTTACATTGGCATGCTAAACGTTCAGTGTCTAAATCTCCCAAAAAGTCTTCTTCCTCTTGAGTGAATTCTGAGAGATTTTCCATCCCTTCTTTCACTTCAATTACACAGGTGCCACAAACGCCTTCAGTACAGGCGAAGGGAATCCCAGCGCTTTCACAAGCCTCTGTAATAGGGCTCTCATCAGGAAGTTCAAATTCTTCTGAACTATCTTCAACAATAAGCTTTGCCATTTGATCTCTTAGTTTTTGAAGTTTCTTTCAAAGAATAAAGTAATCCTCAATAAAACTCAAGAAAGCGATTAGGAAAAATAGAGGCAACTTTTTTTAAAAAGTTAAGTTTGAAGAAATGACTGTACTTAGTTTTTAAAATTTCTTGCAAATAATAAAGTGATCCTCAATAAAACTCAAGAAAGCGATTAGGAAAAATAGAGGCAACTTTTTTAAAAAGTTAAGTTTGAAGAAATGACTGTACTTGAATTTTAATCATTTTGTTGCTATACTATTACACGACGCCATTATGGCGATAATGGATGGAGGTATCCTAATGAATTCATTTAGATTTCATGAAATTTCAGAGTTTGAACGAGAGCGGTTTCATCAAAAAATGAAAGATGAGCTGCAAGCACTAGGCGAAATTAAGCAGCTTTTAGAAGACTCTTTTGAAAACTCAAATGAGCCTAAAAGGCTTAATCAGCAAAGGGCAAAAGCAATCCGCTTGGAAAGTGAACTTAAAAGTAAAATGAAGCAGATTCAAGTGGAAAAAAAGCTTCAAGTACTCACCTTAAATCTTTCAGATATGAAAAAACTTCAGCGAAAGCTCAAGAAAAGAATTGTTAAAAAGGTCGATTCCAAGACAATTCAAGAGAAATTGTCCTTTTTGGAGGGGAGACTCGTTGAGGAAATCTGCCAAGAAGAGTGTGATCTAAAGCCCGGTTTTAAATCTTTTCCTATTACGTCTCAGGAGGTTAGGTTCTTATTAGAGGCTTAGTGCAGTTAATAAACTAATTTATTGTTTTAATTATATAAATATGGTATAATTGTAACTGTAGTAAGTTTATTTTACTGGAGATAATAATAATGGATAATAAAAAAGTAAATGCCAAAATAGCAGCTCTAGAAAGTCAAAATGATCATCTAGAGTCTGAACTAGCTTACGTGAGTACTCTACTCGTAAGATTCGGATTCCCCGAAGGAGTCGAAAGCCTTAAGATGTCTTTAGAAGAGATCTTAGCGGTTGATTATTCTGTTTAATTGATTTTAAACAGAAATGGCAGAATAAAGAACGCTTCATTTTGAAGCGTTTTTTTTATGCCTCCAGCTGACAATTAATTAATTTAAATATATCTTATAGTTTAATAGTTATTGACAAACTAGTGATTTTAGTCTATAATCATGAATAGAATGAATGCCAATAATATATAATAGTTAACTATCGGAGTATTTCAATGACAACATTACCCCCTGATCAAGGAAGGTCTTTACAGAGTTTTGGAGATCAACACGTACTAAATCAGTCTAGAAAAGCTCGTTTTTTAGGCACAGTTGCAGCTGAGCAAGGAACTCCTTCCCATGAATTAGATGATGTAAAAGAGAATTATGGAAAAAAACGTCCTGAATCTTTGGAGTTTAGCTTAAAGGCCGTTTTTCAAAAAGCCCAAGCTTTTAAAGCGGCAGTTGACCTTGCATCAGAAGAAGTTACAGAAAAAACAAAGTCAGAAAAAGCTTATTTTAAGGGACTTATTGTTTCTCCAGAAGCTCTTGTTAGTCAATTTAGAAGCCTAGTTAGCGCTCAAATAACAAGCCTTGAAACTCAAGTTGGAAAAGAAGAGAGAGGGCTTAATAAAACCGAAAATCTAGCTTGTGATGATAGTGTACAAGCTGGGTATACAGATGATTTGAATCAAAAAGCTCTTACTTTCTTGCCTACTTTGGGATACTTTCCTGGAGATGAAGGTTCAGAGGTAGAAGGTAGAAATACTCTCATTGACACCTATGAAAAAGCAAGAAAAGATTTGACAGGAGAAGAGGATTTTGAACTCGAAAACTCAACAGCAGCTATTAGTACTCTAGCTAAACACTCAGCTAATGCTGTAGAGACTTCTAAAGAGGATATTCTTCAGCAGCTAAGTTCTGATTTTAAGGACTCTAGCGGCTACTATTCTGAATTGACTGAAGAACAACTAAACTGTTTAGAGTGTGCTTTTGAAGAAATAGAACTAGGGGGCTCTCCAACCTCTCAGAATTTAAATGACCTTATAGGCCTTCTTAACGCTTCGAGTATTAGGGCTCAAAAAGGGGCTACTTTAGAATACTACCTACGTTTTAAGACCTTTTCTAACTATGTAGCCTTAAGTGAAGACAAATTTAAAAAAGGCGATAAAAAGTTTTTAAAAACTTTATTTAATTTTGCAAAATCTTTAGGTTTTGATGATGAATTAAGTACTTTTGGAGAAACGCTTTCTGAAGAGTCTATTTATAATGTAATCTTTTATGTGAATGATGCCTTATCCAAGAATGTCTTTGAAGTCAGCGAAGAAGTTGAAACAGAACTTGCTCCATTAGTTGAAGAGCTAAGCACAAAGCTTCCAAAAAATCAGAAGCAGTTTGATCTTGCTATTCAAGAGAGGGTCAAAAAACTTCTTAATAGCGAGACGGTTCTTGATATAAAGCAACTTGTAGATGTTGAGCACGATTGTCTGCTGGATGGAATTGATCTACATTATAAAATTCAAGAAACAGGGCTATTTCTAGCCTGTGAGTTGAAAAAGCAAGTGATAGAAGTGGTTTTAAATAGCCTTCAAAGTGCAGAGCCGATATTTTTCAAAAGTTTTAGAGATAGTGTTACCCAGAAGAATGATGATTCTCAGAAAATTTTAAAAGTAAAATTAGATCAGATTCATGCTGACTTAGACTTAGCTTTAGGAAATGCTTCAGGTGAACATAATTTAGATACTCTAGATCAAAAGCTCTCTGCTCTTAAAACACTTATTGAAGAGAAGCATGCTGCAATTACTCAAAAAAGAGATGAAAAAAGCGATCTAAAGGTCCAGCTAAAAGAAGCTCAAAAACTTACTCAAGTTACCAAGAAAGAAGATCTAGAAAGAGTTTTTAAAGCGCAGTTTGAGAAAGACTTTGTAGTTAAGAAAACTGAACTTCAAAGAGCTATTTCAGTGGCTGAGAGCGAGCTTAATGCTGTAAATCGAGATGTTATTGAAAAGGCGTATGCTGTAGCGAATGCTGGACCCGATAAAAGTGCAGCTCAAAAGAGTAAAGTTGCAGTTAGTAAAGCAGCTCATTATCTTTCACTAAAGACCAAAGATGAAGCAGAAGTTAAATTAGCAAATGCTAAAGAGCAATTAGCTTCTTTTGAAGTAAGAAATCAAAAGTTAGCAGAAAATATTGCAGAGACTTATATTCGCTATGATGATTTATCAAATGCAATCACAGCTCTTTCTGCTCAATCACTCAAAGAAGAAGTTACTTTTGATGCGGATTTAAAACAGTTCACAGAAGCTTTAGAAGGACTCAAGCTCGAAACTGAAGTTGTAGCTCCAGTTTTTGCAAAGTCTATTCAGAGAAGGCTTGCACAAGTTAAAGCAGAAATTGTAGCAGCAGAACTTTCTGTATTAGCTCGAGAACATGAGGTTTTACAAAGTGATAGAAGCATTTTGGGTCATATTGAGAGCGCTCATTTAGAATTTCTTCAAAATAAATCTGAATCTAGAGCTGAATCTATCCGTCAAAGTAAGTTAAGTAGTGATGGGTTTACTTCATTAATAGAAGCTACTTCAGAAGCTTTAACTCAATCTAAAGCAGAGCTTGTTGTACTTCAAGATGAATTTGATGAATTAGTTATAGCTCTTTATAATCTTGAAGGTAATAAGAGTCTTACTGCTATAGCTGAGAGGGGGTTCTTAAATCAGAAGAAAGAAAATTCTGAAGCTGCAATTGCACTCAAAGAAGTTGAAATAGAAGCATTAAAAGGTGCCTTTCTAAATACTAATGAGGGTAAGTCAAATACTCTTCATGAGCTGGCAGATGAAACAGCTCAATTAGTCGGAGAGTTAGACGATAAACTTGAAGATGGTTTATTTCAAGCTAGTCTCTGGAAGACCGAGATAGACCTTAGAGAAATAGATGCGGTTCGTCTTCAATCTCAATTAAATGTAGCTGAAACTGACTTAAGAGGAGTTTCTTTAGAAACACAAGAGAAATTATTAAAACTGCCTCCTCTTGAAACGATTGGAGTTCACAATCCATCTCTTCAACTTTGGGCTACAGCTCAAAAGCGTGTGGAGGGGATTATTGCAGCAATTCCAACTGTAAAAGTTGAGAAGGGAGAGGTCAGCTCAGCTGATTTAATAGAAGCTGTTCGTGTACTTAAAGAAAGAGAAGAAAGTGTTCTTGTAACCATTCAAGTCGTTTCAGCTGCTCTTGATGATGCAAGTGTAGCTTTTGACAAAGCTACTGGGACTGAAAAAGTACAATTGAAAGAAGCTGTTATTGCACTTACAGAGAGAGAAGCAAGTGTTCTTGCAACCCTTCAAGTGGTGAGTGTCGCCTTAAATACTGCACAAGTAAAGCTTGATAAAGCAAAAGAAGAAACTCTAAAGACAGAAGTGGTTGCAACGTTTGAGCAAGTTTTAGGTCAAGCTGTTGAATCAGGCCTTCTATCTTCAGACGAAGTAACTACGCAAGTGCCTTACGAATTGATCGTACCTGTTCTATTACAAAAATCAGGAATGAACTTTTTTGATGAGTTCAATGATCAAGAGATCGCTACATTTGTTGTAAAAGCTGTAGACTCTTTAAGTTTGAAGGTTGGATTTGATAAAGGTCAACTTGATCAAATAGTTACAGATCAAACTAAAACTCGATCAGAAATCTCTCAATTAGAGATTGAACTTGAAGAGTTAGTCGCTGCGCAGAAAGAAACAATTACAACTAGACGCCAAGCTACTGTTGATGCCAAGGCGAATCAAGATGAAATAACTGAAATCAAACAAAAAATTGTTCAATTAAATGATTTAAATGATTTAGTTGATAGAGGTAACTCTACGTACTGTTCTTCTATTGAAAGTAAAAAAATTGAATTACAAGTTGTTTTGTCCGCTCTTGATTCAGCAAATGCTGAATTGGGTATTGGAGCCCTTGAAGAAGCAGAAGAAGCTGTTTATTTACTTGAGAGTAGACAAAGAGATAATCCTCTTAGTGCTGAAGGGGAAGAAAGAATTCGTCAAGGAAATGCTGCAATTCAATCCGCAATTAATCAAGTACGATCGAACCCTGAGGGAGAAATAGCAGAAGAACTAGAAGTGAGACTTTCTGCACTTCAGAAAGCGCTAGTTGATGTTCCTCTTCTTTCTGAAGAAAAGCAGGAAGAAGCTCGTATTAAAGCTTTGGTCACTTCATCCGCGCTTGAGAAAGCAAGGGCGCACTTAGAGAGCTGTCGTGAAAAAGCAGAAGCTATCCGTGTACTTGATGAAAGATCTAAAATTGTAAAATTGGAACTAGACCAAGATCTAGTAATCTTAGATTTAGTTCTAAATAGCTTTAAGAAAGTTTTTGGAGCATCTTTAGTAAGCTTACCTTTGTTTTTAGATAGACCCATTACTGATGCTAAGCTGAAAGTATGCGTTGAAACTGAAATAGCTGATAATCAGGAGCTTGAAGCGAATCTTCAAACAGAACTTCAAGGTTTTAAAGAAACTTCTTCTGAGAGCCATGCAAAGCTAAAAGAGATTCAAGGATCTTTAGATAGAGTTGTTAAAAGTATGGATTCTGCAATAATTAAGTTTAACGATTTAATAGAAGAGAAAAAAGAAGTCTCAACTTTAAAAGCAAAAGCTTATGATTTTGCCTTTCAATTTTTTGGACTTCCTCTTTCTATAGGAAAAGCCTTAAGCGTATTTTGTAGTACCAAAGATGAATTAAAGCCTATTAAATTTGTTAGAATTTGTGCTGCTAAAGATGAATTAGAGCCTATCAAATATACTAGAATTCCGGGTGCCTCTATCCTAAAGAAGAGTGCTGATTCTGCAGACCTTGTTGCCCCTGTAAGAACTGTTCTTCCTCGAAAGAAAAAGTTTAGGATTGATGAGAAAGCTAATGAGGTGCGTTTTATTTCTGAAGAAAAGGTCGACGCTGCTGTAGATCATGATGATAGGGTAGCTGCAAAAAGAGAAACTGCCAGGGTGATGTCTCTGTTGGGTTTAGTCAGTTCTCCTCATTTAGAGGGTTAAAAAAAGAACTTTTAGTTCTAATTTTGAAACTGAATTCTAATTAAAAATTCAAAAAGCTCGGCAATACCGGGCTTTTTTCTTTTTAATAATTCTTAGCTTTGATATAACTATGCAAAATTTTTCGGAGTATAGCGCAGCTTGGCTAGCGCGGCTGCTTTGGGAGCAGTAGGTCGGGGGTTCGAATCCCTCTACTCCGATTTTTTTGTCAAAATATCTGATAATTCTACCAAAACATCACTTAATACCTCTAGAGGCTTCTGATCTGCGTTAAAATGCGCAATCTTTTCTTCAGGGTAAGCCTTCAAAATCTCATGAGTCTCTTTCTTGTAGATTTCCATTCGAGTCTTGAAAATTTTAGGATCTTGATCATCTTGCCGCTTTTCAATTAAAGCCCTTTTTTGAAGCCTTTTGAAGAGATCATCCTCATTTTGAACGTCTAATCTAATAATTTTTTTAACGTTAATATATTTTTTTAAAATTTCAACTTGGGTCAGAGTTCTGGGTATCCCATCCAAAAGAAGTAGCTGATCGCGAGGGTAGTAACGGTTCGTTGCAATCAACCCCGATACATAGTAGTACCAAACCTGAATTGTGACTTCATCTGGAACGAGATGTCCTTTAGAGATGTACTGGTGGACAATCTTGCCTGCAGGGGAGTCAATAGGGAGGCCTCTAAAGATATCGCCTGAGGATAGGTGAAAATGGCTCCCAACACTACTTAAGAACTTGCCCAAGGTGCCCTTGCCTGCTCCAGGAGGCCCATAAAGTAAAATGGACTGAAATTTTCCTTCAAATGGGGGGATTATCGATTTATTCATGTCGGCCTTTATTTTAAATTAAGTTTAATGCTTATCTTTATACAATCTTAATATTTGTTTACTATAATAATGATTAGGAATCTTTCAATTCCTAAAATAAATGTTTCTACAGGAATATTAATTTTTTTAAAAGTTTTTTAAAAGGAAGCCTCTAAAATGCCTCTTGCTCGAATGTCAGCTAGACCGGTGAATTTATCCCAATATGTGGGACGGATTCGTGCTACTCAGAAGCTGGGAGAAAAAGAGACGCTGGTCTTTGGGGTTCAAAAAAGTAAGCTAGATACGATTGCGAATATGAGTTCTCTTGTGACAGTAGCTGAGGGTATTGTTGAAAGTATAGTTCAAATTATCCAAGGAATAGGAAGCTTGTTTTCAAAGAAAAGAGTCCTTTTAAGAGGTCGCAGGTTTACAAAGTGTTTTAGTTTATTCAGGCTTCCTTTTAGCTTTTTGTCTGGAGGTATATCTCTTTATTTAGGAGCCCAAGATGCAGCTGCCGTAAGAATTGCTTACAGAGAAGGTGACAGAGAGTCTTTAAAAGATGGAAGCTTAAGCTTAACTTCTAATGCAACCAACCTCTCTGGATCAAGTATAGGCGCCTCTGTAAGCATTTTACAAATAAAGGGGGTCAGAGCAGGGACTTATGCCTTGGGGATGGCCTCTGGGGGCCTTATGCTTGCAGCTTTTGCTATCTATACTGTTATGGAATCTATTGCTATTGGAAGAAGTGCCCGAAGTATTCAAAGAATGAAAGATGCGCTCGTTAGTAAAGAAAAGGGTGACCTTTTAAAATATCAAAGAGCAATGAGAGATCTTTCTGAACGAGTTGGAATTAGCAGAGTAGAAGAAGTTCTATTACAAGCAAAGTCAAAGGACTTTAGTTACGGCGATCTTTTCATTAAGGAAGCGGACAAACTCTTAAAGAGTAAAGAAAAGAGATTAGAACGTCGAGTTGGAAAAGTGATGACACAGATAATCAAAGAAGAGTCTTTCAATATTTTGCAGGGATTAGAATCCTCTGATTTTAAAAAGAGGACCTTAGCTCTACTAGCTGCGGATCAACTTCTCAAAAAATACAAACTGTCTCTCTATAAATCACTTGCTTCTCGTGTACTCGGTTGCACAGCAGGCGTGATTGGTACCATTGGAGGAATTGTTGCAATTGCAAACCCTGTGGGAGCTGCCATAGCATCAGGACTTCTTGTGGGATTGTCTTCAGGCTTGATACTTTATGCGTACTACGGAGCATCTCATTGGAAAGATAACAAGTTTAAAAATGGCTTGAAGTTCTTTAACTACACGGTTTCCAATTTTGAATTGCCACATATTCGCACAGTTGTGGATAGAGAAATAGTAAATGCGAATAAGAGTAAGAAGTGCTCTCCACGCGATATTTTAGCTGTCATGCATAAAAATAAACAATTAAGAGCGTGCTGCTAAACAGAAGATAGACTCTTCCTTTTTTGAGAGAGAAGTCTGATTTCCCCATCGTGAATCTCAAAGATTTGAACAGGCCCCTTAAAGGAATAATCAGGTAGTTTTGGTGTCGTAATAAATACTTGTCCCATTTGATCTAAAAGATGATATAATTTTTGCAACCTATCTCCATCTAAATTTTGCCCAATATCATCGACACAAAAAAGAGGGGTTTCATTTGATTTGTTTAAGAGGCGTTGGTATTCAGACAAATAAAGCGAAGTAATTAAGGATTGTATTTGTCCCTCTGAGGCATATTTTTTAGCTTCATAATCTTTAAGATAAAAAAGAATGTCATCTTTATGAGGACCTAGCGATGTAAATCCCATTCTCAAATCTTTCTGACGATGTGTTTTTAAAGCCTTAAGAAATTCATCATTTGTCGGAGGTTTAGAAAAAGTAGCGTGCATTTGATAGACGATTTTAAAACACTCTTTTTGCCCAGTAAGTTCTTGATGTTTTATTTGAGCTAATTGTTCAAGTTCACTTAGGGCAATCATACGCTGCTCAATAAGATATGGGGCACTCAAAGACATAAGCTCTTCATAAAGCTCAAGCCCTCTTTCTTTGCGCGCCCTTAGAAGTACATTTCTCTCTTTAAGCGCTTGTTGGTAGCGCCTTAAATGATGGAGGTAAAGGGGATCAATCTGAGCGCTTTGTAAGTCTAAAAAACGACGCCTTAAGTTAGGAGCACCCTTAATAAGTTGATTCTGAAACCCTGAAAAAAAGACGCCCTGCATAAGCCCAATTAAAGGGGCAAAACCTGAGTACACGGTCTCATTGTGCTGCATCTGTTTTTTTTGAGGTGAGTAATTTAATCTGAGTGACTGCTCAATCCCGTGACGAGTGAAATGAGCTTGAATAGAAAAAAAATGTTCCTGATGTAAAACAAGTTCCTTTAAAAAAGCGGTGCGAAAAGACTTCCCTGAAATGAGAAGTGCAATGGCTTCTAAACAGTTTGTTTTTCCTTGTCCATTTTGTCCAACAAATAGATTTATTTTTGGGCTTAATGGAATGGTCGCTTTGGAATAGTTTCTAAAATTCCAAAGCGATAAATAATTTAAGTGCGCCATCTAAGATTCATTTAAACGCATCGGCATAATTACAAAACGTGCAGTGGATTCATCTGTAATAATCCCAGGATTATAAGGGTCATTAAGACCCAGCTGAATCGTTTCATTCCGGCTGTGTCGCAAGATGTCTAAGAAAATATGGGGGTTAAATGCAATAGCTAAAGGCTCTTTATGGTAGTTAACAGGCATAGAAACCTCTCCCTCTCCTATGGAGGCATGGTTCGCTTTTAAACTTAACATTCCCTCAGAAAACAGAAAGCGGACAGATTGATTATCTTCATCTGTAAATAAAGACACTTGTCTTAGAAGCGAAATCAATTCTTCTCGATGAAGAGTCACTTTAGTTTCAAGTTTTTCAGGTATGATTCGTTTAAAGTCAGGGTAAGTTCCTGACAAGAGCTTGGTGACAATCGTAGTTTTGTCAATTTCTAGAGCAATTTTATCGTGCATCAAGAAGATTTTAACCAATCCTTTTTCTGATAGACATTTGTAAATTTCTTCAACTGCTTTTAAAGGTAAAATCGATTCATTCTCAACAGATTCATCAACAAGTAAGTCTGTCGAAACTTCAGCTAGTCTCTTTCCATCAGCTCCAACGAAAAGTGCTTTCTTATCTTGAATCTTAAATAGAATTCCAGTCAGAACATAACGACTATCTTCTCTAGAAGCAGCAAAAGAGGTTCTGAAGAGCATCTCTTTTAATACTTTTTGCTCCATTTCAAAGGAATTGGCAGCATTTAAATCAGGCAAAGATGGGAAGTCTCGCTGATGCATTCCATGAAATTTAAATTTAGAAGTTCCTGCTTTTAATTCAGAGGTCTCTCCATCTGAAGAACTCATTTCAAGAGAAGGGGCAGTAAGCTCTTTTGTAAGTTGAAAAAATCTTTTGGCAGGAAGGGTTATAGCGCCCTCTTCAATGACTTTTGCGTCGCCGTGGCACCTCATTCCAACAGTTAAATCTGTTGCCGTGACGGTTAATACCCCACTTTCCACCTCAATTAAAAAATTTGATAGTATAGGAATAGTAGGTTTGTGGCTGACAATATTTTGTATATTTGTAATCAGCTGAGAGAGGGTTTCTTTAGGAATGACAAATTTCATGGGATTCTCCAAAATAATAGTTAACTGGCGATGAACATAATAGAACTATAGAGATGCTGTCAAGAAATACTCTACAATTAAAATAGTATTTAAACTGGACACTTTTCCCTTTTGCTCATATACTTAAGTCTTCTTGTAGGATTTACAATGACATCGAAAGGTAAAAAAGAACTCGTTCGTAATCGAACAGCAAGGCATAGCTACGAAATTTTAGAGACTTTTGAAGCAGGACTTGTTTTGCTTGGAACAGAAGTGAAGTCTCTAAGAGAGAATGGCGGAAATTTACAGGAAAGCTATGTCAAAGTCAAAGGAGACGAGCTTTGGCTAGTAGGAGCTCACATAGCACCTTACCGTCATGGGAACTTGCAAAACCATGAAGAGAGAAGAGATCGCAAACTTCTTCTCCATAGACGAGAAATTACGCAGCTTAAAGCTGCAGTTCAAGAGAAGGGGCTAGCCCTAATACCTTTGTCTCTATATCTTACTCAGGGACGGATTAAGCTGTTACTTGGAAAAGGTAAGGGGTTAAAAGCTTATGATAAAAGGGAAAAACTTAAATTGCGTGACCAAAAGCGGGCCGTAGATAGAGAATTAAGAGAGAATTAAACTATGTTAGATTTATGTGTAAGTCGAAAAAATAAGATCAACTTGGACGATTATAATTATCAGATGGATCTTGATAATAGATTACTCATGTCTACATTTACTGTTCAAGATGTTGAAGTTTTAGAAGAAATTCTCTATGGCTCTATCCGTATTCCGCTTGTAAAATTAAAAAAGAATTTAGATCTCTCTGACTCAGAACTTATTGAAACGCTCCAAAGACTCAGCTCTACAGGCTTACTAAACATTGAAGAAGATGCTATTTTAGTAGATAAAGAGATGCGTAAGTATTATGACCATCAAATCTTAAAGTTCGACGACGACTTCAAGCCTAATATGAGTTACATCCAAGGGCTTCTAAGAAAAGTGCCGATCCATGCCCTTCCTGTCTGGTACTCTATTCCTAGGGCTTCTAATAATATTTTCGTTTCATTAATTGAGCGTTACTTCAAGACTCCTCAAGTTTATGAACGCTATTTGCTAGACCTCAATTTAACAGAGCCTGTCATGGCAGACATTATTTCTGAACTTTTTAAACATCCAGATTTATGTCTATCAACAGAAAAAATAATAGAGAAACACAAGCTTACTCGAGATGCTTTTGAAGAATATATAATTCATCTTGAATTCAACTTTGTCTGCTGCTTAAGTTACCAAAAAGAGGGAGACCTCTGGAAAGAAGTCATCACTCCTTTTAATGAATGGAGAGAATACCTCCAATTCAAAGAAAGACACATTCCTCAACCACTTTTGGATTCTATTAAGGTTGTTTCTGCTACAAAAAATTCTTTTCATTTTTTGCAAGATATGACTTATTTGATAGAAGAGATTATCCACCAACCTTTAGCGCTCCAAGCCTCTGCTACAGAGCAAGATTTTCTTTTTCCTGAAGAAGCTGTCAAACAACTCTCACTAGGTTGTATTGGACAGGAAAGAGATATGGATATCCTTTCATGGCAACTGTACTTAAGTCGATTAGCCTCTAGACTTGTGCGCATAGGTCTTGCGATTCGACATGAAGAAATGCTCTCTCCTCACCATCACGCTCCTCATTGGCTAAATATGGAAATAGAAGATAAAGCTCTCTATCTCTACAGGCACCCTGAAAATAGAACACTTAAGATGGGTTTTAAAGAAGACCTGGATACTGAAAAAAATGTTCGTGAAGTTGAGAAGTGCTTAGATCGTATTCAAACTACAGGTTGGATTCATCTCAATAAATTTCTAGAGGGAATGATCTGTCCTATCGGTGATAATGAATTTGTCAATTTAGTTAAAGAGGGACCCAATTGGAAGTACAAATTACCTAGCTTCTGTGAAGAAGAAATGCAATTTATGCGTTACGTCATCTTGCAAAGGCTCTATGAAGTTGGAATGGTGACCGTTGGTACTTTTGATGGGCAAGACTGTTTTAAACTTCTTACCTTCGGTAAAGAAACTCTATGTTAGTTTTTCTCTTAACTGGTAGCTCTTAAAGGTATTTGACAAAAGCATAGCAATGGTCATTGGCCCCACACCACCAGGTACTGGAGTTATATGTGAAGCTTTTGGCGCAACCTCTTCAAAAAAAACATCTCCAACAAGTTTTTCTCCATGACGGTTAATACCGACATCAATAATGATGGCTCCATTTTTGACCATTGAAGCTTGCACAAATTCAGGACTTCCCATTGCAGTCACTAAAATATCTGCTTGTTGCGTTATTTTTTCGAGGTCATTTGTATAAGAATGAACTAAGGAAATAGTCGCATTGGCCTCTTTATTTTTTTGTATAAGAAGAGCTGCTAAGGGTTTCCCTACAATGTTACTGCGTCCCATAATAACAATGTGTTTACCTGAGATGGGGATACTAGAGCGAGTAAGGATCTCTTGAATACCTAACGGTGTGCACGGAATAAAATAAGGCTCGTAGCCTAGGAGAAGTCGTCCAATATTGAGTGGGTGAAAGCCATCTACATCTTTTCTTGGGTCAACCTCTTCGATAATTTGTTGTGTGTTGAGGTGAGGAGGAAGAGGGAGTTGGACTAAAATACCATCGACCTCGGGATCTAAATTTAAATTTTTTAAATGCTCCATCACTTCTTTTTGAGTGATCTCTTTTGAGAGATGAAATCCTCGAGTCTTAATCCCTATTTGCTCACAAGCCCTTACTTTGTATTTAACATAAATATGGGAAGCTGGATTTTCTCCAATAAGCAAAAAGGCAAGGAGGGGAGGGCGCTTATCCTTTAAAGCGTCCAGTTTGAGCTTAAGTTCAGCTAGAACTTCTTGAGCTATTTTTTTTCCATTCAAGATCATATTATTAGTTTTCTTTAAGATTTAAGGACGATGTTTGTCGTTTATTTGAGGGGAGCAATCTAGAAAGATAAACTAGCGGCAGAGAAAAAACAACAAGAGCATAAAAACCATCAAAGATGGGCAACAAAATCAAATCTGTTAGTGCCCATTGTAACGTGAGATGGGTTTTATAGCAAAAAATATTGGTCATCAGAAAGTAGAGGGTGGTGGAGATCCATGAAAAGATAAGAGTCAAAAAGGGCAGAGTTAAGACTTTTTCAGCAAAAAATAAATGTTTGAAGAGACTGATTAAAAAAATAGTAACAATCAAATTTAAAGTCCAAAATCCGAAGGAATTTTCGGCAGCTAAAAGATCTAGGATGCAACCGCAGATAAACGCTTGACTCAATGCAAAAGAGCGCCCTTTTTTATAAAGTATCAAAAGGAGAAAGGGGGCAAAAAAATTTAGAGATAAAGAGGGCTTAAAGAGAGGGGTTAGGAGCGTTAAGGACGAAGCCGATAGAAAATAGATAAAGTAAAGTGATCTATGCATGATGTATTAAATAAATATCCTCAGGATAAAATTTTATCCTTTATTAGTGCAAGAGAAGTAGGCACTATTTTTCGATCCTGCCCTAAAATAAATTCTTCAAGTTCCTTTAGTGGAACCCAAAATAGTTTTGAGTATTCTTCATTACACGTATCGCAGTCAATTTCTTGAGAAGAGTCAAGGTGGATAGATTGGCAAATATCAAATAGAGATTTAGACCTGCAAAAGACAAGAGTCTCAGGGGTTACTCGTTCAATAACATCTGAGCTCATACCTGTCTCTTCTTCAAATTCGGCAATGAGAGCTTGTTCATAATCGACTTCTCCATTCTCTGATAAAGCTCTCCCGTCAATCCCTCCTGAAGGGACAAGTTCTAAGAATCCCGGAAAAAAGAGGACCTGTCTAGACCTCACACCTAAGAGAACCCGATCTCTATGTAGGATCCATCCACTCACAGCTAAAGGTTTGTGTTTATGGGGGTAGCCAGGAAGATGATTGGCGGCTAAGAATTCTTTAAAGGAGAGTGTGTAGGTCGTTATGAGCTTTTGTGAAAAGTTTTTCACACAAACCAAAGTTCCATTAAAGAGAGCCTTAGACTCTAAAGCTTTGTTGAAAACCTCGTTTTGAAAAGTTTCCGGGATGGTGACTAAGTTGGGCACAGGCTCTAAAATAACTTTAAAGTCAGGGTCAAGGTCTTCAAGAATCAATTGATTTTTGTTCAGCATGGCTAAACCACTCCCTGGTCAAGTTTTTCCAACTTCCAAAGCAAGGAAGGGGATGATAGTTGATTTTAGAAAATAAAAAAGCTCCTAGCCCTAGTTGAGTTGCACTGGCAATTACTTCTAGAGAGTCGTCAATGACAAGAGCTTCCTTACCCTCTAATTTAAGTTTTTTTAAAACAGAGCGGTAGAAGTCTGCATCTTTAATTTTATAGTTAAAGCAAGCAGGAGTCAGAATCTCTTTAAAATGACTTTTGATCTGGTGTACAGTTAAAATTTTTTCGGCAAAAACTTTTTGATTTGCTGTTGTTAAAATAAGCTGTAGCCCGCTTTTTTGAGCTTGGATTAAAAAACTTTTAACCCCTGCAAAAAGAGGAGCTTTGAAATAATGTTTTTCTAAATAACATTCATATTGCTTTTTGAGCTTAGGTGAGGGGGGGTTCAAAACATATTTCATCTTAAAGTACTCAATAAGTTTTTCTATGGAAGATGTTTTTAACTTAGAAAATTCTTCTTTAGAGCCACTCTTTTGATGGTCTCCTAGAAAATCATCGTAGACATATTTAAGGCGAGGCAAGCTGTTGACGAGTGTACCGTCTAAATCAATAAAGAGATGGGTTATTGTATCTAAATTCATTTCCATAATACATCGCTATAGTTAATGCCTGAGCTCTTTTCAACCCTTTCTTTGGCTATAGAGCCTTCTAGTTCTTCAAGATGTTTAGGGTGAAGGCCAAGTCTTTGAGTTCCAGGCCTCAAAATCCCCACATTTATCCCTTCACGAAAGGGTTCACCTTTTTCGATCGTCTGAGTGGCTTGGAGCCCTCTTCTTGCAAAATTAGCTAATTCTTCTTCTTGAGGGAAGATTTCTTTTTTTGCAAGCCCAAGCATTTTTTTTCCCTCTTTTATTGCTTCAACCATTTCTTTTAGTTCTGAACATTCAATAGCAAAAGCGTGGTCGGGGCCGGGGAGATGACGACTTAATGTAAAATGCTTTTCAATTACGCTCGCACCTAACGCAACAGCCAATAAAGGAGCATAAAGAGGGTGCGCGCTATGGTCTGAATAGCCCACGGGAACTTTAAAACGCTTTTGAAGGGTTTGGATGCAGTTTAAATGGAGCCCGCTTGGATCGGCTGGATATTGAGCGCAGCAATGTAAAAGTGTGATTTCAGCTCCTCCTGCATTCCGAAACTGCTTAAGAGCCCATTCGATATCTTCTTCAGTAGAAGCTCCTGTAGAAAGCAGGAGGGGTTTTTTAGATTGAGCTGCAAGCTCAAGTAGTCTGAGATGACGAATTTCATAAGAGGCGATTTTGTGCCTTGAGACAAAAGGATCCACAATTTCAAAATGACGCTCTGAAAAAGCTGAGCACATAAATTCGATTCCTAAATAGGTCGCATAAGAATGAAGATGAGGAACAAGGGATTCAGCTAATGCAAATTCATCAAAAATATCATTAATATCTTGTTTCAAGTAATTTGGAGATCCAGCATTAGGAACGTAAACCGCTTGACTATCGTAGAGCTGAAATTTAACAGCATGAGCCCCTGCTTTATACGCTTCTAAAATGAGCGTTTTAGCTCTCAATAAATCTTCTTCAAACGTGCCGATATGGAAGTTGGAGCCGACCTCCGCTATAACTGAAACAGGAGGATCGGATCTTTTTTTTAAGCAACTTAACTTGAGCGCTTTGCAATTCACCTTTTGTCGAATGAACTCGACAGGCCCCTGGATTTGAAATCCTGCCCTTTTAAAGGCTTTTAAAGCGCCTAAGTTCTCCTCCTTGATAAAAGCAACCACTTCTTCAATTCCTGCCTTCTCAAGGCCTTGAAGGCCTATTATGAGCGCTTTTGAGCCTATTCCGAGCCCTTTTAATCTGGGATCTAAAAAAATAGAGAGTAGGGCTGTTTTAGATTTAGGCCAGACTTCAAAATAAAGGACTCCAATTTTTTGGTTTTCTTTCAGAATCCACTGAGGAGGAAGGTTCTTAACTGAGTAGAATTTTGATTTAAAGGTTTTTGAAAAATCTTCCCATGAGCATTTTTTTGAGTTAAATGAAAAGGCGCATGTTTGAGGGTCTTGCCTCCATTCATGAAGACGTTTTAGGTCTGTGTCTTTAAGAGCAAGTTTTTGGAGTGAAATAGACATAGAGCTTCCTTGTTTCAATGAATGTTTTTTAAGCTTTTTTTAATTTCGATTCAAGTAGCATTTCACGTATTTCACTGAGTTCAAAAAGGGGGTTAATGGGGTAGTGCTTTTCAAAAATCGACCTTACAAATTCAAAATCTTCAAGGGTATCAATCGATACGTTGATACTAGATAAATCCTCTAAGCTTTTAAAATTGTAAAGAGAAAATAGATCGCGATTTTGATAAAAGTAAGGAGTTACATGTTCTATTTCATAGAGATTTTTTGCATTTAAATAGGCCTTTTCTAAAGCCTTCCAAGTGAAGATTTCAAGGTCCATTCCTTTTGGATAACTTCTAGGATGTACATTTGAGACGTAGTCATACTCTCCCTTTGAAGAGATAAAAAACTGTAGCATTTTATCAAGAAGAGATGTTTGAACAAGTGGACAATCTCCAGTAATTCGTACAATAATTTCTGATGGAATCTTTAAAGCAGCCCTATAAAAGCGTTCCAAAACATGTTCAGAGCTCCCTCTGAAACATTCTATTCCATAAGCTTTAGTAAACTGTTCTAAAAGGTCGTCCTTTTTTTTTAAGGTGGTTGCTAAAAGAATCCGCACAGGGGTCCTTAGAGCTTTTAAGCGTTCGACAGTGTAGAAAAGGGTAGGACTATCCAAAAGAGGTTTCAGAGCCTTATTAGGAAGTCTCAAAGAGCCTAGACGAGATTGAATAATAACGAGTGGTAGGGTCATCCAGACATCTTATGAATTTAAATATTTTGATCAAGAGACAAAAAAAAGATCAGAGGTTAAAAACCCCTGATCTTCTGGATAATATTCAATGGATTGAATTAAAACTTATTCTTCTGCTTGGTCAGAAGACGGCGATGCTGCTTTAAATGTATCGACTAGAGGTCTGGAAGGACTTCTAGGACTGCCTTCGGCTGCGATGTCTGGCTTCTGGATAGTAGGATTAGCTACTGGGGCACTAGTTTTTGCAGCGGCCTTCTTAGTAGCTTCTGTTACTGCTTCTAAAGCAGCTGTTGCATATTCAGGCTTTGCTAAGGCGCCTAATCCTGCTAAAGCTATACCTGTTGCTGCAATTTCTCTTGTATAGTAGTAAACTGTTTCTTCTACTCCTGGAGCATAGATACTGCCGTTGTCTTGATAGTTTGCGATAGCTTGTCTTAAACCTATTTGAGAAATGTGAGAAGCTGTAGCTAATAACGCTGCAGTTCCTGTAGCAAGTCCTGTATTTAGAGCAACTGCAGAAGGAAGAACTGCTTCACATACGGCTCCACCAGCTAGTGCATCTATTGCACATACTGCCGGAGTTAGAGCTGAAGTAACTAGTAAGCCCAGAGTTCCAATAACTGCTGTTATAGCTACTGCTTTAGTTGTTTTGCGTGCTGCTGAAAGAACTTTTGAAGAAAGAGAGGAGGTTTCTGCTGTTTCTGGAGCAATCATAGCTGCTACAGGAGGTGCAACAACTTCTTTTGCAGGAACTGGAGCAGCTACAGTTGCTAATGTAACCTTTGCAGCAGCAGCAACTTTTTCAGCTTCAGTATTCGCATCATTTACAATCTTAAATGCCCCTGCGCCTAGAAAGCTATTAGCTAAGGCATTTCCTGTATCAGCTGTAGCAGCTGAAACTGCATTTAAAAAAACTTCACTGGCTGGATTTGTTACTGGTGTTGTCATTATTATTCCTCTTTATTAAGTTATTGATTTAGTATCACTCATAGGTTCATTATATATTAATATTTATAGATTGTCAAGTTTAATTAAATAATGTAGATCTGTATAGTAATCAAAAAGAATATATTCTTTTTTTAATAAGAAGGGAAATGGTAGATTGTTTCTCGTAATCGACTTACTATAAGTCAATTAGATAGTTTTTAAGGTTTTTTTTACAATTATAAACAGATTGATAGGGGAATGAAAAAGGCCAAGATCTTAAATCTTGGCCAAAAATAAACAACTGTTAGTAGTATGAACTAATTACCAGTTAAAGCCTGCTGTAGCTTCTTCTGCCATACACCAAGTAACAGAGCGATCGCCTAAATCAGGCCTGGTGCATTGATCGTATAGGGAATATGACAAAGCACTTATTGCAAGAGCTCCCAAAGTCAAAACACCTGTTTTTACGGTCTCAACTGTAAAATTCCTTGCTGTTTTTGGAGCACTAATTGCATTTTCCCGAGTGAGAATAGTTGCTGAAGGAGCTTCGAAAGGATTAACTCTAGTAGGAGTCTGATCTAATAATGTAGGAGAATCACCTCTTGGACCTGCAGCATCTAATATAGGAGGTGAAACTTTAGAAGCAGGCTCTCTAGAAAGCAGCTCTTCTAATAATTTAGAATGTTGAGGATTTTTTGTGAGGGAAGTTTGAACTCTTCTTTTAGAAGGAAGAACAGGTTCAAAATCACTTTTAGAAGGAACAGCGTTTGCATAAGAGGCATCGGGGCGTGGCTCAGTGTTAGGTGCGGCCCAGGTAGGAGATTTTGCATCAGGTGTAGTGCCTTGAGCTGAAGCAGCGTGGCCACCTGCAGAGGTTGTTCTCTCCGGTGAGGTTTCAAAATCGCCTGCGTTGAAATCTAGAGAATGGTTGCTAACATGGGCAGGGGTATTAGGAGGGGGAGATGCTCCAGCCTCCATTCGATCAGTTGCAGTGCCCGGAGTACTACCAAATCCAAACCCAGTTTCATTTGGAGTAAAGGCTGTTTTTCCAAATGTTGCTGTAGTGTTCATTGATGGTGAGGGGGGTGAAGCATTAAGAGCTCTTCCTGGTGATTGACCTTCTCCTGCTTCGCTTAATAATGGTTGAGTTTCTACTCTCTGATCGGCGCCTACTGATGACATATTATATCTCCTTTTATATTTTTTAAAAAAATGTTTTTAAAATATTAATTTGTAATGCTTTATTGAAAAGTTTAGCGTGCTTTTGAAAAAAAATACAAATGATTTCGAATTTTTTTTTGTTAAGGTGGAGTTAAGATGATGTTAAGAAGTACGCGGAAAACAAGCTGTTTTGAAGATGTCGTTTATTTTTTTAGTGGTTTTCATACTTCTTTTTGAGCTTATCCAAATCGGTTTTAAGACGCTTTCGGAGGTTTTTTGAAATGCGATCTATATAAACAACCCCGTTTAAATGGTCGTTTTCATGCATCACTTGACGTGCATAATAGCCCGAAAGCCTCTCTTTGAAAACTTTCCCATTGATATCTTGGGCTTCTACAGTGATAGATACCGGGCGGGTAATAGGAAGATAAAATAGAGGGAAAGAAAGACAACCCTCATCCATCATTTCAAGCTCATCAGAAGGGTCTGTAAGTTTGGGATTGATGAATGCTTTAGGTGGCCCCCAACGCTCTTTGGCATCGTCTCCTTGATATGGACAAACTATGAAAATGCGATAAATCGACTGAACCTGTGTCGAAGCTAAACCTATCGGAATAGAAGTTGGAGTCTTAAGATCTCCCTCTGTCATTTTATATATGACTGCCTTTACAAAAGCACGAACCTCGTCTGTAATCTCTGTATGGTCCTCTGCTTTTTTTCTCAGCCAAGGGCTATCCCAGTAGACAAGGTTTAATGAATCAGGCGCCATGTGCTTCCTCAATAGTGGCTACAGGAGCCCTCATTGTTTGACGAGCAAGACTAGAAGTCCAAAGAGAAAGGAAGACACAAACCACTAAGAAAAGTGTGGCCAAAATAGCTGTGAACTTTTTAAGGACAAGCGCTGTTGAAGTGCCGAAAACATCTGAAGTCTCTCCACCAAAAGAGGCGCCAAGACCCATGCTCTTACTCTCTTGCATGAGAATTACAGAGCAAAGTAAAAAGCATAAGAACATAAAAAGTGCAATGCAGAAATAATAGATAAAAGTCATGATAGGTCTCCTCTAACGAGTTCAATAATTTTTGAGTAGGTCTTAATTTTTAATGAAGCGCCCCCAACTAGAACTCCATCAATATCTGGTTGCTTCATAAGCTCTTCAATGGAATCAGGTGATACCGATCCACCATAAAGGATAAATACTTCTTGAGCTTCATCTTCTCCCCAATGTTCTTGAATCAAGTTCCTTAACATGAAGTGAACTTCTTGAGCCGATTGTGCAGTTGAAGCCTTGCCTGTTCCAATAGCCCAAACAGGTTCATAAGCAATACCTAAGTTTCTAAAGGTTTTGGGCTCTATCTCTTTTAAAGATTCTAAAAGTTGGGTTTTTAAAACTTCAGCAGCCTGTCCATTCTCTCTATCTAATGCAGATTCACCAATGCAGAGAATAGGAAGAAGGTCATGTAAAATAGCAGCTTTTACCTTTTTGTTGATGAACTCATTGGTTTCAGCAAATAATTGGCGTCTCTCAGAATGCCCAACAATCACAAACTCTGCTCCCGCTTCACGAACTTGGGGTGCTGAAATTTCACCTGTGAATGCACCTTCCGGCTGCGGATAGATGTTTTGAGCCCCAATTTGAAGCATGGGGATATCTAAAGAAGCGAGCGCATTTAAAGCAGTGAAGGGGACTGCTATATAATTAGGTGCTAAAAGTGGAGGGATTTCCTTCACAAAACTAACTGCTTCAGAAATCGTTTTGTTCATTTTCCAATTGCAGACAACTCTAAATTGCTTTGACATTCAATAAACCCTTTTAAAAAGATAAGTGGCATCATAGCAAATATAGGGTACGAATTTCAAGGAGTTTCTAGATCTAAAAATAGAAAGTCGTTATGATCATCTATTCCAGAAATCAAGAAAAAATATGACAGATTCAAATATTGTTCTTACCGTCTCAGGACTTACAAAAGCGATCAAATTTCAGCTTGAAAAGCAGTTCTCTTTTGTCGCTGTTCAAGGTGAGGTGAGTAATTTTAAAAGACAGGTCTCAAACCATCTTTACTTTACACTCAAAGACAGTCAGGCCCAAATTCAGTGCGTCATGTTTAGCTCGGACGCTAGGCTCTTAAAGACTCTTCCCAAAGCAGGTGATCAGGTTGAAATTAAGGGTGAGGTTAATGTTTACCCACCTAGAGGGAATTATCAGATTATTGTTCGAACGCTTAAGCAGGCAGGTCTTGGACAACTCCTTCTTATGCTTGAACAGAGAAAGAAAAAATATCTTCAGATGGGCTGGTTTGATACGTGCCTAAAGAAAAGCATACCTAAAAATCCCAAAACAATCGGAGTGGTTTCGAGTCCAACAGGATCTGTGATTTCAGATATTTTACAGATCTTAAAAAGAAGAGCTCACTCTTTTCACCTGATTTTAAATCCTGTCAAAGTGCAAGGAGAAGGAGCTGCTCAAGAAGTGAGCGCAGCTATTAAAGCCTTCAATGACCATAAACTTGTCGATGTGATTATCGTAGCAAGAGGAGGGGGGAGTATGGAAGATCTCTGGTCCTTTAATGAAACATCAGTTATCGAAAGTATCCATCAAAGTGAAATCCCTGTTGTATGCGCTATTGGACATGAAACTGACACCACTTTAGCCGATCTTGTCGCTGACTTGAGAGCGCCTACTCCATCAGCAGCAGCTGAACTTGTAGTTGAAGAAACTCAAAAGAAGTTGGACTTTTTAAAGACTGTTCAAGAAAGACTTATTCGTACTCAACTTCAATTTCTAAGTAGGCAAAAAGAACGCTTCACAACACTTTTAAAACATCCTTTTTTAGAGTCGCCTGAGAGATTATTCAGAGTGTTTGATCAAAGAATTGATGAGATGAAACTAAAGCTAGATCAATCCTTTTTCGATACCCTTCACCGATTTCAAACAGAACTACATAAAAAAAAATTGAAACTGCAAACTTTAAACCCCCAAATGCAAATTCAAGAAGGACTGGGCCGCTTAAGTGCGTGGCGCTCAAAAATTTCTCTTTTAACGCTTATGCTTTTAAGGAAGCAGATCAACAAGCTCTATCATATACAAGAGAGGATGGATGCGGAGCAAATAGCCCTACTACAAAATAAAAAATTTAATTTTAACAACGTATTGACCCATTTAAGAGCTATTCACCCCAAAAAACTTCTTGAAAAGGGGTATAGTATTCTCTTTGATGAAAATCAAAAGTCCGTTATAGTTTCAACGCAAGATATTAGTTTAAAACAAAACATTAAACTGTTATTGAAAGATGGATTCATTAAGGCGTGTGTTCATGAAATAGAATCAGGAGAGTCATGCAAAACTTAAATTTTGAACAGTCCTTTGAAAAGCTGGAAGATATCCTAAAGAAGATGAACTCAGGTGAACTTTCTTTAGATAGCTCTCTTGCTTATTACGAAGAGGCAGATACCCTGATTCAAAACTGCCAGACGCATTTAAAAAAGGCCGAAAAAAAAATAGAGATCCTTATGAAAAATAGAGATCAGGAGCTTCAAGTCGACGAACGAGGAGAGCCTCAAAGAACTCCATTTGATCCAACAGATTTAAAGGCCGAAAACCCAAACTAATACATGCTATCTAAGATTCATAGCCCTGAAGATATTCAATCCTATTCCATCGAACAGTTAGAAGAGCTTTCCCGAGAAATAAGACAACGGATTATTAATGTTTTATCTGTAAACGGTGGACACTTAGCTTCTAACTTAGGAGCGGTTGAACTTACCCTTGCACTGCACTACGTATTCAATGCCCCCATAGATAAGTTCCTCTTCGATGTCAGTCACCAGACCTATACCCATAAACTTTTAACTGGACGAAATAGCCGTTTTGAGGGGATTAGAAAGTATCAGGGGTTATGTGGCTTCTCTAATCCTAAAGAATCTAAGTATGATCATTTTTATGCAGGGCATGCAGGTACAGCTCTCTCTTTAGCTTTAGGAATGGCTAAAAATAGAGACCTCTTTCAAAGAGATGAGTTTGTAATTCCCATTATTGGAGATGCAACACTTACTTGTGGGATGGTTTTAGAAGCACTTAACAACTTACCCAAAGACCTTAAACGCTTTATTGTTGTTTTAAACGATAACGCAATGTCCATTTCTAATAATGTAGGTGCTATTTCAACTATTTTAAGTCGCATTATCGCAAATCCCATTATTCATAAGTTTTATGCCGAACATGAGGGAGAAACTAAAAAAACATTCACCTGCCCTTCTGCTTTTTTTGAACAGTATGGATTAACCTACGTAGGCCCTATTGATGGCCACGATATAAAAAAACTAGTCACAAAACTCTCTTCATTAAAAAAAATGACAGGCCCTTGCTTGATTCATGTGCTGACGACTAAAGGGAAAGGGATGCCTGAGGCGATGTTAAATCCTATTACACATCATGGAGCTAAACCATTTAATCCGGACTCTGGAAAGTTTTTACCTAATCCTTCATCTAAGCCGACCTTTCCAAAAGTGTTTGGAAAACACATTTTGAAAATGGCTAAAGAGAACCCTTATCTAATTGCCGTTACTCCTGCGATGTCTTATGGATCCTGCTTAGATGGATTTAGAGAAGCCTACCCCACTCGTTGCATTGATGTTGGAATTGCAGAAGCTCACTCAGTCACTTATAGCGGAGGAATGGCTCGTGATGGAGGCCTCAACGTTGTCTCCTCTATATATGCGACCTTTCTTCAAAGAGCACTAGATAACCTCTTTCATGATGTCTGCTTGCAAGAAATACCCATCGTTTTTGCTATTGATCGAGCTGGACTCTCAGCAGCAGATGGCCCCACTCATCATGGGATTTATGATATTGGCTTTCTAAAATCGATGCCTAATATGGTGATCTGTCAACCTCGAAGTGGACGCGTATTAAAAGAACTTATGAACGCCATGTTTTCTTGGAAAAGACCGACAGCTATTCGCTATCCCAATATGAGCACAGACGAAAATTCAGAGCCTGAAGTCGTCAGAAAACTAGGACAGGGAGAGATTTTAGTTCTTGGGAAAACTATTTTAATTATTGCACTAGGGCACATGAATAAAGAGGCTCTTGAAATTTATGAGCGACTTTTAGAAAAGGGGATTCAAAGTACCGTGTTTGATCCTATCTTTGTGAAGCCTCTTGATGAAGATACTCTTAATGAACTTTTAAAAACTCATGACTACATCCTTACTTTAGAAGAACACTCCTTGCAAGGAGGGCTCGGCAGTACGATCAACCAATACCTAATTCAAAATGGCCACCATCCAGAGAAAGTTCTGAATAAAGGTATTCCAGATCGTTACATGCAACAAGGAAGTCGAGATGAACTACTAAAGGAAATAGGACTTCTTCCAGATCAAATTTTAGAAGAGATCGAGACTACCTTTTTGTTAAAGAATAAACAAGTGGCTTCAGTATGATGAAAATAGCCCTTTTCCCAAAAGTGGACACTGAACATACAAAGCAACTTGCTCAAGAAGTTGTGAATTTTTTGAGAGAGCACGGTGTAATGGTCGTCATAGATGATGAAGATGCTTCTTTGTTTGATCTACCTCCCTTATCCAGCGTTGACTTCAATGAAATTCAATTCTTCATTTCCATGGGAGGTGATGGAACCATTTTGAGACTTTTACACCGCTATCAAAAGTTCGATATTCCAATCATTGGAATAAACTCCGGGCATCTTGGCTTTATGGCCGATATCCCAGCAAGCGATATCTACCCTTCGCTAACCGATCTCCTTGAAGGCTCCTATGAAATCGAAAATAGAGTTGTTTTGCAGGGGAATCTAAAGGACAAAGACGGTTTTGCTATCAATGATGTGGTGATACACCGTTCAACGAATCCTAATTTGGTAGAGCTTGCAATCAAAGTAAATGGAGGACATATCAACACCTTTGAAGCTGATGGTGTAATCGTCGCTACTCCAAATGGATCAACAGCTTATTCCTTAGCAGCAGGTGGCCCTATTCTAACGCCTCAGCTTGGTGCTGTCGTTTTAACGCCCATTTCTCCCCATACCATTTCAAATCGTCCTATTGTTTTGTCGGCTGACTATGAAATTGAAATTCAATACTTAAGTCCATACGATCCAGTTGAAGTCGTTTTAGATGGTATTAGTCATGGGAAAATGTCGACAGGAGACATTCTTAAAATTAAAAAACATGAAAAAAACTTTAGAATGGTTAGTCTATCAAGACATGACTACTTTTCAACTTTGAGAACAAAGCTTGGATGGGTTGGAAAATTAAGATAAAATGAGGTTCATATGACCAACGAAGCATTCCTAAAAGCATTACACAATAAAACAAAAGATTTAGTTGAAGAGGGTCTTTTTAAAAAAGAGAGGATGATCGACTCACCACAAACTTCAAAGATTACTTTAGAAGATGGCTCTGAAGTGATTAACTTCTGTGCAAATAACTATTTAGGGCTTGCAAACCACCCAGAAGTTGAAAAAGCAGCTATTGATGGAATTAAACGCTATGGGTTTGGGCTCGCTTCGGTACGTTTCATTTGTGGAACACAAACCGTGCACAAAGAACTTGAAAAAAGACTAGCTTCGTTTTTTGAAACAGAAGACACCATTTTATACTCCTCTTGTTTTGATGCCAATGGAGGCTGTTTTGAAACGCTCCTAGGTCCTGATGATGCAATTATCTCAGATGAACTAAATCATGCGAGTATCATTGATGGAATTAGACTTTGTAAAGCAAAACGTTTTAGATATAAAAATAATGATATGCAAGATCTAGAAGCAAAACTTAAGGAAGCTGACGCACAAAATGCACAAGTGAAACTCATTGCAACAGATGGCGTTTTTTCTATGGACGGAGTTATTGCTAACTTAAAAGGTATTTGTGATTTTGCTGACAAATACAATGCACTTGTCTTTGTAGATGACTGCCATGCAACTGGATTTATGGGTAAAAAAGGCCGGGGAAGTCTTGAGTACTGCGATGTTATGGGACGTATAGATATCTTAACAGGAACCTTTGGAAAAGCTCTTGGAGGAGCCTCTGGAGGCTACGTAACAGGTAAAAGAGAGATTGTAGCTTGGCTAAGGCAGCGCTCTAGACCTTATCTTTTTTCAAATAGTTTAGCGCCAGCTATTGTTTCAGCTTCAATTAAAGTTCTAGATCTATTAGAAAAAGGTTCTGACTTAAGAGAAAAACTGGTTGAAAATAGCAAGTACTTTAGGTCAAAAATGACCGATCTTGGATTTGATTTGGTTCCGGGAGAACACCCGATTATTCCCGTAATGTTAGGAGATGCAAAACTCGCAAGTGAGTTTGCTGACAAACTTTTGAAAGAAGGAATCTATGTCATTGGTTTTTCTTTTCCGGTCGTTCCAAAAGGCAAAGCTAGAATTAGAACTCAAATATCTGCTGCTCACTCAAAAGAAGACTTAGACAAAGCTCTTTTAGCTTTTGAAAAGGTGGGCAAGGCTCTTGGGGTCATCACAGCAATTCGACCTTAACTATGTAATTTCAAAACTTTTGATTTCAAAAGATCTTGGCTGTGTTTAAAAAAATGTTTGAATTGATTCTTTTAAAATTTATGTTAAAATGTTCTCTGAAAAAAAGCGCATGGAATAAATAATGAAAAAAAAATTAGTAATTGGCGGACTGGGTCAAATCGGTTCAGAATTAGTACTTGCTCTAAAAGAGAAGTATGGAAAAGAAAATATAGTCACTGCTGACCTTTTAGATAAACCTAAAGAGGGGGCTTGCTTTCTTCCTTACGAAAAACTGGATGTCCTTAATAGAGCAGAGCTTTCTGAAGTTATTGAAAAACATCAAATCGATACAATTTATCATTTAGCAGCCATTTTATCAGCAGTAGGAGAGAAGAACCCCGCAAAATGCTGGGATGTAAATATTAACGGACTCTATAATGTTTTAGAGGCTGCAAGAGAGCATAAAGTTAAGCAAATCATTTGTCCGAGTTCCATCGCTGTATTTGGGCCTAAAACTCCAAATCAAAATACTCCTCAAGAAACAATCCTCTTACCTACAACCATGTATGGGGTTACTAAAGTGTCAGGTGAGCTTCTCTGCGATTACTATGTGGCTAAGTTTGGTATGGATATCAGAGGATTGCGCTACCCCGGCCTTATTAGCCACAAGACCTTACCTGGAGGGGGGACCACTGATTATGCTGTAGAGATTTTCTATAAAGCCCTTTTAGAAGGTTCCTACACCTGTTTTCTTGAAGCTAAGACTCGTTTGCCTATGATGTATATGGCCGATGCAATACGAGGCACGATTCAACTAGCTGAGGTTCCCTTTGAGCAGCTCAAACACCACTCTAACTTTAATTTTGCAGCAGAAAGTTTCTCTTGTGAAGAGCTTGCTGATGAAATTAAAAAACATCTCCCTCATTTTAAAATTAGCTATGCCCCTGATAGTCGGCAGCAAATAGCAGATAGTTGGCCTCAATCTATTGATGATCATGCAGCTCGTTCTGAGTGGCATTGGCAACATGAATATGATCTAAAGAAAATTGTGGAACATATGCTTCAAAATCTTCATAAAAAGTTAAAACCTCTTAAATCTTAAGTATTTTATTAAGGAACTTAGTTGAGCCTGATCTTTAAAAATCCGATAGGATTAATCGGCTTAATTTGATATAAGATCATTTTCTATTTTAGTCACCTCAGAATAAGCTTAGATAATCTTTTTTGGTGATTGTTTGCTTAATCAGTAGCCCAGGAGAGAGGATGAATATTTTAATTGTTGGAACTGGATACGTAGGTCTTGTCACGGGAACTTGTTTTGCTGAGATGGGACATTCTGTCATTTGCCTAGATATTGATGAGAAGAAAATAGAGAGACTCAAAAAAGGAATTGTGCCCTTCTATGAACCTGGACTTGAAGAAATCGTTAAGCGTAATATGGCTAATCATAGGCTGAGCTTTACAACCGATTATAAAGAAGGCGTTTCAAGATCTTTAATCTCTTTTATTGCGGTCGCAACTCCACAAGCTGAGGATGAATCTGCTGAGCTTCGCTATGTTGATCAAGCGAGTAGATCTATTGCCGAGCATATGGAGGATTATCATATTATTGTGAATAAATCCACGGTCCCGATAGGAACTGCTCATAGGGTTAAAGAACGAATAAAAGATGAGCTTCTAAAAAGAGGCAAAACAATAGAATTTGACGTAGCTTCCAACCCTGAATTCTTAAAAGAGGGAAATGCGGTCTATGACTTTATGAAGCCTGACCGAGTTGTTATAGGTGCAGATGATGTTCGTGTAGGGCAAATTCTAAAAGAACTTTATGCGCCCTTCTCAGTGAATCATGATCGCATTTTGATAATGGATATTTTATCTGCTGAACTTACTAAATATGCAGCAAATGCAATGCTAGCATCACGTATCTCTTTCATGAATGAGGTTGCTAATGTATGTGAAGAGGTTGGAGCTAACGTTGGTAGTGTTAGGAATGCTATAGGAGCTGACAAAAGAGTGGGGTACCACTTTTTATATCCAGGAGTCGGCTATGGAGGCTCATGCTTTCCTAAAGATATTAAAGCTTTTAGAACGATTGCCAAAAAATATAATTGTTCCACCTATATGTTAGATGCCATTGAAAAGGTCAATCAAAGGCAAAAACAACTCATTGCACAAAAAGTAGATCACTACTTTAAAGGGGATTTAGAAAATAAAACAATTGCGGTTTGGGGCTTAAGTTTTAAACCTGATACAGACGATATGAGACAAGCACCCGCTCTTACACTTATTAAAATTCTATTCGAACAAGGTGTTCACTTACGCCTGTTTGATCCCATTGCAATGGAAAATGCAAAGCTCTATTTAAGAGGGCTCGAAGATCAAATTGTTTGGTGTGCAGATGAGCTAGAGGCTTGCTCGGGAGCTGATGCAGTCGTTTTAATGACAGAATGGAAGCAGTTTAGATTTCTTGATTTTAATGAAGTTTTAAGGAAAATGGAAGGGAAAGCTTTTTTTGATGGGCGTAATCAATACTCACCAGAAGATATGGCTTCCAAAGGTTTTGACTATATTAGTATAGGACGGAAAATAACATATGCAAATCAAACAAATCTGCAAGCCCATTCTAGCTAAGCTAAATGAGGCTCTTTTAGATTCTATTCCAGAAGAGAATCAAACGCTTTATCAAGCGGCTCGATATAGTTTTGAAACTGGAGGCAAAAGAATCAGGCCTCTCATCGTTCTTTTGTCTTGCCACGCTTTAGGTGGAGAGATGGATAGTGCTTACGATGCTGCGGTTGCAATAGAGATGGTCCATAACTACTCCCTTGTTCATGACGATCTTCCCTGTATGGATGATGATGACCTAAGGCGAGGGCGCCCCACAATTCACTGCGCCTTTAATGAAGCTACAGCAGTTTTGTCTGGGGATTTTTTGCTTACAGAGGCATTTTCAGTTCTAGCTGAAAACACCACTTATTCAGCAGAAAAAAAAGTTAAACTCATCTCTGCACTTGCGCATTACTCAGGAGGAAAAGAACTTCTCATGGGTCAGTCTCTCGACCTCCAAATGGTGGACACAAAAGGATCTTTAAAAGATCTGAATGAAATTTATTTAAAAAAAACAGCCTCTTTGTTTAGTTGCGCTTTAGAATTTGGAGCTATTTTAGCAAATAGAGATGAGGCGATTCAAAACCTCATGAGAGAAGTTGGAAAAAAAATTGGAATGGCCTTTCAAATTCAAAATGACTTTTTGGGACAAGAAAAAGATCTTGAACAAAAGCGATTTACTATTTTTTCTATCCTCTCTAAAAAACAAGCACGAATAGAGCAGCGCAAATACTTTGAAGAAGCTCTTTCGATACTTGATCAAAATGATGTTTCATTTGCCTGCTTAAAAGATCTATTTGAGGAGATATTGGGTCATGAAGTTTAGTCAATTAAGTGCCTTTGAAAAACATCTTGAAAAAGCGGCACCTGACCACTTATCAGACGTTTATCTCATTGTAGATCCAGAACCTTACATGCAGAGAAAACTGGCTTTAAAGGTTCTTCAAGATAATGAAGCTCAAGATATTTATTCTGCTGAAAACCTAACTGTGGGGCAACTAAAGCAAGCTCTTGAAATGCGCTCTTTATTTGAAGCGCGTACATGCTGCACTATCTTGGGGATTGAAAAACTCTCAAAGCCAGCTTTGGATGCACTTTTAAAAGCAATTCAGAATCCCCATCCTCAGATTAGACTTGTTATTACTGCAAGTCAGATGACGAGTGCTTGTCAGAAAATGGTTAAAACAATCGTGACTTTAGATCTATCAAGTGAAAAACCATGGGACCGTGATCGAAGACTTTCAGACTGGGTTTCACTCACGTTGAGAGAAGCTTCTCTTTTTATTACACCAGCACTTGCTGAGCAAGTAGTCAAAAGAGCAGGTTCTCAAATGGCTATGATTGATCAGGAACTTGAGAAGCTTATATGTTTTTTAAAGGGTCAAAAAGAGGTTAAAAGTGAAGATCTTGAGATTTTACAACCCAACTTTCAATACTCTATCTTCAAAATAGGAGAAGCTATTTTACAAAATAAATTGGCAGAGGCTTTGAAGATGATTCATGGACAAACCTTTCCAACGATTCTTTTACTCTATTCACTTCGTAATCTCTTTCAAAGGGGTCTTAGACTTAAAGAACTTCCAAGAGAACAAATCTCTACGTTCTTTCCAATGCTCAAAGGAAGGCTTCTAGAAAAAAATATTAAACTTGTTCAACCTTTTTCTAGTAAACACTTAAGAAAATCTCTTTTAATGCTCTTTGAAATGGAAGTTAAAATGAAAAACCAAAAAATATCAGAAGACTTTTTGCAGAGTCTTTTACTTCTTAAATTAGGCGTTCCTGATGAATCCATTTCAGTTTAAAATTCCAAACCGTAAAAAAAAATGTTGTATCTGTGAGACTTCCTTTGAAGATAATACTTTGATTTTTTCAGTAATTAAAGGAGATGAGGAAGATCCAAAACGAGAAGACTATTGTGAAACGTGTTTTCAAAAAGAACAAGGCGTGACTGAGAATATTTGGGGCTTTTGGGAAACTCATCTGAAAAAACCTAAAATAAAGCTGACCCTAGATCAAAGAGCTATGGAGCTTTTTGTTGAGAAACATGAAAGCGAAGAAAAAGAATGGGTTTTCTTTTTAGCTGACTATCTCAAAAGAAAAAAACAACTCGTTAAAAGAACAGAAATCAAAAAAGAAGGGGTCCTTTTCTTTGAAGATCCTATTACAAGCGAAATCTATTCTATAGCTGATGTTTCGATTTCTCCAGAATCTTTAGGTTCTCTTAAAGCTTCCTTTCTAAAAGCTCTTGAAGAGCCTACAAATGATTAATGAGCTGTGCTTAATTAAGCTGAGTCTTGAGTTTAAGAAATGTTATTATTAAAAATAAATTTTAATTATATGCATTATTATTAATTTGTTAGTAGCTTAATATAGGAAGTTTAATGATTAATTCAGTTCATTCATTACCAAGTTTAGATAACAACTCGCAGTTCACAGAAAACCAAATAACTGGAAGGTATAAGGTTGTTAATTCCTTTTACGAATGGGACTTTGAAGCAGGAGAGTATATTAAGAATAGACTTCATGTTTTCTTAGAAAATAATACTCATTGGATTTTTAAAGACCGTGATGGGATCAATGTTTTCGCGGTGAGAGATAGGGATTGTTTTTCTATTAAAACTATACCTAGAAATCATGCTACTCGCCCAGATGGAGCCTGCTACGTAGTAGATGAAGCAGTTAAGGATCGTTCTGGATTATCGATCTCTGTCGCTTTTTACCCTACAGAAGAAGAAGGGACTTTCTTTTCTCGATTTATTCCAGAAGCTAAGTAGAGCATAGATTTCAAAGTGAGAAAGCGAACAAAAAGAATGGGTCCTTTTTTTGATCATACTGGTGATACTACCTTTTAGATCAGCAACTTTATAAAACGCTCTTTTAAATCAGAGTAAGAGCAGTCCTTTCCAAAAGCATAACTATAAACTTCTTCTTGTTTCTGCATTTTTAAAGGACACCTAGAAGAGAGCTCTTCTTCAATAATGGAATAGAGGTCTTTAAACTCATCAGGTTTTATCTCTCTCCCACACCTCATCAGATAAGCCCCTTTATCTTGGGGATCTCGCTCGTTATGGTTTAAAAAAAAGAGAGGCAGCTTAAAACTTAAAGCATCATATCCAATAGAAGAATAGTCCCCAATGTAAGCTACTACACGATCTAAAAGTGGGTAGATTAAGGGGAGCATCGGTACGATTTGGATATTAGGGCGTGAGGAGTAGGGAGCTAGAAGCTTATATAGGGGCGCTGGGTCATATTCTGGTGTTTTGATACTTAAGTATGGGTGAAGCTTTAAAATGAGGTTGTAGTGCTCTGGAAGGTTGTCTAGAACCATTTTATACGCTTTAAAGAGTGAACAAGATCCCTCAGGGTCGGTCCAGCTTGGAGCATAGAGAAGAGTGGGCTGTTCCTTTTCAAAATTAGAAAAGACTTCCTTTTGAATTAGCTTCTGATAAAAGTCGCGATGCTCAAGGTAATAGAGGTAGCGATAGTTTCCTATTAGTGCATAAGACCTCAAACCTTTTAAAACCTGGTTATCTTTAAAGATATCCTTCATCCGTTTTCCATAAAAAAGAACTTGATCGACATCTAAAAAATGACTCTTAGGTGCAATCCAACCTGAATGATATCCTTTATCAGAGCATCCATGCAGGTGGTAAATAAATTTGGTTTGATTCTTCCAAATAGGATTATGGGGTTCTTTTTTTTGCATTAATTTAATTTCTTCAGCAAAAGAAGTATTTGGTCTGAAAGCATAAAAGACAGTGGAGTAGTGCTTAAGTAGATAGTCTAAAGACCACTCTTTAATGAGACACTTAAGTCCTGGATAGAAATGCTCATAGGTGAATTTAACCTTTGGATCTGCTGTAATCATGGGGATGTTTAATAAAGAACAAATGGGAGCTGTGTGATCAATAAAGACCTTGTAAGGACCCATTAAAGCACACGCTTTTCTTTCATGCGTTTTGTTGAGTATAGACTGAATTGAGAATGCCAAAAAAAACCTTTTTTAGATCTTTTCTAGCAAATAGATGGATCTATAACAAGAAAAAAAGCCTTTCTATTTCTAGAAAGGCTTTTAAGATCAAGAAACTAATTTTTTTTGTGTTATCCGGCTATAGCAGCTGTATTCAATTTCATTCTGGAGTCCATCTCGTTTCTATTTTCGATTACTTTTGTAATCACCTCGTTAACTAGCTGCTCAGTCAGTTTGTTACTCACTTGAGAGGCTTTTGCTATTCCAAATCCATTGCAGAGCTTGAAAATATCTCGACCCGTAAAGCCATTGATCTGCTCGTTAATGCGATTTAAAAAGGCCTCATCAAACATTTTGGATCCTTTGTCCTTTGCAAAGAACTTGTCTAAGTAAAGAGTTAAAATTTTCAGGCGTTCTTCTTTTTCAGGAGGACCAATTCGAATCCTATTATCCATACGACTTATCACAGCTGAATCTAAATCTTCGGGTCTATTGGTCGCTAAAATAAGCATGAACTGCTTAGAAGGCTCACCTGTAAGATTTAAAAAAGCATTGAGAAGTTCTAGGCGCTCCATATCTAACTTTTCACGGTTACGAGTTAGACCTTCTGCTTCATCAATAAAAATAATGGTCGGAGAAGAAGAAGTCTTTACATTAGCAAAAAGTGTGTTGAGTTCAGAGACGTGCTCTCCGCGTTTAATGAATTGAGCAATCTCTCCTCCTGACATCATCACATAGTTCATACCTGCCTCTTTAGCAAGAAGCTTAGAAACCATCGTCTTACCGGTCCCTGGAGGGCCGTACAGAAGAAGGTTGCTGAAGTAACCATCATTTTTTCGAATATTGGAAGTTGCGCTTGCAATCATGGAAAGCTGCTTTTGAATTTCAGGCTTAAAAACAGGGCGCGAAGGCACTGGAGGTTTACCATAAATAGCTGACATTGCAGAGTTATAGGGATTCATTAGGAGTTTGTAGGTTTCACTTTTCCAGGTATGAAAGTCATACTCCATGGCAAGTTTCGGTCTTCCGATTATATGCTTTAAATAAGCTTGAGCATAAGCTCCAATAACTTGTACTGCAATCTGTGCAGCTAGGGTTAAAACTCCAACACCTCCAAAAAAAGCAAGTGTATAACCAACTTCTCTTCTAGTGCTTTCGTTTGCCTTTTTAAAGAGTTCATGAGTTATTTTACCTCCTTCTTCTCCCATATTCTTGATTGAACCTAGAAATATTTCTCCTGGCGAACGAATAAGGCCAACCCTTGTGCCTAAGTCATATCCTGTATAAGCCGCGTAACCAACAGCGTAGGGTAAAACATAAGGCAAAACTGCTTTAGCAAGGGGCGACTCAAATACAGTCATAAAATTATATCTCCAAAGTAGTGCTTAAAAGGTATATTGTAACTAGAAAGTATTAATTTTAGATTAAGATCATTTTAAAACGCAGGAAAACAATCTTTTTTTTAATACGTCATAAGAAAAGTCTTCTCCAAAAGCATATTGATAGGTCTTCTTTTGAATAGAGAAATAAAGATTAGTGCTTTTATTTAAATGAGATAGGAGAGTTTTACTCAGATTTTTGAAGTCTTTTAAATCTATAGAGTGCCCACATCTAAACAGATGAGCCCCTTTATCTTTCAAAGATCTATTATTACTATTTAAAAAAAACATCGGTTTATTAAACGCTAAAACGTCATAGCCAATGGAAGAGTAATCCCCTAAATAGAGAGAGCATCTCTCAATTAGAGGATAAATGAGGGGATAAAAGGGGAGGACAAGGAGGCCTGGGATTTGTTTATAATCATGAATCTTTTCGAGTGTTTTTTTAGGATCATGGGTCTTTGTTTTTAAAGTCATATTGGGATGGAGCTTGATTAAGATGTTAAAGTGCTCAGAGAGCTCTACAAACGTCTTTTTAGGGATCTGAAAAAAAGAACATGACTTTTCTGCATCTTCCCAAGTAGGAGCATAAAAAAGAATAGGTCTATCTTTTTTAAATCGAGAGAAAATATCTCGATCAGCTTTCTGATCAAAAAAGTCTTTGTGCTTTTGATAGTAGATGTAGCGATAGTTACCGATGCAGATACTCTCTTTAGGTTTGTGTGCGAGGGCTTTTTCTTCTAAAATCTTTTGGATCCTCTCGCCATAAAGAAGAAGGAGATCTACATCTTTGAAATGACCTTTAGGATCTATCCACTCAGAGTGGTACCCTTTATCTGAGCATCCATGAAAATGATAAACAAAACGAATAGGTTTGGACCAAAGAGGATTTTCGGGGTTTTTATTTTGCTCTTCATTAAGCATTGTTCTAAAAGAAGGCTCTGGAACAAAAGAATATAAAACAGCTGAAAAGTTCTCAACCAAATAGGGGATAGACCATTTTTTTAAAATAAAATCGACTTCTGGGTAGTAGTTTTGATAAAGTAACTTACAGCGGATCTTAGAGGAAATAATAGGAATTTCTAAAAGCGAACACAAAGGAGCAAGGTGATCAACAAAAAAATTATCGGGAGTCTCCAGCAGACCACAGGCATTTTTATTCATAACCCTATCGTAGTGTAATGTATTCACAAGTTCAAGATTTTTATCTCTATATCGCCTCTGAAAAAGGGTTAAGTGCTAATACCCAGATCGCTTATAAGCAGGATGTAGAACGTTTTTACAACTACCTTTTAGATATAGGTCTAGATGATTTTAAAAAAGTAAACCAGGAAAAGCTGCTCGACTTTTTAGATCGAATAAAAAAACAAGGCTATGCTTCTTCAAGCATCGCTCGTTACCTCATGACCATTAAAGTTTTTTTCCGATTTTTAAAACGTGAAGGAGACCTTCAGACCAACATTACTCTCTATTTGAAAAGTCCCAAAATTTGGCAAATAGTTCCAGAGGTTTTAAGTTCCTCTGAAATCACCCGTCTTTTAAAAGAGCCTAATTTAAAACTGGAGACAGAAGCCCGAGATCAAGCAATTTTAGAAGTGCTCTATGGAAGTGGTCTAAGAGTTTCTGAGCTCTGTCGTCTCAAAATTAATGATGTGAATGATACCTTTATCAAAGTCTACGGGAAGGGGAATAAAGAGCGCGTTGTCCCTATAGGAAAAAAAGCTATCGAAGCAATTGATTATTACTTAACTAATTTCAGAGTTGAAGATAAAGAACCTTATCTTTTTATTACACAAAAGAAAAAGTGTGTTGATCGAATTTTGATATGGAAGCGTATCAAGTACTATGGCCAAAGATCTGGAATTTTAAAAAACCTATCTCCACATACACTAAGACATTCATTTGCCACGCATCTTTTAGATAATGGAGCCGATTTAAGAGTTATTCAAGAAATGCTCGGTCACGCAAATATTGCAACAACTGATAGATATACTCATGTAAGCCAAAGTCGATTGAAAAAGGCTTTTAATGAGTTTCATCCAAGACTATAACTTCTTTTTCAAGATCTCATTAACAAGAGAGGGAGAGGCTTTTCCTCTAGATATTTTCATGACTTGACCCACTAGAAAACCGAATGCCTTTTCTTTGCCATTTTTAAAGTCTTCGACAGATTGAGGGTTCTCCTCTAAAACTTGATCGACAAGTTTTTCGATCAGCCCTTCATCGCGAACAGGTTGGTAATCAGGATTTTCATCTACAATAACCTCGCAGTCTTTTCCATCCATTGCAACCATATCATCTGCAACTGATTTAGCGATCTTTCCTGTGATTTTTTTGGAGTCAATCATATTGACAAGTTTTGCGACATTTTCAGGCAGAATATTAGACTCATAAAGAGTCATACCCGTATCTTTGAAGCGTCCTTGAAATTCTATAATAATCCAATTGCAAAGGTTTCGTGCATTTGAACACGTTTTTAAAGCTTCTTCAAAGTAGTCCGAAAGCTTTTTATCTTGAGTTAGAGTAATCGATTGATCTAGGGTCAATTCAAGCTCTTCCATGTAGCGCTTATTTCTTTCAAAAGGAAGCTCTGGAAGGCCTTTTGCTACTTCATCAATGTATTCTTGAGTGAGCGTAATAGAGGGGAGGTCTGGCTCAGGAAAATAACGATAATCCTCTGCTCCTTCTTTAAGACGCATCAATTTTGTTGTTTTGGATTCAGGGTCCCAACGGAAAGTCGATTGAGGAACAAGCTCATCTTGAGACTTATCTGGGTTTTTAGTGTATAGGTTTATTTGTCTTCGAACCTCAGCTTCAATCGCCATCTCTATAAAATTAAAAGAGTTCATGTTTTTAATTTCTATTTTATTTCGAAGCTCAGTTTCACCCTTTTTACGGACAGAGACATTTACATCAATTCGAAGCGAGCCCTCTTCCATGTTACAGTCAGAAGCGTCAATATAATGTAAAATTGCTCGGATCATCTTCGCATAGGCGGTAATTTCTTTAGGAGTAACTCCAATACAAGGCTTAGAAACGATTTCAATCAATGGAACTCCAGCTCTATTATAATCAACTCCTCCAAAACCATTGAAGTGTCTACAGGTTCCTGCATCATCTTCTAGATGAGTGTGATCTAAAGTCAGAGTCTTTTCTTTTCCATTTACTAAACAAGTAATGGTTCCTCCAATCACAATAGGGTGGTCAAATTGAGTGATTTGAAAGTTTCTTGGACTGTCTGGGTAAAAGTAAGACTTACGATCAAAACGACTAACCGGTGCTATTTTTGCCGCGATAGCATGTCCCCATTGAACTGCCTTGCGTACAGCTTCCTTGTTTAAGATAGGAAGGGTTCCCGGATGACCTGTACAAACAGTTGTAATATTGGTGTTCGGTTCATCTCCAAAGCTGTTAGGCGCAGAGCTAAAAAGCTTTGATTTGGTGTTTAATTGAGCGTGAATTTCTAAACCTACAACGGTTTCCCAATCTTCGTAATTCATACCGCCTCCTTTGCAATCGATGGAATTTGTATATTTTCAGGTCTAGCTTGTTCAAAGGCGTGAGCGCATCCAATTAAAAAGCCATCTTGTCTATGTTTTGCAATCATTTGAAAACCAATAGGGTTTCCATTCTGAGCAAATCCTGAAGGGACGCTAATGGCTGGTAGCCCTGTTAAATTAGCGTGAACAGTATAAAGATCCATCAGATACATCGAAACCGGATCTTGAATGGATCCTGTTTCAAAAGCAGGTGTTGGAGCAGTTGGCATAACGACTAAATCACAACTTTCAAAAGAAGTCGTAAAAGCATCTAAAATTCGACCTCTAGCGCCTAGTGCCTTTTTATAATAAGAACCAGAAAAACCAGAAGAGAGAACAGAAGTACCCAGGATAATTCTTCTTTTAACTTCAGCTCCAAAGCCATGTTCTCTAGTCAAATCATAAACCTCATCCAAAGTCATAGCATATTGGTTGCGGTTACCATACCGTATCCCATCAAACCTAGCTAAATTTGTTGAAGCTTCAGCAGTCGCAATAATGTAATAAGTAGGCATTGCATACTTTAAAACTTTTAAGTTGATTTCTATAATTTCTGCACCCAAATTCTTTAGTACTGAAATAGAAGCATCGAAGGATTTTTTCATTTCGTCTGAAAGATTGGTTAGAAAATGATAGGGGACACCAACACGAACCCCTTTTAAATCTTGCTTTAACTGTCCTTGAATATTTTCTTTCGGATGATTTAATGAATTTGAATCATGAGGGCAGTGCACTCCAAGAACTTCTGCTATGAGCGCCATATCTTGTGTCGTATAAGCAAAAGGACCGATCTGATCGAGAGATGAACCAAAAGCGACTAAACCATATCGAGAAATTCTTCCATAAGTTGGTTTGTAACCTACAAGTCCACAATAAGAAGCAGGTTGTCTAACAGATCCTCCAGTATCAGAGCCAATTGAGAGAGGAGCTAGTCTCGCAGCAACTGCAGCAGCAGACCCTCCAGAAGAGCCTCCAGGTGTACAGGCTAAGTTCCAAGGATTATGAGTTTTTAAAAAGGCAGAGTATTCTGTAGCACCTCCCATAGCAAACTCATCTAAGTTCGTTTTTCCAATAAGAATAGCATCCTCTTCTTCTAGGAGTCGAGTGCTCGTAGCATCAAAAAGAGCTTCGTAGTTTGCAAGAAGCTTAGATGCGCACGTTGTTCTCTCTCCTTTAATATGGATGTTGTCCTTGATTGCAATAGGGATCCCAGCAAGCTTTCCAAGTTTGCCTCCACTCTTTTTTTTCTCGTCCAACTCTTTTGCCTTTCGAAGAGTCCTTTCTGGAAATAGCTGTAAAAAAGAGCCTATTTTTTTATCGATATTTTCTATTCGATTCAGAAAGTAGTTCGTTATCTCTACAGCTGAAAGCTGGCCGGAAACAAAAAGATGCTGAAGTTCAGTAGCCGTTTTTTCGTACATAGTCTCCTAGTCTTTTTTTATGATTGGGGGAACCTTTACCATTCCACCCATATGGTCGGGAGCATTCTTTAAAAATGCATCTCTAGGAAGGAGGTCTTTTACAACATCGTCACGCATCAGATGTTTATGGTCCTTGATGATTTGATTGCACAGATAACAACCTTCAAGATCCAACTCATCGAGAAGCTCAACAAAATCTAAAATTTTTGAGAGGTCTTTTTGTAAGCTTTTAGTCTCTTGTTCAGTAACTGCAATTCTGCTTAGTTTTGCTAAATTAGCAACTGTTGTATCATCTATTTGTGACATTGAAACAAATCCTTTGAAAATCATGGGTATTATAATGTCTTTTGGATAAATCACAAGAAATTTGAAGAAAGACAAATAAAAATTTAATTATTTTCGGCCCTTAGAAATAGAGGGGTCTTTCCTCTTAAATACCTTATAATAATTTTTTTAGGAAAAGATGGTTGCCCTTTTTTTAGTGATATCCAGCCTAACGACCGCTTTCTTTATTAAATCTTAATGAAAAATTCTTATAATTTGCTTATTATATTTAGAACACTTATTTCAAAGGAGAAGACAGGTATGAGTATTTATGGATCAAGTTTAAGTAGGGGAGAGCAAAATCTAAGACATCTGGCAGGCCTTGAAGGTGGATCTCCTCCGGTCTCATCTGACATCAGATATGAAATAGACCAAGCCCATTCAACCCCTCTTTCGAATATGGTTTCTTCCACATTTAATGGACTTGCATCTGCTTTAGATCTTGGAACTTCAATCGCTTTTCTCAATCCATTATTTTTTTCAACGGACTTAAGAGCAAGCATCATTGGAGCTAATCCTGAAAAAGTTTGTGGAGCATGTCTAGAAAATACAAAACATCTCCAAGATCTATCAAAATGGGTTTCAGATAATTATGAGGGTGCAGGGGTACGAGTTTGTAACTTTATAGATAGCTTTGGTATTCCCTTTCAACCTTCAAAAGAGCCAAGCTTTCTTGCAACTAAGCTTAGCGGAACATGGATCGACACTCAAGTAAGAGCCTTAGTCTCTGACACACTTTCTTACTTAGATGCAACAGAGCAAGCAGGCACTTGCAGTGCTTCAATCGTGGCTGAAAAAGGTGAATCTTTTTATCTTTGCAGATTGACGAACTATGCAGGTTCAGTCGTAGGAACAGCGAAAGACATGATTCAGCATGAATATGCTTATCACGTATTTACAGCCGCTGCCGCAGGACTTGCTCTTTGGACGTTTGCTGAGAATAGTGCCCTTCCTCAAAAGTCTGAAGCGCGTGCTATAGAACTTTTAAATGAGCGATATACAGATATAGTAGAGGCTTTCAACGAGAAAAAAGATGAAGCTACTATTGATTATCTAGCAAAAGTCGATCTTAAAGATGTTTCAGAAGGAATTGTTAGAAATGAAAGACAAATGCTAAATGAGCTTGCTGATTTGGATCTTGCTACTCTAACTGCTGAAAAAAGAGCTGCTATTATTAAGCCGATTGTGGATCTTGCAAGAGAACATATAGGTTAATTAGCTCCAAAAGCTGAATTGATAAAAGCCTTAGATCTTAAGAAGACTGAAGTAAGTCTTTTGCGAGGTCTTTGGCTTTTTTGTTTTTCCCGCCTAGCATTCTCTCTATTTCCTGTATCTTTTGTTTATCTGATAGTAGATTAATCAAAGAGTAGGTTCTCTCTTTTTCTTGCTCTTTATGTATAAGGTAATGGTGCGTTCCACAAACAGCAACTTGAGGAAGGTGGGTAATGGCAATCACTTGCTTTGACTGGCTTACTTGCTTTAGAAGCTTCCCTATTTTAGGAGCTGTTTCACCCCCTAAATTTGTATCAATTTCATCGAATATTAAAGTAGGTGTCTCTTCTAAGTCAGACAAGAGAACTTTTAGAGCCAAAAGAACGCGAGAGAGCTCTCCGCCACTTACTTTTTCTCGAAGAGAGGTTCTCTTCTCGCCAAGATTGGCCTTTAAAAAGAATTCAACAGATTCATTTCCAAGGGGACTTGGATCTCCTTTTGTAAGATCTATCTCAAACGCTGCATTTTGTAAGTTTAAGAGATTAAAAAGTCCCTTTATCTTCACTTCCAAAGTGCCTTTAGCTTGTTCTCTTTTTTTAGTGAGTTGATTAGCTAAGCTATTATATTCAATTTGATTTTTTGTAATTTGAGATGTGAGGCGCTCTTTTTCTTGAGAAAGATCTAAGTGAGACAATAGTTTTTTGGACAAATTTTCTTTAAATTCTATGACTTCTTTGAGTGAGGGGCCATAGCGCTTTTTTAAATGATTTAAGAGTTTTAGCCTTTCATCTAAATCTAAAAGCGTCTCAGGATCATTTTCGATTTGATCGCGATAGTTTAGAAGGGATAAGGAAACTTCTTTTAACTCTTCTGTAGCTCCTTTAAATACTTGCATCAAAGCATCAAGCTTGGGGTCAGCTTGTGTGTATTTTGAAAGAAGAGTCAACTGAGCCCCTAGAGTAGATAAAAGCGAGGGGTCTGTTTCTTGCAAAGTGTCTGTTACTTCAGAGAGAGCTTGAATACGTTCTTTAGATTGAGCAAGCCTTTGGTATACTTCAAAGAGCTTCTCTTCTTCGTCAGAAGATTGAATCTTAGCCTCTTCAATTTCTTTGAGTTCAACGGTCCATCTCTCTTTAAGAGAAGAACTCTCTTTCTCATCTTCTTCAAGCTTATAAAGCTCATTTTTTAGGTTTTGAACTTCATTGAAAATAAGAGAGACGCTTTTCGTGAGATTTAGATGATCTCCAAAACGATCCAAGGTTGATCGGTGCGTTTCAAGCTCAAAAAGCTTTTGAGTACCATGTTGTGAGACTACTTCAATTAGATGAGGAGCTATCTTTTTTAAAAGATGCAAAGGAGCCCACTGGCAATTAATAGAGATTTTACTTTTACCGGTTAACTTGATCTCTCTTTGAATGAGTAGCTCTTCACTGGCATCTATTTCAAGGCCTGCATCTTTAATGTGACGGTAGACTTCAGAGGATTTAGGAAGGTCAAAGTGAGCTTCAACTAAAGCTTCATCCTCTCCCATGCGAATAATTTGAGGGTCTAGCCTCGAGCCGAGTATCAATGAAAGCGCTTGTAAGATAGCTGTCTTTCCAGCGCCAGTTTCTCCTGAAAAGATATAAAACCCCTGATCAAAAGTAAGGGTCGCTGACTGAATCAGAATGATGTTTTTTATCTGCAGTTTTTTTAACATTTAGCTTAAGACTTGTTCATAAGTCTGAAAGTGTTTTTTACAGACTTTTTCAAGGCCCTCAGCTCCGAGCTTCTGGGCAATTTTTCTTCCTACTTCTTTTGTTTTTGCGGAAGCACCTTTAGGAAGAATGAATCCAATCTCTTCTCCCAATTGATCAATGCTCTCTAAAAAAGCTGATCTGGCTAAAATGGCTGCTGCTGCAACTACAACATCTTCTTCTGCCCTAGGATGAATATTTAAGCAAAGATTTTCTTTCTTTTTCTCAATAGCTGATGAAATCAATGTTTTAGAAGCAAACTGATCAATAATGACCTTTGTGCAACCCGATTTGGTCACCATCTGGTCAACGATGGTAGCATGTGCCCAGGCTAAAAGGTGATTTAAATTGCGAAACTTTGAATAGAGTTCATTATACTTAGGAGGATTGATTCGTAGAATATGATGGGCAAATTCCTTTTTGACCTCTTTAGCAAATGCAAGTGTCTTTTTATCAGAAAGTTTTTTGTTATCTTTAATTCCCATCTTTAAAAGTCTTAGTATACCTTCCTCATTAGCGTACACACCTGCAATACAAAGCGAACCAAAAAAGTCTCCCTTTCCCGCTTCATCTGTTCCAATGTGAGGAACACGGTCTACGTATTCTTCAGGATTGGTGTAAGTGAATTTTTTTAGGATTTCAGGTTCTATATAGAACTCAATAAATTCCCGCATGTTCTTGCCTTGTACCATGAGCTTTCCAGATTGATAAAGGGAAACTGAAACTCCAGTTTTATTTGCACTAAAAAGTGTATAAGGAGGCTGGGTAAGTGAAAACCCAAATTCTTGAAGATCGAATTTAAGCTTTTCGGCTAATCCTAAATCGATATTAGTTACAAAACAGGATGCATTTTTTTCTTTTTTTGACATAATGACTTTAAATACTTATAAGAGTAAGAAGAAACGGTATCAAAAAGCGAAAAAAATTGCATTAGCAATTTAACAAAAGACTGGGGTTTCTATGCAAGAATCGACACAAAAGATCGGGGAAATGTTTAAAGAGAGGAGAGTAGAGCGAAATCTTTCTCTAAAGGAAGTAGGGACAGCAACCTCAATACGTATTAACTATTTGAAAGCTCTAGAAGAGGGAGAATTGTTTAATTTGGTTCCACCTGTTTATGCAGGAGGCTTTATGAAACAATATGCGGAGTTTTTAGGACTTGATGGAAATAGAATCCTTAAAGAACAAACAGCTAAATTAAAAGGGCCCTTTAAGCAAGATTTTGCTTATGGACTCGGAACTTTAGAGGTTAGACCTACCCCTGGACAGGGAATGAAATGGTTTCCAAATTTAATGAGGATAGCAATTGGACTTGGTGTTATTTTTTGCGCGTGGTTTTTTGCTAAATATCTAGGGGTAATTTCTTGAATTCTTATGCAAAACTCAAAGGCTGGGTTTCCCTTTTTCTGAAAGGGGTTTTTATGGGTATTGCGGATTTAGTGCCTGGAGTTTCTGGAGGAACAATTGCTTTTGCTTTAGGCATTCATCCAGAACTCCTTAAAAGTCTGAAAACTCTGAAAATTTCTTCTATAAAGCACCCTAAACAAATTGCATGGTTCTTATTATCGGCGATCCTATTTGGAGCTTTAACAAGCTTAGCTCTTGGGTCACATCTTATTTACTATCTACTCAATCATCCCTTTTATCAAAGCCTTCTAAGAGCTCTATTTATGGGCCTGATATTGGGTTCTATTTTTTATTGCCTTAAAAAAATTGTGAAATGGAATCTCATGCGTTTTCTTTCTCTTTTCCTCGGTTCCATTGCAGCTCTGACCATTTGTTTCTTTAATTTTAATTTTGGTGATCAAGAAGCTTATAACGTTCCTCTAAAAGTTGAAATAGATGCCGTTCCAATGGCTGGTATTGCCAATTATGACTTTGACTCTCATGAGCTCAAAGATGTGAATCTCTCTCACCTAAAAGGACTTTTAAAAGATGGTTACATAGAATCTAATACTTGGATTTATAATCAGCATTTTCAAAAATATGTTCAGGCCGATAGTTGCTTAGAATTTACTTACAATCACTACATTGACTTTAAACTCATCTCATGCGGCGCACTTGCTATTTGTGCGATGCTTTTACCTGGAATTTCTGGAAGTCAAGTCATGCAGATGTTTGGATCTTATGAAACCATCATTGAAGCTATAGCTATATGGACAAAACAACTTACCCTTGGGTCTTTCCTTAACCCTTCATTTTGGGTTTTATTCAATGTCGGAATGGGAATCCTTTTGGGCATTGCTCTTTTTTCAAGAATTTTTATTTTTTTATACCGTAAGTATTACTACGCAACGCTCTCCCTTCTTGTCGGCTTTATGTTAGGCTCTTTGCCCTCTCTTTGGCCTTTTTGGAGTTTGAGCTATAAACTTCAATTGAATCAAATAGGGTCAAAATTGCTCCTTGAACGCTTAAAGCCCCTTGTGCCTAATTTCTTTGAATTTCAGACTTGGCTCGTTTTTTCTATGACCCTTATAGGCATAAGTATTCTATTACTCCTTGAGCGGATTGAAGCTAAAAAAGAAGACGTAAACGTAGTCACATGAAAAGTATTGTTGTTCTATTACCAGGCCTTTTTGATGTCCCATTAAAAGAATTAGAAGGGCTCTCCCCAGTAGAAAAAGCCGTTTGCCCAATACTTGATGAAATTGCTCAACAAGGGCAGTGGATTAAAGTAAATGCTCAAAAAGGGGGGCTAGAGGATTCGCTTTTAGAGTTGTTTGGGCTAGATAGCGAAAAGGCAAACCTGACTAGAAGCTCGCTTGAAGTCTATTCTAAAGAATATCCTTTCAAACCCAATCAATGTGCTTTTCTTTTTCAATTTTTTACTCTTTATGAAGATCAAGTCGTTCATAGGGATCCTTCTCTCTTAAAAGAGAATGAACTTAACCTCTTTTGCAGAGACCTTAATGAAAATTTTGGATCTTGGGCTCATTTTTTACCGACTCAAAATTCATCAGGAGTTTGCATTTTTAAAGAACCGTTTGAACGCGATGATGAGGCCATCGTTCCCTTGGATCCTATTAGCTTAAAATATTCAGAGGTTTTACCTCCTTTCTTTAAAAGAAAAAAACGACTAGAAAAAATTGAAGCCCTTCAAACATTTCTCAATAATCATCCCCTAAATTTAGTTAGGAGAGATTTTGAAGAATTTGTTGCTAATGGTCTTTTCTTTCATGGAGCTGGCGCACCTCTAAATGCAATAGTATCCAAAACTTTTTATAAACGTTTTTGTATGTATTCCCCTAAGTCTTCATCTAGAGGTCTTGCAAACCTATTGAAAATTAAGCAACTTCAAGTAGAAGAAAAAGCCGCTTTTGCTCACTTTAATAAATTGATTGAAACTACGGAAGAGGGTTTAGCCGAGTGTCAAACAGTCGTCTTAGAACTACATGAAATTTTAGAGAGTACTTTTAAGGGAAATCTGCTAGAAAAAATTAAACGCTTAGAATACCTTGATCGTAACCTGCTCGCACCCTTACTTGAATTATCCAAAAGAAGTGGGGCTCAAATCATTTTAACGCCTCTAAAACAAACCAATATAAACACACGAAACTTTACAGATCTGCCAGTCCCTTGGATTGTCTACAATCCTAAACACAAAAAGGGACTCGAAGCTATTTTGTCTTTTAGAGAAAGTGAACTCAATCGAATCAAAGGAAGTTTCTCTATCAGAAACTTAGCCTCCCAGTTTCTCTATTGACGCTCAGCTGATTTTTCTTTAGTTGCTCTTGAAAACTATCAGAAAGAATATCCAAGTCTTTATGCTGTCTTCTACGTTTAAAGAAGATACTTTTTGACTTGTAGTGACGAACAGAATCTAGGTTTATCAAATAGGGGATTCCCTCAACATAGAAAAGATGCCCAAGCGAGAGGTTTCCATGAATTAAATTGGCATGCTCTAGCTTCTTTGCAATTGCAAAGGTCTCTTTGATGCTTTTTTCATGCTCGATCTCGGGAATTTTAGAATCATTAAAAAAATCTGAGCCTTTCATCCCTTTGATATGTTCCATAATTTGATAGGAGGTTGTTCTGAAAGGACCCTCCCTTTTTTCAAGAACTGCTATTGCTTTTGCACTGTTAATATCTATTTTGTCAAAGAGATAGCTATAATAAAAGGCGCGCAAAGCTTCTGAAGAAGAGTAAGGGATGAGCTGCTTGAAGCAATGACGGAAACCTGAGATGTTATATCGTTTAATCACATATTTTTTCCCTGAGATTTTCCAAGTTAAAATACTTCGAGACTCAGCATCTTTAATCCAATGTTTTTTCTTATTAAAAGGATCGTCAGGGTTAACAAATAGAGAATTAAGGTCTTCAGAATAATAATCAGCACGACAGATTAGAAGCCAGTTGCCATCTTTTCTATAGATGAAATCAGGATTGTCTCTGAAAAAATTAGCGTTGATGGAATGGTCGTCAGGGTAAATACTGCGGTAAACGATCAGAGAAATAAGTATCGAAAAAACAACTGCAAAGATCCATTGTTTGTTTTTTTGTGACACCATATCATTGAGACTTTTAGTGAAAAACAAGGATTATACTCCTTTTTAAGGGATTTTAGTAAACACAATTGAATTATTTTTGATCTTTTTTGAGCATTTTAAGAAGTCCTCTATAGGGAGAAAAACGGTAACTTTTGTTATAGGAGCTGGCAAAAGTTAAAATTGTGAAAGAAGCGAAGAGAAGAAGCCCAAACCAGGGGGTAGCCGCTAGGCAAAGGCAATCAATTATAAATCCTTGTGTGATAAAAAAAGCAAAACTTGCCCACCATCCAAGAGAAACCCATTTTGTAAATCGAATACTATTTTCTTTCATATGTTCTCCAAGGTATCAAGCACTAAGTTTAAGTGATAATCATTATTTTGTCAACTAAATTATTAAGTGTCATGGTGTTAAAAAATATTTTAAAAAATGCACTCTACCTGCTTAATGTTGTAACTTATTTATGGTGAGATGCATGTGAATTTGTCATCTATATGGAGCAATAAAATAGAAAATTAACTCAAAAAGCTTTAAGCTGCTTCCATGAACGATCGATCCTGGATACAACAGATTCAACCTCAAGATGAAGATGAACACTTCATGAGAGAAGCTCTTAAAGAGGCTCAGAAGGCCTTTGATACTGAAGAGGTCCCTGTGGGGGCTGTGCTGGTCCAAGATGGAAGAGTGATCGCTCGAGGGCATAATCAAGTAGAGATTTTAAAAGATGCAACAGCACATGCTGAAATGATCTGTATGACTGCAGGCTCTTCTCATCTGGAAAATTGGCGGCTAAAGGGGACTACCCTTTATTGTACACTAGAGCCTTGTACCATGTGTGCAGGTGCTATGCTTTTATCTCGTATTGATAGGCTTGTGTGGGGAGCTCCCGATTTAAGGCATGGGGCCGGAGGGAGTTGGATTAACCTCTTTGAAGAAAAGCACCCAACACACACATTAAAAATCAAATCAGGGGTGCTGCAAAGCTATGCTGCTCACCTCATGCAAGAATTCTTTTCTCTAAGACGGGAGCGGTAATGGAACAAGATCTTCAAATTTTACTCAAAGAAATTGTAGAAGCGCAAACTAAAAAGCTTTATAAAATGGGAACTCTAATTCACCCCCGGCTAACGGAAGAAGATCTTTTGCAGCCCAATGACTATCCCGAACTGGAAAACAACCCTCTTTTTCGCTACGAAGAAGGAGTGTTAGAAGGGGTTAAAACAGTAGAAATGGCGCTAATTGCTTATTTCAAAGATCAAAATTTAGAGACGGCTTCTTTTGCGGAATCGGTAGATTCTCAACCTTAAACGATCCCAAATCGAAATCTTTTGATTTTGACCAATCTTATCAAGAGTCTTATTGATGAAACTTTCATGAGACTCGTATGTCTCATAAAGATGAACAATTTTAGAAGATTCTTTTCTCCGTCTCCGTGAGATAAAAAAATCATCGATTTTGTGAGTAAAAGCAAAAGGACTCTGCTTTTTCTGAATAATTACCATATATAAATAGGTAAAGGAAAAGACGAGAATGTGCGCTAGAAAAGCAATTCCATTTAGATTGGAAATATCTTGAAAAAGATAAAGTGCAACTAAACCAAGTCCTAGCCACTTGACTTTAAGGGAGTAGGTGGGAATAAAAGCAAAGGTAGCATGAGGATTAGAAAAACAATATGCGACCACTAAGGGGACCATTGAAAAACTAATTCCAAATAAAGGGGTGGTTTTTTGAAAAGAATGTCCCAAAATGAGCGCGAAAAGGCAAGCGAAAAAAGAAGGAATGAAAAACAGTTTTGCTGTTTCCTTTTGTCCTAAATAAGAATGAACTTTGCAGCCAATGAACCAGAGCAAATAGATATCAAAACAAAGGGTGAACAGAAAATAAAAAGTAAGAGATCCTTCGATCTCTGGAACAAAAATATAAGTGAGTGGTTGCCAAATAAAGCCCGATTTAAGTCCTTTGAAAGAAAAGGCAAATAAGTTTAAAAAAGAAATTTTTAAACGCATTCCAAGTAAAGAATTGAAAAAACCCGATAGAGCACCAAAAGACAAAGTCACAATCATTAAGTATTTGATGAGTTTTGGCGTAGGTACTGGATTTGCTGAATATCTATTATACATTATTGAATCTTGCCCCCTAAAAACAGATCATTACTTTAAGTGTTGTTTTAATAAATGAGTAGTTTTTTTGATAGGATAAATGTAGAAAATCCTACTAATCCAATTTGAAAAGTTAAATTATTTAACTTTTATTGTAGTCGCAAAGCTGATTAAACAATCAGCTTTGAGAGTTAGACAAAGTGTCGAGGTGTCTCTAATAAACCTATTCCGAATCCGAACCTTGCATTTCATCAGGTTTTACCTTCATAACGCTTTTAGGTAGAGTTGGTGTGAAATCTGTGTTTGCTGGATCAACATCCCTATAACCAAGAGGCTGACCATGAGTGTCAAGAGGAAAATCTCGAAAATTGAATGTTACAGTTTCTAATAAACTAGTAGTTGGTTTTTCTGGAACTTCTTTTCCAAAAGGGGTAGTAATTTCAGGTTTTACGGTAAATACCTTTACTGAATCACTCCAACTCAATGTAAAGGTTATTTTTGTTGGTTTACTGGTTTCCCATTTTTCCATGCAATCTGTAGCAACTCTTGAAACCCTTTCTACAAAATTCAATGTAGTATAGAGAGGTACGTTAGTAAATCGTGACACCACCGTAAATTCACCATCACTTGCTAAGTTAATTGAATGTCCTCGAAGCGCGTAGGAAGACTCTCCTTTTGGTTTCCAGCAAAAAGTTGCAGTTTCTCTTACTGTTTCGTCTGTGTGACTGTTTGCTGTTATAGTTGGATTAGTAACAGGCGCTGCTGTTTTACTTATTGTTCCACCCATTTTTTGCATCCTTAGTTGTAAAGTTGTTTTATTCCAAAGATATTAAATATTTAATTTCTAAAACACAAGTGCATTCTTCAATCAAAAAAAAGTAGAGGTTAAACTAAAGATTACTTTTTTAGTTAACTAGTGAAGCATTCGTTGAAAATTTTAGAGGGTAACCTATCTTACTAATCAGTTAGCGTATAAGAGCGTTGAACTGCCCCAGGTTGAGCATGCTCAGAAGCTATAAGTTCTAGTACACAAGTACACTGTTCATTTTTGAAGAAGAACAGGCATCAGTCTTTTCCATAGTAGGGACAGTTTGGGAGTGCAAGCCTGCTGGTATTATAGTATTAAAGGGTGAAACTGTACTCAGTTTATCCTTTATTAACTTTAAAACTATAATAATTCCAAATATCTTAAGCTCTTAGCATATAAAAAAGAAGCCCTTTTTGGAAGTTGATGAGGTGGGATTAAAATAAAAATCAGAATTATTGACGTTGATTTACATGGACCCAGTCGCCATCTAGCTCGGGACCATTTGAGGCAGAGGCGGTAGCGGTAGATTTCCTAGAGTCAATAAACAATTGGTTAATGCGTAACGTCAGTGAACCTTCAGGTAAGTCGTCTAGAAAGTTTTTAGGGTTTATATCCTTGTTATTAGGAGCTATAAAACTTCCTATCTCAGAGAGCGATCTTTCGGTTTGTAATTCGACACTTGCTTTAGCCACAGATGCTCTAGCATCTATAAAGTTTGAAGAAAAATTTAATGGTGCATTCTTCATTTGGGAAGAATGCGATCCTTTCTGTAAGCTTGAGAAATTAGTCTTTATAAACATCTCTTTGTAATTATGAGACCAGTTCAACGTAAATTTTACTTTAAATTTGTCAGGAGATTTCCCTGGACCCAAAGAAAGTCTGACAAATTCAAGAACTCTATCTTCAAAACCTTGCTCAAGAAGTAGTCGGTGGTTTGGTGCGCCTAGTGATAGTACATAAATAGAACCTGCTGACAAGTCAATTCTGCTAGCTTCGAGGACTTTAGAAGGGGCGTTATTAGGTTGCCAACATATACATGCAGTCTTTTGAACATTAGGGTGAATGTAGGCTTGTACGTTTAATATACTTAGACTAGTAAGGGCTGAAACTGCACTCATTTCATCCTTCCTTAACTTTAAAATTGTAATAATTTCTAAGAGATTAAATCCCTAACATCAAAAAAACAAGCCTATTCGTTGAGTTGATGAGGAGGTGTAAAATAAAAATTTGTTTTGTAGTTAATTTAAATAAAAATCTTTTAAATAGGAGATATTTTTAACCCAAACCTTAAGGGGGAAAATCTGAAATCGACTTATTTAGCGTTAAATTATTTTTTGATTCATATTAAAAATTAAAAATTTCTGGAATCTATTTCGCTGTTTCAGTAAACTACTCACCAATCATTTAACGCGAGGTCTAGGAGACATCACATATGAAAGAAAAAATACACCCTGCTTATCAAGAAGTTCTTTTCATTGATTCAACAACTAATGCTAAGTTTCTTTGCTTTTCTACACTGCAAACTAAAGAAACTGAAAAGCATGAGGGTAAAGAATATCCTGTTCATTACGTTTCTGTGAGCTCTGATTCACATCCTACTTATACAGGAAGTGCTAAGTTTGTAGATACCGAAGGTCGAATTGACAAGTTCCGTAATCGCTATAAAACGAAGTAATCTTAAGAGCTTTTTAACATGATGCAAGAAAGGGTCTTAACGCTTCTAGCTGACTTAAGTGAAGTAGAGGCTAAACTCGGCGACCCCGAAGTTATCTCAAATCAAAAAGAGTTCAAAAAACTCTCCCAAAAGTATGCCTATTTGTCAGATCTCAAAGAGCTTTGGGAACAAAGGCTAATTCTTCTTAAGAGTCAATCTGATAACCGAGAACTTCTAAAACTTGAGCAAGATGCAGAGTTCTCTCTTCTCCTTGAACAAGAAATTACTCAAACTGACCAAAATCTAAAAGAAATAGATAGCCGAATTGATCAGCTATTAGTTCCTCCTGATCCAAAGGACAACTTTAATACAATAGTAGAGTTGCGTGCTGGAACAGGAGGGGATGAAGCGGCTTTATTTGTAGGTGACTGCGTTCGTATGTATCGTTTTTATGCAGACAAGATGGGTTGGAAGTGCGAAGCTTTAAGCGCTAGTGACGCGGAAGTCGGGGGCTATAAGGAATATATAATGGCCATTTCAGGAAAAAATGTTCATAGATACATGCAGTATGAGGGGGGAACTCACCGGGTTCAAAGAGTTCCGGCAACAGAGTCTCAAGGAAGAGTGCATACCTCTGCAATAACCGTTGCCATACTTTTAGAAGCTGAAGAAGCTGATATCCAAATCACTGAAAAAGATTTAAGGATTGATACTTACAGGGCATCAGGGGCTGGTGGACAGCACGTAAACACAACGGATTCAGCGGTTCGCATTACACACTTGCCAACAGGAGTCGTGTCGCATTCTCAACAAGAGAAGAGCCAACATAAAAACAAAGACATAGCGATGAGGCTTTTAAAAGCTAAAATCCTCGAGCATGAGGAGAGAAAGTTAAAGGCTGAGCGTTCTTCAGTAAGAGATGCTCAGGTGGGGACTGGGGACCGCTCAGAGCGTATTCGCACCTATAACTTCTCTCAAAACAGATTGACTGATCACCGCATCAACCTCACCCTCTATTCGCTTGATCGTATTCTTAATAGTGGGGACTTAGAAGAAGTTTCAAATGCTCTAATTGCATATTATCATCAGAAGAAAATAGAAGCATCGACATGATTACTCTCCAAGAAGTATTAAAAAAATCAACAGACTATCTGGCCCAAAAAGAAGTGCCAAATGCAAGACGCCAAGCAGAAGAGATTATCTCTTACTGTTTAAAAAGGCCGAGAATAGACCTTTATATCTACTTTGACCAGCCTATTCAAGAAGAAGAACTTCTTAAGATTCGCAAAAATTTATCTCGCAGAGCTAAACGAGAGCCTCTTCAGTATATTGAAGGTGAAGTTGAGTTTTATAGCGCAAAATTTAAAGTCGGGCCCTCTGTGTTAATTCCTAGACAAGAAACAGAACTTTTAGTTGATCAGATCGCTTCTATTCTAAAACAGGAGCCTCTAGAAGGAAAAATTCTGTGGGATTTAGGAACAGGATCTGGGTGTATAGGAATTAGTTTAAAGAAAATGTTTCCAGAGCTGCGCGTCATTTTGAGCGATTTGTCTGAAAAAGCGCTACAACAAGCCAAAGAAAATGCGGTCTTTAATGATGTTGAAGTGGAATGCTATTTAGGCGACCTTTTTGAGGCTTTTGAAGGTCAAGTTGATTATTTGGTCTCTAACCCTCCATATGTCTCTGAAGCCGAATATCAAGAGCTAGAGCCTGAAGTGAATTGCTATGAGCCGAAAATGAGTTTTGTCCCTGGTCCTACAGGGCTTGAGATTTATGAACGCCTTGAAAAAGACCTTATAAAAATTTTAAAAAAGCCTGGAAAAGCTTGGTTTGAAATAGGGTCTCAACAAAAAGAAGCTCTTCAAAAAATCTTTGAACAAAGCAAGAACTTTAAAATTCAATTTGAAAAGGATTATGCAGGGCATAATCGCTTCTTTTTACTTGAATTAGAATAGTTTTTTGAAGTATCCTACGTTCTTAATTATATTAAAAATAAGCTGATATGTTTGATTTTTTAACAAGCCGATTAGAAAAGATTGTAACCCCTTTGTTTGGTCAAAAAAACCTAACTGAGGATAATGTTAAAAAAGCTGTTTCTGAAGTGAGACTGGCTCTTTTAGATGCTGATGTAAACTATAGTGTTATCAAGACATTTATCCGCAGAGTTAAGGAAAAAGCTTTAGGTGAGTCTCTGATTAAATCGGTAAAATCAGGTGAGCAATTCATTAAAATTGTTCATGAAGAGCTCATCGATCTAATGGGAGCCGAAGCGAAAGAAATCGATCTTAAGCAAAGCCCAGCTTTGATTATGGTTTGTGGATTACAAGGATCAGGTAAGACTACTTTTTGTGCGAAGCTTGCCTACTACTTAAAGAAAGAAAAAAAAGCGTCAAGCATTTTACTTGTAGCTTGTGATAGACAAAGACCAGCAGCTATCGAACAGCTTAGACAGATGGGAGCGAAGATAGACGTTTCTGTTTTTGCAGATGAAGGGCAAGAAAACCCCGTTCGAGTTGCAAAGTCAGCGTTAAAATCTTTAAAGACTAATCCTCATGATGTGGTTATCTTTGATACAGCTGGAAGACTTCATGTAGATAAAGAACTCATGAAAGAGTTGAAAACCATTAAAGAGGTCGTAGAGCCTACTGAAATTTTATTCGTCGCAAACGCAATGCTTGGACAAGATGCTGTAAATGTCGCCAAGCAATTTCATGATGAAGTCGCATTTGATGGAACAGTCTTAACCATGTTAGATGGAAACACTCGTGGAGGAGCGGCCCTTTCAATTGTTGAGGTTACTCAAAAGCCTCTAAAGTTTGAAGGGATCGGTGAAAAAGTTGAGGATATTCAACTCTTCCACCCTAAATCTATGGCTGACCGTATCTTGGGGATGGGTGACACCATCAACTTGGTAAGGAAAGCTCAAGAGCATATGTCTGAGACTGATGCTCAAGAATTAGAAAAGAAAATGAGAAAAGCCACCTTCAATTATGAAGACTTTCTCAAGCAATTTTCAATGATCAAGAAAATGGGATCAATAAAAGGTCTTTTAAAAATGCTTCCCGGAGGAAGCATGCTGAAAGATCTCCCTATTTCAGATCAAGATTTTATGAAAAATGAATCGATAATCCTCTCTATGACGTTAAAAGAAAGACAGGAACAGGTTGAGATTATTATGCCAAGACGCCGCAGACTTGCGAAAGGCAGTGGATCTACAATAGATGACGTTAATAGACTGATTAAGAATTTTAAGAAATGTAAACAAATGATGAAATCAATGCCAAAAGGCAAACAATTAGAAAAGCTCATGGGAGGAACTTCATGGCAGTAAAAATTAGATTAAGAAAACAAGGGAAAAAGGACCGCGCTTTTTACCGTATCGTAGTAGCTGATAGCCGCTTACCGAGAGATGGCAAGTACTTAGAAATGCTTGGATGGTACAACCCTTTTAACGAAGACAATAAAGCTCAGCTTGATGGCGAAAGGCTTGATCACTGGTTAAGCGTTGGAGCTCAACTTACTGATAAGGCTCAATCTATTGCGAAGCAATTTCAACCAGATATTTTAAATAAATATTTAGCGAAAAAGATTAAGAAAAAATCAAAAAAGAAAAAAGTAGAGAAGAAGGCTGTTGCCGTAGAATCTCCTGTTGAAAAAGTTGTAGCAAAAAAAGCTGCTGCCCCTAAGAAAAAAGCAGCAAAAGTTGAAAAAAAAGAAGCTTAAAGATCGATGAAACTTGATGTCCTAAGTCTATTTCCTGAGTATTTCAAAGGTCCTTTGGATACAAGTATACTCAAAAGAGCTATAGAAAAAGGACTCTTGGAGCTTGATCTTGTTGATATTAGAACTTATTGTACAGATCGTTATCAGCAAGCAGATGACCGCCCTTATGGAGGCGGCCCTGGTATGGTCTTAATAGCAGAGCCTGTTGTTAAGGCTATAAGAGCTCATAAGAGCCCAAAGTCCAAGACGATCTACCTCTCTCCTCAGGGAAAGAAGTTGACGCCTAAACGAGCTCAAGAGCTCTCTAAAGAAGAGCACCTCGTTTTACTTTGTGGACATTATGAAGGCATTGATGAAAGAGCCCTTCTAGCAGAAGTGGATGAAGAAATTAGCATCGGGGACTATGTCCTCACAAATGGTTGTTTACCCGCTTTGGTGCTGATAGATGCTCTTTCAAGATTTATACCGGGAGTCTTAGGTCACGAGGACTCAGTTTACCAAGATTCGTTTGAATCTGGACTTTTAGACTGTCCTCACTACACAAGACCCCAAGAATTTGAAGGCATGGAAGTGCCTGAAGTTTTGCTCTCTGGACACCACGGGAAAATAGATGAGTGGAGAAAGAACATGGCTTACGAGCAAACTTTAAAAAAAAGACCTGATTTAATTAAGAGATAGGAGAAATGTAATGAGCAAAGACCCAATTATTCAAGAGTTAGAGCAAAGCGCTCTAAAGCAAGACATCCCAGAGTTTAACATCGGGGATACAATTAAAGTTCACACCCGTATTATTGAAGGGGCTAAAGAGAGAATACAAGCTTTCGCTGGAACTGTAATTGCACGTAAAGGAACAGGAATCTCTGAAACCTTTTCCCTACACCGTGTAGCTTATGGAGAAGGAATGGAAAGGGTGTTTGTTTTACATAGCCCACGTATTTCTAAGATGGAACTTGTTCGTAAAGGAAAAGTAAGAAGAGCAAAGCTCTATTACTTAAGAGGAACTGCTGGTAAAGCTTCTAAAGTCAAAGCCCGCATGTAAATGACAAAGCTGTCATTATCTCCCATGAATATGCTCATAGAAGAGCAGAAGCTTTGGGACGAAGGGTATCAAAGCCTTACTGGAATAGACGAAGCAGGCAGAGGCCCATTAGCTGGGCCTGTAGTAGCTGCCTGCATCTATATCCCCAAAGGTATTTGGATTGAAGGTATTCACGACAGTAAAAAACTTACTGAGAAGCAAAGAGAGCTCTTGTTCAAAGAGCTCGCTAATCATCCTGAAATTAATTTTGGAGTTGGCATCGTTGACCATGAAGTGATCGATGAAATTAACATCTTACAAGCTACTTTTAAAGCGATGAGAGAGGCTTATCACAATCTAAAAATTAAAACAGACTATGTTTTAATTGATGGAGTGAGATTGCAACTCCCAGTACCTTCCGTACAGCTTATTAAAGGAGACTCAAGGTCTTATCTAGTAGCAGCCGCTTCTATTATAGCTAAAGTGACAAGAGATCATCTCATGCAGGAATACCACGAACTTTGGCCTGAATATGCATTTGATAAGCACAAAGGATATGGCACGGTAAAACATCGCCAGATCTTAGAAGAAATAGGGCCTTGTCCCATTCATAGGTTAACCTTTGAGCCAATCAAATCAATGCAATTACAAATTAATTAATTGACTTAGCTTTCCCGTCTATTATTTTTTTGCAATTTCTGCTTCATATGCCTCGAAGTCAGCATTTAACTTCGCGTTATCGGCAGTTAGTCTGTTTACAGCTGCTTGTAATATCTTGCGCTCAGCTTCCATGCTTATAACTGTTTGAGTTGAGGTAGCGTTTACTGTTTCTAATGCTTGAATTTCACTCTTTTTTTCGGCTAACTCTAAGTTTAAAGAGGCACGTGCTGCACCAAGAGTCGCAACTTCTGCTTTAACAACATCTCCTGCAGCTTGTTCTTTACCAACCTGCTCTTCAAGTGCTGTTTGATCACCTTTTAAACTTGCATGTTCTGAAGTTAGAGTCTCAAGTTCCTTAGCTAATTCTTCTACTAGTTGATCATTATTAGCTGCAGCTTCTAGAATGGCTTGATTCTCGTTTACTAAAGCTGTCTTTTCACTTTCTGAAGCAGCTAGTTTGGACTTTAATTCAGCAAGAGCATCTTCAAAATAATCAACTTGAGTTTGCATATTCTCTTTTTCTGCACTAATTCCAGCCATTGCTAGTTCGTGAGATCTGACTAATTCTTCAGGGTCAATTTTTCCAGCATTAGTTAGATCAAGCTCAGTCACGAGGTGAGAAATTTTGCTTGCTAATTCCTCTTTTTCGATCTTACTTCTATCGAGCTCTTCCTTAAGCATTTTAAGTTGAGTGTTTAATTCTGCATTAGTATCAGCTTGAGCTTCATGAAGTGCTGCAGTATGAACTTCCTCATTTCTTGACAGTTCTGTTAGTTGTCCTTTAAATTGAACTATTTGAAGTTGTAATTGTCTGTTTGCTATTTCAAACTTGCTTTTGTCTCTTTGTAGATTTCCTTTAGTGCTATCGAGCTCTGTTCGATGCTGTTTCAAGAGGGCTGTTTGTTGTTCTTTAAGTTGGGCTATTTGTGCTTCAAGACCTGCTTTTTGAGTTTCAAATGCTCTGGTTTGTTTATCTGCTTCACCTGAGTGGGTTAGGACTAAATTTAAAATTTGCTCATCCAATTCGTTAATTTTGCGACTCGAATCTGCAAGTCTTCTTTCCATATCTTTCTTATATGCTAGAGTAGAGAGAGCGCTTCCTTTCTCAAAATCAGGATCTAATTCTTTCAGGGGTTGTTCCTTTCTTGAAGGTGCTGCGTCAGCTGCGCTACTTGCAGGGTCTCTTGGTGCGGCATATTCATTATGTTTTGTATATATTTTATTGAGCGCATTTTCTCCTGCAGTAATCTGTTCCAAAAGTTTGGATTTTTCAGCATCAAAAGCACAGACACGCTCTTGTAAATGCTTGTTACGAGAAGTTAAATCTTCTCTTTGATTCAACAAGTCATTATATCGAATGGCTAAACATTGATATGTTTGTTTTGAAGTGCTCTTATTTTTTGCATTACTTGCTTTTTCAGCATCTAATTCTCTACTGAGGCGCCCAACTTTAGTTTTTTCACTATTTAGCAACTCTGAATGTTGAGTTGAATTATTATTGACAAGTCCCAAATGTTGAGTTAAATTTTTAATTTTATTACTTTGTTGAAGAAGATAATGAGTACCTGTTGCTAGAAGTGTAGCAAAAAATAGAAGCTCTCCTTTTGTGTTAAAAGTACCGAGAGTCATTTGAGCGAGAACGACAGAGGCTATAGAAGCTGTAATTAGTAACGCCTGACTAAGTACACTTCCATTAGTTTGGGGAGGTAGATTTTGAACGTTTTCTGTGTTGGGTGTTCTAGGTGCTGCAGCTCCTGCTTGTGTTGTCATACTATTCTCCCTTAATTTTATTAAATTATTTTTTATTATAGCCTTAATTACTTGAAATCTTACGTAGAAATCAAGCGCCCTACTAGCTATATTGTATAATAAAAATTAGGATTTGTCAAGGTGTAAACGGACAGGTGTAAACGGACAGGGATGGCTTACCATAGGATTTTTTTTAATATAAGGGTTTTTGACAATAAAAAATTTTAAATTTGATAAATTCTTCATCGGAGAATCCAGTAAACTCTTTTTTTGAAGATGAAAAGGTTGAATTAACGATTCTTAATTAAGTTGAGAATACTATCTTTAATTAAAGAAACTCTAGTCACAATGCCTAGTGAAAGGCGATTATAAGCTGCCATACGCTTAGAGAGAGGGTTGTTTAAAACCGCACTTAAAAAACCCCCGTCACTTAACTGATCAACTAGCATATAGGCAGCAAAGAGAGGAGTTAAATACTCAAAGGCTGTTGATGCAAAATAGGATGGGTTCGTAATTGAGGGACACTGTTTCAGCATTTCCTCATTTGTACGAGTCCAAATTGAGGTTGGGTTGCAGTTGTTTGAGGCATCTTGAATCACACGCCACACAAAGGTTGAAGAAACTGCAGCGGTGAGGCCTGTAAGTGCTATTTTAGAGACACTGACGATAGAATTTAAGTCTGAGAGATGATTAAGAGCTTCTACACGTTTTAGGTTTATCTGGTCAAGTTGATCGCAGAAGTCTTCTCTCATCGATGGGTTCATTGGAAGGTCTTGGCAAAGGTCTGCAAGAGTGAGACTCTCAGCAATTAATTTATTTTGGCGCTCTTTAAGTCCCAAATTAATTTCTAAGTGAACTCCAATAAAGTAGTCATAAATCTTTGAAAATATAGGGTTCTGTTTGGTTTCATCTTTTTTAGATTTAGAGGGGATGTAGAGTTCTAAGAGTTCAAAAGGAGAAGAAACTCTCTCAATTGAACGATAAGCTTCTTTTTGAGCTGTATTTAAATGGTTAAGAAAGGGTGCTAAAGTATTTTTTGATGCTACAGGGGAATTTGAAACAGACATTTTGATCACCATTTTTAAAAAATTGTAGAGCCATTATAGACCTTTTTGGATTAATAGAATAGGGAGTATTTATTATTATAATTAAAATAAGTATTGCTTAATCAAAAGTACTGAAAGGTAATCTTATTTAACTTTAATAGGCTTACTGTAGACTTTTCAATCCTCCTACTTTTAAGTGGGCGTTGTTGATTTAATCAGGATCGGCCGATTCAGACAAATAAATATTTAAGAAAATAAGCGTATAAATGAAAATGGACTCCTGATAACGATAACAAGGAGTCCAAAGATGAGCTACGTTAAACGTA